>JAABUY010002365.1_pt1 | contig 22602 bp, 20 predicted proteins | sample 5560271 | NCBI WGS metagenome assembly JAABUY01 (sample SAMN10711886, study PRJNA513374) | rock metagenome | isolation source: Antarctica rocks | place: Antarctica: Victoria Land, University Valley | reverse complement strand
GAGAGATGTGTTTCTGGTCCCCTTCGGCGATCAGTTATGGTGCAAGGGATGGTCTCCATCACGCGGGAGGATAGTGCATAACGCGAAGGAACGCAAGCGGTGGGGCGCAGCCCCGCGCCTCTCCGCCCGCAAGCATGGCAAAGACTGGCAACCTCGTGGCTGCCAGTCTTTGTGGTCCAGTGTGGGTGATACCGAACCGGGGAGAGGAGGGAAGGGAAGAAATATACTATGTTATTGAATACCTATCGTGTCAGTATGCAGTTTTCAATGTGTCCCTACAGGGCACATTCTCCATGCACTGCTTCCAACACGTGAGCGGTCGGATTATTCCCGCATTGCCCCCACCCCCTGGCCCTCCGCCCGCCATGCGGGGGAGGAGAGTTCAATCCATAATCGATGCCATTTGCTTGAGCGTTGCTCGAAGCATCACGGAGAGTCACCCCTCCCCCGCATGGCAGGCGGAGGGGCAGGGGGCGGGGTCTCTTACTCGCGAATCCAGCGCTCGTTGGCGCGCTCCCAGGGCAGGAGTTCGTCAGGCGTGAACCAGAGGCCGATCTCACGCGCCGCGCTTTCCGCGCCGTCCGACGCATGGACGAGATTGCGCCCGACATCCACGCCGAACTCGCCGCGCAGCGTGCCGGGTTCGGCATTGGCGGGGTTCGTCGCGCCGTTCGTCTTGCGGACGATAGCAATCGCGCCCGGCCCAGCAAAGACCGCAGCGACGACGGGAGACGATATGATGAACGACACCAACCCCTCGAAGAACGGTTTACCCTTGTGCTCCGCGTAGTGCTCCTCGGCGAGCGCGCGGCTCACGTTAATCATCTTGCACGCGACGAGTTGCAGCCCGCGCCGCTCCAGCCGCCCGATAATCTCCCCGACTAATCCCCGCTGCACCGCGTCTGGCTTCGCGATCACCAGCGTCCGCTCCATCTCTGCCACACATTCCTCCTTGGATCAATCATCTAATTTCATCGCGTATATCATACCGTATTGATACCGCGCCGTTTCTGCCCGCAATGCAGACGGGAAACGATCAATCTTCCTTCGCCACCAAAAACACGGTCGAGGAATTGCTCGTCATCGAGGCCAGACGACGCAAAGAAATCACGACTCGTTTCATGCATTGCATCCGAAGCACGGATAGCGCGGACCTGGTCGCTATTCTGAATGCGCTCGACTTCCGCAAGCGGGATCATGATCCGGCTGCCGCGCCCGACGCCGCAAAGATACCCCGTGTAGCACCATCCTTTGACTGTATTCACCGAGCGCACGCCGAGCGCTTCCGCCACCTCGGTCGTCGTCAAAAGTCGCTTCGGTTCCATTGCGTGGATTGCTCGATCCAATCTGTGGAGCGCTTCCTCATGTTTGCCGGACGTGACCAGTAGACGCGCCTGTTGCAATAATATCGTCAAAGGATTGTCCCTTGTAACGCCGATCTCATCCGTGCGGGCGTTTGCCCGCGACGCGGATAAGGAGGGCCTGACGATACTGGCCTTCGGCTTGGGCGTAAAGGCCGAGACGGGTATAGGCATCGCCGAGAAGCCGGTGGGCGTCGGGGCGGGCGGGCGTGGTATCCACGAGGGCACGGAGGCCGGGCAGAAGGGCATGGAGTTGGTCATGGTCTTTCCCCGCCGCTCCCAACGCCGCCCGCGCTTTCGTGAGTGCCGCGCGGGAGGGCTGTTCGCGAACCGCCCCTACGGCTCCCTCTTCCCTTTGAGGGAAGGGAGTTGGGGGGTTAGGCAGTGCGTCCGCCGCATCGAGTGATGGTTCGCCGCCCGGTTGCGTGGCGATGATTGCCCCGTCCGCATCAACAAAAGCGACCACTGGCTCGGGTTCGTCCTCCATCCGCATCGTGGTCTCTGCGAGCGCCGCTGCGTCCTCCGGCTCGGCATACGGCACGTTAAGCGGGTTGGAGAGCGATGCGGCGGGAGATTCGATAGGCAGATCAACGGGTGTATCGAGCGCCGCAATCGCTGCCGCAAGTCCCGCCACACCCGGCAGCGTGAATTCCGGTTCCGATTCCATCGGTTCCTCGACCACTGTCAGCGCTTCGGCATCCGGCGTCATGACGTGCGCCGCTGTTTCTTGCTGCTCATGCGGCGGATCGGGATTGACGTCCGCTGCCTTTGCTTCGACGAGCGCCGCCGCGAGGCCAGAGAGCGCCGCCACCAGCCGCATCGTGTCGGACTGCGCAGCCGGTTCCACAGCACTGACGGGAGTCGGTGCAAGCTTGGCATCCTGTGCGTCCGGTTCGGTGGTCATCGCTTCCTCCTCCACGACTGACGGGAGCGGACAGGCCACCGCGACGGATGGCAAGCGCTGCCGCCAATCGTCCGGTACGTGCAGCGGTTCGTCCGGGTCAACGATCGCCGCATCCGGGTTACTCGCGATCAGCGTGCAGGCAATCGCGCCGTCCGGGTCGAAGCGCGCGGCGTGCTTCGCGTGCTCTCGCGCCAGATCGCCGTTGCCGAGTCGCGCCAGCGCGTCCGTCAGCGCCCAGAGGGCCGACACGACCTGCGGCTGCTCCGTCAGGAGGGCAGTGCATTCCTCCACGGTCTCCGTCAGATTGCCCAGCCGCCACTGTGCGAGGGCGGCAGCGACGCGGAGGTCTGTCCGGTTCGGGTTTTCGGCAAGGATAGCGCGGTACTCGCGTGCGGCGCGCTCCGGGTACCCATTGCAGACATAGAGGGCGGCGAGCGCGGGCCGGGTGAATTGCAAGTACCCTTCCGGCCCGTAGAGCGATGCCAGCCGCTCGGTTAGCTCGGCGCGGAGATCGGGGTTAGCCGGGTCATGCTCCCATGCGGTCAGGAACTGCTCGGCGGCGGTGTAGGGGTCATCTGCCGCGTCAGCCAACCGGGCGAGCGTGATGATCGCGTCGTTGTCGAGCGGGTCCACGACGAGCGCAGCGGCGAGGTGCGCGTTCGCCTCGTCGTTCGCGCCGAGAGCGAAGAGCGCGATGCCTCGCAGGCGGTGGAAGACGGCTGCATCGCGAAAGACGGCAAGTCCCTGCCCGGCGCGGTCGGCGGCGCCTTCATTGTCGCCGTCCTCCATCGCAGAGAAAATCGCCGCGACGTGCATGCGCGCCGAGCGGTCGGTGCCCGCCATCACGCGCCGCCCTCATCCGTATCCGCGTAGATACCGCGATAGGCTGGCGGGAGGAGCGCGGCGATATGCCGCATCATCTCGTCCGTCGCCACCTCCATCGTCGGCCGCTTGCCATCCGCGCCGGGATTGAGGTGGAAGGGCGTGCCGATCGTCATCGTCACCCGCGCGCGGCCCCGCCGCTGACGCCCCGATGCCGCCGCCTTTGTATCGAACGGCAACGTCTGGGTGCCCGTCACCGCGACGGGCAGGATTGGCGCGCCCGTCCGCAGGGCAACGAATGCCGCGCCAGGCAGCACCTTCTCGATCCGCCCGGTCAGCGAGCGCGTCCCTTCCGGAAACATCAGTAGTGCATGACCGTCCTCCACGAGATGCACGGCGTAGCGCAAGGCAACACGGTCCGCCGCGCCCCGATCAATGGGAAAGGCGCCAAAGAAATGGATAAAGCCGCCAACAATCGGGACCGTGAAGAGTTCTTTCTTCGCCATGATGAAGGTTGTCCGGGGAATCACCGAGCCGACAACTTCGGGATCGAAGTTGTGCAGGTGGTTACTGGCGACGATCAGTGGGCCATGCCGCGGCACATTTTCGATACCCCGCACATCGAGGCGCATCAGCGGCACGAATGCCGCGCGGAAGGCCCAGCGCGTCGCGCGGAACATTGCTCCATAGAGACGCGTGCGGCGGAAGGCGTCAACGCGATCGCGCTCGTCGCGATGCACAGACGACGTTTTCGGCGTGACACTCACGATCTTTCCCCTCCCGCGCTGGAGCGGGCGGTCGCCTTCTCCACCTCATGCAGCGCCCGCTCCGCGACTTCTTCCGGCGTCAGTGTGTCATTGATAATGATGATCGCGTCCGGTGCGGGCCGGAGCGGCGCGACAATGCGGCTACTGTCCAACCGATCCCGCTCCGCCTCCTCACACACAATGTCACCAATCGGGCGGGGACGCCCCCGCGCTGCCAGTTGCCGCGCCCGCCGCTCCGCCCGAACGCGCGGGTCGGCGTCGAGATAGATTTTCAGATCGGCATCGGGTACGACAACCGTCCCCATATCACGCCCCACCATGATGACGCCGCCCACCGCCGCTGCCTGTCGCTGCACTGCGAGCAGCGCATCCCGCACACCGGGCAGCTGCGAGACTGCCGAGACGAGTCCGTTGACGACGGGCGAACGGAGATCGCTCGTCACATCTTCATCGTTGATCGTCACGACCGGCTCGCTCGTGGCATCCTGCGGTGGGCCGACATGGATGCGCGCCGCTATGATGAGCCGCACAATCTCCGCCTCAACCGCAATGTTCGATCCAACCGCCGCCAGCCCCGCCCGCACCGCAAGGAGCGTCGCCGCGCGATAAAGCGCGCCCGTATCATAGACATGATAGCCCAGCCGCTCCGCCAACCGCTCCGCCAGGCTCGTCTTCCCAACACCCGCCGGGCCATCAATCGTGATGACGCGGGGAATCATATGGGAGCCTCACCCCCCGCGCTCATTCCCGTTCCTCCGTCGGCATCTCTGGATCAGCAATCTTTAGGGCGACGAAGAGTTCGCGGCGCTCGCCGGGGGTCAGTTCGCGCCACGCGCCTTTCGGGATACCGGTAAGGACGAGCGGCCCAAGGCGGACGCGGACGAGTTTCTGCACCTCGCAGCCAACGGCTTCGAGCATCCGGCGCACTTGTCGCTTGCGCCCCTCACTGATGATGATGCGGATCCATTGCTCACCGTGTTTGACGGGCAGGAGGCTCACTTTTGCCGGGGCGGTCCGCTCGATCTGGCCGTATTCATCGCGCAGTTCCATCCCCGCTCCGAGCACGCGGACAGCGTCCTGGTTGGGCAACGGCGTGACGAGCGCGTGATACTCCTTTTGGATACCGTAGCGCGGATGCATGACGCGATGCGCCACCTCGCCATCGTTCGTCATCAGCAGGAGACCCTCGGTGTCCCGATCCAACCGCCCAACGGGGACGACACGCTCCTGCACGTCCACGAGTTGCATCACCGTCCAGCGCCCACGCTCGTCGCTTGTCGTCGTAATGTAGCCACTCGGCTTATGGAGGATAATGTAGCGCATCCGGGGGCGGGCGAGTTGCTTGTTGTCCACGAGGATATTGTCGCGTTCCGGATTGACCTTGACACCCATCTCGCGCACAACCTGACCGTTCACTTTGACGCGTCCCGCCTTGATGATTTCCTCGGCGGCGCGGCGAGAGGCGATGCCCCGCGCGGCAAGCACCTTCTGAAGGCGCTCCTGCCCTGACCCCTCAGGCCCCTTTCCCATGCTGCCCAGAGGGCGCCCGGAAGGGGATGACGATTTTTCGGCTGGGCGACGCGTGCGGCTGATTGGGCGTCGCGGTGTATCGGGCATAGAAAATCTAACCCCCCAGCCCCCTTCCCGCGAGGAAGGGGGAGCGAGCCTCCGTGAAATCGAGGCATTTCGGGAAACGCCCCGATAGTGCGGTGAGTCACCCCCTTCCTCGCGGGAAGGGGGCCGGGGGTTAGGCAGGCGTCGGGATGCTCATGGTGAAAACATCCATCCGCGCGAGTTCCCCATCCCCGAGCGAGAAGATGATAACACCGCGCGCAACAGGCAGGCCAGACGCGCCTGTCCCAGTCGCGACAGACGTGGCGGATGGCGTCAGCGTCGCGACCGACGCGGGCGATATGATAAGCGTGTACCGCACCAGCGGAGCGAGTTTGCTGTCCATCACGACTGTCCTGGTCTCCCGCGTCGTCACGCCCCAGGCATCGAGGGCATGCGCGAGTCCAGGCAGCGCCTTTGGATCGCCGAGTGCGACCCACGACCACGCCGCGCGGGCATAGCCGAGCAGCGCGCGGGCATCCGCGTAACGATCAGTGCTGCCGAGGACAACGATAATCAGCCGGTGGTTGTTTTCGGCCACGGCAAGGATGAGATTCTGGCCCGCTTCGTCCGTCGTGCCCGTCTTCACACCGATCACGCCCGGCGTGCCGAGCAGTTCATTCGTATTCCTGACCGGGTAAGCGCCGGATGCTGAGGGGATCGTTGCCTCCGGCATGCGAACTATCGGCGCGAGGATCGGATTGGCAAGCACGAGATCGGCCAGCCGGGCGAGGTCCCGCGCGGTGGAAACCATGCCGGGCGCGTCGAGACCACTCGGGTTGACCGCAGTCGTTCTCGTCAGCCCGCGCTCGACGCCGACCGCATTCATGCGCGCCACGAAGGCATTAACGGGGCCGAGCGTCGCCGCGTCCGGCAGCTTCGCGCCTTCCGCGTGCGCGATCACGGTCGCGGCATCGTTGCCGGAGGGGATGAGCATGCCCATCAGCAGATTACCGAGCGTCAGCGTATCGCCCGGTTTGAGTCCCATTGTGCTTCCACCAACGAGGTCATCCTTCTGCGCCCGAATCTTCTCATCTACCGGCCCAAGTGTGAGCGCGGTGATCGCAGTGAGCAACTTGATCGTACTCGCCGGAGCAATCGCCGTCTCCTGTTCTTTCTGGTAGAGCCGCAGGTCGCTCGTGTTCTCCTGCACGAGCGCGCCGCGCGCCGTGATCGTCGGCGGAGACGCCGATAGCGCCAAATGTGGATACGGTGCGGTCGGCCACGCCGCCACCGGCGCCACGAACGCGAGCAGCGCGACCAATGCGAGCAATACACTGAGGAACAGACGACACAATCTCATAGCGGTGAGAATACCAGATGTGCCTACCCCCTGACCTCTTCCGTCCCCTCGGCGTAAGAATGGGAGTGAGCATCCAAGAGATCGCAGCGTTCAGGGGAAGGCCACGGCAATACGATGAGTCACCCCTTCCCACACCGAGGAACGGAAGGGGCTGGGGAGTTTAGGTCAGATCAGTTTCTCACGGACACGGGCGCTGAGGGCGTCGAGTGTCCAGACGACGATAATCGTGAGAAAGGCAACCGTGCCGACGCGGTGCCACTGCGTCAGTTGCTGATACTGGAAGAGTGCGAGACCAATCCCGCCGCCACCGACAAAGCCGACGACAATTGAGGTGCGGACATTGATGTCCCATCGGTAAATCGTGAAGGCGAGAAAGGGCGGCACGACTTGCGGCGCGACTGCGTAGAGTACCGTTTGCAACCGCGTCGCGCCCGTCGCGGTAATTGCCTCCATCGGTCCGGGATCAATGCTCTCGATCTGCTCGGAATACAGTTTGCCGAGCGACGCGACGGAATGGACAAAGAGCGCGAGCATGCCCGCAAACGGCCCGATCCCGACGACGGTAACAAAGATGATCGCAAAAACGAGTTCCTGAATCGAGCGGAAAATGTTGAAGAAGCCGCGCACGATCGTGTAGATCGCCATGCGCACGCGCGATCCGCGCATCAGGTTGCGTGCACCGAGAAAGGCGAGCGGTACCGCGAGGATGATCGAGAAAATCGTCGCGATCAGCGCAAGAAAGATGCTTTCCAACATTAACTGCACCGATGGCCAGAAAACACCCCAGTCCGGCGTCAGCAGTTGCTTCGAGATGCGCCAGCCGCGCGGAAACCGCTGGAATATAAAGATCGGGTCCATCTCGCTGATGTACCATCCCGCCATAAAGGTTTCGATGCCGAGGACGACGGCTGTAAAGACCCAAAGTGTCCGGTACCACGGCTGCCCTTCGAGCGGCACGACCGGGCGCGCCCGACCCATCAACCACAGACCGAGCGTGTCGTTCGTGAAATGGAGGAGGATCGGGATCGGCAGGCTCGCGAGCAGAAAGAAGAGGATCTTCGGCAGCACTACGCCACCGAGGGTCGTCACCCCTTCGGATTGGCGCCACGCGTATGCAAGCAGGTCCAGCGCCGGGTTTGCGGCGATCTTCGAGGGCAGCCAGAGCGCGTGAATCAACGCGTCGAGGACAAACAGGCCGATATAGACCGCGTACCCGGCGATGATCCAATCGAGCAGGAAGGCAACCTCCTGGCGGGGCAAGTGCTGAGTGCTGAGTGCTGAGTGTTGAGTGGGACCCGGCACCTCTCGCGGACCCACTCCGAGTTCCATCGCTAATCGGATTTCTTCCTCCGTCGCCATACATCCCCCGAGTCAGAGATACCAGCACTTAGCACTCAGCACTCAGCACTTCGTTATGCGATTTCGACCTGAATCGCGTCCTCGCCGTAGATCGCCTTGAAGCGGGCGTCGTCAATGTCGGTCGGCAGGCCGTCGAAAACGAGTGTACCCGCTTTGAGGGCGATAATGCGCGTCGCGTAGCGTCGGGCGAGCGAGAGGAAGTGGAGCGAGCAGAGCACGGTGATCCCCTGGTCGCGATTGATCTCTTCGACATACCGCAGGACGGAGTGCGAGGTGGCGGGGTCGAGGCTGGCGACTGGCTCGTCAGCAAGCATCAGTGTCGGCTCCTGCATCAGGGCACGGGCAATGGCGACGCGCTGCTGCTGACCACCGGAGAGTGTATCTGCCCGCTGCCGTGCGCGGTCCGCGATGCCGACGCGTCCGAGATTGTGCATCGCGCGCTGGACGTCCGCCGCCGGGAAGCGATAGAGGAGCGGTCCGATAGTCGTGACGTAGCCGAGCCGCCCGCTCAGGACATTCATCAGCACCGTGCCGCGCTTCACGAGGTTGAATTGCTGGAAGATCATGCCGATCGAGCGGCGGATGCGCCGGATTTCCGCCTCGCTCGCCGCCGTTACATCCGTGCCGTCAAGCAGGATCGTCCCACTCGTCGGTTCGACGAGCCGGTTGATGCAGCGCAGCAGCGTGGACTTCCCTGACCCTGACAAGCCGAGCACAACAACGAACTCGCCATCCCGCACGGTTAGGCTGACATTGTCGAGGGCGACCGTCCCGTTCGGATAGATTTTCGTCAGGTTACGGATTTCCAGCATTGCTCAGTGGCCTAAGGCCTGAGGACTGAGAGTGAACGACGCTACGTGGTCCTCAGTCCTTAGGCCTCAGTCCTCAGTCCTTTCTACTTAAAGAAGTCTTCCGGCTTCTTGCCGAGCGCGGTCAGCGAGTCGCGGACGACCTGATACCGGCTATCGTCGGAGCGCACGAAGCCTGTGATGTTACCGACATCGGCGAGCGGCTGCTTGCTTTCCGGTGTCGAGGCGTAGTAGAGCATCGCGTTGACGATCCGGTCCTGCAACTCCTTCGGGAAATCCTTGCGGAAGCTGATCGTGTCGTTCGGGATGTCCGGCGTGAAGCCAACGATCTTCACCTTTTGGAGGATGTCCGGGTACGTCTTCAGTTGCGCGGCGCGGCTGTCGGCGGGCGAGCCGTCCGGGTTGTTGGGGCTGTAGAAGGTTCCGGCGCAATCCGCCGTACCCTGATAGACGGCGAGAACGGCCTGCGGATGTCCACCGGCGAAGAGTTCCTTGCCGGGTTTGACGCCCTGTGACGCGAACAACGCGGACGGGAAAACATACCCGGAGGTGCTCGCCGCATCGGTCCACGCGACGGCTTTACCATTGCACCCCTTGATGTCATTAATGCCGCTATCGGCGCGGGCGATAATCTCACCCTTGTACGTGTCCAGGCCATTGCGCGTCGTCGTCAGCCCGACATTGACGCCATATTTTTGATGCGCGATCAGATAGGCAAAGGTGGCAAGCCATGCGACATCGGCATCGCCGCTGCCCATGGACTCGATCACCGCACCGTACGAGGTCGGGACAGCGGTCTTGAACTTCAAACCGGTGAGCTTTTCGAGGTCGGCCGCGACCTGCTTGCCGCTGAGAGTCAGTTTGTCCACCTGCTCGGACGGCACGAAGTACATTGTGATCGGCTTTGCCTCGCTGCCGAGCCCACTCGCCACGGGTTGTGGAACGGGCTTCGGAGACGGCGGCGCGGTCGTCGGGGCAGCGGCGCTGCTGGCGGCGCTCGTGCCACTCGGCGCCGGTACGACGACGCTCCCGGCAGGCGTCGTGCTGGCGGGCCGTGCAGTCGTATTCGCCGTCGTGGAAGCGGCCGCAGCAGTCGTTGCCGTTGGTGCGGTCGTCGCAGCGGCAGCGGCAGCGGCAGTTGTGGGCGCGGTCGTTGCGGCGCCACCCGCCGCACTACTGGCGACAGTCGTCGGCTTCGCTGCGCCGCCTGCCGTAGCAGTCTTGTCACCGCTACTCGTGCCGCAAGCCGACAGCAAGAGCGTCGCAAGCATAAAAATGGCGACCCCGAATTGGAGCCGTCTCTGATACCACCGGTGCATGATCTTCCTCCTTGTACCCTTCACCAACCCGCACACATCGCGGCACGAAATCGAACCCAGTGTTATCGGACCATGTGTGCCGTGTGATTGTTCTTCAGAACGTACGTGCATGTCAAGGGGAAGCAATGAGCGATGAGCAACGAGCAATGAGTGATTCACAGCTTCATCCTCATTGCTTTAGAGGATAACGACGACCTGATCGTCCTCGACGGTGACGGGATAGGTGCGGATGCGGACTGTGGGGCGAGCGAGGGCGCGGCCGGTGGGGATATCGAATTCCCAGCCATGCCATGGGCAGGTGAGGATTTCGCCGTCGCGCACCCAGACATGTTTCCAGCCCGTTGCCGCATTGCAGGCCATTGTGCCATTAGCAGTGCCTTCGCAGAGTGGGCCGAAGGCATGCGGGCAGACATTTGGCAGCGCATAAAACGCGCCGTTAACATTGAAAACGCCGATCTCGATATTGCGAATTTTCACCACCCGATGTGTGTTCTCCGGGAACTCCGCCACCGGCCCAACGATATGGGAAGCCACGGGTCGCTGCGCTCCTGAAGGAGTAAGGTCTAAGGACTGAGGACGAAGAAGGGACTGATCCCACTAGTCCTTCGTCCTCGGCCCTTAGTCCTACGTAATCTTCCCCGCCGGGACGGGAATCTTGCTAAAGAGTTCGAGGGCGTTCTCGCCCATGATCTTGCGCTTCATCTCCAGCGGCATCGGCAGGTTCATGATGGATTTCGGGTGGTCGAAGTCGTGGTGCGGCCAGTCGGAGGCGTAGAGCGTGCGGTTCTCGCCGTCATACATACGGATCATGTCCACGAGGTGCTGCGGGTTATCTGGCTCCTCCAACGGCTGTGTCGCGAACCACATCCGGTCCTTGATGTACTCGCTTGGTCGCTTCTCCAGGAAGGGCACCATCCGGCGATATTCCTCGTGGTATGCGATCCATCCGCCACATGAAGTACGGCACCCATCCCACGCCCGCCTCCGTGAAGGCAACCTTCAGGTTCGGATAGCGCGCCATCACGCCGGTATGCATGAGGCTGACGAGATTCGCCATCATTGCGAACGAGTGTGAGAGCACCTGACGCGCGAAGTGATTCTCGAACTGGTCCAGTTCGCACGGAAAGGCCGGGGAAATGACCGTTACGCTGTGCAGCAGCAACGGCAAGTTCGCCGCCTCCGCCGCCATGATCGGGTCGTACTTGCGGTGGCCCCACAAGGGATTGACGCCCGCCGTTGGCAAGTACACGGCGACAATCCGGTCTTCCTTCGCGTACTGCTCGATCTCCCGCGCCGAGTCCTCCGGGTTCTGCGGGCAGGCGAGGAGCGCGCCGTACAGCCCCGGTTCGTCGCGTAACCATTCCGTCATCAGCCAGCGGTTGTATGCGTGCGAGAGGGCAGTCGCGTATTCGATATGCGGGATCGGCGCGAAGAGCAGCATGTTGTCCGGGAAGAGGACGCCGACATCAATCGAGAGCGCCGAGAGTGACTCGCGCATTTCCGCCGCCGTGCGCACGGAGCGGGCGGCATGGCCACCGGGGATCGGCGGGTCGAGTTTGAAGGAGGGGGCGAAGCCGGGGATGTCGAGGTAGCGTTGCGGCCCTTGATCGAGCGTTTCGAGTGACTTACGCCACGGCATATCGCAGTATGGAGCAAGGCCGCCGGGTGTATCGCTCACATGGACATCCGCGTCCACGATAATCATGTCCTTGACTTTCAGCCGTTCGGGAAGAGTCACCGCCATACCGTTGCTCCGCTCCTCAAAAGTACTGAGTACTGAGTGCTGAGAACCAAACCACTCAGCACTCAGCACTCAGTACTCAGTACTCGGTTATTGCTTGAGGCCGAACTGCTCGTAGATCTTCCGCATCTGGTCGTCCGCGGCCTTGACGGCGTCCGCGACCTTCTGGCCCTTTTGGATGATGGCGGCCATCATGTCTTCGAGCACCTTATTGGCGAACACACCATCAACGCCGGGGGTCACGGGGCCGGGATAATATTGCTGGTTGTAGCCGGACGGATCCCGCACCTGCCCCTCCAATTGGGCAAAGTTCGGATCACTCTTCCAGAAGTCATTCTTCCACTGCGACTCGTACGCGGGCAGAATCAGGCCGCCCGCCTGTTTCGCGAGAGCGAACCACTGATCGGGTTGCATCATGTATTTGGCGGTCTCCATCGCGAGATCGGCGTTCTTCGCGCCCTTCGGGATGTAGAAATAACCCAATTGGCCGCCACGCAGCGCGACCTTCACACCCGGCCCCTTCGGCCGCTGGAGGACAAAGGTCTTATCGAAGACCGGGTTCTTATCATCCTTGGATTTCGCGTAGAGTGTGAAAGCGTTAGCGGTCATCCCGATCGTGCCATTCAGCCACGCCATATTGTTGCCGGAACCGTCCCACGACTCAAACCCGGTCGGCAACATGTTCTTGTACTTCGGGTTCGTGTAGATGTCCGCCAAAAAGGTGATTCCCGCAACCGTCTCGGGAGAGTTGAAAACGACCTTCGTGCCAGTCTTATCCTGAATCGAGCCACCATACGAGTTGACGACGTGCGAGATGAGTTGTGGGCCGTCCCCGACTGCATACGGCGAGAAGCCCCAGCCGAATTGGTTTTTGGACGGATCGGAGATCGCCAGCGCGGCATCGCGGCACTTCTCATAGGTGTCGAGCGTCGCGGGGTCAATTCCCTTTGCCGCACACCAATCCTTACGTACGAACCATGCATCCGAACTCGTAAAATACGGGATCGCCCAGAATTTGCCATCCTTCTGAAGGCCAGGCGCGATGATCGGCATCAGCGTGCCGTAGGCATCGGTCAATTGCTTCGTAACGTCAGTAACATCCGTGAGCAGACCGAGGGTAATCAGTTGCTGCGGGCTGACCTGAATATCGTCCGCGAAATCGAATGGACTCCCGTTCTGGACACCCGCCTGCACTTTTTGCACGTTCGGGCCGTTATCGGGGCTTGCAATGGACAGATCAACACTTGCGCCGACGGACTTCGCATAATCCTTGATATTGTTGCCAATACCATCCTGCACGGCCTTATAGTACTGGACCTTCTGGAAGTAACTGAGGGTCTTTCCCTTGAAGGCGTCTGCAGCCGCCTTCGGCTTCAGCGTGCCTGTGCCGGTGGAGGCGACGGCGGAACTGCTCGCTGTTGTAGTGCCTGCGATGGCGGACCCTCCAGCGGTCGTGCTCGTCGTCGCGGCAGGAGCCGTCGTGGCGGAGACCGCGCTACCGGCGGGCTTGGTCGCTGCTGCTGCCGCACTCGTCGCGGGCGAGGTCGCCGCGCCGGTCGTACCGGCTGGTTTTGGCGTGTCGGTCGCCTTACTGCTGCCGCAGGCCGCGAGGAGTACCGCCGCCGTACTCGCAGCCGTCCCCGCGAGGATCGTCCGCCGTGAAATCGTCGTATGCATGGATCGTTCCTTCTTTCTCGTCGCACACCGCGACCGTCGCCGTATCGCGCATGGATGATGCCATTGTTCGGTTGTGTTCCGCACCGAACACTTCGCTTGGAGGGAATGATACCGTGTGCGGCGCATCGCCACAACATCATTCGCACGGTAAAGAATACTTGTACACGACATGGCGTGTCAGGGCAGCGTTTTCGTCAGACGCGGTATCGGTATGCTGCATCGCCGGGACGTTCGCCCGTTGCCGCCGGTTCAGCCCCTTCGTCGAGAAACCGGCGGAGCGCCTGATCGGTAATCCGCCACTCGAACCGGCCGGGCAACGTCGCATGCGGGCCGAGTTTGATCCCTTTCAGCCGCCCGGAACGCAGCAGGATGCGGGCGGTCTCCTCATGCATCTGCAAGATTCGCGCGACATCATGAACGGTAGAGAGGCAGAGCGGCACAGGCTCACCCCCAGCCAAATTCCCCTGCCGAGCGGGAGAGGGCTGACATGACAGCAAAATTGCTGAGCCGCTCAATGCCCACTCCTGCCTCTCCTCCGCTTGCGGGCGGAGGAGAGGCAGGAGTGGGCATTGAGCGGCTCAGCAATTTTGCAATTCGCCCTCATGCGTCGCTGCATTGATCGTCGCATGTTCCGGCGCGGCGGATGGCATGTGGAGGTCTGCGACTGTGGTGCGGTACGCGGCGACCTGCCGGGCGCGTTCCGCGTCATCCCAGCCAAGCGCATCACCGAGGATTGCCGCCACGTCCGGCGCAGCGGTGAATCCGTGCGCGCGATCAATGAGCGAGAGGCGGGTCCGGCGGGCGAGCACATCATCAACGGTCATCGCCATCTCGTAGCGCGCGGCGAAGAGCGCTTCCGCGAAGAGTACCGGCAGATCGGGCGCCATCCGGGCAGCGAGGAGCGCGTCGTTGTCAATCATCGCCAAAATGAGTGGCGCGTCCGAGCCGTACGATTGGAGGAGATGCGCCGCCACCTCGGCATCCAGCCCGCGCTTCGCAGCCTCAGCAAGCAGCGTCCGCTTCCAGTGGCCGCAGCCGTCCGCCCCGGCGAGCGGCAGGTGATCCGTGATGGAGGCGCGGATGTTGAGGCCGTGCAGTTCGAGCGTATCGAGGGTGTCCTGCGCCATGCGACGATAGGTCGTCAGTTTACCGCCGACGATCGTGACAAGGCCGTTCGGGGAGGGAATCACCGCGTGCGTGCGGGCGAGCGCGGCGGATTTTGCGCCGTCCCGCGCCCGGACGAGCGGGCGATACCCCGCATACGTGCTGATGATGTCCGCCTCGGTCAGTTGCGCCCGGATCGAGCCGTTCGCCGTGCGGAGGACAAAGGCGATCTCATCCGCGTCGGCGCGAGGATGCTCGATGTCGCCGCCGGGCGTGTCCGTCGTGCCGATTATCGCGCGTCCCTGCCACGGCACGATAAAGATCAGCCGTCCGTCCTCCGTCTCCGGCAACACGACAGCATCGTTCGTCACGCCGACCTTTGCGGCATCCACGACGAGGTGAATACCCTTCGCGGGCAGCACCTGCACCTGCGGATCGCGCGTGCCGAGCGATTCGACGTGCTCCGCCCAGACGCCCGTTGCGTTGACGACATGTCGTGCGGCAATCGTGAGGGCCGCGCCCGTGATCGTGTCTCGCACCTCGACGCCCGCGATCCGGCCACGTTCTTGCACGAATCCGGTCGCTTCGGTGTAATTCGCAACGAGCGCACCCTGCTCGACAGCGGTGCGAATGATCGTCGCGACGAGTTTCGTGTCGTTCGTACCCGCATCGCTGAAGACAAAGGCGCTCTTTAGGCCATCGGTCCTCAGGCCCGGCACATCCCGCACCGCCTCATCTGCCGGGATATGGCGATGGCGGGCAATATTTTCCTTGCCTGCCAGCACATCATAGGCGGTCAGGCCAATCTCCATCGCTAACCCGACACCGATACCGCGCGGCAGTGAAACCGGCACGCCAATCGGGCGACGCGTCGTCGCGTAGATCGGCAGCACAAACGCGAGCGGCCAGACGAGATGGGGGGCGATCTTCAGCAGCGTCGCGCGCTCGTGCAATGCCTCCCGAACGAGCGCGACGTGCCCCTGCGGTAAATAGCGGATGCCGCCATGCACCAGTTTCGTGGACCAACGACTCGTGCCACTCGCGAAGTCCCCGCGCTCGATCAGCGCGACGGATGCCCCGCGTGAGGCCGCCTCCAGCGCGACGCCCGCACCCGTGATGCCACCGCCGATCACGCAGACGTCCACCCGCTCCGCCGCCATCCGCCGCAAATGTTCCGCTCGTGTCTCGCCCGAAAGTGCCTGCATGGGAAACCTCACCCCCGGCCCCTCTCCTTTGCTTGGCAGCAAAGGAGAGGGGTGACTCAATCTACACACCATCACGCTCCATGACGACCGAGCCTTGCCCAGCCCGCATAGTACACCGATATGATACGGCGTCGCCAAGCATCACGTTCGTCAATCACGATGGGAATACATAGCCCGTCCACAAACATCGCACCAAAAATCGCCCGATACCTCGGGAGAAAATGGTATACTATTATCACGCGAGGCAACGCGTGGATTGCTACAGATGTGGGGAAAACTGTTGTCCGATTCCGTCCTGCTCAACCTGCCGACCACCAGCCTCGACCTCCTGCGGGGCGACCGCCGCACGCGCCTCATCACCTGGCTCGACCGCTGGGATCACCACACAGTGCTGTTGGGATATATAGATGGGTGGCTCGGCGAGCAACCGGAGAGCGTGACGTTGCGCGAGGTGCGGGCGCGGACACTCGTCGCGCTCGGGCGGGCGGACGAGGCGCTGATGACGCTTGATGCGCTGGATAGCGAGCGACCCCGGACGCAGACGCGCTGGATGATCCGCCTGCACGCGCTGAAAATAACAGGCGACGGTGCCGCGCTGCTTGCTCTCGGCCCCGAGCCGGACGAAGAAACGGAAACCGAACTGGACGTTTCCGCGTGGCTCCGCTACGGCGATGTTTGCCGCGCCGCCGGGAAACCTGATGAGGCGGCGGACGCCTACGGACGTGTCGCCGAACTCGCGCCCGATAGCGCCGCGCCGCTGCGGCGGCTGGCCGAACTTGCCCTCGAAACCGGTGATGCCGCCGCTGCGCGCGGGCAAATCGAGACGCTGCTCGTCCGCAATGCCGAACGCCGCCCGACCGTCGAGGAACTTTGCCTCCTGCGCGATGCTTGCCGCGATCTGGACGACGATGCGGCTGTCCGCTCCCTCGATGACCAGATTGCCCGCCGCGAAGCCGAAGAACGCACCGCCCTCGAAGCCGAATTCGGCCCCACAGAAGACGAAGATTCCGACGCATCCCCTCTCGCTCCCCCTCTCCATTCCCTCGGAACAGAGAGGGGGTTGGGGGGTGAGGTTTCCCTCCCACCCGAAGCCTACACACTTCTCGACCAGGAGTTCGGTCTGCGCGATTTCCGCCCAAATCAGGCGCAGGTGATCGGCAATGTCCTCGCCGGACGAAGCACGCTCGCCATCATGCCGACGGGCGCGGGCAAGTCACTCACCTACCAACTGCCCGCGATGCTGCTCCCCAAAGCGACGCTCGTCGTCAGCCCGCTGATCGCACTGATGAAGGATCAGATTGACGGCCTGCCGGATGCTCTGCGCGCGCGCGCGACGGCGATCAACAGCAGCATGACGATGACCGAGGTGCGCGAGCGCATGCGCGGCATCGCGGCGGGCGACTACAAACTCGTCTACATCGCACCCGAACGGCTGCGGCAGCGCCCCTTTCTCCATGCCCTGAAGCGTGCCGGGGTCTCGCTCTTCGTCGTGGATGAGGCGCACTGCGTCAGCATGTGGGGCCTCAGTTTCCGGCCCGATTACCTCTTCATCCGCGCCGCGCTGGACGATCTCGGCGATGTGCCCGTCCTCGCCCTCACCGCGACCGCGTCGGCGGAGACGCAGGCAGAGATTCAGGAGCGGCTCGGCCCGATGGCGCAGGTGACGGCCTCCGTCTTCCGCCCAAACCTCCATTTTTCGGTACGTCGTGCCGGAAACCGGGAGGAGAAATTAGCGGCAGTCGTTGCCCTGTGTCGCGAGATCGCCGGACCAATTATCGTCTATGCCCGTTCTCGCGACGCCTGCGAGGAACTGGCCGGGCGACTTCGACGCGGCGGCGTCAAGGCGGAGCACTACCACGCGCAGGTGCCCGACCGCGCCGGGGTGCAGGAGCGGTTCATGCGCGGCGAGACGCGCGTCCTCGTCGCCACAGTCGCCTTCGGTATGGGCGTGGACAAGGCGGATGTGCGCGCGATCGTCCACTATAACCTGCCGCAGAGCGTCGAGGCGTATTATCAGGAGGCGGGCCGCGCCGGGCGGGACGGCCAGCCCGCGCGCTGCATCCTCCTCTATGCCGCCGCCGACAAAGCGCAATTGAGCACCTGGCTGAAGCAGGAAGCGATCGGCAAAGATGATCTGCGTCAGTTGTACCGGACGCTGCGGACGATGGTCTCCGGCCAGTACGGGATCGTCTCACTTGAAACGCTCCAGCGCATGGCAGATCGCGCCGATGAGACGTTTGTGCGCGTCGGTGTCAGCATGCTCGAACGCGTCGGCCTGATCCGCCGCCACTTCGACCTGCCGCGCGGTGCGACGATCACCCTGCGGAGCGACAGCGATCCGGAGATGCGCTGGTTCGCGCAGGAGAGCGGTTTGCGGCTCGGACAGACCGCCGATGTCAACCTGATTGACCTCGCGGGCACGCTTGATATGGAGCCATCCGCGCTCGAATCCTCCCTTCTCGCATGGGCGGATGCCGATCTCGTCCGCTACACCGGCACGGGGCGCGACCCGCTGATCGAATTTCTTTCCGCCCCACCGAATGTCAGCGAGCGGATAGACACGCTGCTCGTGGATTACCAATTGCGGCAGGATCAGCGCATCGAGGCAATGGCTGCCTACGCGAAAGGGGCAATCTGCCGCCATCGCGCCATCGCCGCCCACTTCGGCCAGCGCATGGCCCGCTGCGGCACGGCCTGTGATGTCTGCGTGCCGGAGGAACGACAGCGGGCAGTCGCGCCGTCCCGCGCCCGTCGCCCAGTCCCAATCCACACCGATGACGACCGCCCGGATACGCTACGCATCCTGATGGGTCTGGTCGCCCTTCCCTTCCCAATGGGGCGGCGCAAGGTGGCGCGTGTGCTGACTGGCGCGACGAGCAGCCCCTTCGGCGAGGAACGCTGCACCGAGTTCGGCGCGCTCCAGCATCTCACAATCAAGGACCTCGAAGACGTGATCGAGCAGTTGATTGTGGACGGCATGATCGGGCGGGAGGCGGTCGGCGATTTCCCGGTCCTCACGCTCACCCCGCGCGGTCGCCGGGCGATTGATGACCCGGATTTGCTACCGGAATGGTCACGCCAGATGCCCGATCCAGACGAGATGAACGAGGCGGACCCCGACGTGCTCGCCGAACTAAAGGCATGGCGCACGGATAAGGCGCGCGACGCGGGCTTGCCCGCCTACTGCATTCTTCCCAATGCGACGCTCGAAGCGCTCGCCGTCATGCGCCCGGCATCATCGGCTGCCCTCCGCCGTGTTAAGGGCATCGGCGACAAAACCGCCGATGCGTATGGTGAGGAATTATTGGCGCTCCTCGTGTGACAGACCAGGAAGCGAGATCACGACCGATTCTTGCTTCCGTATCCACTTGCGGAGTTCCGGTGCATCCCGTCGCGCGATTGCCACAGCCTGTCGGGCCGATTCAACAAGCAGATCGCCGAAATTCTCCGGCGTTACTTCCAACGCACCGGTATCCTGTTCCATCCAATGCCTCCTTAAACTCACGTTTGGCTACCCGTATCATCGTTTCATCGCGAACAGCCAAATCGCGGCTATGCCCGCGCTTTCCGCACCGCTACTTGCCAGCCTTCATACAATCGTGCGCGTTCCTCGTCAGGCATCCGGGGTTCGTACGTGCGGTCCACGGCCCAGTTAGCGGCGATCTCGTCTTGATCCCGCCAGTAACTGACTGCCAGCCCGGCGAGGTAGGCCGCACCGAGCGCCGTTGTCTCCGTCACTTGCGGGCGCTGCACAGGCACGCCGAGCATATCCGCCTGGAACTGCATGAGGAAGTCGTTGCGTACCATCCCGCCATCCACGCGCAGTTGCCTAACAGCAATACCGCTCTCGCGTTGCATTAGGTCGAGCACGTCGCGCGTCTGATAGGCGACCGCTTCAAGCGTCGCCCGGATGATCTCGGCCCGCCCGCTGCCCCGCGTCAGGCCAACAATCGCGCCCCGCACGTATGGATCCCAATACGGCGCACCCAGCCCCGCGAAGGCGGGAACAAGGTAGACACCGCCCGTATCCGACACCGACGCCGCTAGTCTCTCCGTCTCCGCCGCGCTCTCGATGATCTTGAGGCCATCTCTGAGCCACTGCACCGCCGCACCCGTCACGAAGATCGCGCCTTCAAGAGCATAGGTAAGGACTGAGGGGGGAATGGGACGCTCAGTCCTTCGTAATCCCCACGCGACCGTCGTGAGCAGGCCGTTTTTGGACTCTTTCGCTTCCGTGCCGGTGTTCATGAGCATGAAGCAGCCGGTGCCGTAGGTATTTTTCGCCATGCCGGGGATGTAGCATGCCTGGCCGAAGGTGGCAGCCTGCTGATCGCCCGCGACACCGGTAATCGGGATCGGCTGACCGAAAAGGGCAGCGTCCGTCTCGCCGAACAGGCCACTGGAAGGTAGTACGTCCGGAAGCATGGCGCGCGGGATATGCAGCGCGGCGAGCAATTCATCGTCCCACACGCCGGTATGAATATTGAAAAGCATCGTACGTGCGGCGTTCGTGACATCCGTGACATGCCGCCTACCACTTGTCAGCCGCCAGATCAGGAATGTATCAATCGTGCCAAAGACAAGATCGCCGCGCTCCGCCTGCTCCCGCGCGCCGGAGACAGTATCGAGCAGCCAGCGCACCTTCGTGCCCGAGAAGTAGGGGTCAATGACGAGACCTGTTTTCGCACGGATGCGATCTTCCCATCCCGCCGCCTTCAGTTCGTCGCAGTAGCCCGCCGTGCGCCGGTCCTGCCAGACAATTGCATTGGCAATCGGTCGGCCCGTTGCCCGGTCCCAGACGATGGTCGTCTCGCGCTGATTCGTGATACCGATGGCGGCAATGTCTGCCGCCGTGACACCCTGAGCCGCGAACACGTCCAGTGCGACACTTCGCTGCGTCTCCCAGATCATCTCCGGGTCGTGCTCCACCCAGCCGGGCTGCGGGAAAATCTGCGGAAACTCCCGCTGCCGCGCCGCGACGACGTGCCCATCGTGATCGAAGAGGATCGCGCGCGAACTCGTCGTCCCCTGATCGAGCGCAAGTACATAGGACTGGGGACTCCGGGCGCCCTTTGGGCGGGATGAGGACTGAGTATTCACGGTCTGCTTCCCTTCGTTCTATCCACTTTCGTCTCATGCCGCATTGTATACTGCCGACCTAACCCCCCGGCCCTCTTTCCCGCAAGGAAGGGGGAGCGAGCCTCAGAGAAATCGGGGCGTAAGGTGGAAGGCTACGGCACTGCGATGAGTCACTCCCTTCCTACGCCGAGGGACGGAAGGGGGCCAGGGGGTTAGGTTGGTTTCGCACGACGATATCCAGCAAGCAGCCGCAATCCTCCGCGTTGGGAGATTAGTCGCCTTCCCGACCGAGACGGTATACGGCCTTGGAGCGGACGCGCGCAATCCCGAGGCGATCCGCCGCCTCTTTACCGCCAAGGGAAGGCCCGCCGATCATCCGGTAATCGTCCATCTCGCCAGCGCGGACGCGATGCCCCAGTGGGTGAGCCGCGTGCCATCTACCGCCGTCATGCTGGCAGCCGCATTCTGGCCCGGCCCGCTGACCCTCGTGCTGCCACGCGCCGCGCATGTACTCGATCTCGTCACCGGCGGGCAGGAGACCGTCGCGATTCGGGTACCGCGTCATCCGGTCGCGCAGGCGCTCCTGGAAGCGTTCGGTGATGGCGTCGTCGCGCCCTCCGCGAACCGCTTTGGCCGCCTCAGCCCGACGCATGCCAACCACGTCCGCACCGAACTCGGTGACACGGTAGACCTCATCCTCGATGGCGGACCGACCGATGTGGGTGTGGAGTCTACCATTGTGGACCTCTCCGGCGACCGTCCGGTGCTGCTTCGACCGGGTAGCATCATTCCCGCGCACCTTGCAGCGGTACTCGGGGAAGCGCCGGATGCGCCGCATGCCGCTTCCCCACGAGCGTCGGGCACGCTACCGAGCCACTATGCACCGCGCACGCCCCTCGATGTGATCGCACCGGACGATCTCGAAGAACGTGCCACCCAATGCACCGCACGAGGATCACACATCGCGGTCCTCGCACGGCGAAAAGCGCTATCAACGCTCTCCGGCATCGCCTGGTATATCGCCTCCGCCGATGCGACCACCTATGCGCACGTCCTGTACGCGACGCTGCGGGCATTGGACGCGGGCGGATATGATCGTATCCTTGTCGAAGACGTGCCGGACGATGGCGCATGGCTCGCCGTCTGGGATCGCCTGCACCGCGCTGCCTACCGTGGGGGGAAATAAACGATGGACCAGCCCACCCCCCAACCTCCACCCGACACGGGAGGGGGAAAGACCCACTCAGCACTCGTCTCTGTGATTATGGGCAGCACGTCGGACTGGGAGACAATGCGCCACGCGGACGAGACGCTGACGGAGTTCGGCGTGCCGCACGAATGCCGCGTCGTCTCGGCGCACCGGACGCCGGACCTGATGGCAGAATATGCGGCGGGCGCGGAGGAACGCGGCATCGCGGTGATCATCGCGGGGGCGGGCGGCGCGGCGCATCTGCCGGGGATGGTCGCGGCGCAAACACTCGTGCCAGTGCTTGGCGTACCAGTCGAGAGCCACGCCCTCAAAGGGATAGATTCGTTGCTCT
>JAABUY010002364.1_pt1 | contig 22605 bp, 26 predicted proteins | sample 5560271 | NCBI WGS metagenome assembly JAABUY01 (sample SAMN10711886, study PRJNA513374) | rock metagenome | isolation source: Antarctica rocks | place: Antarctica: Victoria Land, University Valley | reverse complement strand
CGTGCCCCCCGCCATCAGCAAGATGGTGAACGACAGGACGAACTTGCGGCCCCGTTGGTCCCCGAAACGACCCATCACGATCCCACCGACCGGACGGACCAAGAACGACACCGCCAACACCGCGTAGGTCGCCAGCAACGCTGCCGTCGGGTCACCCTTGGGGAAGAAAACCAGCGCCAACACCGGGGCCAGATAGCCGTAGATGCCGTAATCGAACCACTCGACAAAGTTGCCCACCATCGAGGCAACCACCGCCTTGCGGGCAGCCGCTGCGGTCGTTACCCCGCGGCCGGGTTCCGGTGGCTCCGTCGATGAAACGGTGGAATGGCTCATGAGGATCCTCGTTTCCCTCCGACGGACCACCGGGGCCCGGGAGATTGGGAATGAGCTGGGCGCGCGCCCAGGCCGACGACGCAGAAGACGCCGCTGCGCTGGTCGGTGCCCCGCCGGCGCGTACTGCCGCACATGCGCTACTCCTGCTACGTGACGTGGATCACGCTGGGATAGGATGATCGTATACGTATGTGTAAGCGTGGTCAAGAGAGCTTTTGCGGCGTATCGCCCGAGTATCGACAGACGCCTCGCCACATGGTGAGCCCATGCTGGGCTCGGCGTGGAGGCCCGCGCAGCCGGTCAGGAAGGGGAAGGCCGGCGGGCGAGTAGCTCGGCCAGTGCTGCCGCGATCTGCGCCGGGGCTTGCAGCGGGCTCATGTGCCCGACGCCGTCGAGGACCAGATGACGGGCGTCCGGAAGCCCCCAGAGGAGTTCCTCCTGCCGCGGGAGGGGGCAGATCTGGTCCGATCCACCGCTGATCACCAGGGTGGGCATCTCCAGGTCCCGCAGATAGGGGCGCGCATCCGGGCGGGTGGTCTGCGCTCGGAGTTGGCGACGAAGCCCGGCGGGGCCCACGGCCAGCGCCATGTCTTCCCATTGGCGCCGCCAGCTGTCTCCGCCCGGTCCGTCTTCGTCGACATTGGCCGCGGCCTGTTCGGTCACCAGCGAGCCGAACTCGCCTGCGTCGAGCCGGGTGCGAAGCGCGTCCCACACCCGCAGTTGCTCGGGCGAGCCAGACAGTGCGCTCGCATTGAGCAAAGCCAGCTGGGTGACTCGGGTCGGCGCCCGGCGCGCGATCTCCAGCGCGACGATCGCTCCGAGCGAGTGACCGACGAGCGCGAAGTGCGTGGGAGCGGCAGCCAGGACAGTCTCGGCCATGCCCGTGATGGTGTCGTCGAGGTCGATGCGGGACAGATGCGGGGTGGCGTGGGTGCTCAGCCGAGCGGTCACCTCGGCCCACAGCGCGGGGGTGGCCAGCATGCCCGGCAGGAACAGCACCACCGGGGGTCGTGCACAGGCCTCGCGGCCCCTCCTCGCGGGCCGAGGTGCCTCGCCGCCGGACGGTGCGGCGACGCCCGTGGCTGCGTGCGGCGCTGAACGCTCAACGCTGGCAAGCCAGTCGAAACTGCGCTCAGTGGAGGTACTCGGGAAGTACTCCAGGCTCACCCAGCCCCGATAACCGGCCGCCGACAATGAGCGCAGACACTCCCGGATCGGTATCTGCCCGGTGCCGGGTTCGTGCCGTCCCGGTGCGTCCGCGACCTGCACGTGCCCGATCCGCGGAGCGTGCTGGGATATCACGGTCATGGGATGCGCACCATTGACCGTGAGGTGGTACAGGTCGGCCAGGAGCCTGAGGTTGGTGATTCCTGCGGCCCGTTCGGCGTTGTCGATGACGGCGAGGACATCGGTGGCAGTGCGCAGCGGGTAGTCGGGCGCAGCGCTGAGCGGCTCGATCACCACCATGGCACCGATCCGAGACGCCGCACGGGCAGCTGTCGTGAGGTTATGGACAGCCACCGCGTCCTGCTCCTCGGGATCCACGCCCTCGATACGGTTGCCGTAGAGGGCGTTGAACACCGTGGTCCCCAGACGTTGCCCGATCCCCACCGCGATCTCGACGTTGGCGCGGAACTCCTCCTCGCGACCCGGCCAGGACACCAGGCCCCGATCTCCCGAGGCCATATCACCCGCCGCGAAGTTGAGTCCGACCAACCGCACCCCCGCGTCCTGGACCGCGCGCACGAACGCATCCACCGCCGGCTGCGCGGGGGCCGACTCTGGGAAAGGCCACCAAAATTCCACCGCATCGAAACCGGCGGCCGCGGCGGCCGCCGGCCGCTGCAACACTGGCAGCTCCGTGAAGAGGATGGAGCAGTTGACCAGGAACGACACTGCACCCTCCATCAGGCCACCTTCGCTTCGCTGTTCCGGCGCCCTGCAGGACCGAGCGCAGCGCTGTCTCGTGGGTTTCGGCGACCAGGGCACCGACAACTCTATTGTTTTGCTCTGGCAGCAACGGAGCTTGTTAAGGAAATACCATCCCTGCGATCGTGTACCTGATGCCGTCGCCGGGACAGTGTCGGAGATCGGGTAGCAGTGCTGCGAGTCACCGACGACGGTCTCGGTCCATCGTTGGCCGTTCGGCTGTCCCCGGACGGCTAACCAGAACGACGATTCAGGAGCATGGATGTCCACCGCTGTAGCAGTCACCCGTGAGAGTGCCCCGCCGATCTACGGCCGGCAGACGCGCCTGGCACTGGAGAACTTCCCCGCTGGCACGCGGCGGGGTCAGGATCCGCCGGAGTTCGTCCGCGCCTACGCGCTGGTCAAGGCGGCCGCCGCCCAGGCCAACATGGAGCTGGGTGTCCTCGATGCCGAACGGGGCGCCCCCATCGTGGCAGCTGCAACCGAGGTCGCCGAGGGGAACCATTCGGATCAGTTCCCGGTCCCGCTCATGCACGGTGGGGGCGGTACCTCGGCGAACATGAACATCAACGAAGTCCTCGCCACCCGCGCCACCCAGCGCCTCGCCGCGGCACACAGTGACCTCACCGTGCATCCCAACGACCACGTCAATGCGTCGCAGTCCACCAACGACACTTACCCCACCGCGATGGCGATCACGCTCCTCGACCGCGCTGCCCCGGCGCTCGCCGCGCTCGCGCATCTGCGCGAGGCGTTCCTGAGTAAGGCCGCCGAATACGACGAGCAGCCTCGGCTCGGGCGTACCTGTCTGCAGGATGCCGTGCCGTTGACCGTCGGGCAAACACACCGTGCGCAGGCCGCCGGGATCGAGCGAGTCCACGCGCAGCTGCACGCCGCCACCACGGCACTGCACTCGGTCCCGTTGGGCGCGACCGCTGTCGGGACCGGCCTCGGCGCTCCGGCCGGCTATTCGGCCATCGCGGTTGAACACCTCGCCGTGCTCACCGGGCACGACCTCACCCTGGCCGAGGACTTCTTCGACGCACTGGCCCATCTCGACCCCTACGCCACCCTCGCCGGTGCCTGCTCGCGGGCAGCGATCATCCTCGCCAAGATCGCCGCCGACCTGCGGCTGTTGTCCTCCGGCCCCACCGGGGGCCTCGGCGAAATCACCTTGCCCGCCCTGCAAGCGGGATCCTCGATCATGCCCGGGAAGGTCAACCCCGTCATTCCCGAACTGGTCATGCAACTCAGCTACCGCATCCGCGGCGCCGGCACCACGGTCGAACTGGCCGTCGCTGCCGGCGAGCTCGAGCTCAACGTGATGGAACCCGTCATCCTCGACGCGCTGACCACCAGCCTCGCCGACCTCACCGATGCCGCCACCTACTTCGCCGACAAATGCATCACCGGACTGGTATGGAATTCTCAAGCACTGCAACGAAACCTCGCCGGTTCCAGGCACGATTACGTCGAGATCGCCGCCCGCGCCGGCTACGACGTTGCCGCAGCATCCGCACAGATCCGATAGAACCCAAGTTGCGGTGTCTGCAGCCGCCAGCAACCGTCGCGGTTCGGTGCCTGAAGGGCGCTACGGTCATACCGCAACCGCAAGGTGCTTTCCCCACTCACTCAGCTCAAGAGTGCAGTCAACTGGTCGTTGGGTGATCAGGGTGACGCCGATCCCGCGGGCGCGGCCGCGTCGGACGAGGTCTTCGATCGCGCCGAGCAGGCGTTGCCCGCCGGGGTCGGTGCGTTGCGGGGCGAAGGCGTCGGCCTCGTCCAGCACCAGGTGCAGGGGATCGCGGTTGCGGTGATAGAGCCGTTCGGCGAGATAGCGGTCATGAACCGGCGGCCGGCGGACTTGGACAGGGTAGACAGGTCCAGCACGGCCGGGACGCGTTCGTCGACCACGAGGTCGGCGAGGAGCTCGCCGGCGGTCTCGGCCAGCGGGAGGTCGGCGTGATCGCCGCCGAAGATGACCACCGGCAGCCCCTCGGCGGTACCGTCGGCGGAGCTGCGCAACCCCCACCACACCCCGACCGGGTCGACGATGACCACCGGAAGACCGGCGCCCATCATCTCCTCCACCAACACCGCGGCGGTGTAGATCTTCCCGGCGCGCGTTTGGCCAGGATCGCGAACATCTCGGTCACCGCCTCCACCGGCAACACCAACCCCGGCCCCAACGTCAACCCCTCCACCAGGCTCGCCGCACTGGCAGGGTTCACCTTGTTGTTCGCCGCCGCGGGATGCTCACCGTCCATACCTGCATGTTCAGCCGTCGTCATGGAGCGTCTTCCCTTCGCGCGGGGCCGCTCGGGACCAGCCAGGAGGATTCACGATGCGGACTCCGTTCGGTGATCGGGGCACAACAGGTCCGGGGTGAGTTGCCAGCCGTCGGCGGCCAACCAGTGCTGCACAGATTCTGGTGGGGCACCGGCGTCGGTCGTCGCGGTGGCGAGGTTGCCGGCGAGGATGGGTCCATCACCACACACCGCACAGGCGATGTCGACCACGGGTCCGTGGGGTTGACAGCGGCGGCAGTGCCGGCGGGTGAGGACTTGCCCAGGCCGGGCGGGGTCGGTGCTGAGCCAGGTGACCGCCAGGTCGGCGCGCTGCGTGGTGGCTTCCTCCCGTGTTCTGGGCTCATGCCCGCATCCCGGGCAAGCCCGGGATGTTCGGGGTGCTGACGCGTGCGTAAGTGTGTGGCCGTCGGTGGGCCGAGCCTTGCTGAATGCGGGCTCTGCAGAAGGCGGCGCCGAGGCGACTGTCTTCTGCGCCCGGGGACGCGCCCCGACGGTGGTCTTGTCGAGGTGGCCGTAGACGGTGCTGCGGGGCACGGTGAGCATGCCGGCGATCTGGGCGACGGTGTGCTCCCCGGCGTCGTAGAGGCGTTGGGCGAGGGCGACCTGGTCGGGGCTGAGTTTGGGGGGTCGTCCACCGCGGCGACCGCGGGCGCGGGCGGCGGCGAGTCCGTCGCGGGTGTTGGCCACGATGAGTTCCCGTTGCAGCTCGGCGAGGACCGACAGCATCCCGAACATGGCCCGTCCCTCGGCGGTGGCGGTGTCGATGCCCTGTTCGACGACCTTCAGCCCGACCCCGCGGTCACGCAGCTGCGCACCCAGGGTCACCAGGTGCAGCACGGAGCGTCCGAGACGATCCAGGCGGGTCACCACCAGCACGTCCCCGTCCCGCAGCACCCGCAGGACCAGGTCCAGCTTCGGGCGGGACGCCTTCGCGCCGCTGGCGTGATCAACATGGATGTCGTCCCGGGCGACGCCGGCCCGCAGCAGGGCGTCGGTTTGGTGGTCCGGGTTCTGCTCGGCGGTGGAGACCCGCGCGTACCCGACCAGCATCCGTCGACAATAACCCCAGTCGTGGGTTAATCGACGTTGTTTCCCGACGCGAGTTGTCGACGCTGACCACTTGCATCGACGCTCATCGCTCGAGGAGTGTCGGAAAACGAGGGTTATCAAACAGTAGTGCTTCCTGCTGGAGCGCCCCCACTGCCGATGGATCTCCTCTCTTGCCCCGGCGGAGCCACTTGCGGCTCGCCGTCGGAGCGTGCCGTCGGTGGTGCGGTTGACAGACGTGGTCTGCACTGCAGCGAGCTGGGTTGCTGACCTGGGTAACCGCCGGTGTCCAGGGCGTTGTACCGGTGTTACGACCGGACCAAATCGGTCGTCAAGGACCACCTCGACGGGCGCACGAGTCTTTGCTAACGTTTTCGACCTTCGCCGGGGTTTCCTGCGCCCATGACGACGGTGACGTTGCCGAACACCTCTTCGCCGCGGCCCATGGCGGCGTGCGCCTGTGCGATGTCGTCGAAGCCGATGACCTTGCCGACGCAGGGGTCGATCGTGCCCTGGCGTACGAGGTCGTTGTAGGCAATCGCCTGTTGATCGTTGGTGCCGTGGGAGCCCTGGAGCCGCTTCTGACGGGTCCAGTGGTAGCGGAGGTCAACCATGGCGTCGAAGCCTGTCGTGCCTGCGCAAATGACGACCATGCCTCCCGGTTGGCACAGGTAGATGCTGGTCGGGATCGTGGCCGCACCGGGGTGTTCGAAGACGATGGCGGGGTCTTGGTGACTCCCCGTGATCTCCCGGAGCTTCTTGCCGAACGCTCGGGCCCCGGCCGTCCACTCCCTTTGTCCAGCAGCGTCGTCGACGAGGGGCGGAATCCCCCAGTGGTGGAAGTCTTTGCGATTGATGTAGCCGATGGCACCGTACTTCATCGCGAACTCACCGCGGGCGTCGTCGGAGACGACGGCGACTGCTCGACCGCCTGCCGCGCGGACAAGTTGACAGGCCTGGGTGCCCAGGCCGCCGGAGCCGCCCCAGACGAGGACGAGGTCACCGGCCTGCACGGTATTGCCTGCCCAGCCGTGGAGCATTCGATAGGCCGTGGTCCCCACTAGGGTGGGTGCGGCGGCTTCCTCCCATGTGAGGTGGTCGGCCTTGGGGAGCAGTTGATGGGCCTGGACCCGCGCGAACTGCCCGAACGCCCCGTAGTTGGTGTCGTAACCCCAGATCTTGGCTGACGGCGCGATCATGGGATCCTTGCCGGCGGCAATCCAGGGATCGTCAGCGGACCACACACCGGGGTGGACGATGACCTCGTCGCCGATGGCGACGTTGCTGACGGCGGATCCCACGGCGTAGACAATGCCGGAGGCGTCCGAGCCGCCTATGTGGAAGTCCTCGGTATCGCCTTGCTTTTGTCGCACCTTGACCTGGTCGACAGGGTAGCCGCGGGCCGCCCACACGTTGTTGTAGTTGATCCCGGCCGCCATGACGGCGATCAGCGCCTCGTCGGGGCCGATGGGCGGCGTGTCGACAACTTCAGCTTTGAACGCGCCGGCCGGGTCGCCGTATCGGTCCGGCCGGATGACCTGCGCGTGCATGCGGCTCGGTACCACGCCGAGGGGCGGGAGCTCACCGAGGCCGGTGAGGTCCACATCTCCCGTGACGACACTCTGCCGCTCGGACTGGAGGGTGGGACTCGACATTGGGGCTCCTCTGTTCGATGACGATCATTCGATACATGCAGATGTGTCGAAGAATAGTACGCTGCGCGATGCTTGGCAATACCTCCGGGGGTGTGACAGAAGTCGCCCAGTCAGTTTCGGGCGGAGAGCGAGAAGCCTGCGGCGGCTGCAACGGCAGCGCCGTGTCGAGTCAGCGGCTGAAGTTCTCGAGGTATGCACCCAGCGCGCTGAGGGTGGATTGCCGCAACGTGTAGTGGTAGTTGCGGCCCTCCTTGCGGACCGCCACGAGGCCGGCGGCCTTCAGGCCCTTCATGTGGTAGGAAATCGTCGAGGCGGTAACGTGGGCTTCCTCGACGAGGGTGGTGCACGCGACTTCGTCACTTGACGCTATGCGGGTGAGCAGGTCAAGACGAACGGGATCGGCCAGCGCCTTGAAAATTTCTACGCGATCTTCCAGCGAGGTTTCGTCGTCGATGGCGAAGGTCATGTCGCCCCTCCCGTGCTTCCCGTTCCCTGGACCGTGTCTTTTGCAGTCATGACGTTTGCCCCGCCGCTTGCCTGGTACTTCGATCCATGCGCAACAGTGCAATCATAGCGAAAGCGCCGACGACCGGCCCGATCGCCAGCAGGGCCAGCGCCCACGTCCACGACGCCCGGGCGACGACGACGGGCACCAGCCACAAGGTCACCGTCGTGGTCAGGTATCCCAGTGCCAGTTGCACGGACACCGCGCTGCCCACGTAACGGGCGTCTGCTTTCTCGGTGACGAGCGCCGAGAACTGCGCGGAGTCGGCGATGACCCAGAACCCCCAGAAGACACACAGACTCAGCACGACCGGTAGCGGCGCGGCGCGGAACACCCCGATAAGGACAGCAGCGGAGCCGGAACACACGAGGCAGACGAGGGCAGAGGCGGCGCGGCCACGGCGGTCGCTGATGATGCCCCCGACGAAGCAGCCGGCGGCGCCGACGCCAATGCACAGGAAGGCCAGCATCGATGCAGTCGTTTCGGGGTGAGCGTGCGAGGCGATCGCGGGCAGGCTCACGAGGAACGCTGCTACCCAGGCCCACATGGCGTACAGCTCCCACATGTGGCCCATGTAGCCGAGGTTGGCCAACATCACGGGTCGGGTCCTGATCGCGGACAGTGCCGCGGAGATCCTGAAGGAGGATTTGGGGAACGGGTAGGGCCCCGATGTTCGTTGCAGCATGACCAAGGCGGAGCCGGCTCCGGTGAGCGCGCTGGTGGCGGCGATAACGATCCGCCAGTCCAGGCCACCGCTGGCGTTGACCAAGTGGGGGAGCGCTGAGCCGAGGGTGAGGGCCCCGATCATCACCCCGAGGGCCTTGCCGCGGCCTCGCTGAAACCACGTCGAGACTTCCTTGAGCGCGGAGGGGTAGACGGCGGCGAGGAACAGCCCGGTCAGGACCCGCAGGGCGACCGCGGTCCACAGGCCGTGCGCCCAGAGCAGGCCGAGGTTGCTCGCGGCGGCGCCGAGTGCCCCCAGGCTCATGAGAACACGGCCCGAGACGATGTCGGCGAGCCCGGTCGCGGCGGAGGACAGCGCCCCGACAACGAATCCGAGCTGGACCCCGATCGTCAGCAGCGATGTCTCACCGGCGCTCAGCGACCACAGCCGGGTGAGCTGGGGAACGACGAACGACGCCGAGAACCAGACACTCATCGACAGGAAAGTAGCTGCGGCCAGCACGGTCAGGGCGCGCCCCGCGCCCGGGGGAGCACCGCCGGGTGGTGCGTGCGGCGTGGCGCTGGCGATGGAGCTCGTCATCACCGCTGCTTGCCCGTCTTGCCATGTCGGGTGAGTGCGCGCACCTTTCCCAGGGCGACGATGGCGCGGTCGGCGGAGTCGATGAGCGGGACCCCGGAGACGGCGGCGATCGGGCGCAGTCGTCGGATAAGGTCGTCTTGTAGGGGGGAGAAGCTGCTGCGCAGGACAAGGACCAGCGGTTTGCTCTTCCTGGGGGCGTCGACGAGGTCTTGGACCAGTGAGCGGACGAGCTCGCATCCGTCGTGTTCGCTCATGAGGTCGAAGACGGTGCCGAGATCGAGGTAGGCGCAGATCGACTGCACGGCGTCGTCGGCGGCGGTGGCGGTGATGAGCGAGCCGGTGATCGATCCGGCCTCGTCGAACAGCGACCAGATCGGGATGTCGATCGGATTGTTCAGGCTGCTGCCCGGCGCCTGGAACCGGGCCAGGGTCTGCTGCGTCGCGGCACTGAAGTGGGGCAAGGTGAGGGCCTGGTGGTGGGCAGTGTCCGAACCGACGACCGCGACCCCCCCGCCGCTGCCAACCAGGCCGAGGCCGTCCCCGGCGACCTGTTCGCAGTGCTGCAGAACGAGCAGCACGTCGAGCAGCTCGTCGAGGGTGTCGACCAGCACCACACCGGCCTGTCGTGCCGCGTCCTCCAACAGCTGCGGCTCGCTCGCGAGTGCCCCGGTGTGCGAGGCGGCCGCCGCGCCACCGGCGAGGGTACGACCGCCCTTGAGGAGCACCACAGGTTTCGTCACCGTGCGGGCAAGGCGGAAAAAGCGGCCGGCGTCGCGGTCGTCTTCGAGGTAGAACGCGATGACCCGGGTCGTGTCGTCGGCTGCGCAGCAGGCGAGGAGTTCGGAGGGGCTGACGTCGTCACAGTTCCCCACGGAGGTGACGAAGCTGAACTTGATCCCCAGCTCGTTGCCGCGGCGAACCACATCACCGGCGTAGGTGCCGGACTGGGACACCATCGCGACGTGACCGGGCTCGGGACTCGACGCGTCCGGGGCGATCATGGTGACTCCGACGCGCGGGCTGTAGTGGCCCACACAGTTCGGGCCGAGCACGCGCAGCCCCCGGGACTTGAGGTTGGGGTCCAGGGCTGGCGCGTCGGCGCTGTAGACGTGGGCGGTCCGGGCGCCACGCTCGGCCAGGTCGGCGAGCGCTTGCGGCACGGCTTGGGCCGGGAGCGCAACGACGGCTCGGTCCACCCCGATGGGAAGGTCCCCGACCGAGGTGAGTGCCGGAATCCCGCAGATCGTGCCGCCGGAGCGGCTGACCGGGTAGATCTCGCCGGCGAAGCCGAAGTCGACGAGCGTCTTGACCGCCCGGTACCCCATCTTGCGGGCATCGCTCGACGCACCCAGCACGGCAATCGAGGACGGATACAGTGCAGGGGACAGCTGGGTGTGCATCTCGATCGGGTCAGGCAGTGTGATGTCCCCGGGCGCCTGGGTGAGTGCGGTCGCGCGGGCGTCGACGGCGACCACCTTGTCGGTGCTCACGACAACGGGGTTGAAGTCGACCTCGGTGACGGCTTCGTGCAGCAGCAACCCGTCGTGGCCACCGACCGCGAGGAGAAGATCGACCAGGTCCTCGACGCGGTCGGCGAGGCGGCGCTGCACGACGCGCCCGATCCGCGTCTGCAGGACCAGCGCGAGCGCGTCTTGGCGGGTGATCGGGGCGAGTGCAAACGCGACGTCGTCGAGAGTCTCGACGTCGACCCCGCCGTGACCGAACATCACCACGGGCCCGAAGCCGCGGTCACGCAGCGCGCCGACGACCACCTCGAGTCCGCTGGCGACCATGGCCTCGACCGTGACACCACGGACCTGGGCACCGTTCGCGCGCTGGGCTGCGAGTAGTCGATCGGTCTCCGCTGCCACGGTGTTGGGGTGCACTCCCAGCAGCACGCCGCCGGCCTTGCTCTTGTGGACGATGTCGTCGGCCACAAGCTTGATCGCCACCGGACAGCCAAGTTGCTGGGCCGTGGCCTGGGCGGCGACCCCCGTCTCGGCGAAGATGACGACGTTCGCGGGGATCCCGTAGTCGATCGCCATCTGGCGGGCCCGGTCTTCCCGCATGCGGACTGCCGGTTTCACTGCGCCGCCACGTCGTCGAGCTGGCTCTGCAACTCAGGCGGAGCGTCGGGGTACAGGGGCGGACGCTTGTCCAGGAAGGATCGCACGCCCTCGTCCCCGTCGGGCAGGCTGCGGACGACGGCGGCCAACTCCGCTTCCAACGCCTGGCCCCGCACCATGCCGGCGTTTAGCGTCGCGGCCAGGCCGGTCTTCGCGGCGCGCACAACAGCAGGGGACGCGGACGAAATCTCCGCGCCCACCGCGAGAGCCCTGTCAAGGGTCTCCTCGGGTGGACATGTCGCTGTCACGAACCCGACCCGCAGGGCCTCCTCGGCGCCGAACGGCGTGGCGGTGGCGACGAACTTGAACGCCGTCGGGTAGGTGACGATGCTGAGCAGCCGGCTTAGCTGGCCGCCGACGGGGACCAGACCGATGCGGGCGCCGACCGCGCAGAACTGAACGTTGTCGCCGGCGATTCGCAGGTCGCAGTTCAGTGCCAGGATGAACCCGGCCGCGTAGGCGTGACCGTTCACCGCCCCGATGACGGGGGTGCCCATGCTGGCCGGGAGCGTGAACGCGGCGTTGGCCTCCGGGTCGCCAGCGGTTTCGGGATGCTCGAGCACCTCATTCAAGTCATGGCCGGAGGAAAATGCGTCGTTGCCGTCTCCGGTGATCACCACGCAGCGCACGGACGGGTCGGCCTCGGCCTCGGCCAAGAGCTTGCGCAATGTCGGGGCCATGCCACCGCTGAACGCGTTTCGCTTCGCGGGGTTGCTGATCGTCAGGATCCGGACCGGTCCGCGGTCGGATGAGTCAATAGTGGGGGACACGATGTTCTCCAATGCGATGTGCAGGTGTATGGCGTGCGGTCAGGGTTGCGCGGTCACGCCGGCGCCCACGGTCACGGTGTGTGCGTGCTGACCCGACACGACCTCGGACGGGCCGGTCTGCGACCGTGACCGGACAATTTTGGTGGCGCCGCTGATGAGAAGCGTGATCACCGTGTTGAGGACCAACGCTGAGATGGCGATATAGATCGGGCTGTGCAGGAAGAAGGGGGCCGCGGTGGAGCCACCGAAATGGCCACCGGTGGCCGAGGTGACCTCGTAGGCGGCGTAGGTGCCGTAGGCCATCCCCACGGCCCACCCGACCAGGAGGGCCCGCTTGTCCGCGAAGCGTTCGGTGAACAGCCCGAGCAGCACCGTGGGCAACGTCTGGAGAATCCAAATGCCACCCAGCAGCTGGAAGTTGAGGGCGAAGCTGTTATCGAGTGTGAGGACGAAGACGAGGGCGCCGACCTTCACCAGCACGGAGACGATCTTCGAGACCTGGGTCTCGGACCGGGGGGTGGCGTTGCGGTTGATGAACTGGGAGTACAGATTGCGGCTGACGAGGTTGCCCGCGGCGATGGCCATGATGGCGGCGGGAACCAGGGCACTCATCGCGATCGCCGCGAAGGCGACCCCGACGAACCATGACGGGAACATCTGCTGCAGCAACTGAGGCACCGCGAATTGTGCGTTGCCTCCCTTCGGCTTGATGCCGGCCGCCAGCGCCATGATCCCGAGCAGGGCCACGAAGCCAAGCAGAACTGTGTAGATCGGCAGGACGGCCATGTTGCGCCGGACTGTCTTGGCGCCGCGGGCGGCGAAGACGCCGGTGATCGCGTGCGGGTAAAGGAAGAAGGCCATCCCCGATCCCATCGCGAGGGTCATGTACACGGCACCGTTGTTGGCAATGGCAGGGTCCGCGGCGTTGGCCAAGGCCGGATGGGTGTGCAGCGCGGCACCGGCCTTGGCGAAGATGTTACCGAACCCACCGAGCTTGATGGGGATGACGATGACGGCGGCAATGACAACTATGTAGATCAGGGCGTCCTTGACGAACGCGATCAGCGCAGGTGCCCGCAGCCCGGATGAGTAGGTGTAGGCAGCGAGGACACCAAACGCGATGATCAGCGGCAAGTCCCGCGCCAGCCATCCGGCACCCGCCGAACCACCGAGGCCCATGGAGGAGAAGATGACCTCGAGACCAACCAGCTGCAGGGCAAGGTAGGGCAGGGTGGCGAGTAATCCGGTGAGCGTGATGGCCAGGCCAAGGCTGCGCGAGGAGAAGCGGTCGTTGACGAAATCCGTCAGCGTGACGTAGCCCTTCTTGTGGGCCAGCGCGACCAGCTTCGGGAGGAACAAGAACCCCAGCGCGTACAGGACCACCGCGTTGGGCACCGCGTAGAAACCGAAGGCGCCCAGACTGAAGATCGCCGCCGGGACCGCGATCAGGGTGTACGCGCTGTAGAGGTCGCCGCCGAGAAGAAACCACGTGACGAAGCCACCAAAGCCGCGGCCGCCGAGAGCCCACTCGTCCAGGCTGTTGGCGTTCTCCGCCCGGCGCCACCGGCTGGCGAAGAAGCCGAGGCCCGTGACCAGAAGGGTGAAGAACAGGAAGACGCCAAGAGTGACGGCGTTGATCGTCATTCGGTGTCACCACCGTCGTGCTCGTGCCGGAAGGCGATGAAGTACACAGTCCCAGTCCCCAGGGCGGCAAGAACCGCGGTCAACATCTGGAACCAAAAAAAGAACGGAATGCCGCCCAAGGCCGGCGCCATCCGTTGATACAGCGGTACGCACAACGCCAGGAAGACGGGGACCACGACGAGTACCGTGCACAGAACTCTGAGACCGGGTGAGAGGTGGGGCCTGCGACCGCGTGAGCGAGGTGCTTCGGTGGTTCGACCTGACGACATCGATCCTCCTAAAGTCATCGAACTATGATTGCGAACTAGATCACACCTCACTGTGACCGTCAACACCCCCGACGCACCATGGCCAGATACGCACGCGTAGCGGGGGACCCACCGTCGCCAGTGGAATGACCTCAGCGGGTGCAAACGGAGAGCGTTCTGCTGGTGGTCACCTCAGTAAAGAAGCGTGGTGGTGCACCGCAGTGAGGTGTCGTCGGCCGTCTCGCTGGCGCTGCACCGCCTCGGGGACACCACTATCGAAGCGGTCACCTCGCTGGCGCTCGGTCACCGCTGCTGTGTACGCCGCCGGTCCCTCGCCGGGGGCTCGGGTCCGTCGTCGTGGTTGTTTCCCCGGCCGCCCGACTCCGTCAAGGGTGGGTGCGGACTCTACGGCGAGGGCCCGATGAACCTGCCCAGGTTTTCCCGCCCGGCCCACGCCTCGCCGGGCTCGGTCGCTGACGCGAGACCGGCGACAAACTCTGCTCAGAACCCCCACACCTCCTCGCTGCGCTCGGACCGCTGCGCCCGCCCCTTGAGCACTCCGTGCTCGGGCGGCCCGGGGAAATGGTTGGCAGAACCACCTGCTGGCATCGGGGTCGCGTTTCGTACCGGGCCTCACGACGAGGAAAGGGGCACACCATGACGAGGCAGACCAGAACCAGCACCCGGACGACGAAGAGGATGACGGGGACGGTGCCGTATGAGGACCAGACGATCAGCACCCGGGCGATAGCACTACTGGCCGGTGCGCAGCACGCATCGATCGACGTGCACGGCGCGGGACAGGACGGCGCCCGGTTGTCACTGACATGGGGGACGCTGCTGCTGGGTTTCTCCGCTGTCGACCAGGTGGACGCGCTGGCCGAGGCGTTCGCCGACTCCCAGAGTGCGGCCAAGCGGATTCCCGAGCGCCTGGACCCGAAGATTCTCAGTGCGGAGATCGGGGACGAGGCCTACCTTCCGGCGATCAGCGTGGGGTTCCGTGAGGTCCCCCGCTACGGGGTGAGCACCCACACCCTGGCACCGGGCCGTTTGGACAGTTGGGCGCACCGGCGCAACTGTCTGCACATCCGGGTCGGAGCCATCCTGTTCCGGGTGTTCGACCAGTCCGCCCATGCCAGCACCCTCGGCATGGGCGGACTGGTCGCAACCATCGCCAAGGCCACGTTGCCGCAGCACACCTGACCACCGGGGGAGGGTGCGGGGCACGAGTTGTCCCCACCCTCCCCGTTATCCACACAACGGCGAGTAGCTGGGCTCGAGGGCACCGCTGGCGCGGCACCCTCGAGCCCAGCTACCCCGACTCATCCAGACACGTCCACCAGACAAGGGGACACCCACCATGATCACCTACACCGTTCGCACCGACCGCTCCGAGACCGGCGCGGCCACCACTAACGACGACGCCCTCGGCGACGCGCTGGCCACCGTCCTGATGCTGCACGCCCACCACACCGCCGGCGAGTCCGGCACACCGATGGGTCCATGCACCGTCCGCGTCGGCGACAGCGAACCCATCCTGATCCGGGACTCACCGCCCAGCGGCGACGACGAACGTGATCACGCCAACCTGGCCGCGTTCCTCACCCAGCTCTACCGCGATCTCACCGGCGATCCGCTGGCGATGCTGCCCACCATCAAACCGCCCGCGCCGGCATGACAGACCGCCGACGAACGACCATGAATGCGGAACCAGGCCGGGCGCTGCGCGCCACCTTCCGGCCCGGTGCTGGCCTCGCCGCCACGGAGGGCGGCGAGCATGTTTCCTTCTCCACCCCCGCTGGACTCTCAGTGTGGCGGGTGCTCGTCGCTTCCTACCCCCGGCCCTGCTGCGCTCTACCGGGGGCCATGCCCCCTGCGGCGGGTGCTGCGCTCCTCGTGATCCCGCCGGTTCTTCGGCCTTGCCAGTGGGGGGCGAGGAAAGGTTGGACCGGCCAATCCGGGACACCAGCACCGTTGTCACCCATCAGTTTTCATCCCGCACCTGTTGAAGGAGAGAGAACAATGTCCGGAGAAGCGGCGTACCTGCCGCGGGCACGGACACCGAGGCGGTCGGTGTGGGCGAGGAGACTGCGGACCAGCCAGGGGCAGGGCAACACCACTTGGTCGGCGACCTTTGCGCGGGCAGAGGTGGACCAGGGCAACCGGGGGAGGCGGGGATGAGCACGGAGGACACCTATGAGGACGCGACACATGAGGTCGACGCAGGGGAGCCGATCGAGGTCGGGGACCTGCTCGATGATCCGCGTACCGATGTCGAGGCCCTGTGTTTGTGTGCGTTGCTGTGGTCGGCGACCGACACTGCCGGGCACGTGAGCGACCTGTTGTGCAGCACCGACTTCGAGCGGGGTGTTTACGGTGAGCTGTTCGAGGTGATCACCGCTCAGGTACGGAGTAGGGCCCCGCACGATCCGGCGAGCATCGCCGCCACGCTCACCCAGTCCGGGCGTACCGGCGGGCACCGGTGCGCAGCTCACCCGGGCACTGTCAGAGGCCACGATCGCCGGTGCTGTCCCGGAAACGGTGGGGCATTACGCGGTGGCCGTGCTCTCCGCCGCCTACCGCCGCAGCTTCCACCTGGCGGCCCGGTCCATGGCTGCCGCCGCCGAGCAGCTGCCCCAAGACCTGTTGTTCGCCCACCTGCTGAGCATCGGAAAAGCGCAACGCGCCGCCACCGAACGGCTGCACCACGCGTCGACCTCGTTGTCGCCTATCCAGCGCGTCAGCCATTGCGGAAACACTGAACCCACCACCAGCGAGGGGACCACCACGTCATGACGGCCAACGACCTCAGCGCCGACGAGCTTGCCGAGGCCCTTTCGCGCGGCGCGTCGGGCATGGACACCGCCGAAGCCGCCATCCGGTTGCTTGTGGCGCATGGGGTGTGGCCGGCGCGTCTGGCGGCCGCCCGCTTCGTCGAACTTTCCGATGAGGATGAACCCGAGGAGCCGCGGTACGCGTGGGTGGGGTGGCGTCATGCCGTGGCCGCCCTCGACGCGGGAACGCTGACCGTGGGCAGCGGCAGCGACAACCGGGTGCTCCGCATCGCCGCTAGTCGCTCCGAACTCGGCGTCCCCGTCGACCTCGCCGACGCGGTCACGGGCCTGGACCGCCACAACCTCGGCCTGGTGCTGGCCGCGGTGTCGCACGCCAACGGCTCCCACGAGCACAAGGACTACGCCGTCGAGCGGCGAGCGGACGGCAGCCCACCTGTCGTTACCACTGACACCCCCATGCTCGAGGTGGGGCCGGTCTTCGGGTGGCCGCAACGCGGGGAGAGGGTGCAGCGGTGACTAGGCAGGTGTCGATAACGGAGCGGGTGCTGGCCGAACTCACCGGGGTGCGGGTGACGGCGGGGTGTTGCCGGCGGGCGGAGTTGGTGGGGGTGTTGCGGTTCGCCGGGCAGCTGCACCCGATGGGCGGACGCATGGTGGTGCTGGCCACGGTGGGGAGCTTGGCCGCCGCTGTGCGGGTGCAACGCGGCCTGCGCGAGGTGTACGGGTGCCGTGCCGATGTCCTCGGCCCCGATCCCCGACCCCTCCAGGTCAACACCGGCACACCCCCCCGCGGCGCGACGGCAGCAGTGGGGCGCCACAGTGGTGGGCACCGGCTGCTGATCACCACCGGCGGCGCCGAGCTGGCGCGGCGGACCGGGTTGACCGACCGCGCGGGCAGGGGATTGCGTGGGGTGCCGCCGCAGCTGGTGGCGGGGCGAGTGTGCGACGTGGCCGCTCTGTGGCGGGGTGCGTTCCTCACCCAGGGTGGGCTGAGCGGTCCCGGGCGCAGAGCTGAACTCACGGTGACCTGCCCCAGTGTGGAGGTGGCAATGGCCCTGGTCGGGGCCGCCCGACGCCTCGGGGTGCCCGCCAGGAGCAAAGAACCCTGCGGGCAGCCCCAGGTGTTTGTCCGCGACCTTGACGCCATCACCACTTTGTTGAGTGCCATGGGGGTGCGGGAGATGCTGACCCGGTGGTACCAACCACCCGCCCGGGCAGGCGTCGCCACGGTGGAGGCGTTCGGGGAGTCGAACCTGCGCCGCGCCCAGGCCGCCGCCGAGCAGGCCTGCGCCGGCGTCCAGGACGCCCTGCGGATTCTCGGGGACCGGGTGCCTACGCACCTGGCCGAAGCCGGGGCCCTGCGCTTGGCGCATCCCGAGGCCACGTTGGAGGAGCTGGGGCAGCGCTACGCCGACCCGCCGATGACCAAAGACGCCGTGGCCGGGCGGATACGGCGGCTGCTGCAGCTCGCCGAGGGCACCCCCGACCCCCGCACAACCGGGTCCGCGGGGCGGCGAATGTCGGGGCGGGCGCGAACACTGAGCACCACCACACCGGGTAAGGATGGGGCACCGTGATGAGCCAACCGCGCCAGGGCAGCGATCGGTTGACTGAGCTGAACACACGGTTGGGGGCCGGGTGGGTGGCGCACCGAGCCTCAGGGGCAGGCGCCCAGCTGGAACGTATCCTGCCGTGACCTCCACACCCGCCCCGGCGCCGATGCTGGTGCCCGACTCACTGCGCACCCCGGCTGACGTCGGGCTGGGGTGCACCCCAACTGGACGGGGAGGACTTGTCAGCTGCCGGGCCGATTGCGTTCCGGGGAGCTTGCCTTGAGGACAGCGGCGAGCAGGTCGTTGCGCGGTGGGATTCCGCGTAGGCCTGCGACGGTGGGGTATACGCGACAGGCGACTGCCGGGGGTTGCCCGTTGTGCGTGAACGGGTCCACCCCATCGATCAAGAAGGTTGGTGAGCCGACAAATCCCTGGGTCACCGCGTCGCTCTGTGTCCTGATGACGGTCGTGTGAACGTCTACCTGGGCCAGGCCGGCGGCGGCGAGCACCTCATGGAGAAGATCGAGCGCTTGCCGCTCGTGCGGACACTTCGCTACCACGAGCAACTCGATGTTCACGCCACCATTGTGTCCCTGACGTCGGCTACCACGGGCGTGACGGTCAGAACGGCCAGCGGCCGTGAAACCATGCGGCGAGAGGCGATCCAACCCGAGGATGCGCCGGGCGGGGGCGATCGCGAGCAGTACGAGGGGAAGCAGGTCCAGGGATTTTCCCGGAGGTAGCGGCTTGCGTGCAGGAGCATCAGCCAGCTCGGGGGCACGGTGATGTCGGTGCACTGAGAGCGGTTCCTGCCGCATGCCGATTGGCGGCGGCTCTGCCGGGGGGCGGCGCCGCGGAGCGGGTCAGTTGGATCACCGACCCGCCGAGCACCAGCAGCAGCGCCGCTAGGCCGATTACGGCGGGCAGCCCGTGCCGGATGGGTTCGTCGTAGACGGCGACGCCGATGACGATGCTGAGCAGGGGGTCCACCGTGGCGATCGCGGGCAGGCTCGCGGAGAGGGGACCGGCTTGGAAGGCGACCTGGTTCAGCAGCAGCCCAGCCGCGCCGAGCACCACCACCGCGTACAACTGCCAACTCGTGAGCAGCGGGATCGGGCTGTGGAGTGCGATCGTGGTGAGCGCTTTGAGCAGAGCCGCCGTCGCAGCGTAGACGGTGCCCACCGCGATGCCCAGCAATGCCGCCGACCGGCCCCCCTGGCGTTGCCGGCGACCGAGCAGGACGCACACCCCGGCGAGCAGAAATCCGGTGACCGCGACGGCGGTGGCCGGGGCGTGATCGGCTCCGCCGGTCGGTGCACCGTGGTTCGCCGTGCCCGCCACCAGCAGGAAACCCGCCAGGGCCACGGCCACCAACCCGGCCCAGCCGAGCTCCCGACGCCGCACCACCTCACCGGAGCGGCTGCGCAACACCAGGGCGAACAGCAACCCGCTGATCAGCAACGGCTGCACCACCGCGAGTGCACCCAGGTGCAGCGCGAGCACCTGCAGACTGAGGCCCACCACGTCGGCGCCGATGCCCCCCAGCCACAGGGGGTGGGCCAGGGTGGCGCGGATGAACCGGCCCAGCGACTGGGCGCCGAGGTTCTGCGCGTCGGGTACCTGGCCCGCGCTGACGTGCTTCAACGACGAGGACACCGCGAACGCGAACGCCGAGGCCAGGCTGACCCCGATCACGAGCCATCCCGGCGTCACGCCCGCGTCACCGGCCGGCCGCCGAACGCGGTGGTGTCCTCAGCGCAGCTTCGCCTGCACGCCCGCTCACCTCTCGCACCAGGGTGCGAGAGGGTTGTTGGTGGCGACCAGCTGCCATGAGCGCGTCGCTGACCGAGGGGGTGATGACCCACTCACCGGTGAAACCCGTGGCCAACAGCACCACGGCGGCCCCTCGCCTGCCAGCCCACCCGCAGCGCGCCCCCGCAGGCACCCACCAGCATTCCGAGGATGAGGAGCTCTAACCGCTTGTCGGCCACGAACACACCGTGCCCAGAGTAGTCGCACAGCGCGATCGGGATCACGGCGAGGATCAGTCCGAGGCCGCCTCCACTGAGCACCGCACCCCATCGATCACCCTGGACCTGGTGGCTTCGCGCTGTGGGTGCGCGTCGACCAGTCTTGCTGTTCACCTGATGACCTCCTGGTCACGCGTGTCGTCCCGGGTGGGGTGTGCCGCCTCGTCGTGGGAGTGCACCGGTCGGCCTTTTTCCTCACCTGCCGCTGCCGGCGTGGGCTGGTGCCGCGCTCAGCAGGGGGCGTAGCCGGGTGTCCCGCAGCTTCTCGACGAGCGGGCTCGCGTAGCGGCGCACCAGGACGGCGGTGGGCAGGCCGACGAGGACGCCCACCAGAAGACCGGCGATGACGTCGTGCGGGTAGTGGGCGCCGACGTAGACGCGGGAGAAGCCCATGAGCGCGGTGGCGAGCACCGCCAGCACACCGAGGCGCCAACTGATCAGGAACAGGGCGGCAGCCATCGCGGCGGCGACCACCGAGTGGTTGCTGGGAAAGGCGTAGTCGCTGACCGGTGGGCAGTGCTCGAGGAGGAAGTCGCGGGGGTAGGCGTAGCAGGGGCGGGGTTCGGCGACCACGGCCTTGATCACGTCGTTGACCCCGTAGGCCACCACAGCGGCGACGGGCACGGCCAGGGCGGCGGTCATGGTGGCGGCATCGGCGCGGCGGGCCATCCACCATCCGGCGAGGATGAGGAGCACGAACAGGCCGATGCCGTAGCTGGTGTAGGCGTCCATGGCCCCGTTGAGCCAGGACGTGTCGCGGGCGAAGTCCGTGACGCTGGTGTACCAGGAACCGTCGATCTGGGAGCCGTCGAAGGCCAGGATCGCGGCGGGATCAGAAAGGGTCATGTGCTGGTGCTCAGCCTTCCGGTCGGGGTGGAGGAAAACGACGTCGGTACTTGGGTAGACGTGGGCCCCGGGGTCAGTCCGGCCCGGGCTGCCCGGCGGGGCGGCGCCGGGAGCGCAGGACCTCCAGGGCCAGCGGAATCAGGGACACGACGATGACGACGGCGATGATGGGCAGCAGGTAGGTGTCGATGCCGGGGATCCGACTGCCCAGCACGTACCCGGCGACAGTGACGCCGAGGGACCACACCAGGCCGCCGACCACCTGCCACAGCGTGAAGACCCGCATCGGCACCCCGACCGTGCCGGCCAGCGGGTTGAGGACGGTGCGCACCACGGGGATGAACCGGGCCAGGACGATGGCCTTGCCGGTGCCGTACCGCTCCAGGCTGGCCCGCGCCCGGTTCACCCCGCCCTGCAGCCGGGGCCGGTCCGCACGGTCGAGCAGGGCGGGACCGGCCCGGGCCCCGATCAGGTAGCCGACCTGTGCGCCCAGCACCGCCCCGGCCGCGGCCGCGAGCAAGACCACCGGCAGCGACAGGTGCAGCGGGTCGGTCAGCGGGACGGCGCACAACAGTCCCGCGGTGAACAGCAACGAGTCTCCCGGCAGGAAGAACCCGATGAGCAGCCCGGTCTCGGCGAACAGGATCACGAACACCCCGGCCGCGCCGAGGGTGGCGAGCAGGCTGTGGGGATCGAGAAGGTTCAGCACAGAGAGCCTCACAGGGTCGAGGACGAACACAGCGTCAAACTACTTCGGTAATAGTAGCCCGCGTCGGGCTACTATTACTTGACTAGCAGCGCGGGGGAGGTTGGAGTGTCGGTGATGCGTCGGCGTGCCCGGGGCTCGCTGGAGCACGAGGTGCTTGATGCGGTGACCGGCGCGGCCGGTCCGGTCACGGTGGCTGAGGTCGTGACAGCGCTGGCCGAGCCGACTGCCTACACCACCGCGATGACGACACTGGCGCGGCTGCAGGACAAGGGTGCGTTGGTGCGCGAGCGGCGCGGCCGGGGGTTTGTCTACGCCCCGGCCGCGGCACCGGAGTCCGTGGCCGCCGCCCGAACGGCCCGGCAGATGCGCCGGCTCCTGGAGGGGCAGGGGACCCGGGCCGATGTGCTGGCCCGGTTCGTGGCCGAGCTCGATGCCGACGACGGGGCCGTGTTGCTCGGGCTGCTCGCCGACACCGACGAGCATTCGACTCCCCCGGCCGCGGCGGCCCCGTCATGACGGTCGCCGTGCTGGTGCCGCTGGTGGTGAGTCTGCTGCTGGGGGTCGGTGGTCCGGTCCTGGCTCCGGCGCTGCGCCCGGCCGCGGCGGTGCGGTTCCTCACGGTGGGCGCCGTCACCGCGGCGTTGGCGATGGGCTTCTCCCTGACGGTGGTGGCGATGGTTGTGCTCGCCGGTGTCCGCGACATCGCGGTCCTCGGGCACTGGTCGCCCGCTGAGCTGCAGATCTTCCCGGATGTGCCGTGGCCGGTGGGTCTGGCGGCCGCGGGAGTGGTCGTCGTCTTGCTGATTGCTGCGGCGGTGCACGCCGTCCGTGCCGGGACGCAG
>JAABUY010002363.1_pt1 | contig 22606 bp, 20 predicted proteins | sample 5560271 | NCBI WGS metagenome assembly JAABUY01 (sample SAMN10711886, study PRJNA513374) | rock metagenome | isolation source: Antarctica rocks | place: Antarctica: Victoria Land, University Valley | reverse complement strand
AATCAGGTTGTTGCACGTCGGGGAATCCCTCCCACCGAAAATGACCCGAAAAACCACCTCAGGTTGATCAACGCCAATCGAATCGTCTAACGCGAAAAAGAAGCGGGAATGTCAACACGCCCTAGCCTCGGCAAAAAAGGCCTGCCGGGGATCGCCCGCTCGGCACTACCCAGGGCTGCTGGGCTCGCCACCGATATCCGGTCCATTTCCTACGAGAGTGGGCCAATGGTGAGGAGGATGCAGGTCGAGGCCGTCGACGACGTGCCCCGCCCCATCATCGCGGTCGGCAACGATTATCCCGACGGTCACGTCATCACGCCTCACCGGCACCGGCGCGGCCAGCTGATCTCCGGCGCGTCCGGAGTGGTCGTGCTCGCAACGCAGCACGGCACATGGGTCATGCCTCCGCAGCGGGGGATGTGGATCCCGCCCGGTACGGTGCACGACGTCCGCATCGTCGGGGCGGCGAGCCTGCAGAAGCCTTTGCCTCGAGCCGGACTTGGCCGGCGGCATGCCGGATCAATGCCGGGTGGTCGGCATCACGCCGTTCCTTCGGGGCCTGATCCCGAGGCGTTGGATCTGCCCGTCGGGTATGAGCCGGACAGCCGGGCCGGCGCCCCGATGACCCTTCTGCAGCACGAGTTGCGTTGTCTCGCCCCATTGCCCCTGTGGCCGCCGAACCCGTCACACCCGGCCCTGGCCGAGCGCTGCCTGAGGTTCATTCGCAGCCCCGACGTGCACCAGTCGATCGAGGACTGGACGTCCCACTCGGCATGAGCCGACGCGCCTTCACTCGGCTGTTCCGGCGCGAGACCGGCCTCAGCTTCGTGAACTGGCGCCAGTAGGCCTGCCTGTTGGCGGCGCTGCCCCGACTCGTTTCGGGCGAGCCGATGACCCAAGTCGCTCTCAGCCCCGGCTACGACAACCCCGCGGCGCTCACAACGATGTTCAAGCGGCTCCTCGGAGCTCCGCCACGGCCCTACTTCCGGCACAGCGAACGACGATGAGCTGTCTGATCGGCCGAGCGTGCAGCGGCTTTCGCGCGCGTTTGCTGAAGGCAGTCTGACGTGGAGATCGGTAAGGACGTCAGTGTATGTCCGCTATCGAGCACGAAGTGCAGCCCTGGGAACGGCAAGTTCGGGTCGGCACCAGCCGGAAGAATGGACGCGCGATGAAGGCAGGTGAGACCATCATCCGGTTCTCGGGCCTGTGTCGCGTCGTCAGGTGCAATCAGGCTGCGCCGGCAAGCCACTCCCGAAGCTTCGACCACCGCCGCCTGGATCCGCTGTTTTTCACTGCCATCGCGATCGCCTTTCGTTGGCCGATCAGCACGACCAGCTTCTTGCCCCGGGTCACGCCGGTGTAGAGCAGGTTGCGCGCGAGCATCGCGTAGTGCTGCGTCATGACCGGGATGACGACCGCGGGGTACTCCGAACCCTGGCTCTTGTGGATCGTCGTGGCGTAGGCCAGCACGAGTTCGTCCAGCTCGCCGAACGGATAGGTCACCTCGCGCCCGTCGAAAGTTGCGACGAGGTCGCCGGCTTCCATATCGATTCGGGTCACGATTCCGAGGTCGCCATTGTAGACCTCACGGTCGTAGTTGTTCTCGATTTGCATGACCTTGTCGCCGGGCGCGAACGTCCAGCCGAACCTCTCGACCCGCGTTACGCCCGGCGGGTTCAAAGCCTTCTGCAGCTCGATGTTGAGCGACCGCGCGCCCACCCCGCCGCGATTCATCGGACACAGCACCTGGACGTCGCTGATCGGGTCGAGCCCGAACGCCCGGGGGATGCGGTCCCGCACGACGGCGATCACCTTGGCCACGGCCTGCCCGGGATCGGCGGCGTCGACCAGGTGGAAGTCGGATCGCGCGCCGGCCGGCGTGGCCTCGGGCATCTGGCCGTGGTTGATGCGGTGCGCGTTGAGGATCACCTGGCTGGTCGATGCCTGCCGGAACACCTCCGTGAGCCGCACGACCGGCACGGCGCCCGAGGTGATCACGTCGGCGAGGACCTGGCCGGGGCCGACCGAGGGCAGCTGGTCGACGTCGCCCACCAGCAGCAACGCCGTGCGGTCGGGAAGCGCCCGCAGGAGAGCTCGCATGAGCGGCACGTCGACCATGCTGGTCTCGTCCACGACCAGCAGCTCGCAGTCGAGCGGGTTCTCCTCCGTCCGCTTGAAGCCGCCGTTCTTCGGGTCGGTCTCAAGCAGGCGGTGGATGGTCTTGGCCTCCACCCCGGTTGTGTCGGTCAGGCGCTTGGCGGCCCGACCCGTCGGCGCGCACAGGGCCACCTTGACGGACTTGGCAACGAGCGCCTTCAGGATGGAGTTGACCAGCGTCGTCTTGCCCACGCCCGGGCCGCCGGTGATCACCAGAACCTTGCTGGCGAGGGCGAGCCGGAGCGCCTCGCGTTGACTCAGGGCCAGGGTGATGCCGGCCCGCGCCTCGAGCCAGGGGATTGCCTTTTCCAAGTCGATCTCCGGCCAGGTCGGCCGCCCGGCAGCGAGGGTCCGCAGCCGCTCGGCGATGGCCTGCTCGGCCCGGTACAAGCCGGAGAGGAAGATGCAGCGCCGGTCCGCAACGGTGTCGGCCACCACCGTGCCGTCCTGCAGCTCCAGCTTCAGCGCCGTTATGATCAGACCGGGCGGCACCTCGATCAGCGCCGCCGTGAGCTTGACGAGTTCGTCCTCAGGCAAGCCACAGTGGCCCTCGTCCATCGCCTCGGCGAGCCCGTAAGAGATGCCCGCGCGGACGCGGATCATGGCGTCCTTGTCGATGCCGACCTTCATCGCGATCTGGTCGGCTGTCCGGAAACCGATGCCGCGGATGTCGCGCGCGAGCCGGTACGGGTTCTCGCTGATGACCTGCACCGCATCGGCACCGTAGGTCTTGAAGATCCGCACCGCCCGGGAGGTGCCAACCCCGTTCGCGTGCAGGAACAGCATGATCTCGCGCACCACCTTCTGTTCGGCCCAGCCGGCGACGATGCGGGCCGCGCGCTTGGGGCCGATGCCGCCCACCTCACGCAGCCGATCGGGCTGCTGCTCGATGATGTCGAAGACCTGCTCGCCGAAGCTTTTGGTCAGCCGCTCGGCGTAGGCTGGCCCGATGCCGCGGATCATGCCGGAGCCGAGATACTTCTCGATGCCCTCCAGCGTCGTGGGCGGGCTGGCCTTCAGGAATGGCGCCCGGAACTGCAACCCGTGCTCGCGGTCGTTGGTCCAGCTGCCGACGGCCTGCACGAACTCGCCAGCCGAGATCAGGGCAGCATGGCCCACGACCGTCACGAGGTCCCGCTGGCCGCGCGCCTTGACCCGCAGCACGCAGAACCCGTTGTCGGGATTGTGGAACGTGACCCGCTCAACCAGGCCGGCGAGGTTTTCTGTGCCGGTCTGATGATCACAGGCGGTGAGAACCGTCATGGTGTCAATGTCGCACGAGCTGCCGAAGGCGCAAGGCTGCCCGTGGTCCGAAAAGGTTGACACGACGAAAGGCAGCTTTGGTGCCGGTCTTCAGCCGGCCTTTTCGAGAATGACCCGGGTGCTCCTATCCTGATGCCGAGGGAACGGAGGAGCTGGCATGGTGCGGCGCACGGCGCTCACGAGCGAAAACCTGATCGCCCTTGGGGCCGAGAGGTTGGCGAAAATCATCTTGGACGAGGCGGGTCGCAGCGCTCTGTTCAAGAAGCTCGTCGCCGCCGCGCTCGCGGGTGCAGAGGGGCCCAAGGCCGTAGCCGCTATCGTCGACCGGCGTCTTGCCGGGCTTGAGCGAGCCCGCGGCTTCGTTGATTGGGAGAAGAAGAAGGCCTTCGCGGCCGACATCAGGGGAATGCTGACCACCATCACGGACGAACTCGGAGCGGCCGACCCGGGCGTGGGGGCGGATCGCCTGGTCCGCTTCTTGACCTGCGCGGAGCGCGTCTTCGAACGCATCGAAGACTCCTCGGGGCACATCCAGACCATCTTCCACGACGGCGCCGATGCCCTTCCGGATCTCGTCGCCAGGATGCCAGACGAGGGCAGGATCGAGTTGGTCGGGCATCTGATCCCGCTTCTCGCCGCGGACGATTACGGCCTGATCGACGCCGCGGTCCATGGCACGATTCCCCTTCTGTCGGAGGATGGTCTTGCGGAGATCGATTCCAAGATCGCGAGCGCCATCGGGGAGAGCGGCCCCTCGCAAGACGACGCGCTCCGTGACTGGGAGGGCCTCGGCCGTCGCGATTGCCTCGTCAGGGCACGGCAGGCCATCGCCGACGCGAGGAGCGACGTGGACGCATACATCGCCTTGGGCAGCGAACGGCCGGACGGGCGGCAGGATCCCATGGCCGCCGCAAGTCGCCTGCTCACCGCCGGACGGCCCGCAGAGGCGCTCGACTGGGTCCGCCGGCCGGCCCGCCGCGGCATTCGGGCCATGAGCGCGGCGGACCTCGCCGACCATTCCGCAGGAACCGATCTCTCGGATCGCGAGCGGGTGCGGCTAGAGATCCGCATCCTGATGGAACTCGGGCATAAGAGCGAGGCGCAGGATCTGCGCTGGCGCAGGTTCGAGGCCACTCTCGATGCCGAGATCCTTCGCGACTACATGGTCCACCTCGGCGACTTCGAGGAATTCGACGCGCTGGAACGCGCTTTCGGCTACGCCGCGGCGCACCCCGATCAACACCGCGCGCTCGGCTTCTTCCTGGAATGGCCTCGCCTGGACTTTGCGGCAAAGCTCGTTCTGGTCCGCCGCGAAACCTGGGCCGGACAGCACTACGGCTTGCTGGTGCCGGCAGCCGAAGCCCTGGAGCACGATCATCCCGTTGCTGCGACGGTCCTCTTCCGCGCTCTGCTGGACGACATCCTCGCCCGGGCCCGTTCACAGGCTTACGGCCACGCAGCCCGCTATCTCGCCAAGCTCGACGACCTCAGCACCGAGGATCTCGCCGCATCGGGTGTCATCGATCATGAGGCATATCGTGCCGGCCTACGCCGCTCGCACGGTCGAAAAGCCGGATTCTGGAGCCTTGTCGAGAGCAATGGCAGAGGCCGAAGCAGAGGCCAGCGCGAGCACTGAGCCGAACGTCCGGTTCAGGGCGAACCGCCAATGTCTCTTCATGGCGCGAAGGAGCCGTGGTCCCATCATCCTGCAATACACACCGGCCTATGGGGTATAATAATAGGTATGACAAACGCCGTCTTCATACATCGTCAGGACTCAATTTACGACGACAGCCCCGCTGAACGCTACCAGTTCCCGGGCCAGTATCTCAGTCGCGTCCGGGCCTGCACCGGCGACTGGATCGTGTACTACGAGCCGCGTAAGGTGACCGAGACCCGTGGATATTTCGCCGTCGCGAAGGTCCAGAACGTCATCGCTGACCCGGGCAGGACAGGTATGTATCTTGCCATCATAGAGCCGGGCACTTACCTCGATTTTGCCAGCCCTGTCCCTTTTACGAACGGTGAGGGGTTGATCGAACGGGGGTTACTCAATTCCGACGGCCGCATTTCGGGCAGAGCTCAATCTGCAGTTCGACCGTTGTCATCGATTGACTTCGAACGCATCGTCAGTCTCGGCCTCGACCAAGCTGATCCATTGCTTCCTCGCGGCGACGAAATTACCAGCCCTGGCTTTCAGGAAGATCAAGCACCCTTCCTGTTTGAGCAAAGCCGAGACCGTGCGCAGTACCTGGGCTCGCGGCTTGTCCGAGATCGCGTATTTCGTCGGATTGTCCTTCGAGCGTACCACGAGCGGTGTGCTGTAACGGGCCTTAAGCTGATCAATGGCGGTGGACGGGCTGAGGTCGCGGCTGCCCATATCAGGCCGGTGGAGGCCGGCGGGGCTGACATCGTCAGCAACGGCCTAGCACTGTCGGGCACTGCGCATTGGATGTTTGACCGGGGGATGATCAGCCTGTCGGACGACCTTGAGATTTTAATCTCAAGGCACGTCAACGATCTCGAAAGCGTGCGAGGGTTCATCAACAAGAGCGGATGTGCATTTGCGCCACGGCGAGCTCATCAGCGCCCGCATCCCTATTACCTCGGATGGCACCGCGAGAACTGCTTCAAGCATTAGGCGCAGTTCATCGCTTCGACAGGATCCTGGCCCCCTTGGCGTGCTCGCCTCTGACAAACGATAACCAATCACCCCTTTCGACCGCGCCGAGCCCCATGCCCCACTTCGCCCTCCACCCCCGCCTCGCGGCCGACACGGTTCCGGTCGGCGAACTCCCGCTCTGCAGCGTGCTGCTGACCGACGACAGCCGCTATCCCTGGCTGGTCCTGGTGCCGCGGCGGCCGGATCTGCGCGAGATCGTGGACCTGCCGGCCCAGGAGCGCGCCGTGCTGGTCGAGGAGATCGCGGCGGCCTCGCGGGCGCTCCGGGCCGTCACCGGAGCGGAAAAACTCAACGTCGCGGCGATCGGCAATGTGGTGGCGCAGTTGCACGTGCATGTGGTGGCACGGTTCGCGGCCGACGCGGCCTGGCCGGAGCCGGTGTGGGGGCGCGGGGCGGCGGTGCGCTACGGGGCGGGTGCGGCACGGGAGAGAGCGCGGCGCATCGCGGCCGAACTCGGCTTGGTGCGACGCAACGGAATCGATTAAGAGGCGTCGAGCCTCCCCGCGCCGAGACCCGCATGACCCCGACGGCCTTCCTCAGAACCGCAGCGACGCTCGGCTTCGCCCACAACGACCTCGACCGGCTGGCCAACCGGCGCGACGACGCGGGCTTCCAGACCGAGGCCGCGGCCGCGCCGGCGGCCCGCACTCTCGCGGTGCTGGGCGACGGCGTGCTGGTGCGGCGCGGCCGGGACGGCAGCATGGACCCGTGGTTCGGCTTCGAGGAGGTGGCGCGGCTCGGCCGCACGGGACAGCGGGGCTTCCTCGGGGTGGACGCACGGGGCCCCGTCTTCGCCGTGACGGTCGACCCTGGCCCGGCCGATATCCTCGCCGCGAACCCCGATCTCGCGCTCTTCAACCTGCGCCAGGTCGCGGTCGACGGCAGCGTGTCGGCGGCCGACCTCGGCGCCCTGGCGGAGGGCAAGGCGCTCATCGCCTGGCACGCCACGCACGGTTTTTGCGGGCGCTGCGGCACGCCGACGCGATCCTCCGCCAGCGGCTGGCGGCGGGAATGCCCGTCCTGCGGCCTGCACCACTTTCCGCGCACCGATCCCGTGGTCATCATGCTGGCGACGGACGGCGACCGCTGCCTCCTGGGGCGCCAGCCGCGCTTCCCGGCCAGGATGTATTCGTGTCTCGCCGGCTTCCTCGAACCCGGCGAGACCATCGAGGCCGCGGTCCGCCGCGAGGTCGCCGAGGAGGCCGGCATCGCCTGCGGGGCCGTCACCTATCTCGGGTCGCAGCCCTGGCCGTTCCCGGCCTCGCTGATGATCGGCTGCCTCGTCGAGGCCAGCTCGACCGCCATTACGATCGACGCCGAGGAGTTGGAGGACGCCCGCTGGTTCGCGCGCGGCGAGGTCGAAGCCATGCTGGCCGGGCACCACCCGGCCGGCCTCGCCTGCCCCGTCCCCATGGCGATCGCCCACCACATCGTGCGGGCCTGGGTCGACGGCGCGGCCTGACGGCGGTGGGGTCCGCGGCCCGGCGTGGATGGCCGGCACAAGGCCGGCCAGGACGGCGTCGTGGCCGCACACGCCCGTCCTTCACTCTCCACGCCCGTCTTGCCCGGGCTTGTCCCGGGCACCCACGCCGAGCCGTGGCTGGGCGGCTGGGCGACGTGAAAGGCGGCCGACGTCCGGCACCGTCGGATCCGCGGCCCGGCGTGGATGGCCGGCACGAGGCCGGCCAGGACGGCGTCGTGGCGGCACACGCCCGTCCTTCACTCTCCCCCCCGCCGTCATGCCCGAGCTTGTCCCGGGCACCCACGCGGAGCCGTCGCTGGGCGGCTGGGCGGCGCGGAAGACGGCGCCGCCTGACGGCACCGTCGGATGCGCGGCCCGGCGTGGATGGCCGGCACGAGGCCGGCCAGGACGGCGTCGTGGCAGCACACGCCCGTCCTTCGTTCCCGCGGCCCTCAGCCGAGCGCCGCGGCGAGCGGGCTCAGCGGCGCCTCCACGGACGCGGGCGCCGTCACCATGGCGTCCGGAATGTCCCAGCCGCGGGGCGAGGGGCCGCCGTGCGACCAGTCCAGGAGTTCCACCGTGTGGACGATGGGGATCGCGGTGCCGAGGCCGATCTGCGTCATGCAGCCGATGTTGCCGGTCGCGACCGCCACCGGGCGGACCTTCTCGATATTGGCGACCTTGCGGGCGCGGAGCTGGCTGGCGAGTTCCGGCTGCAGGAGGTTGTAGGTGCCGGCCGAGCCGCAGCAGATGTGGCCCTCGGGCACGTCGCGCACCGTGAAGCCGGCCTCCTTCAACAGGCGCTTCGGCAGGTCGGTGATCTTCTGGGCGTGCTGCATGGAGCAGGCCGAATGGTAGGCCAGCGGACCCGCAAGCGTGCGGACCGGGGCGTCGAGTTCCAGCGTGCCGAGATATTCGGTGATGTCGAGCGCCAGCTCCGAGACCCGCCTCGCCTTGGCCGCATAGACGGGGTCCTGGCGCAGCATGAAGCCGTAGTCCTTGATGGTGGTGCCGCAGCCCGACGTGGTGATCAGGATGGCGTCGAGCCCGTCGCCCTCGATCTCGCGCGTCCAGGCGTCGATATTGGCCCGGGCGTAGCGATGCGCGTCCCCCTCCCGCCCCATGTGATGCACCAGGGCGCCGCAGCAGCCCTCCCCCTGCGGCAGCACCACCTCGACGCCGTACCGCCCGAGCAGGCGGATGGCGGCCTCGTTGATCGACGGGCGCAGCACCTGCTGGGCGCAACCCGTCAGCAGGGCGACGCGGCGCCGCCGTCCGCCGGGCGATGCCGAGGGCCGGATGGTGTCGCCGGGCCGGTGCCGGGCTACGGGTGCTGAGCCGGCGGGCGCGAGGTCGAGGCTCGCGGCGAGGCGCGCCCCGATCCCGGGCAGCGCCGCCACGATGGGGCGGAACGGCCGCCCCATCCGCGCCGCCATCAGGGCCAGGCGGAAGCGCCCGCGATGCGGCAGCACGGCCGCGTAGAGGCTGCGCAGCAGCCGGTCGCCCGCCGGCCGCTCGAAGGTCTCGTGGATGTGGATGCGGGCGTGGTCGACGAGATGCATGTAGTGGACGCCCGACGGACAGGTCGTCATACAGCTCAGGCAGGACAGGCAGCGGTCGATGTGCTTCACCACCTCCACGGTGGCGGGTTTGCCGCCCTCCAGCATGTCCTTGATGAGGTAGATGCGGCCGCGCGGCGAGTCGAGTTCGTCGCCGAGCAGCAGGTAGGTCGGGCAGGTCGCGGTGCAGAAGCCGCAATGCACGCAGGTCCGCAGGATCTTCTCGGATTCCGCCGTCTGCGGGTCGGCGAGCTGGGCGAGGCTGAAGCTGGTCTGCATGGGGGTGCTCGGGCGGCGTGGACGGGACGGCGCCGCAGCCTAGCCCTCTCGGGTCCGGGACCCAAGCGCGACGCAGCCCGGACCCGAAGCCTTATGACGCATGGCGAGCGCGGCCGCGCCATTGCACTGCATGGCACTTTCGTGTTTTTGACGGAGCGGGCTTAAGGTTCGCCGCCGCGCCATCGACGCGGAGCGGCGATAAGGGAACGGCGACAAGCGATGCGACAGAACGGTGTTGTTCGGGCCTGCTCGGCGACGATCCCGGCGCTGCTCGTCCTCGGCACGGGAGCCTGGGCCAACGGCATCGGCCATCCGGACCCCGGCCAGATCGGCTTCCAGGGCGGCGTGACCGATATCGCGCGGGAGATCCACGGCTTCTACAACAACCTGCTGTTTCCCATCATCACGGTGATCTGCCTGTTCGTGATGGGCCTGCTCGGCTGGTGCGCCTATCGGTTCAACGACAAGGCCAATCCGGTCCCGTCGAAGACGACCCACAACACCCTGCTCGAGGTGGCCTGGACCATCCTGCCGGTGCTGATCCTGGTCGTCATCGCGATCCCCTCGTTCCGCCTGCTGACGCGGCAGCTCGAAATCCCCAAGCCCGACGTCGTGCTGAAGGTCACGGGCCACCAATGGTACTGGTCCTACGAATATCCCAAGGACCAGGGCGGCTTCGGTTTCGATTCCGCGCGCCTGGAGGAGAAGGACGGCAAGGACAAGCCCGGCTTCATCGACATGCTGTCGGTCGACAACGAGGCCGTGGTGCCGGTCGACAAGGTGGTCCAGGTCAACGTCACCGGTGCCGACGTCATCCACTCCTGGATCGTGCAGTCGCTCGGCGCCCGCATGGACGCCGTGCCGGGCCGCCTCAACTCGACCTGGTTCAAGGCGGACCGCGAGGGCATCTACTACGGCCAGTGCTCGAAGCTCTGCGGCAAGGACCACGCCTACATGCCGATCGCCATCCGGGTCGTGAGCCAGCCCGCCTACGAGGCCTGGCTGCAGGACGCCAAGAAGAAATATGCCGACAACGGTCCCGCGCCGGTCAAGGTGGCGGATGCCGCCCCGGCCGCGCAGCAGTGACCGAACGACCTAGCCGAGTCTGAGGAATACCCATGGCCACGACCGCAACCGCCACCCACGGGGACGACCACGCCATCCCGCACGGCTGGCGCCGCTACATGTATTCGACGAACCACAAGGACATCGGCACGCTCTATCTCATCTTCGCGATCTTCGCGGGATGCGTCGGTGCCGCCATGTCGGTGATGATCCGCATCCAGCTCATGAACCCGGATTGGCATTTCATGGGCCATATGGCGGAGTGGATCGGCCAGGCCGATTCGTCGACCATGGTCGACGCCGGCAAGAACCTCTACAACGTGCACATCACCATGCACGGCCTGATCATGATCTTCTTCATGGTCATGCCGGCGCTGATCGGCGGCTTCGGCAACTGGTTCGTGCCCATCATGATCGGGGCGCCCGACATGGCGTTCCCGCGCATGAACAACATCTCGTTCTGGCTGCTGCCCTTCTCGTTCCTGCTCCTGCTGATCTCGATGCAGGTCGAGGGCGCGCCGGGCATGAACGGCTTCGGCGGCGGCTGGGTGATGTACCCGCCGATGTCGTCGACGACCGGCACGCCGGGCCCCGCGATGGATTTCGTGATCCTGTCGCTGCATCTCGCCGGCGCGTCCTCGATCCTCGGGGCCATCAACTTCATCACCACCATCTTCAACATGCGCGCCCCCGGCATGACCATGCACAAGATGCCGCTGTTCGCCTGGTCGGTGCTGGTGACGGCCTTCCTGCTGGTGCTGTCGCTGCCGGTGCTGGCCGGCGCCATCACCATGTTGCTGACCGACCGCAACTTCGGCACGGCCTTCTTCGATCCGGCCAACGGCGGCGATCCGCTGCTGTTCCAGCACCTGTTCTGGTTCTTCGGCCATCCGGAGGTCTACATCCTGATCCTGCCGGGCTTCGGCATCATCAGCCATATCGTGTCGACCTTTTCGCAGAAGCCCATCTTCGGCTATCTCGGCATGGCCTATGCCATGGTGGCGATCGGGGTCGTGGGCTTCGTCGTGTGGGCCCACCACATGTACACGGTCGGCATGTCGCTCGACACGCAGCGCTATTTCGTGTTTGCCACCCTGGTGATCGCGGTGCCGACCGGCATCAAGATCTTCTCCTGGATCGCCACCATGTGGGGCGGCTCCATCTCGTTCAAGACGCCCATGCTCTGGGCCGTCGGCTTCATCTTCCTGTTCACGGTCGGCGGCGTGACCGGGGTGGTGCTGGCCAATGCGGGCGTCGACCGCGCGCTGCACGAGACCTATTACGTGGTGGCGCACTTCCACTACGTGCTGTCGCTCGGCGCCGTCTTCGCGCTCTTCGCCGGCTTCTACTACTGGTTCCCGAAAATGTCGGGATACATGTACAACGAGAGGCTCGGCCAGATCCATTTCTGGATCATGTTCGTCGGCGTGAACGTGACCTTCTTCCCGCAGCATTTCCTCGGCCTCGCCGGCATGCCGCGCCGCTACGTGGACTACCCGGCCGCCTACGCGCTGTGGAACGAGGTGTCGTCGGCAGGGGCCATTCTGTCCGGCCTGTCGATCTTCCTGTTCCTCTACATCATCCTGGAGGCCTACCAGGCCAAGCGGGTGGCCGGCGACAATCCCTGGGGTCCAGGCGCCACGACCCTCGAATGGACGCTGCCTTCACCCCCGCCGTTCCACCAGTTCGAAACCTTGCCCCGCATCACGGGCCGGGACCACTGAGACCCCATCAGGGCGGTTCTTCGGAACCGCCCTGATGGGGTCGCGGCACGAGTTGAACCGACCCCCATCGTTCGACAGCGACGGAACCCTGACCGCATGACCATGATGAACGAACCGGTGGCCGGCTCCGACGGTGCCCTCGCCGGCTCGCTCGCCCTGCCGGGCGATTATTGGGAGTTGTTGAAGCCCCGCGTCATGTCGCTGGTGGTGTTCACGGCCCTGACCGGGCTCGTGGTGGCGCCGGGCCACATCAACCCCGTGGTGGCCCTGGCGAGCCTGCTCGCGACCGCGGTTGGCGCGGGCGCGTCCGGCGCGCTCAACATGGCCTACGAGGCCGATATCGACGCCATGATGAAGCGCACCCGTGGACGGCCGATCCCGACCGGTCGCGTCACGGCCGACGAGGCCTATGCGTTCGGCGGCGTGCTGTCGGTCTTTTCGGTGATGCTGATCGGCATCGCGGCCAATTGGCTCTCGGCCGCGTTGCTGGCCTTCACCATCGTGTTCTACGCGCTCGTCTATACGGTGTGGCTGAAGCGTTCCACGCCGCAGAACATCGTGATCGGCGGCGCGGCCGGTGCCCTGCCCCCGATGATCGGCTACAGCATCGTGACCGGCACGGTCACGCTCGACAGCCTCCTCCTGTTCGCCATCATCTTCGTCTGGACCCCGCCGCATTTCTGGGCGCTCGCGCTGGTGAAATCCGAGGATTACGCCAGGGCCGGCGTCCCGATGATGCCGAACAGCAAGGGCACGGCCCGCACACGCCTCGAGATCCTGCTCTACACGCTGGTGCTGGCGCCGCTCGGCTTGGCGCCCTGGTTCACGGGGCTCGGTGGCCCGGTCTACGGCGTGGTGGCGTTCGCCACCGGCGCCGCGATGCTGCTGCTGTCGGTGCGCTGCTATCGCCTGCGCGTCGGCCCCGAGGCCGACAAGGCCGCCATGAACCTCTTCGCCTTCTCGATCCTCTACCTGTCCCTGCTCTTCGCCGTGCTGCTGGCCGAACACGGCCTCGCGCTGGCGGTCCATCTCGGCTGGTGACGCCGTGGCGCCCCCGAATAAGTCCGACGGTGTCGTGCTCACGCCGCAGCAGCAGCGCAGCCGGCGGGCCCGCAACGTGGCGATCGGCATCGCGGTCGCCCTCTTGGTCGCGCTGGTCTACGCCCTGACCATCGCCAAGCTCGGCTCCCATGTCGGCGACAGGGCGCTTTGAAGATGGCGGCGCCCGATCCGAACGCCATCCCCCGGGCGGCCCACCATCGCAACACCGCGCTCGCGGTGCTGGCCATGGTGGCCGTGATGGTGGGCTTGTCCTACGCGGCCGTGCCGCTCTATCGCATGTTCTGCCGCGCCACGGGCTACGGCGGCACCCCGCAGGTGGCGGCCTCCGGCACCGACGCGCGCGGCCACCGCACCATCGTGGTCCGGTTCGACGCCAATGTCGCACCCGGACTGCCCTGGCGGTTCGAGCCCGAAACAGCCGAGATGCCGGTCCGCACCGGGCAGACCGTGACGGTGTTCTACAGGGTCCGCAATATGGCGAGCCGGGACACGACCGCCAACGCGCAATACAATATCACTCCCGACATCGGCGGCTTCTACTTCGACAAGATCGCCTGCTTCTGCTTCAGCGAGCAGCGTCTCGGCCCGGACGAGACTGCGGAACTGCCGGTGGTGTTCTTCCTCGACCCCAAGCTCGAACAGGACCCTACCATGAGGAACGTCGACACGATCACGTTGAGCTACACGTTCTTCGCCGCGAAACCACCCAAGGCCGCGTTCAACGCGCCCGCCGGAGCCGCTGCGGCGCCGAAGCTCTGATGCTGCGCCCGTCGACCGCGTTGGGCGTTGCCGCGACGCGCCGCCCCGGTTATGCGAGGAGCGGAACCGTCGCATTGACGGGCGGCAATCGACAAGGCACACCGGCGGGGCTGCCGCCCGAGGGACAGATGTGATGGCCGACGGACACGCCAAACCGAACCACGACTACCACATCCTGCCGCTCAGCCCGTGGCCGTTCGTCGGAGCCGTCAGCGCCTTCGTGATGGCCATCGGGGGCATCACCTGGATGAAGCACCTGCCGTTGATGGGGCTCCAACTCGGTCCCTACCTGTTCGGCGTCGGCATGCTGGGCGTGCTCTACACCATGCTGTCCTGGTGGACCGACGTCGTCCACGAGGCCCAGCAGGGCGACCACACCCGCGTGGTGCAGATCAGCTTGCGCTACGGCATGATCCTGTTCATCGCCTCCGAGGTGATGTTCTTCGTGGCCTGGTTCTGGGCCTATTTCGACGTCAGCCTGTTCCCGGGCTTCACGAGGGAGTTCCTGCGCACCGACTTCACCGGCGGGCACTGGCCTCCGAAGGGCGTGGAGCCACTGGACCCCTTCCACCTGCCGCTCTTCAACACGCTGATCCTGCTGACCTCGGGCACGACCATCACCTGGGCCCACCATGCGCTGCTGCACAACGACCGTGTCGGGCTGAAGCGCGGCTTGATCCTCACGGTGCTGCTCGGCGTGCTGTTCACCTCCGTGCAGGCTTTCGAATACAGGCACGCGCCGTTCGCGTTCGGCGGCAACGTCTACGGCTCGACCTTCTTCATGGCGACCGGCTTCCACGGCTTCCACGTCATCATCGGCACGATCTTCCTGCTCATCTGCTTCCTGCGGACAACGGCGGGCCAGTTCACGCCGCGGCGGCATCTCGGCTTCGAGTTCGCGGCCTGGTACTGGCACTTCGTCGACGTGGTGTGGCTGTTCCTCTTCGTCGCCATCTACGTCTGGGGATCCTGGGGCGCGGCCGGCGAGGCGGCGGCCGGCTGAGGGCTCTCGCGGCAATCGAAGCTTCGCTTCACGGGCCTGTGTCCATGAAGGTCGATTTGATCGAAGCGGACCTCCGTCGGGACCCTAACGGATCCGGCCGACGAAGCGTAGGATCCATCGGGGTGGCTTCCGGCCACCCCGCCGTCGAGGACGCCCGCCATGGCGCATGAGGATTTCGCTGTGGTCGCGCCGGTCTCGGCGGCCCTCGCCGGGCGTTGTCCGCACTGCGGCCAGGGCAAGCTGTTCCGAGGCTTCCTCGACATCGCCAAAGCTTGCGACGTCTGCGGCCTCGACTACGGCTTCGCGGATGCCGGGGACGGCCCGGCCGTGTTCGTGTCCTTCGCGGCCCTCGTGGTCGTGACCGGGCTCGCGCTCATCATCGACGCCTATTACGAGCCGCCGATCTGGCTCTTGATGCTGCTCATGCTGCCCCTCATCGCGGTTCTGTGCCTGGGCTTGCTGCGCCCCACCAAGGGCCTGATGATCGGGCTCCAGTACCGCAACAAGGCCGAACAGGGCCGGCTTGCGCCGTGACGGCCGGCGCGGCCCGCACCGCCCCGCGGCCGTCCCCCTGGCGCGACCTCGCCGTGCCGGCGCTGGCGACGCTGCTGATGGCGGGGTTCCTGGTGGGCCTCGGTCTGTGGCAGTTGCAGCGCCTCGCCTGGAAGGAAGCGCTGATCCGCGAGATCGGCGAGCGCACCGCGGCGGCACCCATACCCCTGCCGCCGCGCTCCGCCTGGGCGAGCCTCAAGACCGACGACTACGACTACCGCCGCGTCCTGGCCACCGGCACTTTCGACCACGCCGGCGAGGTCCATGTGTTCCGGCCCCTCGGCGACGCGCGCGGGCCCTATCACGGGGTCGGCGACCTCGTGCTGACGCCGTTCCGGCTCGCCTCGGGCGGCACCGTGATCGTCAACCGCGGCTTCGTGCCGTCCGATCGGGTCGACCCCGCAACGCGCTCGTCGGGCCAGGTCGGCGGCGAGGTGACGATCACCGGGCTGATGCGCGAACCGGAAGGCCGCAACGCCTTCACACCGGCCGACGACCCCGCCCATGGCCAGTGGTTCACGCGCGACCCGGACGCCATCGCCCGCGTCCTGCGCCTGACCGACGCCGCGCCGTTCACCCTCGACGAGGACGCCGCGGCGGTGCCGGGCGGGCTGCCGCAAGGCGGCGAGACCATCCTCGACATCCCCAACGATCACCTGTCCTACGCGCTCACCTGGTTCGGCCTCGCGGCCGGTCTCGTCGGGGTGTTCGCGGTCTATGCGTGGCGGCGGATCCGCGGTGCGTGAGGCGCCTGCTCACGCGCAAGGGAACCCGCGATGCTCGACAGGTCAAACGTCCGTGCCATCATCCCGGATTTGGCACATTCGTTCCGCATTGACCCGTAAACGGAAAATGTGTTCCATCTCGCGATGACGGGATGGACGGGCTTGGCGGCCTGCACCGACACGGTAATAGAATACCCCAGGGAGGCCCAACGTGACGGCACCGAGGCTCGACGTCATCACCATCGGGCGCTCCTCGGTCGACCTCTACGGCGCCCAGGTGGGCGGCCGGCTGGAGGACATGGCGAGCTTCTCGAAGGCGGTCGGCGGCTGTCCCACCAATATCGCGATCGGCGCGGCCCGGCTCGGCCTCAAGAGCGGGCTCGTCACGCGCGTCGGCGACGAGCACATGGGCCGCTTCATCCGCGAGCAGCTCGAGCGCGAGGGCGTCGATGTCGCGGGCGTCCACACCGATCCCGACCGCCTGACCTCCCTGGTGCTGCTCGGCATCCGCAACTCCGAGCAGTTCCCGCTGATCTTCTACCGCGACAACTGCGCCGATTCCGCGCTCGACACCGGCGACATCGACGAGGCCTACATCGCCTCAGCGGGGGCAATCGTAGTGACGGGCACGCATTTCGCGCGTGAGACCACGGCCGCGGCGCAGAAGCTCGCCATGCGCCACGCCAAGGCGCACGGCCGTCGCATCGTCCTCGACATCGATTATCGCCCCAACCTGTGGGGCCTCGCGGGCCACGGGGCCGGCGAGGAGCGCTTCATCGCCAGCGATGCCGTCAGTGCCCATCTCGCGCCCGTCCTCGTCGATTGCGACGTGATCGTCGGCACGGAAGAAGAGCTGATGATCGCGGGCGGCGTCGAGGAGCCCTTGTCGGCCATCCGGAACATCCGCACCCTCGCGCCCACGGCGCTCATCGTGTGCAAGCGAGGCCCCATGGGATGCGTGGCGTTCGATGGCGCGATCCCGGCCGACATCGAGGGGGGCATCAAAGGACCCGGCTTCCCGGTCGAGGTCTACAACGTGCTCGGCGCTGGCGACGCCTTCATGTCGGGTTTCCTGCGCGGCTACCTGCGCCACGAACCCATTGCCAGCTGTTGTGCCTACGCCAATGCCTGCGGGGCCTTCGCGGTGTCGCGTCTGCTCTGCTCGGCCGAGTATCCGACATGGGCGGAGCTGCGGCACTTCCTGGAGCATGGATCCGCGACCCGCGCGCTGCGCCGCGACGTCGACCTCAATGCGCTCCACTGGGCCACGACGCGCGACGTCAGAACCGCTCCGGCCGCGAGGCCGGAGCACATCATGGCTTTCGCCATCGACCATCGCATACAGCTCGAAGCCATGGCCGACGAGGCCGGGGTGGCGCGCGAGCGCCTTTGCGACCTGAAGCTCCTGGCCGTCGAGGCCGCGGCCCGCATAGCCCGTGGGCGCCCCGGCTTCGGCATGCTGATCGACGGCACCTACGGTCGCGAGGCCCTGTTCCGCGCCTCCGAACTGCCGTTCTGGATCGGCCGCCCGGTGGAGCTACCGGGCTCGCGCCCGCTCGACTTCGAGGGCGGCGGTTCGCTGGCCGCCAAGCTGATCGAATGGCCTGTCGACCACACCATCAAGTGCCTGTGCTTCATGCATCCCGACGACGCGGTCGACCTCCGCGACCGGCAGGAGCGCGAGCTGCTGCGGCTGCAGGATGCGGCCCGTACGGTCGGCCGCGAACTGCTGGTCGAGATCATCGCGGGCAAGCACGGCGCCTTGGGCGACGACACACTGGCCCGCGTGATCGACCGGCTCTACTGCGTCGGCCTGCGCCCGGATTGGTGGAAGCTCGAAGGCCAGCCTTCGGCCGCCGCCTGGTCGGCCGTGGCGGCGACCATCCGCCGACACGACCCCCTCTGCCGTGGCATCATGCTGCTCGGGCTCGACGCCCCGGCCGAGGAACTGGCGAGGACCTTTCGCTCGGCCGCCGAGTGCGACATGGTCAAAGGCTTCGCTGTGGGCCGCACCATCTTCGGCGAGCCGGCCCGCGCCTGGCTCGGCGGCAATATGAGCGACGACGAGGTCGTCGCCAGCATGGCGGAGCGCTTCGGCGGTCTGGTCGAGACCTGGACGCGGTTCCGGCCGACCGTCTGAGATCGAAGACGACAGAGGGAGGACCGCATGGGCACGATCCGCTTGACGGCCGCGCAGGCTATGGTGCGCTACCTCGGAGCGCAGATGACGGAGATCGACGGCGCCCGCGTGCCGCTCTTCGCCGGCATGTGGGCGATCTTCGGCCACGGCAACGTGTCGGGCATGGGCGAGGCGCTGCATGGCGCCCGCGACACGTTCCCGACCTTCCGCGCCCACAACGAGCAGGGCATGGCCCATGCCGCGATTGCCTTCGCCAAGGCGAGCCGCCGCCGCCGCATGATGGCCTGCACGAGCTCGATCGGCCCCGGCGCCACCAACATGGTCACGGCCTGCGCGTTGGCCCACGTCAACCGCCTGCCCGTGCTGCTGATCCCCGGGGACGTCTTCGCCACGCGGCGGCCCGACCCCGTGCTGCAACAGGTGGAGGACTGGGCCGACGGTACGGTGTCGGCCAACGACTGCTTCCGGCCCGTATCGCGCTACTTCGACCGCATCACCCGGCCCGAGCAGATCATGCCGGCGCTGGAGCGCGCCATGACGGTGCTGACCGACCCGGCCGAATGCGGCCCCGTGACGCTGGCCTTCTGCCAGGACGTGCAAGCCGAGGCCTGCGCCTACCCGGAAGCTTTCTTCGCCGAGCGGATGCGGCGCCTTCGCCGTGCTCCGCCCGACGCGGCGGAACTGGCGGCCGCGGCGGCGGTCCTGCGCGGGGCCAGCCAGCCCGTGATCGTGGCGGGCGGTGGCGTGCTCTATGGGTCGGCCGAGGGCCAGCTCGCCGCCTTTGCCGAGCGCCACGGCGTGCCGGTGGTCGAGACCCAGGCCGGCAAGTCGTCGCTGCCGGACAGCCACCCCCAGGCCATGGGCGCCGTGGGGGTCACCGGCACGGGTGCCGCGAACGCGCTCGTGCAAGACGCCGACGTGGTGCTGGCAGTCGGCACCCGCCTCGCCGACTTCACCACAGGCTCGGCGGCGCTGATCGGCGGCCCGGCCGCCCAGATCGTCATGCTGAACGTGCAGGGTTTCGACGCCGGCAAATACGGCGCCGTGCCGCTGGTCGCCGACGCGGCCGTGGGCCTCGAGGCCCTCACCGGCGCGCTCGGCCTCTATCGCGCGCCCTCGGCCTGGACCGATCGGATGGCGGACGAGAAGGCGCGCTGGGGCGAGACGGCTGCGGCTTTCACCGGCCCGACGCGGGCCGAACGCCCGTCCGACGCCCAGGTGATCGGCGCCGTGCAGCGGGCCGGCCAAGCGTCCGACGTGGTGGTCTGCGCGGCCGGCGGGCTGCCGGGCGAACTCCACAAGCTGTGGCGCTCCGGCGAGGCGCTCGGCTACCACCTCGAATACGGCTATTCCTGCATGGGCTACGAGATCGCCGGCGGCATCGGGGTCAAGATGGCCCTGCCGCATCGCGAGGTGATCGTGATGGTGGGCGACGGCTCCTACCTCATGCTGAACTCGGAGATCGCCACCTCGGTCATGCTGGGCCTGAAGCTCACGATCGTGCTGCTCGACAACGGCGGCTACGGCTGCATCAACCGGCTGCAGGGCGAATGCGGCGGCGCGCCCTTCAACAACATGCTGGCCGACGCGCGCCACGTGACGCTGCCGGCCATCGACTTCGTGGCCCATGCGCGGAGCCTCGGCGCGGAGGCCCGGAAGGTGTCCGGCGTCGCCGAACTCGAAGAGGCCTTGACGGCGTCACGCTCGAGGACCGTGACCCAGGTGATCCTGATCGAGACCGACGCCGGCCCCTCGACCGCGGCCGGCGGCGTCTGGTGGGACGTGGCGGTACCGGAAGTGTCGGTGCGCCCGCAAGTCGAGACGGCCCGCCGACACTACGAGGCCAAGCAGCGGACCCAGCGCTTCGCCAACTGAGACGAGACGCTCAACGGGACAGAACACATGCCTCTTCGCATCGGCGCCAACCCGATCGGCTGGACCAACGACGATCTCCAGGAGATCGGCGGCGACACCCCGCTTGAGACCTGCTTGGCGGAAGCCAGGCAGGCCGGCATCGAGGGCATGGAACTCGGCCACAAGTTCCCGCGCGAGCCCGAGGCGCTGAAGGCGGCGCTCGCCCCCTATGGCCTGGCCTGCGTGGCCGGCTGGCACTCGATCGAACTGCTGCGACGCTCGGCCCGCGAGGAATTCGACCTCGCCAAGCCCCATCGCGACCTGCTCCGCGCCATGGGCACGGACGTGTTCATCGTGGCCGAGACCTCGAACTGCATCCACGGCCGGCGCGACGTGCCGCTGTCGCGGCGGCCGAAGCTCGCGGACGCCGACTGGGCCGGCTACGGCGCCAGGATCACCGAACTCGCGGAACTTCTGGCCGCCGAGAACCTGCGCCTCTGCTATCACCACCACATGGGCACGATCGTCGAGACTGAAGCCGACATCGACGCCTTCATGGCCCATACCCGGGCGCCCGCGATGCTGCTGCTCGACACCGGCCACGCCACCTGGGGCGGCTCCGACCCCGCCGCGCTCGCCATGCGCTACCGCGACCGCATCGGGCACGTGCACGTCAAGGACGTGCGCGGCGCCGTGATGGAGCGGGCGCGCCGCGAGGACTGGAGCTTTCTCGACGCCGTGCTGGGCCAGGGCCGCGACCTCGGCATCTACACGGTGCCGGGCGACGGCACCGTGGACTACCCGGCCGTGTTCCGGGCGCTGCCGAATTATTCCGGCTGGATCGTGATCGAGGCCGAGCAGGACCCCGAAAAGGCCAACCCGCTGCGCTACGCCACCATGGGCGTCGCCAACCTCAAGCGCTTCCTCACCGAGGCGGGACTGCGCTAGAGCCCGGGACCCACAGGACCCTCACCATGCCCCAGTCCCCACTTCTCCTCCACCCCTCCACTCCGGATGGCGGCGGTCGCGTCCACCACGTCACGCCCGGGTCTGCCGGCTGGACCTATGTGGGCTTCGACGCCTACGACCTGCCCGCGGGCGGCGCCGTGGCCGAGGACACGGGCGACCGCGAAGTCTGCATCGTCATGGTGTCGGGCCGCGCCCGCGTCACGGCCGGGACGCAGGATTTCGGCGCGATCGGCGAGCGCTCGTCGGTGTTCGAGGGCCTGCCCTGGTCGGTCTACGTGCCGTCAGGCTCGCGCTACTCCATCGCGGCCGAGGGGGCTTGCGAGGTGGCGGTGTGCTCGGCGCCGGCGACCGGGAAGTTGCCGGCCCGGCTGATCGCGCCCACGGACGTGCGCGAGGAGACACGCGGCCGTGGCTCCAACGTGCGCCACGTCCGCAACATCCTGGCCGACGACGACGATCGGGCCGAGAGCCTGCTCGTGGTCGAGGTCGTGACCCCGGCCGGCAACTGGTCGAGCTACCCGCCCCACAGGCACGACCGGGACGCCTTCCCGGACGAGACGCTGCTCGAGGAGACCTATTACCACCGGCTCACGCCGGCGCAGGGCTACGGCCTGCAGCGCGTCTACACCGACGACCGCTCGCTCGACGAGACGATGAGCTTCGGCGACCGCGACGTCGTGCTGGTGCCGCGCGGCTACCACCCCGTTGGGGCGCCGCACGGCTACACGCTCTATTACCTCAACGTCATGGCGGGCCCGAAACGCGCCTGGCGCTTCCACAACGACCCCGACCACGCGTGGCTCATGAGGGTTTGAGCTGGATTGGCCCACGGTGCGATGGGATCTTTTGAGGCAGTCGATCGGCCGCATGTGCATTGGTCGCATGCTCGCGAGGCCGTGCGCGTGACCGACGCGACCTGTTCGCTTATATCGAAGGCTACTACAATCGGCAGCGCATCCACTCGGCTCTCGGCTACATCACGCCAGAGCAAGCCGAACGGAGCGCGAGCTAAACCCCCGTGTCCGCGGAACCGGGGGAGGATCAGTGCGCGACGTCTTTGCCGGCCGCTGAAGCTTCAGCACCAGTTCGATCAACTCGTCCTCGCTCAGGCGCTCAAGATCAATCCGTCCCGTGACGGCATGGAATCAGCCTTCGGACACAGCGCAAGGGCGTGATGAGCGTCGGCGTTCGCCACCGCCCGGCGGATCACTGCACACCCCCCTTCCCGGTAGGGACGCTCCTTTCGGAGCGCCCCCCGGACAGATCCCAGCGGGCCCGATTCGGGCACTGGGCTCCTACCTCGGGTGTTTGACGGCGAAGCGGACGTTGGGCCAGGGATGAAGGATG
>JAABUY010002361.1_pt1 | contig 22609 bp, 22 predicted proteins | sample 5560271 | NCBI WGS metagenome assembly JAABUY01 (sample SAMN10711886, study PRJNA513374) | rock metagenome | isolation source: Antarctica rocks | place: Antarctica: Victoria Land, University Valley | reverse complement strand
GCCTCGGCCGCGAGAAGGGCGGCGACCTCAGCGCATGACCGTTCGGCGACTTCAACGAGATGATCGGGGTAGCTGTACCGCTCGCGATGCTGCTCGAACTCGTCGCGGTCCAGGATCTCGACGTCGCCGCCCGGGGTCTTCTGCACATCCAGGTCGAGGTCGACGAACATCAGAGTCGAGCCGACCCGGTGAACTGGGGTAGCGATGTCGACGTACATCAGCGGTATCGCCGCATTGTCGGCGTCGGTCATGAAGAACGCCGACCACCAACGGTCACTGCTGAGAAGCCGCAGACCCGCAGCGGATTGGTAGGTCGTGCTCGCCGTGGTCACAGTGCTGCCGGATGCTTGTGCCAACCAAGTCCCCCACTGGTCGATGCCCAGTTCCCACGCCAAAGAGTCGCGATGAAGGGTGCCATCCCATTTCGTTGACCGGATGCGGAGGAGGGACACGCACCTACGGTGCCACAACACCTGCGACCCACCCAGGCCGTTCTAGCCCAGCCGCGACTAGTCGTCCGGCGAACGGCGAACGGCGAACGGCGCGAAGCCGACGTCGCACGCGGTCAACGTCAGGTCGGAGAAGATGAGGGAGAGGTTGTGGCCGTTGGTCTCAATCGTCGGCTGGTGAAACGGGATACCCACCTGGCTGACCCAGCGGACAGCCTCGTCCTGAGTTCGTCACGAGCGTCATTCCGGGGTGGAGATCCTGACGACGGGTACCACCTGGTGCTCTGGGCGGCGGACGTCCCACCCTCCGAGCGGCATGAGCGGACGTGCGAGTGGGAGCAGCGCTGGCCTAGGTGGCAGCGCGGAGCCGGTACGGGACAATGGCGCGCATGACGTTGGATGACATCTTTCCCGCCTTCGGACTGGAGATCTCGGGCGGTCCGCTGCGCTTGCGTGGGAACCAGTCCGCTCACGGCCCCGCTGTAGTACGAGGTCGTAGTACCATGTGTGTCATGCGTCAAGTCCCCGTTCGTGAGCTGAACCAGCACACCGCAGACGTGCTCGCGCGCGTCGAGATGGGCGAACGGGTGGCGATAACGCGCAACGGCACGCGGGTGGCCATCATCGAGCCGGCTGAGCCGGATCCTCTCAATGTCCTGATCGAGTCGGGCGAGCTACGCCCGGCGGTCGGCCGGCTCCCGCTGTTCTCCGAGTCTGACTCGAGCGCCTCGGACTCTGTCGGTTCAGAGGCGGTCGTTGCCGACCGCGACGAGCGCAGCCGTTGGTGACACGAAGGTGACCTACATCGATACGTCGGCCGCGATGAAGCTCGTTCGACCCGAAGCGCAGAGTGCCGAGCTCTCCCGCTGGTTCAGCCAACGGAAGGCGACGTCGGTGGTCGCTTCGGTGCTCATCGAGGTAGAGCTCATGCGTGCCACCCGGCGCACTGCGCCAGAGCGTCTGGCTCGCGCGTCGGATGTCCTTCGCGGCATCAGGATGGTGGCTCTGTCGCCGTCGGTCATCACCAGGGCAGCAGGCTACGACGATCGCGATCTGCGGTCGCTCGACGCCATCCATCTCGCAACGGCTGAGCACGTGGTGTCCGTCGCGCACGAGGTGCTGGAGGCGATTGTCGCCTATGACGAGCGCCTCCTTGCTGCCGCCCGCGCCATCGGGCTTCCGGTTGCTGCTCCCGGGCTGGCCTGAGCCCGCTGGACGCCCGGCCTCGGCAGTTCCGGTCAGGAGGTGTCGTCGTCCAGCTCTGCGAGCTCCCGATACTCGCCCGGCACGTCCACAACCTCTGTGCTGGGTCGATAGCGGGGGTCACGACGGACGAGGTCCCACTCGTTGATCCAAGCGCGAACATACTGGCGCATCCTGGTCGCGCCGAGGCGCTGGAGCCCCTCGACGTCGGGCGGGTCCCAGTCGTAGGCGGCCGCGTGCAGCTGGTGCACCGTGCGGTAGGCGCGGTCCAGCTCTGCATCGTCCGGCGGCACCAGCGGAATGAGGTGGCGCTCGATGTGCTGCATCCCGACCTCGGCCAAAGCGGCGATCTCGGCATACTCCTCGGTCTGCTTGTCTCGCAGCCTCGGTGGCACGACCTCACGGTCGTTCTTGCCGACCAGGACCGCTGCCTCGAAGTCGTCGGTCATCGCCGCGACGGCGACGAGAGGTTCTCCTTGGGTGCCGGAGTCCTCGTCGAGCCACCGGGCCAGCTCGGCGTAGGATCGGCCTCTTTGCAGCAACGAGTACCGGCCGATCAGCTCGACCTCGTCGAAGAGAACCACCCAGCCGGTGTGTCCCGCCGCGCGCAGGAGCCGAGGCAGGAACCGGAGGTGTTGGCGGGCCAGGTCGCGGGCCCTGACCGGGGAGAACGTGAACGTCTTGGCCTCGTCGACAGCCTTGAGCTGGCGACGCAGGTCCGGCACGGGCAGTGGGTCACCGGACCAGAACCGGACGATGGTGTCGAGGAACTCCTCGTCGGCGCCCGGCGCCTCGCTGGTGAGTCTTTGGTGGAGCAGGAGGGTCGCGTCGAAGCGCTCGTTGAGGTCCCGGCCCGGCCCGCGCAGCCACCGGAGCAGATCGGCGTAGCCCGGACTGTCCGGGTCCAACCCCGACGCAGCCTCGGCAACCACGTCCCGGGCGCCGTCCGGGGCGACCGCGGACTCAACGGCCGCACGCAACACCTTAGCGGGGTCGTGCAGCGGCGTCTCCTTGCTGACCACGACCGTGCTGACCACGAAGCCGGCCGAGGTCGCGAGGTGGCCGAGATGCGTGAGCAGGTGACTTTTGCCCTCCCCGAAGCCCGCACCGAGCAGCATCGAGGCGCGGGGCGCGGGGCCGTGCCGGGAGCCAGCGACGTTTTCCAGCAACTCGGTGAACCGGTCCTCGATGTCGCTCTGGCCCGAGCCGAGGGCGCTGACGGCGTCCGTGTTGGGCACTCCGCTGCGCAGCGCCTCGATCGCGCGCCGTTGCGCGAGGCGGTCGCCCTCCCACCTGGCTCCGGCGCTCATCGCACGGCCTCCAGCCGCACGTCGAGGCGCACGAGGGAGGCGAACGGGTTTGGCCTCCGCCGATCCCGCACCTCGTCGGCAACCCTGAGCTGCAGAGCGGCATACGAAGGCAGGCCACGCTTCTCGTCGCTGACGAGGTCGGGTGGGACGACCGCGAGGACCAGCATGCCGCTCAGGTCCTCGGTCGCGTCGATCAGCTGTCGGAGCAGCTCGTAGGCGTCGAGGACAGCCGCCCTGCTGTAGTAGATGCCGGTGCGCTCGGGCAGCGCGGGGCGACGCACCTCCGCCAGCCGCGTCAGGTTGAGGTTGACGACCAGTCCGTGGTGGCCGGTGCGGAGCAGGAGGCGCCCGACCGAGGTGAGCAGTGCCCGGGCGTTGTGGCGACCGACTCGTGCATAGATCATTGCCTCACGCAGCTCGCGCAGCCCGACCGGTTCGCCGGTGAGCCAGCTGAGGACGACGTTGGCCTCCGCCGGGCTGACGTCGTTGCTGCCCAGGCGCGCCTGGGCCAGCCGTAGCAAGGCTCGGCGCAGCTCACGGGGCAGGCTGGTGTCGGTGAGGAGGGTACGCTCGAGCTGGCGCCGCACGCTGCGGTAGAGCTCTCGCGGGTCGAGGTCGTGCTCGGCGGCCACCTCGGCCACACTGAGCCGGCCGGTGGAGGCGGGAACGGCGATGTCGTCGTAGGCGGCGCCCACGATGGCCGCCGCGATCTGCTCCCAGTCGATCTGTCGAGCCACGGCGAAGAAGACCTGGTCGACCATGTGCGCCTTGGTCGTCTCGGCGGACAGGCACACCATGAGGCACTCGTGTCGGTCGGCGACGGTTCGCAGGGACCGCTCGAACCGGTCGGCGACATCCGCGTCGCCGGTCACCACGACCTTCACCGACCCTCCGCCGGCCGGGAGGTAGGAGGACAGGTACTCCTCCCCGAGGAAGGTGGCGTAGTCGTCCGAGCCCATCACCCCACCCCCGAGCACTGCGCCGGCCGCATCGACCCAGTCGCTCATCCGCCCTCCGTGAAGGAGATGCCCCAGTACAGCTGTTGCTGGCCCGTCTGGGCCACGGTGGCGAGGGCGCCCGAGCCCCGGGTCCCAGAGCTGGCGTGCCAGCGCAGCACCCGGCCGGCCTTCGTGCTCGCCGCCCCGCTGGAGTCCAGCAGGTACAGGTCGCGGGCGAACTCGGGGCGGGTGTAGTCACGCTGCTGGCCGGGCAGGAGGGTCAGCACCCCCCACACGTCGACCAGGCGCACCACCGCACGGCCTCGTTGCCCCTGCTGGGAACGCACCAGGTCGTACCCGGACGCCAAGCTCTCGAGGAACGGCTCGGGCTTGAACCGGGGCGGGCGCGCCTGGGTTGCCGCCAGCAGCCCCACGAGCACCGAGGGGCGCAGCCGCCGCTCCCGACGCCTGTCGATCTCGACGGCAGCGTCGCCCGGAAGCACCTTGATCAGCGACGGGTAGCACAGCAGCCGCTGGTCCACCTCGAACATCGCCACGTCCTGCACGGAAGCCGCGTCGAGCAGCTCCTTGATGTAGGCACCGGAGGCAAGGTGCTCCTGGTCGTCAAAGCTGAAGGACGCCACAGTGCCGTCCATGGCCCGGGCGGCGTCCTCCGCGAGAACGGCCGCCGCCCCGAGGGCCCGGCGCAGGTCACGCAGCTGACCGCGGGCGGCACCCGCCTTGGCCTTCTTCAGCTCCCGCGTCACCGCCGCCGTCGCCTTCAGGGCGGCGTCGACCTGCTCCTCCGTCGCCGCAAGTGCTGCCTCGAGCCCACCCTCTGTCACCACCGCCATCCACTCCTCCATCGCCGTCGGACACCGTCAGGAGGTTACCCGAAGGCCGAAGGTCGCGACCAGGGGTGGATGCGAGAGGCGGCACCTCGGCCTGGCCTCCCGCAGGCAGGTTGACGCCGCGTCGAGCATGTTGACGCCCTGTCTACCTAGCGTCAACCCCCTCGACGCCGCGTCAACCCCACCGGAGGGCGCTGGACGTGCTTGACCAGGTCTTCTCGACGGCGCAGGGCCCTCGGGACGGGCTACGACGTCAAGTGCGTCGGGGTCCCAGACCCGCCTCTGCTCGAGCTCCCTGGCCAGGGCCAGCTTGTCGGGGTCGAGGTGTGCGACGGCCAGCGATCGTCTTCAACGGCCTAGACGACGCGGCAAGACGACGCAGCAGCTCGACGTGCGCTCGCCCCCCACGAGACCGAGCCGTCCCTCAGGTTCCTGGCCTCTCGTTTGGTCCGAGACCAAGTTGGCGAAGTGTGGTCAGCCCTTCTTGGTCGAGGGGATGATCGGGGTGTGGTCCTTGGCGTCGGCCTTGGCGTGCTTGTCGGCCCGCTTCTCCTTGAGGGACTTGCCGGCCTTCTTCGCCAGATGTTGTCGGGGTGACTTGTCGGCCATGGTGCGCTCCTCATCGGAACCGGATGGCTCCACGAGAGCGACAGTACGCCCCGCCGGCAGGAGGACGAACCAGGCGCAGAGCTCCGCGCCCGCGGCGCGTCGGGGCCGCGGTCAGCGATGGGCGGTGTATGCCACGTCGACGGCAGCACGCAGCTCGCGCCTGGGCCACTGGGCGGCGAGCAGGATGACGCCTCCGAAGCAGATGATTGCGCACATCGTCACGGCGGCTGCCGGGTCCGTCAGCTCCGAGAGCCATCCGGCCAGCAGGTAGGACAAGCCGGACGAGAACACCGACACGGCTCCGGCCAGCCCGAAGATCGTCCCCCGCCGTGCGCTCGGCGTGACGAGCGCGAAGGTGGACTGCAGGGGCAGCATGAAGGCCTGGAAGAGACCGCTGATGAACCACAGCGCCCAGGTGACGGCGATGGCGGGCTGGAACGCGGTCAGCAGCAGGGGTGCCGGCATGAGCATCGCCATGACGATGATTCGCGAGTTGGCGATCTCCGGCTGCCACCGCCCGACGACGAGCACGCCGACGGCCGCGCCGGCAATGGGGGCGGCCATGAGCAACCCGCCCAGGCGCGCGTTCCCGGCATACGGGATGGCGACCGCCTCGGGTGCGACGACCCCGATGGTTGCCACGAGGCTGAGGCCGAGGAGCCGGGCGAGCACAGGGTGGCGGCCGATGTAGGCGCCTCCGGCGCGGATGTCCCGGAGAAAGCCGAGCAGCCCCTTGGCCGGCTCGCCGACCACCGGACGCGCCTGCACGACGACGGCGACGACCGCGGCGGAGACGAGGAAGCTTCCGAGGTCTGTCAACAGTCCGTTCGCCGGGCCGAGGAACCCGACGACCAGCCCGCCGACGGCCAGACCAGCGGCCTGGTTGACCTGCTCACTGAGGGCGCCGAGGCCCATCGCCTTGACGTAGAGACGCCGGTCCTCGAAGAGGTCCGTCATGAGGACCTGGCTCGCCGCCGCCGCCGGCCCGCCGAAGACCTCGAGGACGAACAGCATGACGAGCAGGGCGACAACGGGAGCCCCGCTCGCGACGAGCCAGATCAGCGCGACGACGCACAGGGCGCGGGTCAGGTGGGCGCTGAGGAGCACGAACTTGTACGGCACCCGGTCGGCCAGGGGGCCGAGGAGGCTGCGACCGAAGATCGTCGGCAACATGCTCACGGCCAGGGTCGTGGCCGTCGCCAGCGACGACTGGGTCCGCTCGAAGACCACTGCGGCGATCGTCAGCCGAGCGATGTAGTCCCCCCACGTGGACATGGCCGCGGCGACGAACAGGGCGAGATAACCGGGGACGGAGATGACCTCCCGGTAAGATGGCATCGCCGTGGCTGCCGTCCGCCGCTCCGTCCGCCGCTCCGTCCGCCGCTCCGTCATCCGCCGAAGGTACCCGTCAACGGGGTGGCGTAAAAGTTGAGATCCGTCGCGACCCGGCCACGGCGGCTCACCCGGCGGTAGTCCTCGCCGAGGGAGGGCCCCGCGCCCGGCGCCCGGCCGATGATCCGGCCGATGCCGTCGGCGTCGCGCAGGTCGCTCGGCACGCCGTCGGCAGGTCGGCCCCGCCAGAGCACCGAGGCGTTGCGCAAGGACGCGGCCAGGGTCCAGGCCGCCCGGAGGTCGCGAGCATCCCGGGCGCTCACCAGGCCCACGTCCTCGGCCGCGCTGAGCGCCGCCATCGTCCCGGTGACCCGCAGCCCGGCGTGCTTGTTGGCATGCCTCAGCTGGATGAGCTGGGTGGTCCACTCAACGTCGGTAAGGCCGCCCAGACCGAGCTTGAAGTTGGTCCTGCGGTCTCCGCCACGGGGCAGTCGCTCCGCCTCGACCCGAGCCTTCATCAAGCGGACCTCCCGCACCTGTTCGCGGTCCAAGCCGTCCCTGGGCCACCTCAACGGCTCGATGAGGTGGAGGAAGGCGCAGCCCAGACCCGGGTCCCCCGCAACGGGACGTGCTCGCAGGAGTGCCTGCAACTCCCACGTCAGCGCCCACCGTGCGTAGTAGGTGGCGTACGAGGTGAGGCTCCGTACGAGCGGACCGCTCTTGCCCTCCGGCCGCAGGTCCGCGTCGAGGGTGAACTGTGGGCCCGCGCCGGCTCCGCCGAGCAACCGTTTGACCTCCTGGACGACGAGCACGGCACGTCGCTGCGCGTCGTCGTCGGAGCCACCCTCGTCGGGACGGTGCACGAACAGGACATCGGCGTCCGAGGCGTAACCCATCTCCTGCCCTCCGAGGCTGCCCATGCCGACCACGGCCATGGCCGTGCCCAGCGGCCGGCCCTCCACCGACTCCACGTGGCGGACGGCAATGTCGAGGGCCGACTGCACGGTTGCGGCGGTCAGGTCGGACAGCGCCTGCCCGACCTGTGCCAGGCCGAGCTGTCCGGTGAGGTCGGCGAAGGCGATGCGCAGCAGCTCGTGACGCCGGATCGCCCGGACCGAGGCGATGGCCGCATCGGCGTCGGACTTGCGCCCGGAAGCGCTACGCATGGTCGCCACGAGCTGGTCCTGGCTGCGCGCGACGAGGCCGGCGGGGTCCCCGAGGATCGACACGGACTCCGGCGAGCGCACCAGGAGATCCGCGGCATACCGGCTGCGACCGAGGACGTGCGCGAGACGCTCGGCGGCGCTGCCCTCGTCACGGAGCATCTTGAGGTACCAGTGGATGGTGCCGAGCTCTTCGCTGACCCTTCGAAAGGCCAGCAGCCCGGCGTCGGGGTCGGCCTCGTCCGCGAACCACCCGAGCATGACCGGCAGGAGGGTCCGCTGGATCGACGCACGCCGCGACACCCCCGTCGTCAGCGACTCGAGGTGCCGCATGGCGCCCGCGGGGTCGCGGAAACCCAGTGCTGCCAGTCGTTCCCGGGCCTGGTCGGCACTGAGGGAGGTGTCAGAGGAGCTGAGTCGTGCGGCAGCGGCGAGGAGCGGCCGGTAGAAGAGGCGTTCGTGGATCCGGCGCACCTCCCGGGCTCTTGACTGCCACAGCTCGACCACTTCCTTGGCCGGGTCGCTCCTGAGGCCGACGGCCCGCCCCAGCCGGCGCAGGTCGGCGTCACCCGTCGGCATGAGGTGGGTGCGCCGCAGCCGGTACACCTGGATCCGGTGCTCGAGGGTGCGCAGCAGCCGGTACGCCTCCTCGAGCGTCGCCGCGTCCTGGCGGCCCACGTACCCCCCCTTGGCGAGCGCTCCCAGGGCCTCGAGGGTCGTCGCCGAGCGGAGCGACTCGTCGTAGCGGCCGTGCACGAGCTGGAGCAGCTGGACGGCGAACTCGACGTCGCGCAGGCCTCCCGGCCCGAGCTTGAGCTGGCGCGCCACCTCGGCCGGGGGCACGTGGCCCTCGACCCGCCGGCGCATGGCCTGGACGTCCTCGACGAAGTGCTCGCGTCCCGCCGCCTCCCACACCATCGGCCGGATGGCGTCCATGTAGTGGTGCCCGACCTCGAGGTCGCCCGCGGACACCCACGCCTTGAGCAGCGCCTGGAACTCCCAGGTCTTGGCCCACCGCTCGTAGTAGGCCCGGTGGCTCGCGACGGTCCGCACGAGGGGACCGTTCCTGCCCTCGGGCCGCAGTGCCGCGTCGACCGGCCACAGCGTCCCCTCTGCCGTCGCAGCGGAGCACGCCTTCATCAGGCCGGCGGCGAGGGCGCCACCGACGACGAGGGCACGCTCCTCATCGACTCCGGGGGCCGGCTCGGCGACGAAGACGACGTCGACGTCGGAGACGTAGTTGAGCTCTCCACCACCGGTCTTGCCCATGCCGATCACGGCAAGCCGGCAGTCCTCCGACCCGCTGCCGAGCTCCTCCCGCGCGATCGCCAGTCCGGCATCGAGGGACGCCTCGGCGAGCCACGCGAGCTGCTCCGCCGCGATCGGCAGGTAGGACACCGGGTCCGGCGAGGTGAGGTCGAGCGCGGCGACGGCGAGCAGCTCGCGCCGATAGGCGATGCGCAGGGCGTCGTATGCCGTGTGCTCACCGCGCTGCTCCCGGCTCACCGCCGCCACCAGCCGGGCGCGCAGGCCCGCGGCGGTCGGCGGCGCCGCCTCCGCGACGCAGCGCCAGTGGCCCGGGTGCACCGCCAGATGGTCGCCGAGGGCGCTGGAGCCGCCGAGGACGGCCACGAGCCGGTCCCGGGCGGAGCCGGGGCGCCGCATGGCGGCCAGCAGCTCCCCCGCGTAGGTGTCACCGTCGGCCCGCTTCCCGGCGACCTTGAGCGCCTCGAGGACCCGGACGAGGCCCAGGAGCGCAGTGTCGGGGTCGGCGGCCCGGCTCAACGCATCGGGAAGTCCGTCGTGGAAGACGTCGTCGAGCGGGTCGGCGAACCCGGCGAGCGCCTTGTCCTCGAGCAGCCGGGCCGCCCGGTCCGGCTCGGCGAACCCGAGTCGGGCCAGCCGGCCCTCGGCGGTGCTGGACCGGGCCACTAGAGCCGGGGCAGGTAGCGGTCGAGCTCGAACTGGGTGACCTGGCTGCGGTAGTCCTCCCACTCGGCCCGCTTGTTGCGCAGGAAGAAGTCGAACACGTGCTCGCCGAGGGTCTCGGCGACCAGCTCGCTCTTCTCCATCGTCTCCAGGGCCCGCCCGAGCGACGACGGGAGCGGGTCGATGCCCATGGCCAGCCGCTCGGTCTGGGTGAGGTTCCAGACGTCGTCCTCGGTCTCCGGCGGCAGCTCGTAGCCCTCCTCGATGCCCTTGAGGCCGGCGCCGAGCAGCACGGCGAACGCGAGGTAGGGGTTGCAGGCAGGGTCGAGCGAGCGGACCTCGATGCGGGTCGACTGACCCTTGCTCGGCTTGTACATGGGGATGCGGACCATGGCCGAGCGGTTGTTGTGCCCCCACGTGATCTGCTCGGGGGCCTCCCCGCCACCCCAGAGGCGTTTGTAGGAGTTGACCCACTGGTTCGTGACAGCGGTGATCTCCGCGCCGTGGTGCAGCAGCCCGGCGATGAACTGTCGTCCGGTCTGGCTCAGCTGGTAAGGAGCCCCGGCCTCGTGGAACGCGTTGCTGTCGCCCTCGAAGAGGCTGAGGTGCGTGTGCATCCCGGAGCCCGGGTGCTCGCTGAACGGCTTCGGCATGAACGTCGCGTAGATCCCCTGCTCGAGCGCGACCTCCTTGATCACGGTGCGGAACGTCATGATGTTGTCCGCCGTCGAGAGGGCGTCCGCGTAGCGCAGGTCGATCTCGTTCTGGCCCGGGGCTCCCTCGTGGTGGCTGAACTCGACGGAGATCCCCATGCTCTCGAGCATGGTGATGGCAGCACGCCGGAAGTCGTGACCGGTGCCGTGCGGCACGTGGTCGAAGTAGCCGGCGTTGTCGACGGGAACGGGGCGCCTGCCCGCCTTCCACGCGTTCTTGAGCAGGAAGAACTCGATCTCGGGATGGGTGTAGAAGGTGAAGCCCATCTCGCTGGCCCGGGCGAGCGCCCGCTGCAGCACGTTGCGCGGGTCGGCGAAGCTCGGCGAGCCGTCGGGCATCCGCAGGTCGCAGAACATCCGCGCGGTGCCGGGGTTGTCCCCCCGCCACGGAAGGATCTGGAAGGTCGCCGGGTCGGGCTTGGCGAGCATGTCCGCCTCGTAGACCCGGGCGAACCCCTCGATGGCCGAGCCGTCGAAGCCGATGCCCTCGGCGAAGGCCCCCTCGAGCTCCGCCGGAGCGACGGCCACCGACTTGAGCGTCCCGAGGACGTCGGTGAACCAGAGCCGGACGAAGCGGATGTCGCGCTCCTCGATGGTGCGCAACACGAACTCCTGCTGACGGTCCATGCGACGATCCTTGCGCATCGAGGTTTCGCCGACGTTACGGGTCGTGAGGGGGCAGGCAGCACGGGTCCGGATCGCTGTCGTCGGACGTCCGGCTCGCCTGCTGCTTGGGCACCTGGCTAGTCCTCGAGGTCCTCGTCGTCCGCGGGCAGCGACGAGCCCTTGGAGGTCCACTCCCGGTCCTCGTCGTCCCACTTCTCGGTCCGCGCCCTGGCCGTGTCGAGCGCCTTCGCCGCCTCCGCCTCGCTCGCGTAGGGCCCCATCACGTCGGCCCCCCGGCTGCGCTCGGCGTCGGACTCGACCCGGCCGGTGCTGACGTTGTACCAGTAGCTCACGGCAACCTCCGATGAATGCGGAACGGGAGACGACCTGTGGGCACGTCCCTCACCTGTGCTCCTAGACTCCACCGTATGCCGGTCACCTTCGCAAGCGTCGCGCCGCACGGCATTTCGGCGCGCCGCTCCGTGCCCGCGAGCATCCCCCGGCCAGAGTACGTCGACAAGCCGGCACCCTCGAAGTTCACCGGGCCAGAGGTCAAGGACGCCGAGACGATCGAGAGGATGCGGGTCGCCGGACGGATCGCGGCCCGCGCTATGGCTGCCGCCGCCGCCGTCATTGCCCCGGGCGTGACGACGGACGAGATCGACGCCGTGGGGCACGAGTTCCTCCTCGACCACGGTGCCTACCCCTCGACCCTGGGGTACAAGGCCTTTCCGAAGTCGCTGTGCACGTCCGTCAACGAGGTGGTCTGCCACGGCATCCCCGACTCGCGCCGGCTCGAGGACGGCGACATCGTCAACATCGACATCACCGGCTTCCTCGGCGGCGTCCACGGTGACACCGACGCCACCTACCTCTGCGGCGACGTCGACGAGGAGTCCAGGCTGCTCGTCGAGCGGACCGAGGAGGCGATGATGCGCGGGATACGGGCCGCCGTGCCGGGTCGCGCAGTCAACGTCATCGGGCGGGTCATAGAGTCCTATGCCCGACGCTTCGGCTACGGCGTCGTCCGGGACTTCACCGGCCACGGCATCGGCACGGCCTTCCACAGCGGGCTCGTCATCCCCCACTACGACGCGGCGCCGGCATACGGGCAGGTGATCGAACCCGGGATGACCTTCACCATCGAGCCGATGCTCAACCTCGGCGCCCCGGACTGGGAGATGTGGGACGACGGCTGGACGGTCGTCACGAGGGACCGCCGCCGCTCCGCCCAGTTCGAGCACACCATCCTGGTCACCGAGGACGGCAACGAGATCCTCACCCTGCCCTGACCGGCGGACCCACGACACCCACGACGCCACGACGCAGAAAGGCGCCCCGACCATGGCGAAGCACGACTCCCGCGGACACCAACGCGGGCACCCCCTCGGCATCGACATCGGCGGCAGTGGCATCAAGGGCGCCCCCGTCGACCTCGACAGCGGCACGTTCACCGCGAAGAGGCTGCGGATCGACACACCGCGGCCGGCGACGCCCGAGGCGGTCATCGAGGTCGTGGCGCTGGTCGTCGACCACTTCGAGCGGGAGATCGGCGACGGGGCGATCGGGGTGACGGTGCCGGCGGTCGTCACCCACGGCACGGTGCGCTCCGCGGCCAACATCGACCACGCCTGGATCGACTTCGACGGTGAGGCAGCACTCGAGCAGAGACTGGGCCGCGACGTCACCCTCGTCAACGACGCGGACGCCGCCGGGTTCGCCGAGCTGCACTACGGCGCCGCCAAGGACGAGAGCGGCCTGGTCATCCTCACCACCCTCGGCACGGGCATCGGCAGCGCGCTCCTCTACAACAACCAGCTTGTGCCCAACAGCGAGCTCGGCCACCTGGAGATTGACGGCTCGGACGCCGAGGACGAGGCCGCGTCGGCGGTCAAGGACGACCTCGGGTTGAGCTACGAGGAGTACGCGAAACGGCTGCAGCGCTACTACTCCGTGGTCGAGGCGCTCTTCTCCCCCGACCTGTTCGTCGTGGGTGGCGGCATCTCCAAGGACGCCGACCAGTTCCTGCCGCTGCTTCGGCTCCGGACGCCGATCGTCGCAGCCACGTTGCAGAACAAGGCCGGCATCATCGGCGCCGCCCGGCTCGCGGCCGAAGCAGCCGGTCAGCCGGTCCGGCCCACGGCCTGAGCCGGCGTCAGCCGATCACGGCCGGCTGGCCCGCCGCCAGGTCGTGCAGGATGAGGTCGTCGCCGCCGTAGGTGCCGATGTGGCTCACGTACATCCGGCGACCGACCTCGGACACGAGCGCGTCGTGGATGGGGATGATGCCGGTCGGCCCGACCCGCCGGACGAAGTCGATCGACTCGCTGACCTTGGCCCAGGGCGCGTTGACCGGCACGGCGAGCAGGTCGACGTTTCCGGGCACGCCGTCGTAGGCGTCGCCCGGGTGGTAGAGGCTCGGCTCGCCGTCGGCGCGCAGGACGACCCCGACGTTGGTCGGCCGCGGCACGCCGTCGTGGTTGGTCGCGTGGAGCTCACCGACCGGGGTCAGCGTGAGCGGTCCGAGGATGAGGTCGTTCCCCTGGCTCAGGGCGACGACGTCGGACCCTGCGGTGCCGAGCAGCTCGGCGGTCTGGGGGTCGGCGTGGACCGCGGCCTGCCGGTTCGCCCGCAGCAGCGCCGTCAGGCGTTCCTGGTCGAGGTGGTCGGCGTGCTGGTGGGTGACCACGACGGCGTCGAGGTCACGCAGCTCCTCGAACCCCTGGGAGAAGCTTCCGGGATCGATCAGCACGCGGGTGTCCGCGATCTCGACGAGCAGGCAGGCATGTCCGAGGTGGGTGACGCGCATGGGCTCAACCTACGCCGGGACCCGGCTGGCCGGCATACCCGCGCGGTGGGATCCGGCATACCCGCGCGGTGGGATCCGGCATACCCGCGCGGTGGGAATCCCGGGGACGAACAACGGGAGCGAACGCCCTCACAGCGGTCCAGCACGCTTGACGTCCCAGGTCGATCCCGTTCTTCGTCCCCACGCACGGTCGGTATGCCGGGCAGCTGCCGGCGGGCGGCCAACCGGACGCCACTGCGTCCGCCTGCCCCCGGTCAGACCGGGCCCCCGGTTCGGACCGCGCGGAAGGAGCAGCGCAGCGCCACGGGAGAACGTTCAGTCAGCCGGCGAGGAGCGCTCCGGCGAGGGCAATCGTGGTCACGACGACGGTGGACAGGAACGCCAGGGCCAGGGGGCGACCCCCGAGCCGACGCAGCGAGGCCACATGGACGCCGCAGCCGAGGGCGAACATCGCAGCAGTGAGCAGCGCCGTCTGGGCGAACGTGGGCGCCGCTGAGCGCCCAGCTCGGACGCGTCCGGTGATGCGCAGGACGGCACAGGCCAGGAACGCCACGACGAAGAGCGGCACCAGTGGTGGCCGGTGTGCCCCGGTGCGCTCGCCTCCGTGGGAACGGCGTCGCCGGATGGCCAGGAGCGTGAGGACCGGAGCGAGCATGAGTACCCGCGCGAGCTTCACGACCACCCCGGTCGCGAGGGCGCCCGCGCTGACCAGGCCGCCCGCCGCGACCACCTGGGCGACCTCGTGGATGGACCCTCCGGCCCACAGCCCTGCCCGGTGCTCGCTGAGCCCGGCGAGTCTGCTGAGCAGCGGGATGACGGGGATCATCGCGGTGCCGAAGAGGACGACCAGGGCGACCGAGGAGGCGACCTCCTCCTCGTCCACGTCCGCGACCCCGTCCACGGCAGCCACGGCCGCCGCGCCGCAGACGGAGAAGCCGCACGCGATGAGCAGGCGCTGGCCCGGCGCGACCTTGAGCAACCGGCCGAGACCGAGGGTCAGGACGATGCCACCGGAGACGATCCCGACGACGACGACCACCATCCGCCAGCCCAGGCCGGCGATGTCGGTCAGGGCGAGCTGGAAGCCGAGCAGGGCGACGCCCACCCGCAGCCAGCGCCTCGCCGCGACGGCCAGCCCGGCTCGCAGGCTGGGAGCCACCCCGGCGGTGTTGGCGAGGACCGCACCCGCCGCGACGGCCAGCCCGGCTCGCAGGCTGGGAGCCACCCCGGCGGTGTTGGCGAGGACCGCACCCGCCGCGATGGCCAGGAGCAGCGGACTGACCGACGGGAGCCACTGGGACACCAGCAGCGACAACGCGGCGGCAGCGGCGGCGACTCCCAGCCCGGGAAACAGGTGGGTGCGCTGCGTCAGGACGCGCAGCCACCCGTGAGGTCGGTCGCCGAGCTCCATGCACGCAGCCTCGCAGGCGCCGGGCCGTCGACGGCAGCCGGTGGCCTGCGCTCACCGCCGGGGACGTCGGCCGCCTCGTCCGACGACGTCGCCGCACGCCCGGGCGACCCACTCGCGCACGACCGCGTGCTGCGGCTCCCACGCGGACCAGACGGAGCCCGCCCATGCCCTGGCCAGCCGGGCGTGCTCGGACGCCGACCTAGCCATGAGGACCTCCCGGTGGGTCAGCAGTCCAGTCAGGTCCGGCGGGTCGAGGTGGTGGAAGAAGTCCGGCCGCCCGCGCATCATCATCGCGTGCAGCCACGGCCCGTCCGCGGGGTCCGCGGGGTCCGCGGGGTCCTCGCAGAACAAGCACAACGTCATGAGGCACAGCGCGGTGGACTGGGCCTCCCGCCGCGAGGTGCCCGCCGGGTGCTGGCAGATGTAGGCATCGACGACGAGCTGGTGCACGGGGCGGTACTCCGCCCTGGAGTACGAGCGGTCGAGGAGTATGCCGTACTCCTCGAAGCATTCCCCCGTGGGGCCCCGCTCTGCGGGCCTCGGTCGTCCTCGGGCCTCGTGGACGAGGCCGCAGCCCGGACACTCGACGGTCGTCACGGCATACCGGGTCTCATCGCGTACCCAGGGCGAGCCGCGTCCAGGTGCGGACCTGCCCGTGGTGCCGGGCCCACGCCTGCCACACCGTGCGCGGCCACTGCTCGCCGAGTGCGCAGAAGCGCTCCGCGTCCGGGGCGTCATGGAGGTCGATCGCGCGGATGTCGCCCACGGCGTCCGGTGGCTCGAGGAACGGCCAGTCCGGGAGGCCTGCGGCGTGGATGGTGCGGTCACTGACCTGTTGCCGTCGGCGCGAGAGCTCGATGCCCTGGATGTGGTGCTCGAGGCGCAGGCACAGCGCGACGAGGTGGACGGCGACCGACTGCCGCTGCCTGCGGTCCGTCGCGGCGTCCGTGGGGTGCTGGGCGGCGAAGCAGTCGACGTGCGAGTGCCGCAGCCGGGCTGCCCGGGGCTCCTGCATGGCGCGGACCGCGACCTCGCCGTACGCCTGCCAGCAGCCGGGGGCCGAGACCATGTAGCGATGGGTCGGCCCCTCGACGTCGGGGACCAGGCCTGCGCACCCTGTGCAGCGCACCACCCCCCGACCATAGGCCCTGAGCGGCCTTGCGGCGCGGCCCTTTTCCCGGCCTACACTGCGGCACACAGCCCCACGAGCAACTGCGGGAGGAGGACCCATGAGGATCCGCGGCGCCGTGGTCGAGGAGATCGGACGGTCGCGACCCTACGCCGACTCGGCCCCGATCCGGATCTGCGAGCTCGAGCTGGACGACCCGGAGACCGGCGAGCTGCTCGTCCGCATCGAGGCCGCGGGGCTGTGCCACTCCGACCTCTCGGTCGTCGACGGCAACCGCGTCCGACCGGTGCCCATGCTCTTGGGCCACGAGGCCGCTGGCATCGTCGAGGCGGTCGGTCCGGGCGTGGCGGATGTCAGCACGGGTGACCGGGTCGTCATGACGTTCCTGCCGCGCTGTGGGGAGTGCGCGGCCTGTGCCACCGACGGCCTGACGCCGTGCACCGTCGGCAGCGCGGCGAACAACGAGGGCACCCTGCTCGGCGGCGGGTCACGGATCCGTCGCGGCACGGAGCTGGTCAGCCACCACCTCGGCGTCTCCGGCTTCGCGACGTATGCCGTGGTGAACCGCAGGTCCGTCGTCCCCGTCCCGCTCGAGGTCCCGCCGGACGTCGCCGCGGTGCTCGGCTGCGCCGTCCTCACCGGCGGCGGTGCCGTGCTCAACGCCGGCCGTCCGAGCGCCGGTCAGCGGGTCGTCGTCGTCGGGCTGGGCGGGGTCGGCATGGCCGCGCTCCTCACGGCCCTGGCGCTGGACGGTCTCGAGGTCGTCGGCGTCGACGCCGTCCCCGAGAAGCTGTCCCGCGCCCTCGAGCTGGGAGCGCACGCGGCCCTGACCCCCGACGAGGCCCGGGAGTCCGGCATGAGCGCCCCGGTCGTCATCGAGGCCGCCGGGGCGGTGGCCGCCTTCGAGCTGGCCCTCGCGCTGACCGGCCCCGGCGGGCGGATGGTCACCGTCGGCCTTCCGGCGCCCACCGCGATGGCCTCGGTCTCGCCGCTGGCCCTCGTCGCGGGCGGGAGGTCAATCATCGGCAGCTACCTCGGCTCGGCCGTGCCCGCCCGGGACATCCCGGCCTTCGTCGACCTCTGGCGGACCGGCCGGCTGCCCGTCGAGGAGCTCATCACCGAGACGATCGCCCTGGAGGACGTCAACGCCGGGATGGACCGGCTCGCCGACGGCCTGGCCATCCGGCAGGTCATCCGTTTCGACGGCGACTGACCGGCGGCTGAGCGGCACGGGGTGTATTGCGGGTACGGCTCTGTGTGCCTCCACGAGGTAGATGTCCCAGCCCGCACTGAGGCCCGGTATGCCGCCCCGAGGCTCGGTGGGCTCGCGCTCAGTTCCGGTATGCCGCGCCGATACTCGGTATGCCGCCCGCTCAGCGCGCTACGAGCTCGACGGACTGCCCCGTGTGGGCGACTCGACGGCGGCCAGGCAGATGCCCAGTGCCGCGATGCTGTCCGCGGCGGTGACCCTGGGCGCCGGACCGCCAGCGATCACTGCGGCGGGCTCGCGCAGCTCGGTGACGTACGGCGACTCGACGGGGTCCCGCTCCCGGGCGTCGCCCGTGCGGGCCATGGAACCGGCACCGACCACACCGACCCGGGTCGGTGTGGTGGGGCTGGCCGGCCCCCGTCATGGCCACGTAACCGCTCACCTCACGATCGACGGTTGGGCCGCCTCGTACCGTTGTGGGGTGTCCGGTCGGTGGTCGAACCTCGCGCTGCTCGTGGTGGTGCCGCTCGCCGGCATCTCCGGGTTCGCCATGTTCCTCTTCGGGAGCGGACTCGTATGGCCGGTCGCCCTGGTCCACGCCGTGCTGGGCCTCGCACTCGTCGTCCTCATCCCGTGGAAGTCCGCCGTCGTGCGGCGCGGGCTGCGGCGAGCACCGCGGCCCGGGCGGGCGACCTCGGTGGTCCTGGCCGGGAGCGCCGTTCTCGCGCTCGTGACGGGCGTGGCCCACCTCTTCGGCCTTCTCTTCGCCGACTCCACCGTGACCACGCTCCAGGTCCACGTCGGTGCCGGGGCCCTGGCCGTGGTGCTGACGCTCGCCCATGCCCGGGACCGCCGGGTGCGGGCGCGCCGGACCGATCTCTCCCGACGCTCACTGCTGCGGGCCGGCTTCGTCGTCGGCGGTGCGGGCCTGCTGACGGCTGCCACCCAGGGAGCCGGCACGCTCCAGGCGGCGCCGATGACACGGCGCCCCACCGGCTCCTTCCGGCTGACCTCGGCCTCGACCGACGGCATACCCGTCACGTCCTGGCTCTTCGACGCCGTGCCCTCCATCGACCCCTCCTCCTGGCGGCTGACCGTCGCCTCGAACGGGCGCTCCCGGGACTGGTCCCTGCAGGAGCTCAGCCAGTGGGACGACCGGCAGACCGCCGTCCTCGACTGCACCGGAGGCTGGTGGACGGAGCAGGAGTGGTCCGGCGTGCTGGTCTCTCGCCTCCTGCCAGCGGGGAGCGCGGGAAGCGTCGAGGTGACGAGCCGGACGGGCTACTCACGGCTGCTTTCCGTCGCTCCGGAGCTGCTTCTCGCCACGGCGGTCGGCGGCACACCGCTCACTCAGGGCCACGGCGCCCCGGCACGTCTCGTCGTCCCGGGGCGACGGGGGTACCACTGGGTCAAGTGGGTCGTGCGGATCGAGCACGGCGACCGCCCCTGGTGGCTCCAGCCGCCGCTGCCGCTGCGCTGAGCCAGCGCCGCGCTGAGACACCGCTACACCCATGGACCCTGCACGCTCGTCGGCGACGGGCGGCTCACTCACAGCAGACCTCGATGTCGCGGAGGGCGGATGCACAGAGCCGGCTCCCAGAGTGCAGTCATGGCTCTCGCCAGCAGAGCACCAGACCAGGGAGCAGAAGATGAAGAACAAAACCGTGAAGAGGAACACCATTCTCACCGCAGGCATCGCCGTCGCAGCGGCGGCCGGGCTGGCCTTCGGAGGCGCCGCCCTGGCGAACGCCGCCGACCAGCCCACGCCCACGCCGAGAGCGTCGGCACCCGCCGCGGGAGGCGGCGCGGCCCCCGGGGGGGCGAGCGACGGCAACACCGATCCCCACAAGCCGATGCGCTCGGACGAGCAGCTGCTCACCGGCGACACGGCCGCCAAGGTCACCGCAGCTGCGAAGGCCAAGGAGCCCGGGGCGACGATCCAGCGCGTCGAGACCGACTCCGAGGGGTCTACGAAGCGCACATGGTCCGCGCGGACGGCACCGCCGTCATCGTCCAGATCGACGCCAGCTTCGCGGTGACCAACGTGCAGACCGGCGGTCCGGGGCGGCACGGCGGAAGCGCGCCCGGCACCGGCCAGCAGGGTCAGGCGCCGTCCTCGTCGGCGACCTCGTCCAGCTGACCAATCCCGCAGAGAGGCAGCGGTGGGTGTCACCCCGGTGGGTGGCGCCCGCCGCTGGCGTGCTCCAGCGCACTCCCCGCTCCTGTTATCGTGGTCTGCGCCGCCGTCGTCAGCCCAACTGCTCATGGGCGGCTGGAGGAGACAACGACGATGGAGCCCGTTCCGCCACCCACCGGGGTGCCGATCGACGCGCGTGGGCTCGGTCGCTCGTGAGGATTGCCCACGTCAGCGACTTCTACCTGCCCCGGCTCGGTGGGATCGAGACCCACATCGCGGATGTGGCCGAGCTCCAGCGGCGCCAGGGTCACGACGTCCGGGTCCTGACGAGCACGCCCGGTCCCGCCACCCCTGGCGTATGCCGGGTCACCAGCGACTTCGACCACCCGCACGCACACCACCCGCTGGCCGTGTGGGCCGGCGTCCGGAGTCTGCGCGAGCTCGACGTCGACGTCGTCCACGCCCACCTCGGCGTCGCGTCGCCCTTCGCGTTCTTCCTGGCGCGGGCCGCCGCCCGCGACGGCATACCGACGCTCGTCACGGTGCACTCGATGTGGGCCGGGGTCGCTCCGATCATGGCCACAATGGACGCCCTCGGTCGCTGGTCCACGCTGCCCATCGTGTGGACCGCGGTGAGCCAGGCAGCCGCAGCACCCGTCCAACGCCTCCTTCCCCGCGACACGCGGATCGGCATCCTGCCCAACGGGATCCACCAGGAGCAGTGGCGCCTTCCCGCCGCGCCCGAGCGGCCGGGTGAGCTTCACCTCGTCTCCGTCATGCGCCTCGCCCGGCGCAAGCGTCCGCTGGCGCTGCTCCGCATCGTCCGCCGGGCCCAGCGGGTGCTCGAGCAGTCGGGCGACGGAACCCGCCTGCACCTGTGGGTCGCCGGCGACGGGCCGCGCCAGAAGGCGATGGAGGCCTACCTGCGCCGGCACGGCATGACCGGGAGCGTCACCCTGCTGGGGCGCCTCGACCGAGAGGGAATCCACCGCGTCCTCGGAGCGGCGCAGGTGTTCCTTGCGCCGGCCGACCTCGAGTCGTTCGGCATCGCCGCCCTCGAGGCCCGCTGCGCGGGACTGCCGGTGGTCGCGAAGCGGCGGGGCGGCGTCGGGGAGTTCGTCGGCCACGAGCGCGAGGGCCTGCTCTGTGGGTCCGACGAGGAGATGACGGACGCCATCGTGCGGCTGGCACGCGACCCCGCCCTGCGCCGACGGATGGCCGAGCACAACCGCACGACCGAGTGCTCGATGGCGTGGGGGACGCTCCTGGAGAGCATGCGTTCGGCGTACACGTCCGCACGTGCGGCGCAGGCGGCCGGCGCGCTGAGCCCGTCGCGGTGGACACCCGAACAACAACCGTCATGAGCACATGATCCTGGCGTGGGTCGTCACAGCCTCCCTGGGGTCGGCGGCGTTCTTCTCGGTGGCCACCGCTCTCAAGCACCGCAGCGCGGGGACGGTGCCGCGGATGCACCACTTCCGCGCCTCCGACCTGCTGGCCTTCGCATCCGCGACGTTGCGCCACCCGCTCTGGCTGGGCGGCATGCTCGCCGACGTCGGCGGCCTGGGGCTGCAGGTGGTGGCGCTGCACCTCGGCGCCCTCACCGTCGTCCAGCCCCTGCTCGTCAGCGCGGTTCTCTTCTCCCTCATCGTCGCCCACCGGGTTGCCGGGACCCGGATCAGCCGCCGCGAGGCGCTACTCGGGGCGGCACTGGTGCTGTCGGTGACCGGCTTCCTGCTCGTCTCCGGCGCAGTCAGCGCGACCGCGTCGACGACCGACCGGTTGCCCGCGATCCTCTCCACGGCGACCGCCCTGGTCCTGGTGACGGCGTGCGTCGTCGCCTCGCGCCGGGCCACCCGCCGCAAGCTGGACTCGCGTCGGGCTGCCGCCCTGCTCGGGGTGGCGGCAGGAACGATCTACGCCGGCACGGCCGCCCTGATCAAGTCCTGCACGAACATCCTGATTCAGCACGGCCCGGCCGCCCTGGTCACCAGCTGGCAGCTGTATGCCGTGATCGCGGCGGGAGCGACCGGCCTCCTGCTCGCCCAAATCGCCTTCCAGGCCGGTCCGCTGTCAGCGAGCCTGCCTGCCACCGCGGCGACCGACCCCCTGGTCAGCGTCGTGCTCGGGGTCGTGGTCTTCGACGAACAGCTGCGGACCGGTGCCGTGCCGCTCCTGCTGTCGCTGCTCTTCCTGGTGCTCATGTCGACCGCGGTGGTCTTCCTGAGCCGGGTCCGGGTCGCGGTGGAGAGCGAGCTGAGCCCCGATCCGGTTTCCTGAGGGTCGTCCCGGTTCTGGTGGCCGGTCGGTCAGGCGGGCCCGATTCAGGCCCGCACGTGATTGCTTCACGCTCAAGGCTCACCTGACCTGTTTTCCACCCAGCGTCCAGGATGGCGCGTGCCACAGCGCTCTACTGGCCCTACCAGTGAGACCGGGATAGCCGCAATGCGGGCCAGATGGGTGATCCGAGAGGTCGCACAGCCTGTCGGTGCCACCTGCCATGCTGATGTTGTGAACGTGGCCCGATTCTCACCGGGCCGCCACCGAAGCTCCACGGAACTCGGGACGTCTTCACAAAGATGGAGCCACTCCCCGTGCGTGTTTTACCACCAGACCCCATGTCGCCAGACCCGTGCCCCACCCAGGCCCCCACACCCCCCCGTCCTCAAGCGCCGGAACGAACCCACACTCATGCCGGGAGAGCCCCTTTTGGGCCGCTCAGGTCTGCTCTCCCTGCCCTATGCCGAGGAGCACGGCGGCGGCGGACAGCCCTACGAGGTCTACCTCCAGATCGTCGAGGAGATTGCCTC
>JAABUY010002360.1_pt1 | contig 22615 bp, 21 predicted proteins | sample 5560271 | NCBI WGS metagenome assembly JAABUY01 (sample SAMN10711886, study PRJNA513374) | rock metagenome | isolation source: Antarctica rocks | place: Antarctica: Victoria Land, University Valley | reverse complement strand
TTTATAATAACGTGTCATTAAGAGGACCGCCTAAAGGCGATGTAACTCGAAATTACAGTAACAATATTTTACGGTAGTACTACGGTGCTGCTACGGTAGAGCCATTCCTCATAATTCCGCTAAGGTATAATACCTTAGGTATGCTTGGGGCTCGAGCTCGGCACCGCCGCAACACACAAACCCCAACTATGAATGTCAAACTCTTGGGAATCGCATGATTTCTCACAGAGACCTATTCACTTACTCGCCATCACAAAAGTTGGTGGTAATTGAACGATGCCTGTCCATTGCGATCGCCTAGCACAATAGCAGCTTGCTCTTGGTCGTATCTTTCCCCCTCTGTTGTTGTTGATTTTGGTATTCGATATGGCGAAACCTTGGTCTTCTAGTCGTCTGTTAGGTGGTGGTACCCTGCTTCTCAAGCCGCCCCTTACACTTGTACTTGTTGGTCTGATAGAATACTGTCTGGTTAATGCAACAGAGTAGAAGTCATCGCAACGAAACACGAACATCTATAAGCTCACTCCAGATATCCAACGCTTTAAGAAGACAAGCAGACTTGCTTGCTATCATGCTGATGCAACCCATCACCCCAATTAACCAATTCAAATCTCAAAAGCCGGATAAGTGCAGTATTAGTCATGATCTCCCTCTGCCGAGAACATTGCCGAGTCACCTGATGCCAGCCCTGCTGCTTACAGTTCGCTTGCTAAGCACAACATTTCCCAGTGTAACCGAACTCGAAAGCCCGAATCAATGATTGCAGATGGTTTGAGGGACATGACAAAGTCGCTGTCATCCTTGACTGACCCTTTCCTGAAGGCCGAGGCAATTGGTGATATTCTACCTTAGAAAAACCCAAACCTCCCCAATTCGGTCTCCTGATAGAAGCTTCGAGACATACATCATCGAAGCAGATTCCTCTATAAAGGATCACCGAGTTCATGAAGCTGTTTCTCTCGTCTCTCATTTTCAGCATTGTAGCTTTTCTCCTCTACAATCACTCTTTCCTCTCCTCTCCGGTCACCTATCTCATTCAGCATACATCACTGACAGCTTTCCTCTCATTACCCTATAATAAAAGCAGCCTTTCAACCGCCGACTCAATCCTCGAACTCCCATTCACGTCGCCCTCCTTCTTCGCTCCATCGAAGTCTGCAAACATGTCCATCCCTCGCGCGATTCGCCAGGCGTTCCTGGCAGTCGAACAAGCCGAAGGTGCCGGAGCCCGCGTCCGCCGCTCAATTGGCACAGCCAAACTCCGCAACTTCTCCCCGTTCCTCATGCTCGATCACTTTAACATCTCTCCTGGCGCTGGCTTCCCTGATCACCCCCACCGTGGCCAGGAAACGATCACCTATCTTCTCACAGGCGCTGTTGACCACGAGGACTTTGCAGGCAATGCAGGCACGATTGAGGCGGGAGATTTACAATTCATGACAGCAGGACGGGGGATAATGCACGCCGAGATGCCACGGCAGAACAAGGACGGGAGCGCCAATGTTGGCATGCAGCTGTGGGTTGATCTGCCCGAGAAGTTAAAGTCGTGCGAGCCCCGATACCGCGATTTAAGAGCCAAGGAGATACCAACAATCAACGTCGACGACGGCAAGGTTACCATCAAGATAATCTCGGGGCAATCGCATGGTACGGACAGCGTGCAGGAGTTGGCTTATACGCCCGTATGGATCTTCGATATGATTCTGAAGCCCGGCGGGAGAGTCACACAGCCCCTGCCCACTGGATGGAACGCTTTTGCATACACGCTCAGTGGATCAACGATATTCGGCGTAGGAAAGGATCGGACAGCTGTTGGTCAATATCACAACGTAGTCTTTGAGCAGACAGGCGATTCGGTTTCGGCCGAAGTGCCGGAGAGTGCCAAGGAAGACGGGAGATTCTGTAAGTCCTATATCACTATACCAATCCCAAGTCGCTCCGAGGCATTTTACTAATATCTCTCTACAGTCCTCGTCGCGGGCCAGCCCCTAGACCAGAAAGTCGTCCAATACGGCCCCTTTGTCCAGACCACCCAAGAAGGTGTCTACCAGGCTATGCTCGACTACCAATCCCACTCGAACGGTTTCGAACGAGCAAAGGGCTGGCAGTCGGAGATTGGAAAGAATATGATGCACTGATTTGCTCTGCATGAGAAGAGCGATGGAGGGAGCCTTTATGAGCATTTCAGCGCGATTGGGCGTATCGAAGAAATAGTTTAGAATCGGATGGTCCTGGAAGAGATTATGAGAGTATGGGTTGTACGTATGTGAAGACTAGCTGAATGTGCTTGTATAAGACTTATGAAGCCAAAGACTTTAAGAACACAATCCTGCCACCCGACATGTTCTAGTATGTCGGTAAGCCTGCAGCGACCGCACAATTCCGCTTCTCCAAAGTAAATGTCTATGTGCACGGAGTCTCTCGAAAGCCCCGCCAGACGCCGCTACAGACAAGCGGGATTCATGCTTTCGAATCGAAGAGCCCAACGTGGTATGAAACAGTGTACCGAATTATCTGTTTCGATGCCTCCACTAACCCTACTATCATTCCTTCCTTACCTACCTACTCCTCTCAACCCCCCCCACACACACAGAGAGAGAGAGACAAATATATGCTGCTTGCCTAACCCGGCCCGGTGTTCTAGCATCAGCCTCTCAAAACACAATTTCTATGGTGACTACAGTATTTCCGGATACGGGACGTTCGAAACTAGGTAGGTATGGAATCGAAGATACAGTAGCAGCTGGTAAAACGAATTGATGGGACTGTAGGGTTTTTTTTGGATGAGGGATGGATGAGGGATGGATGGATGGATGGATGAATACTCTGTTCGCGGGCTAATCTAATTATCCATATATCTCTTTTCTCACCAAATGCGAATGAATTCCGTGAAATCACCTCGATGTATGTACTGTACTGTATATAAACTCCTCGGGGGGGGGTTTCTTAAACAGCGTGATAGCATCTCACCTACTGTAGATATATACAAAATAAGCAAGAAAGAAAAAAACCACCAATCAGACGCGTTCTCTACTCGTACGCTCCTCTCGCAGCCCATCGAACTCGTTCTTTCTTTGCACCCATAGCCAGCGCCAGCGCCGGCGCCAAAGCTTGCACCTCCCTCCTCCGATTGATCTCTTACCGCAACACCAACAAGCGCGTAGCGACGATCGACCTGCTCGGCGGCTTCTTCCTCGGAAAGCTGCCATCGCAGCCAAGATTTCATTTCATTTCTAACAAGCCTTCGTTTCCCGCAACTGGGTTTTTGTTCGAGCCCGCGGGTGCGGGTTTCTTTACTGTACCCCTGATTAGTTTGCGCAATCTTGGTTTTCTCTTCTTCTTCTTTCTTTTTCGCTGTTGGTGGTGGTGGTGGTGGTGGTGGTTTTTTTTCGAGGATGAGGAGGAAATCCATGTTCTTTCTCGCAAACAGCTCGTTCGCTCTTGGTGGCATAGCGCCATTCATTCGAAGCGGCCCTGACCTGGACTTTTCAAAACCCACAGTCCGCGTCCACAGTCCGTTTCTCTTGATTGCACTCTCCTCCCTCTCGTCATCCTTTGCATCCCCATCGCCAAGCCGAACCACCGGATCCCTGAAACATCCAAAGCTGTACTCCGTCGTCGTCGTCACGTCTTCCATCCCCTTTGCATAATTCGTCACCCGCTGCAAGGGACAATTGCCTTTCCAGCGGGACTCGCTCACGGAGGTGTAGGCGAGGGTGCCCGAAGTCCGAAGGGGACGAAATACGGGTCTCAAGGGCGCGGGGAGGGAGCGGGGGACGGAAACAGCCGATCGCTGGGGTTTGGATTTGGAGCGTATGGCTCGGTACGAAGGGGGTGGAGTTGGTGGTGGTAGAAGCTGGTTGTGGAGGTGAGGCCGGGGGGATGGTAGGACAAAGAAGCTTCATGACCTAGAAAGGGCGCGTAGTCAACGGTTGTTGCGCTCATCCTGGTAAGGGGGAAGAAGAAGCGAACGGGGGAATCCAAGGCAAAAGTTGGAGCGATTGAGGGTTTTTTTCCTCCTTTTTCTTTGGAAACTTTGCGATTGAACAAGATCTGGAAATCTGATTGCTGGGAAAGAGAATCATCGCAATACATACATAGATCAGGCATATTGTTGAATCAGTTCAGAACACGGTGTCCCTCGTGTGACTGACTCAAGAAAATGTACTTTTGATGGCGAAGTCGGCAAGGTTTGTGCCACCATACCGCCATGGCGTAAGCAGTAGGTAGTCAAAGCGGTCTACCGCCGAAGTTACAATAACTACTGAATCTGAAAGCGGATGATGGGTGCGGTGATGAATTCTTATTCTTCGAAAGCAGGATGTTCATCATTGGTAGGTAGTGTTTTGGAGGTGAGTGAGTACCAGTGGGAGGGGGTTTGAGAAGAAAGTGATCGGAGGGATGTGTGGAATTTTGAGTGGGGTTGTTTTTGGCTGTATATTAAAGGTTGTTGATGGGTATGTTATCGAGGCGCGTTGGGGTTGGTGAGACGATACGACGGGTCTGTTTAGTTAATAGGTAGGTAAGGTGGTAAGGTAAGGTAGGTATCTTCGATGCGGATTTTAGTTCTGTAGCCCTACCCTAAGCTGGCCCCACACCTTTTTGGGTAATGTAGTTTCTAAGCACGACACTCAGAAATCTGAGACAATTTGTTGCTAGATAATAGTTCAAGCAAGTTGAAAGTATAGCAACGACTTCCTGCATAGATTCATGGCTGAAGTGTATATAGAGACTTCTGTCCAGTAAGTCGTGAACTAACATTTTAATCCCTTAGAGTAAGTATCGTAGCACGATAGCTCACGTTCATCACCAGGTTAAACCACCCATCCGGTTTCCATCACGCCAATCTTTTGGTCGTTCGAATCGACTTCCAGATATAGAACTGGGCAACATACACACATACCCACCTTTCCATTGTTCAAGTCTCAGGCTTGTAAAACATTCGTCCGTGCTTTTTTTTCTTCTTCAAGCCTGACCAGAAACATTTCGATCTCATCTATTTACTCAGTATAATATTCAGTGGCTCAAAGCGAAAAGTCTTGAAGTTCTTGAGTAGCTTCTAAGGCTTCTCTTTGCCAAGAAAATTGCCCGAAGGTGCTAGATACGTCGGCGCAAACACACTAAAATGTACAACCTATAGATCCAAATGAGACCAAGCCCGGTAGTACAATCATGCAGGGAGTATTGAAACTCTGAGGCTGACTAGGTATCTATACGGTATCTAGCGAATCAGCAGGCTGCTTTTGCACAGGATTGCCGCGTATGCACGACGGAGATGTCAGCCTCACCTTCGGGCCTATCATCATAGCCTCACGCTCAATGGCCTCGCACAAGCAGGAGCCCACCCTAAGTTCGTTATATGTACTCTGGTCTCTGGATCTTTTAGCCAACGATAGCGCAGAACACATGTCACTGCGTGGGACTTCGGAATCTCTTTCTGCAGGATCTGGCCCGCGGGCGGAGCCCCGAATCCTATTTGGAAGAGAAGGGTCTTAAACCATGCTCAGCTATTAATACTAAGATCCAGCAGCCTTCCTTCCATAGGCTGCATTTGTTGATCTTCACAACGTCAAAAACCCTCTCACATCTTTCTTCAATTTCCAATCTCTGTATTGCTTAACTCTGACGACGCTTTGATATGACCTGTTTTCTTACCGAATCACGTTAGGCGATAAGATCATAAAATGGATCCAATTGTGGTATGGTGGGCAATCTTGATCGCTTTTACTCCGATTGAGATAGTCGCGCAACTGACTTCTCGTGTGTATGTACCATATCTCTCTTGCTAGACTGACTGGTATCCAGCAATCTACCCCCTCAATCGAACTTCTTCGTCCGTTATTACAGCGCCTCCGCTAATGACCGGAACGGCAAACGGAAACTGGAACTGTTCACCATGTGCAATCAATGCAGATGCGGCTCCATTTGGAGGCCTTCAACAGGTACTTTGGTACAACGAAAGCATCAGTCTGACCCTCGACACCGTTTCGATATATGTGACAACATACAACGAATCGAATGCCACGGCGATTACAAGATACTCTACTATATATGGCGACGTTAGTACCTTGAATGTCGATAACATACCAGCTGCGCAATCAATTTACAGCAAGAACATAAAGTTTGCAATAGAGCAGTATGAAGGCGGAGGAAGCGTATTCCTGGCTAGGGGAAGAGACGGTAGCATTGGTTCGATGACATCTTACGGATGGCCAACGCCTTATGTCCTGATTTCGGCTATTGCGTACACAACCACAGTGCCCTATAGCGGGTGCCCCTCAGGGCTACAACCAGTGTCGAGGAGTGTGCTGGCTGGCTACGATTGTGGCTGTATCTTGGATGCTGGCCCTGCCGCGCTCTTCAATGGGGCCCCTGTGGAGGGAATACCAGGTCTCAGCGCGACCGAAATCCGTCTACCATCGAACTTCTACCTTCCCATATCATCAGCGGACTTTAATTTCCCTCTCCTTGAAAGTGGTATGCTTGATGAATTTGCGTTTCTTAACATGACCGACCTGTTATCTTGGCTGGTGAAGCAACCGTGGGCTACAACTCTGTTGCCGCCAAACTTGCGACATTGCGTTCTGACAATCGGACCTCAAGGGCCTCCCGGTGTCAAAATTCCAGTTTCTGCTCTTACAAAGACAGTTGTGACCACCACGCAAGGCGTCAATTCGTTGGCTCCTAGCTCAGCGGAACATAGTACCACGAATGCCCTGCCAGGTCCAACGCCCACTCCAATCCCAACTTCGACTCCTACACTAAGTCTAAGCACGTCTCCGAGTACAACCTTCTCTCCAAAAGGAAGCTCAGATGTGCCGAGCGATATGTCCTCTAGCAGAGATAGTAGTACTGTCATCATCAGCGGCGATAGTACTGTCCTCACAAATGGTCGTGAACCCACTATCTCAGTGACCACTTCAGTAAGTTCTCAGAGCACCGCCCTCGCGGCACAAATCAGTGATGCTCCAGTCTCGGCAAGCACTCGAATATCCATCGTTGCGATCAACAGTGAGATGTACCCCCATCCCTCATCGACTTCAGCCCTGGCTGTACTAGCTACACAGGCAGTAGTAGCAAGCCAAACTCTTCTTCTCCCATCGTCTGCAGTCTCTCAGCTTGTCGTTGCAGGCACCACACTGGCCGCCACTGGCCCTGCTGCTACTATAGGAGGCCAGGTGGTATCTCTTCAGTCAGGCGAACTCGTCGTGGGCACCTCAACCCATTCGTTCGCTGGTCCTGGGGGCTCAATTCCTGTCGCAACTGTTGGTGGTTATGTGGTTCACTCGTCGCCAGATTATGGTGCCGTTGTTGTTGCTGGCACTACAATGAACCCAGGCGCTTCTGCCGTGACCATCGCCGGAACCGCAGTCTCATTGGGTGCCTCCGACCTCGTGATCGGATCCAGTACAATCGCGCTTGCTTCCTCTCCCTTGAACGTTATTTATGCCACATCACCTCAACCGATTACTCCCTACCCAACTGAAGCCATGACATTGGGCCATACCATCACACAAGGTGCTCCCGCCATCACCATCTCAGGTACCGCTATCTCCCTGGGCTCTACAGGCCTTATGATAGGGTCTAAAACTGTTTCCCTTCCTTCATCTCCCCTGAACGTTGTTCATACCACATCACCTCAACCAATTATCCCCTACCCATCTGAGATCGTGACATTGGGCCACACCATCACACAGGGCGCTCCCGCCATCACGATCTCAGGTACCGCGATCTCCCTGGGCTATACAGGCCTTTTGATAGGGTCTAAAACAATCTCTATTTCATTCTCTGCCTCACGCGCCGTCTTTACCATCGCAGGCCAAGTCATCACTCCTTTTGCCAACGGTGTCGTAATCGCGGGGCAAACAATATCGCAAGGCGCTCCTGCCATTACGATGTCGGGAACTGTCATATCCCTTGGCCCCTCAGGCCTTGTGCTAGGCAGCTCCACAATTCCTCTACCCACCCAAGGCCCCTCGTCCACCTTTGTCCTCGGCGGCCAGACCTTCACCGCCAATGGGGCTGCAATAGCTATCGGCGGCACAACGCTGACGGAAGGTGCTCCAGCGGCTACAATCTCCGGCACCCCTATATCTTCAGGCCCCTCAGGAGTAATAATTGGCAGCAGCACCTACGCCCTCCCCACATCCCTCCCATCAAGCGTTCTCATCATCAACGGTGAAACCTTCACTATCAACCCCACCGGCGTACGAGTATCCGGTTCCACGCTCGCAATGAATGGGTCCGCAATCACTATCGACGGCACGAGAATGTCGCTCGGGACGGCCGGGTTAGTCGTTGGGACTAGTACAATCCCTTATGATGATGCAGGGTCCTTGCACACGACACAGGGGATTGGAGACGCTATCATGGCCGGATTTGGCACGTCGACAGGAGCAACGTCCTCGGCGGCAACGGGAGCGACAACGGGAGCGACAACGGGCGCAATCGCGAATGGAACTGTACCCGGCGAGACTGTATATCCGCCTATTTTCACGGGAGAATCTATGAAAATGAGTCTAAATTCGTTGTTTGTGGCTATTGCGATGCCGGTGATGGCTTTCATGGTCTCTTTAGGAGGATGAGGATGAGGGTGGGGGGAGTATTATGATTGAACGATGTGTATTTATACACGAGGAATGATGGTGCCTTAGAGATGGAGGAAGGCTTGGTGAAAAAAGAAAAAGATATATAAATCAATAAAATTATAATTAACTTGCCCCTTGGACCAGGTCACACCCACCACACCCCGAGCCCACCCCAACCCATGCTACCAGCTAAACCCGACAACCCCCTGCACCATCCTCCCCCCATTCACCTACCGCCCCCTTCATCCTCACCCCCCACCTACACAAACCCATCCCCTCCCCACTCAACCAACCCTTTTCGCATAAGGCATATAAAACCTGCAAGGGGCGGGTACACCAAGAAGGTGCCGTTCCCGGGTTCAGGGTCAGCTGATCAAGAGTTTTTGCACAGTTGATGTCGACAAGTGTTCCATGTGCCGGCAGGTTAGCGTAGCTAAGTCATGTCCGTGACCTTTAAAAAAAGGGCTTGGGCCGTGTCGGAAAATCGAATCGATGTTATGTATGTCTGTCTGTCTCACAGTTGTAGGAACATAGAGGTCTTTGGACTCGGTAGGAGGTGGCTCGATTGAGAAGCTCGGCTCTGGGAACGGTTGGTCGGCCGTGTTGGGTAGTCAGTCAGTTACTCATGTTAGGAGATTGGGGGAGTCGTTGTTAGGGATGTGGTAATTTTGGAAGCTTGCGAGGAGCGGAGTGTGGTATGTATATGTTTTATTAAACCGGTTGTGAAGATACTGGTTGTGAAACATGTCATGCGCATGATTGAGTTGCTGTTGGCTTGCCTGATGACCGGGGGGGAACAAAATTACTTATTTTTTGGAGTTATGAATCAGGTGTTGTTGTATTTGAGGGTCGCAGTGGAACGACAGAACAAGAAATACGGTGTACTTGCTAATGAAAACTAGCCTAATAAAATATTCTAAAAGCGCAGTCGTATGTAAATCAAAGATATGAACCTCAGATGATATATTGCTGAAGACTTGAGAGCCACAGCCCTTCCGCATACCAGGATAGACAACACAAGAGGTCAGCGCATACTAGAAGTATCAGATTCTCTCCAGCCTAGATATAGAACCGTCAATCTTTCTCTCTTTCGAGGGTGGCCGGGCTTGGCTGGATTTTCTTCCTCATGTGGGAAACCTATGCTGACATCCATATATATACGTTCTGGGTCAGTTAGGACAATTTCGCTTCAAGGTCTAAGACTGTAATTCTACTGTAAGTCTTGGACAGGTTAGTTTGTCAGAAGAAGATCCGGACGCTAGTCCGCTTAGTTATTTTCCGCCCTATGACATCGACGTCGACATCTGGCGCTAATTTTAGGTCCATCAGATTTACAATGTCAAGACGAATCCCAAGTAATAGCGGGCGCTTCTTCGCAGCCTTTCAGAAATATATCTCTTCCGCCTCCCAAAAGCCATTCCAGAACCCAATAGCTTCTCTACGCCCTCAACGCCAACCTGCTTCCAGTGCGCAACGATGGCAGACGACCTCTGCCAACCCCCGCAAAGAATCCCTTAGACCACAGACATTCTATGAGATATTCTCTCAAACAATACCTGAAGGTCCTCCCCCTCGAGGGCCGTTTGATATAGAGCCTCGCCAGCTAAGGAAGGAATTTCTGCAATTGCAAGCACAAGCTCACCCTGATCGGCACCAAGGCGCGGACAAGGCCCGCGCGGAAGGAGCTTCGGCTCGGATAAACGAGGCATACAAGACCCTACAGAACCCATTGTTGAGGGCTCAATATCTACTCTCATTACGGGGTATTGATGTGGCAGAGGATGAGACCGCAAAGGTGGAGGATCCGGAATTGCTGATGGAAGTTCTAGAAATGAGAGAGAATATTGAGGCGGCCGAGGAGGCAACGGATTTAGAACCATTGAAGGAAGAGAACGAGAAAAAGATAGCGCACAGCGTGATGATACTGGATCAGGCCTTCAAGAGCGACGATATCGATGCAGCAAAGGAGGAGGCTGTCAGATTGAGATATTGGATAAATATCAAAGAATCTCTAGATGCGTGGGAGAAGGGGAAGCCGGTTGTTCTCATGCACTAAGAAAGGGCTCGGAGAAACACTCTGTCTGTCAGCATTGCTGAATTGAAGCCTAAACTCTCCATGTTTGGAATAGAAGAATATCTTTTTTATACACTTCTTCACCTAATTTCCTCATTCACAATAGCACATTTAGAATACGCCTTGAATTCGTGCTACATGTCGTCGAACCACACGTCAATTGGCTCAGGCCAATTGATCGCAATCCGCTTGAGGCATACCAGTCTCTGTAAGCCATATCAAGTGCATAATGTGGTTTGTAAGTCATCGAGACTACTGTTGCCTGTAGCATTTTGTAATCGATACCGTGAGTATCTATCCCGTAACTGCTTCACTATACAGCTGAACTATAAGACGTGTTTTCCCTAGGCTGAAATAAGAGTAATCCCCAAGTAGCTTTTCCAGTGCATAAATATCAAAAAAGCGAAGCACTTAAGCTTTCAGGGTTAGGGTTACTGGTCGTTCAGCCTTACAGGGCGTGGATTGAGAGTCCTCGGTTCATCTAGTAGCGAACACCTCTCATCAAGCCAACCTGGAAGGCTGGAACAGCTTGCTTTGTATCCTGTGGTTTCTGCTAAAGCTCAGACATGAGACGCCGTACAATACTTCTGGCGACCGCTAGCCTAGCATACAGCAGCCCCAACGTATTTAGTGTCCATGATGACCTCCTCGCTTTTCCTCAGGTAGGCTAGTCAAAGCTCCCACGGATCTTGCTAATGGTCCCTACAGTATGAAGTTATATTCTCCGATACATTCATATCCGACACAGACGCCGAATCACGATTAGCATACGTGTCGAGCTCTTCCGCCAGCGCCCAATCTACATCTACAACAGCACAGGATGCTGCCCGCTCGCAGGAACCTGTAGGGGAGATTTCGAAGAGGCGGAATCATGACGGCGGCTCAGCTAGTAATGACTTTTATATCGAGAGCTCGATCGACTCTTATGAATCCATGGTCCTCCATGGAAAACCATACCTATGCGCCATCCCGCACGTCGAGATTGCCCAGAAGAATGAAACAACCATTGCGCAAAGTAAAGCTGAAGAAGAAGCCGAGCTTGCCCGCGCAACAGATCGCGGCTGGGAACTTCTCAAAGAGATGGAAGGAAATTGCATGTTCTACATCTCCGGCTGGTGGTCATATTCCTTCTGCTACAACACTAATGTCAAGCAATTCCACCAACTACCCCCGGGCCAAGGCGCCCCCATATTCCCTCCCATTGAGGACCCAGCGACTCCCTCCTATGTTCTCGGAAAATTTCCCACCGACATGATATTCCCTCCTTCGAAACAAGTCTCCGACGGTAGCTCTACCAATAGTAATCCCTCCGAAAAATCCTCTATAACCTCCCTCCAAGCAAAAGGCGAAGTCCGCTACCTCGTGCAAAAACTCTCCGGCGGCACAACCTGCGACCTTACTGGCCGCCCCCGCAAAATCGAAATCCAATTCCACTGCCACCCCCAATCTGCCGACCGCATCGCCTGGATCAAGGAAATCTCCACCTGCTCCTACCTCATGGTCGTCTACACCCCCCGCCTCTGCAACGATGCCGCCTTCCTCCCCCCCCGCGAAAACCGCGCAAACCCCATCACCTGCCGCGAAGTCGTCGCCGAGCCCGACATCCCAGACTGGCAAGCCCGCCGCGCCGCAGACCTGGCCGGCAAACTCGTCAACTCCGGCACCCCGTCCGGCCGCCCTATCGTCGGCGGCATCGAAGTAGGCGCCATGAACCACGTCGGCAAAGAAGGCCAGCGCCTCGAACCGCCCGCCAATATCCAATCGGGCTCCGGCGGCAACGGCAAAGTCGAACTCCTCGCGAAACAAGACCCCAAGGAGAAAGGGGGAAAGGTGCAAAGAGTCAGCGACGAGGAATTGAAGCGGATGGGCCTGGAACCGGCGCTGGTGGAGGGGGCGAGGAGGGAGCTGGCGGAGGTGGCGGGGGGGAAGGGGTGGAAGTTGGAGGTTTTTGATGGGGTGGAGGGGAGGGAGTTGAGGGGGGTGGTTGAGGGGGAGGATGTGGACGGGGAAGGTGAGGGGGAGGGTGGGGAAAATGGGGATGGGGATGGGGGGGAGGAGGAGGTGGGGAGTGAGGAGGTTTACAAGGATGAGTTGTGAGATGATTGGGTTTCATTGTGGTCGTTTTTGCATTGGAGGTGTTTGGGTTGGAAGACCGCATATATCGTTTCATATCACAGCATCGAGCGAGGAAGCGCTGGATCTGCTCACGCACGTTTCAATTATTATTCAACCTCCCAGTCCTCATTCTCTTTCACTCCGAGAATCCCTCATTTCGCTTCCATCATTCCCCCTCCACCCACACCCACCTTCACCCCCGCCCCTCCCCCCAACAAAACCCCCCACAAAATTCAACAAAACCAAACCCCCCCCACCCTCACGAAACCCCTCCACACCATCGACACCATCACCGCTCTCAATCACACACCCCCCCACCCCCCCCTTCCAGCTCCCCTATCAGATAATCGAGGCAATCTCGCCACGCACTGGTACAAGCGCGAGGGAGCGTAGCTGCGCGGCGCATGCGGGGTGCTGCTGAGAGAGTTCTCGTGGACGTGGAGGTGGGGTGTGTGCAGGGGATGGATGGAAGGGGTTGGATGGAAGGGGTTGGATGGAGGGGGATGGATGGAGGGGGATGGATGGGAAGGGGATGATTCGGTGTGTGTGTGCTAGGAGGGGGGGCACGGGCTAAACGAGGTGCGCCACAGCGTGCGAGGGATGTACGCTGGCAATCTTATGTGTCTGCCTTCAGGGTACGGAATACGTGGGCCGGATCCGCTGTCTGTCTGTGGAGCAACGAAACGAAACGAAACGAAACATGGCGCCGCGCTCCTTTCCACAGCGCCGAAGATCATTCCATGCGCTGCGCTGCGACCTGCGCATTTTGGTTGCGTGGTTTCCACCTATGTAGGCAGTGTGCGGGCGCGCACTGCGTACTTGATGGTGTGGTCAGGGGTTGCTGGGGGAGATCTGTGCGCTGTGTGAGCGGCTGCGGGAGTGAGGGTGGGGGTGGGGGTTGGTGATGGGGTTGGGGGGGTTAGGGAGGCGGGGGATAGGGAGGCGGTTGTGGTGGTGAGGCGGTTGTGGTGGATGGGTTGGATGGGGGTGATGGGGGTGAGTGGGGGGAGTGGGGGGAGGTGGTTGGGTGCTTGGAGAGAAGGGGGGGGGGGGGGGGGTGGAAGGTTTTTGTCACGAGCCAGGAGGGGTGGGGTGGCGCGTTGGGGGTGGGTGAGGGTTGTGTACGGTTCTTGATTGGGGAGGACGGGTTGCTGAGAATATTCGCGGATATGTGGAGAGGGTTCTTAGGGAGAATGGGGCCGGTTGATAGGATGATGTTGCGCGAGCTGGACTTGAGGGCACAGGTCATTGATACTCTGACCTTGAGAGCTCACGCCAGGGTAAGTCCTTGTCTAGATATAACTTCTTGCGCTCGTGGTATGCTGCGTCTCGAACTTACGTCTGCTAGGTTTCATTGGGCAGCCCTACAATTCGATCAGAGTCGTCTATCCGGCATCCGGAAAGCGCTTCGATCTGTTCCTAGTGATATAAGGGGAATAGGTAGTTGGCAGCGCTCTGAAAAGGCTAACGCTGCAAGAGCTGGCCCGGACGCGATTGGCGACGCGGCCATTAGCCCTGCTCACAGCTGCTCAAACACCTCTGAGTGCGGGGGTTTGGGGCATACGTTGGCGATGTTGGACAGGCCTGACGTGGATGGGGAAATGGTGAAAATTAGTAGAGAGGAGGTTCCGGATGCGGGAGCGATTGAAGAGTGCTGTACGGGTCTCATCGCCATCAATCTAGGAAGTGGGCTTGTTACGATTGCGCGAGTTGATATATCGCAGCAGATGCGCAAATAATGGAACGACTTATTCGGCCCGGAAGAGACGGTCAGGGTTGCGAGGATGTGCATGGCTTATCTGTCACTCAGTGTTTTCTCAACCGGTCCTTGTCCTGATAGAGAGACCTTTTGCAGCCAGCTTGAAGAGTACCATTCCCTGAATCACGCATCACAGGTCTGGGGCCGTCATGCACGGGAGGCGTTGTTGCTTACGAGAAACAATGCCGATGTTGTTGGAGATGTCAATCATCTGCTAGGAAAGCGAAAGCAACCTCGAACTGGCTCTTCAGGTTTCTGACATCGATCCTGAGGTCCGCGAGGCGTTACTTCGGGGCAAACCGCGAGGGCTCGTCCTGCGTGCGGAGGGGTACCAGAGCGTGTCCTCGCTGCAAGCGGTTGCTCGGCATCGACTCACCGCAATTGTGCAGGAACTCATAACGAGAAGCCCAGAGACGATCTCCATGCAGAACTCGCACGGCATGTCAGCATTGCATGAAGCTGCGCAGGTTGGATGAGGGGATCTGGTGGGATTGTTGCTAAAAGGCGGAGCGCAGCCCTCTTGGACAAATTATGAAGAGTAACCACCTCTCCTCCTGGCAGCACTTAATGGCCACACTCACATTGCTTCCATTCTCAGAAGCCACAGCAAATCCTCAGAACTCGAAGAAGCTCTTTGCGACGCCGCCGAAGCTAGCCACGCAGGCGTTGTAGAACACCTACTACAGGTCGGCACCAGCACCAAATTCTTCAAAAACTCAACACCGGCACCGCGCCTCACGATTGGCAAAGACCACGAGGCGATTGTCCACCTACTGTTGAACGCCAATGAGAGCCACAGCTGTCCTGATCATTCACCGAACGATTTTATCCCTCTTCATCATGCTGTTAGGCTCGGTCAAGTGGATATCGCGGCCCTCTTGCTCGACTACGGCCTCAATATCCAAACCCGCGACGCTCTCAAGCGGACAGCGCTTTTTGAAACACTCAGCACGCCTGATCTCGGCGGTGCAAACTTGTTGCTTGTGCATGAAATTAACATCTTTGTGTGTAATTACATGGGAAACTTCGTTTTTGCACCAAGCAGCAAGGAGAGATTTTGTTAAGCACGCTTCACTCTTCCTTGATCAAGGCATCAAGTCTAACGTCTGGAATGCAGGGGGCATGACGCCTCTGCATCTTGCGACGAAATGCGGACGTTATGAAGTTGCGGACTTACTCCTTCGAAAGAATGCTGCTGTCGATGTGTGTGATAAAGCCGACTAAATCTCACTGATGTATGCTGCATCAGCTGGAACACAAAACTATCAAATGCTGCTTTGCATGCGGGCATCCGTAGATGCGGCGGGGCCTCAGCAGAACACGCCGCTCATGCTTGCAGCGTCAGCTGGCCATGCTCCAACGGCGGAGTTACTGCGTGAGCGGGGAGCAGATGCTAATGCAGTAGGGACTGAAGGGAAAATGCCGCTCGTGGTTGCGGCAGAGGCTGGCCACGTTGCGGTTGTTCGAGAACTCTTGTACCACGATGAGACTCTAGATTTAAACAGCAAGGATCGAAGTGCTATAACCATATTAGTTGAAGAGCCTGGTCATGGAGAGATTGTAAGATTACTGAGGGCGAGAGATGTAAGTGAAGGACCAATCTGACATGATAGGACCAGCTGTTGATCATGGACCTTGATACGGATAGGTGTCTACTGCTTGCCTCGAATGCAGGTACCTTGTGCCTGTATGAATATAGCGTGAGTCCAGAATAGTAAATGATGCACCATGCTCCATTCAACCCAATCACAGAAACCCAACATAACGGTAGAAAGTCGACTTTTCACTCCTCAACCGCATCTCTCCTCAGATCATCAACAGCCCTCCAGGCCCCCCCACAAGACTGTCGGACCGCAACGCTGTTCTCAAACAAGCAACCACCACATCGCCGCCTTGCGCGTTTCTTGCATATCGTCCGCTGCGAACAGGTACGAAGCTCGGATGAGAGTCAGTATCAGCTGCCATGGCGCGATCCAACGAAGAGCTACCCGAGAATTAGGTCCTTCGAGTCGTATTGGTCTTGCTATGACGGTTCTGTCTCCGAGACCGCATCCTGCTTCGCTATTGGTAGTCTGTCGTGAGTGCTATGTATATACTACGGCAATGATTGAGGACTCTGCATCTTCCCCTTCAGATAAAATGCTGGATACAATTTCTGATGATTGCTGCCTTGGTTTGTAGCATGCAGATATCGAAAATATCTTTCAAGCTCACTCTCGTAGTCGTGTTACGAAAATGATTAAGGCTGTTAGACGGTAGTGGGCTCGTTGGGGGTTCATGTAGACGCTTTAGTACATAGTCGAGTAAATTGTTGGGAGGTAAATTAGTCGGTGGTGATCACATTGCGGTAATACATCGTACGGCAAGTATGGTTTGATGTGTATTCACCAACCTTTCAGTAGCAGAATTGCCCGGACTAAGGGTTAATGACGCAGGTCGTGGCCTCCATCTGCGGTCTGTGGAGGGAGAAACCATTGGCGTTCAAGTTCTCGGTCCGCCTTGTGCATGAAGGAAATGGCGACTTCAATCTGTCCTGAAAAGACCTCTTGCTTCTGGTTCTCCAGTCTTAGAACCTAGTCTTTGCTCCAGCCTCCTCATCGTCAGTCACTGGAGTGTTTGTTTTATTCGAGTGCTTGAATCTTTCGACGTCGTTCTTTGTCTCATTTCCCCAGCAGATTTACTCCGGAATCATGGTCTTGCAATATAGAAATAAATATATCCTCTGAACTTGAAAACTGTCCTAGATTTGCCCCTTTCCTCTTTCAGTTTGTTAAGACATATTATCTCTTTCGAACCACCACGCATTACGCAAGGGTCTGCACTGTTGCGGTTATCATTGCGGATCTGACTTGCTCTTCCATCCTCTATGCTCTCTGATCTGGCGCTGGAGAAACTCATTAAGCAGATTATGACGTTATGGACTCCCATTGCTGACGAAACGCCGAGAAACACCCCTTCCGATCAAGAGCAATATTTCGACAAACCCCGTTTCGGAGGTTTGGTTTCATGCTGGTCCAATTCGCCCACGGCTATAAAAAGATAGTGCCATCATCAAGGCCGCTACATATTGTTGCGAGTAGGCGATCTTAATTCTCGACTAATTCATCCATGGTTCGTCCAGCCAGGATTGCCCGTGCACTTGACCAGATTGTCATCAATACAAGCCACCTAAACTCTGCTGATTCAGCTTCGCTGCTCTAGACGAGCTTGCCCGGCACACCGGCGTAGAACCAGCTGGCCCTATTGACTTTGACAAAGCGTCACATCAAGAAAGTCTTCTATGAAGTTGGGATAGAGGATAAGTCTAATCTTATCGCGCCGATAAACTTCGAGAGCGTTGGATCGCAAAGGTTTGCCTCTCGCTATAGTCGGTATCATGGCAATTGGTGGACTTGATGCGGTTCTAATCGCCATTGCAATAGCTACCTTGTTGTTGCAGACTTGAAATGGGAAGAAGATGCAGCTTCTAATGACTCAAAGTGAAGATTTGGCCTGGAAAACATTTCAATGACAAGGTTCCAGTTAACGCAGATGCACTTAGTTGTCTTTCGGTGTTGACGGCAGGGTGGTAAAGATGATCGATAATACGGCGCGGAAGGTACAAGAGATGGGAATGGATGCTTTAAAAATGTCGAGTATTGTGCAACGAGTCAAACTTCAAGCCTGAAAATGGTTCTTTGAAGCTAAGTTAATTTAATGGCAATACTGGACGAAGACAGATAGGTGTGACGGAGCCTACGATCTCAATAGTTTTTGCTATAGAATGTAGAAATAACAAGGACAGGGTTGAACTCTTATGAAGTAATCAATACTTCGAAAGTCCATTCGAATACCTGAATTAAGACAAAGTAATACTCTAAGCCAGTGTTATACCAGTTGAATTAACCACAGCATTGAAGCAGAAAACCAGTCAAAGGCGAGGCGAAAAGTGAACGATTCGACGACTACTCCAGTTGACAGTATTCCGAGTTGCCAAAAGGGAGCACATCACCGATATGCCAAGCGCATCAGAAAGCCGAAAAAGGTAAATGGTTTAGCCGCGCAAATGAAAAAACCTCAAAATATCGATTCGAGTGATGAGCGGTGTAATGATTGGGCACTTAGCGAACATCGCGTACTGAAATAGAAAATAGTGTCATTGCCCCCCGGAAAATCAGCTATGCAAGGGTTAGGGTTAAGCCGCGGTGTGAAACAGAGGTTCCACCGAGGTTAAACGCCAGGAGATTCTTCCAGTGCCGTGATGATTTTGTATATATTCCGTTGTTGATACAACTAGAAATTAAGGCATTTCCTGTCATTCTAGTCTTCACAGACAGCTATTCAAAGCCAACTGTACAATAGTGTCCTTTCATCTCATCCTTTCTCGTCATGATGTACATATCGAGTCTTGCACTTTTCTTGCTTGCAGCTGCTCCGGGCCTCGCTTCAATCACGTGCCTCGATCCGTCGGCAACAGCGACGGCACAATGGACCAATGCAGACAGCCAGCTCTGTACCTGGACCGGGACTGTGGGAAGTAATTTTGGCACCAATGCTATGACTGGCGGAGAGTGCGTTATATATACCCCAGTGAGACCGAAGCACTTGGATCTTGCTGACCTTCATTCAGGTATAGCTGCAATGGCCGGTAATGAAGCCGCCTCTTCTCCTCGAAGAAGATGCCATTCTGACTCTACGATCTTCCAGATGTGGTGCCGGATGCACAGGAGCAGCGTTCGGGAATGTCTAGTGAATCTTCCTAGTATCTCTTTCGGTCTGTGTGAATTTGCTAAAGCTGCTTCATCAAGCACCCAAGATTGTTTCTCCCACGATGTTTGCTCCTGGTTCAACAATGCCAGTGGCGGAGCTAGGTACGGTGAATCGCTCTTTGATAGCTGAGGTCCAAAGTCTGAATCTTTGGGTTGGTACTGACCAGTTTCTGTTCGTAGTGACCCAAATTGTGGAGCGGCGTTTGATGCTGCGATTGATGACACCACCTTTGGCGCTGTGGCTGGATGTTCAGCGACAAACCCGACAGATGTCGCACCTATGGCACCTGACGTTCAGCCAGTGTGTACTTGAATATAACTCTGACATTTGGAGAGGATATATCCCCATTAGTAGGAGACCTTTAGCAGAATCTCCATTCCTACCGAGTTGGTTAGCATAGCCGGCGGGTCGTCAAGGTTCGACAAAATCGAAGGGCGCAGGATAGTTGACATTGCTCGGTCATAGCTGTCTCGAGACTGAAGCGATGTTAAAACAACTCTCTTGTGTTTCTTCTGCGCATAGTTCTAGTAAAGAGTGGTCTAATACCAAACTTTCTCTTCTCATGTTGTGGTGAAGCACAGCAAGTGTCAACGTTATTTGCATTTCAAGAATGTATATCATTGCGCTAGAAGACCTGAGGCACGCAAGTCGAGTCTGTTGGTACATGAAGGTCAGAAGGAGTATGTGCATGTGTATATATTGGTTGAACTATTCTAGAAAGTAGGAACTACGGAGGGAGGAAGGAGGTGAAAACTCTGACTCTCGCGCCCTATAGGGCTAAGCGAGATTGCCAACCACACGGGGGTAACAGTATGTTTCCAACAGAGTCGAATTAGACAACAAGCTCTATTGATGAAGGCATGAGAATACGACTCGGTCTGTCAGGCAAAAAATTGCCGTGTTGGTACCCAGGGCGCCATGGTAGTGAATAGCTCCTGACTTGGAAAGGAACAAGAGACATGTTGTAAAGGGCTTCAACTACCGGTATGCCCATCCGACTTACCGCACTCTCAACATGTTTTCGGGCTACCAGGTACGGAGTGATTTATGGTTCCGTCGAGTTTGCGCACTGTGCGATAGGCGCTGCATGTACGGACCGTTGCATGCATGCCCGATGGAAAAGCCGCCGCGCGGATAAGGTGGTGGTCACCGCATAAGTGGTGTAACCTTTATATCAATCGATACTCGAGATTCGCCATCTCAGGCCCGTCCCGAGTTAATGGTTCCAATCGCTCTCGACATCTTCACACGCTCTAATGGGACGCAAGCGGAGAAAGATGTCTGACGCACCACACATGTTCAGAGCTTCTACCTTATGAACTTGCCATCAAATCCCGTCCACGATACCGAGATTAAGCGGCTGCATTCGACATTGGTTGTTGTTACCTACCCGCGGAATGTCTGGGGTTTGGCCTAGCCTCATGGTATACCGTAGTCTATTGGAAGAGTGTTGACGGACGTTGTCGATCGAACTTCTGCGGAGTTTCAAAGCATGAGAACAAGGGTTCTTCCTCAACCGTCAGACTTGAGTGCTGACACCGGATTCGAGCAATAGTACGGTGATAAGAACAAGAGGATGTGTGCATAGAGACTGAAGGTCTACTCCACGATCCAATTACTGACGACGGCGCAATAGCGGCGACGACAAGACAACGTCATGGTTCATCATAGCCAATCCCCCCCCCCCCCGCGGGATAGTTTGATTCAGGAAGGCCAGCATGCAGCCTATTTTCTCTCTTAGTACCTGCTGAAACCTTGGATGGTACATTGTGTCCCTCATAATGAAACGATACGTATATTCGTACCTCACTCTTGGATTGCTTTGAAACTTACCACGCCTCGTTGTTCGCTATTTGCGGAGATTATGACGTCATTCTAAGGAGTGGCTGATGGGGCTGATGTCCTATGTACCAAGGTCCAACGACCTTCGACACTGTACAGAAATGACGAGTTATTATTGTGAGCATGCTGAAACGAAGGATCAAGGAGGATTACAACGATAGTATCATCTCTACGGAATACGGCGTATCACATTGGTACATCAGATGGGAAAAAGACATGTTGTTAATTTAGGGATGTTCCGGGCAGAGATCCCCCGCCTATGAGCAGCGCCCCGCGGCTGACTCACCTTATCTCCTTCCGCCCCAAGATAGGAGTACGTAGACACGTAGAGTACTTCCGTACGGAATACCTTACTGAAGTACGGTACCTTAGGTATGGTATTCTAAAAGGTAGTCACACGTCGTACCATACCGAGAATCACCCAAATGAATGGCTTTACCTTCCTTTACCTTTGTACAGGTTACCTTCTCCACTTACCTTGCCTTGTCCTTGGAGCGCTCTGTCCCCGTCCAATCACCAATTCTCTCTCTGCTGGTCCGTCTCATGAGTGACGGGAAAAGGGTCCGGGGCGTTGATAAAGCTCGACGCTCTGAGAGGTACGAAGGACGAGGGGGAGCTAAGTAGTACTCGTACTAACTTAGTAGAGGTAGCCAGGGAGTGCCACAACTCTAAATCCTTTCCGGGTGGCATGGCCAGTTTCGACTTTACCTTTATTCCCGCTCCCTGGCTATGCAACTTTGGTTCGGTGGCAGCACCCTGGCGACGATGACGTTCCAAGGCATTCCAGGTTTTTCCTTGGTCGCAACTAGGTACCCTAAAGCAGTAAGGTACGGTATACTACCTTAGGTACCTAAGGTAAGTTAGACGTCGCCAGTGTCCCAATGTCCGATACGGTACGATACGACGGTGTACGGTGGAAGTTTCGCGCATCCTGATATCGCCATCGCCATCGCCGTTCACCAATACTTCGAATTCACTGCCCATGTGTGACGCAATTCGCGCAACACGGCGTGGTGTGATTGGCCAAGACAACAACACGGTCGAATCTGAAAACACCATCGCTCCAGATGTGACATGGGCGGATGTCGCTCCGCTTTGTCCCCATCCAATCCAAACATTACCGTTAAGATACCTTACCTTACTGTTACAGTAGTGAAGCAGCAATAATCACAGGAGCTAGCTGTACCTTCTATTCCCTTCACCCACAAACCACGTGCTTCGCCCCAACACTTCTATTCACTGCATGAAACGTACCTTCTATAAATTTCTCGGCCCATCCCCCCCCCCATCCCCCCCCCAACTACAAAACTCCAGAGCAGCTTCGTCTTAAACCAAGAAGCAAACACCCACTTCGACAATTAAAGGCTCTTAATTCCCTCCTCAAAAGCCCCGAACACATCACTGTCCATTCTCTTTCTCTTTCTCTTTCTCTTTACCTTGCAACTCATACCTAGTATCATCTACCTCTAGCCGTCTCCGCCGAACCCC
>JAABUY010002359.1_pt1 | contig 22616 bp, 29 predicted proteins | sample 5560271 | NCBI WGS metagenome assembly JAABUY01 (sample SAMN10711886, study PRJNA513374) | rock metagenome | isolation source: Antarctica rocks | place: Antarctica: Victoria Land, University Valley | reverse complement strand
GTACCCGGTCGTGCTCAACATGGGCCTCGCGGGCGACGTGGAGCTCAGCGGCGCGGCCGCGCCGGGCCGCCTGCGCGTGGCCGGCACGCTGCACCTGGACGGCGGCGAGGCGCGCGCTTTGCATGCTTTGCTGGCCCGGAGTGAGTCATGCAAAAGCAGCCAGCGCGATGCGGAGCTGTCCATTTCAGGTGGGCGGAAGTCACACGTGACTCCCCGCGCTTGGCGGGCAAGGTATACTCAAGCGGCTGCAAAGCGGAGCGCTCGTCCCGGTCGCCTCTCCCACAGAAGGGCCAGATCTGGTTACCAGCATGGCTGCCGGCCTTGCACGCGCCGTGTGGCTGAGGCGCCAGCCTCCGCTTGGCTTGCCTCCCTTCTGTCCGGTGGCGATCGGACGCTGCTCGCGGCGGCCAGGTGAACCTGGTAGCCACGCAGCTGGTGCTCGAGCGCGACTACCCCAACCGCCTCGTCTTCGACCCCGCGCACGGCCTGGACCCCACGCTGCACCTGTCCCTGCGCGGCGCCCAGGCGCGCCCCGCCGCCCGGCGCCCGCCACCCCGCGCGGGAAGCTCCGTGCCCGCAGTCGTAGCACCTGAGGGTTGAGAGCCCTGGCTTAGTCTTCACCACTGCCGGTGTCGGCCTTGCTGGAGCTGACGGGGGTGGCCCGCGGGCGCAGGTGCGCGCGGTGGTGCAGGGCCGCGCGTCCGCCTGGCAGAAGCACCTCATCCTCACGCCCACCACGCCGGGCGCCAGCGAGGCGGTGCGCCGCTCGCAGCCGGGCGCCGCACGGTGTGCGTGAGCCTGCCGGGTCGTGCGGTGCCCGTGCGCCGCCACCGCTGACGGGCTAGCAGCTGCATGAAGCGACGGCACAAGTGCTCGGGCCGCTGTTTGCGGCCGCCCTCACGGCAGAGTGCTGCAGTCGTTGCTACGTATATGCGCTCAGACAGCCTGCTCAGACCAGCCTGACCAGGCCAGGAAGCCTGTTCAGGCATGTGAGTGCTCAGCGCGCGGGCGCGGCAGGGCGAGGCGCTGGAGGCGGCCGAGGCGGCGCGCCTGTTCGAGGGCCAGCTGGCCGGCGCGCTGGTGGCGGAGGACGGGCAGCTGGCGCTGAGCACGCTGGCCGCCAGCGCGGCGCACGGCTTCATGCCGCGCATCCAGACGCAGGGGCAGCTGGGGCAGGCGCGCTGGCGCTTTGTCTCCGCGCCCTCCATCCCCGGTGCGCGCCCTCCCCACGCACCCTGCGCCGCCCACCCTGCGCTGTGCGTGGGTGACCCGCAGTTTGCGCCCGTTGAGAGCTTGGCTGTCAAGCTGTCACGCCCACACAGCCAGGATGCGGGCGCGTGCCACATATTGATGCAGCACAGAGCGCTCCGCATCGACAGGACGGGCTGCTGGCGATCAGGGTCCCTCTAACAAGGCTCACGCCGCGTCTGCGTGCAGGGCTGCTGTCGCTAGACCCCAGCAGCGACCCGAGCTCGCTGCTGGCATCGCTCACCATGGGCACCGAGGTGGAGGTGCAGTTTGGCAAGTCGCTGCAGGCGCGCCGCCCGGCCGCTAAGGAAAGGGAAGCAGGACAGTGCAAACCAAAAATAAAATTTCAGGAGACTTGCACTTTTTGTAAAGGAAGGACATTTCTCGAAAATATAACCGAGAAAGGTCCTACTGCACTGCGCTTCCATGCAGACCAAGCCGGCCGCGATGCCAAGCATGGAGCCGGGCTGCGGCGTGCGCAGGCGGCCATGGCGCGCAAGCTGCGCGACTCGGACATCGCGACCCAGTGGACGCTCAACTACCAGCTCACCAGCCGCCTGCGCATGCAGTTCACGCTGGCGTCCGCGTCGCCCTACCCCCGCACGCTGCTCTGCCAGTACTCGACCGGCGAGACGCCCCCGCCGCCCATGCCGCGCTGAGGGCCCGCGCAGTGCTTCTGCATCGGGCCTCACAGGCACGCCTGCGGCACCACGGGGGTGGTACCGTGCTAACAAGGGCATGCTAGCTTGACCAGGGGCTGGCTCGGGCAGTCCGCAGGGCTTGCATGGAACGCATGCACGGTACTGCACACTCCGAAGTTGCCTCGCATTCCCCCGTCGCACGCACAGGTCCAAGTGCTGAAATTGGTGTCAAACTCCTTTGGAAGACATGTGTGAACTCTTGGGGGGTCCCTGCCAGCAATGCGCATTATTTATTCAGCTACGCGCAGTTTGACTTGTAGCGCGTTGCGGTGACGCAGTGTGTTGTCCGTGCATACGACGAGGTGCGCTGTGATGCATCTACCGCAGCATTGCCTAAGAAGGCTAGAGAGGTGTAGATGATGTATCTCCTGGCGTGCCTGTACTCGCAATACGATCTGGGCGGCCAAGGCATCCTGGATTGATGACCAGGGCGAGGGGTGTAGCCTAGCAGTCTGCTGTCTTTTGCAGACAACTGGCTCTCCTGTAACAGTGTGACTCCCTGTATAAAGTGCATACGAGGTGTCCCTGGTCATGCATTTGTGGAGACACTTACGGAAAGGCGTAGCGTGATCAGGTGCGGACAGCTTCCAGCCCAAAATCATTCCTTACTGTACCAATATCCTCGGCACGCTCCCTTCCCGCCCTGGTGCAAACAGCACCACACTAGCGCTGAAAGCACGGAGCTGCCGTCAGCGCGCGCGGCTGCCGGGCTCCGCCTGGCGCTCCTGGTTGCCGCGCCGCTTGCTGGGCACGCTGGAACCGATCATAATGCGCAGCGCCAGATCCACCGCCTGCTCCCCGTGCCCGCCATGTAACTCCAGCATCCAATAATCGAGGCAGAGTCTGTGTGTCGCCTGACGCTGGTGGCTGAAGACTCCGGCACTGGTAGGTTTGCTCCCTCACACCTTGCCTGCATCGGAGTGTTCCTGTGGCGTGCTGGCACTCACCACGCACGTCAGCCCAGTGCTTGCTGACAATGCACAGCCTCCAAACGCCGCTCACCTGTTTGTCGCCCTGGCCGAGCGGCGCCGTCGCCGGGCCCACGGCCGGAGGCTCCTCGTGGCTGTGGGCGGCCGGCGACGCGCCCGCCGCAGCGCCCTCCTCCGCCTCGGCGCCCGCCGTGGCGGGCGCGGCGCTCGCCGCGCGCGCCAGCCGCGCGCGCTCTTGCTGCCGCTGCTCATAGATCGGCTGCCAGTAGATGATGTCCAGCTGGCCGCTGAAGTCCTCGACGAGCGCGCTGCAGCTGCGGCCCCGGGTGGCAATGATGTCAGCATAGCTGCGGCACTGCTCCATGCCTGTGACTCTTATGCAGCAGCGGCTGCAGCAAGACCATGACCCTTGCACAGCACAGCCGGACGACTACTTCATGTCTACACAGGGAGCTCAAACTGCGTCATGCCTCTGTCATGCCTGGGACAAAGAGCTCGGCTGTGGGCCTCAGCAGGCCGAGGCGGGACGCGCGCACCTGTCCACCCAGTCGCCGTCGTTGACGTACACGACGTCGTCGATGCGCCGGATGACCGGCTTGTGGATGTGGCCGCAGATGACGCCGTCCACGCCCAGGCGCTTGGCCTCGTTCGCCAGCGCCTCCTCATAGCGGCCGACCATCTCGATCGCGAACTTGCTCTGCGGCCAGCGCGGCAATCATGCCGTGCATGTGCTGCAGCCGGTCGGCCAGCTTGCCGAGCACCGCGCGCGCGTCCGCCATCGCCAGCAGCATGCACACCATGTCGTCCACTTGCGCCCGTGGGAACGTCCCAGAAACAGACGCGCGCAGGCGTGCGAGGGCGCACGTTGCCGTTGACGTGCGCGGCGAGGGACCAGTACGGCAGCCGCAGGAAGCGCCGCGTCGCCTTTATCAAGATGTTGATGTTGACAAACTGCACACGCGCCGTGCGGCACGGCAAGGCTCAGCGCCGCGCGGCCCAGCAGGCGCGGCTCTTTTATGCCACGCCTCGCAGAGGCGGCGGGACGGGTGGCGAGGGCAGGTCACCTGGTCATAGACCCAGTCACCGAGCGCGCGCGTCAGCGCGCTGCTCAGGTGCACCGAGGTGTCACACCTGCGAGTCGGCCGATCAGGCTGAGCAGCAGCGCCACGCCCGCGGTTTCTGCTGCCCGAGTCCGCAGGCAGCGCGGGCAGCGGCGGCGGGGCCGCGCGCGGCGGCGCACCGGTCGCCGTGGAGGACCAGAAAGCGGCGGCCGTCCGCGCACGTGTGCATGGTCTCCTGGACGACCTGCAGGCCGGGCGCGCCTCGAGCGTGGGGCGGAGGCGCGCTCCGGCGCGCGGCAGGGGCGCGCAGCAGCGGCAGAGCCACGGCAGGGGTAGCGCGGGGCGCCGCACCTCAACATTTCCAAAGGCGACTGCCTCATCGGTGAGGTACGCGCGTGCCGCCTCGTCATGGTTGCCGGGCACCTGCAAGAACAGCCTGTTCGCACCAGCGACAGCATCCAAGCGTGCGCACGTTGAAACCAGCAGCGTCAAGTGACTCGGTCCAGTGGGTCAGCCGGAGTGGGCTCTTGTGTAACCAAGCACGGGCTGCATAATGAGCACGGGCTGCACAACAAGCGGCGTAGCCATCAGACACTGCTAGGAGCGGTGCATACTCACGTAGCATATGCGCGTCCCCCTCTTTGCCTGCACAGCTGCCCCGCGGTCAGAGGCGCCTCTGCACTCCTTTGCCTTGACAACCCAGCGCTGCGGGCGCTTACCAGCTCATACAGCTGGTGCAGGACCTGCGAGTGCGACTCTGGCCAGTACCTGGCGCGGGCAGCCGAGTGCTGTCAGCCACCGTGCGCGGCGCCCGCGTCCGCCGGCTCCGGCGTGGCCAGGCCGGGGGAGCCCAGGCCGCCCACCAGTTGGTCTTCAGCTTCCAGCCGTCAAGGATATCGCCGACCAGGTAGAGCGTGTCCGCCTGGACCTGCGGCGCGGCAGGCCATGGCCTGGCTGCCTGCTGCAGGCGGCGCAGTTACGCGCGCTCGCTCGCAGCCTCCTGCGCACACGCACCGTCTGTAGGAAGTCCAGCAGGGTGTCGGCCTGCGACTGCGGCGTGCCGAGGTGCAGGTCGGAGATGAACACGCTGCGGAAGCGCAGCGCCTGGCCCAGGTGCGCGGCGCCCGGCGGCGCGGCCTGCGCCAGGGCGCCCGCGGGGTGCGCGGCCGCGGCTCTGAGGCTGCGCGTGCGTTTACGGGCTGGCTGCTGCGCGAGCTGGTGCGCGAGCGCTCCGGGGTGGCGCGCTGTGAGGCATAGGTCTAGCAGCATGCTGTCGTGCGCACGCACACCATGTCAAGCGCGAGCGATGTCAAGGCAAGGCAGGTTGCTGCTTAGGCAGAGAATATACTATCGATCGGGACAATCCGCATTGGCTCTGTGACGAACGAGAGACTGCGCAGTGCGTTGGCAGATCGACGACAACGAGCTCAACAGTATACACTCTGCACGGGAGAGCAATGCAGATGGTACTAAAGCCTGTAACAGCCAAGTAGGGCTGCCGGCAAAACACACGCATGGCATTGCAAGTTTTGGAGCGCGGCTGTCGGCCGGCGCGGTGCGTGTGTGTGAAACCCCCGGTGGTGCTGGCTGTGCTGCAGACATGCATGAGCCAGGAACAGTGTGCAGGTAAGAAATTTGCCAGTCTGTGTGTCTGCCAGACATTGTGTGCCCACTGATCATGTTGTGGTTTGTGCTTAGATTGTTGTTTGTATCCTTAATATCGGGCAGTTCTGCCACAATGAGTACTCTCTTATGCCATGCTGTTCTCCCTCATTCAAGGAGAGAAAAAGGCGTGCAGGCCTGGGACAATATATGTGTATGGCGCTTGTATCAGACACCAGACTCAACACGGTGCACGCCCCGCCGCCCAGCGGCTGCCACAGAGCCAGGAGTAGCCCAGCGAGGGTCTGGCTTAGTTGGCCACCTGGCGCGCTGGCCCAAGTACTGGTTGCAAGCATAGCTGGCGCAGCTGTACCTTATGCAGCCGCCTAGCACAGAAATAGACAGGGGCACATCACGCAAGCCACAACCTCGCTGTCATGCCGCACGCAGCGGGGCCAGCTGTGCCGCGCCGCGGCGAGCGGCGCGCAGGCGCCTGCTCAGGCGTGCGCTGGCGCGCTGGTCTGCGCACACAGGCCTGCAGCGGAGGAGCCGGGCAGCACCGTGATGCGCCGCTTGATAAACTGCAGCAGCACGCGCAGCACGGTGCCCTTGATGCGGTGCGCGAGCGTGCCATACTCCACGCCCGGGATATCTGTAGTCAGCACGGTGTGCGCCTTGCCGCCCGGGCGCGCCGAATTCGGGTAGGCAACCCGCAGCGCGACCGCCTCGCGTTTGTAGCGCCACAGCAGCTGCGCGCCGCGGCGTAGCGCAGCCCTGTCGGCGCAGGGCGCGGCGCGCCGGGGCGGCGGCGCGCTCGCGCTCGCGTGCGGCCGCGCCGCTTCCTACCCGCGGAAGTGCCTCAACCTGCAAGTGCTGGCATTGACGTGCGGGGCATCCTTGCGAGGGCTGGACAAACGGCAATGCTGCGGCCTGCACGAGTGACTCCGAAGAGGTGACGTGTTCGCGGTTCTGTCCGGTCCAGCGAGGTGTGCTGCCGAGCCAGGCCCTGAGGCACCCGGGGGCCGCGGCCGGCGCGCGGCGCGCCGCGCACCCGCCAGGCGAACCAGGAGATGACCCAGGCGGAGACGATGTGCACCCAGATGCGCGGATCGCCGGCGCCCACGTCGGCCATCGTGGTCAGGTCCAGGTTGGAGACCGTGTAGTCGCTGATCTGCAAGTTTTTGTCGTAGCGCCACACTCAGCCGGCCCAGTGCGACGAGTTTAAGTACTCGGCCGGCTGCGGCAGCGGCGGCACGTCGTCCCGGTACTCGTACCACACCAGGCCCGGCGGCCCCGGCGGCGCCTTTTCGTACAATCGGGCGCCTGCGGAGCAACCGCGATTTGGCGTGCGCGGCGCGCGCGGCGCGGGCGCAAGCGGCGGCCGGCGGCAGGCAGGTGCACGCGCGCGCCTTGACCGGTTGCGGCCGCGACTGGGATGAGGGCGGCACAGGCGTGCCCGGCACCGACGGCGGCGGCGGTGGCGGCCCCCAGTACGTGAAGTTTGACGCCTGCAAGCGCGACTTGCCTATCAGCGTCTCCACCTGGTGGCCCTGCGCCACAGCAGCCCCGCCAGGTTCTGCGCAGCCTGAGTTTACAACTAATCAGTGTCTCCACTACTGCATTCTACGCTCAGGAGGGCGCGCACCGTCAGGTTGGTGGGGAGCACCACGACGCACACCCAGAAAGCGACAAACACAAACAGCTCGGCGCCTGCACGTGCACACCAAGCGCTCAGCCCTTTGCAGCGCCTCTATATTAGCAGCACAGCAGTCGGCCAGCGGGCAAACACGTGCGCGCTCACCCACAGTGAGGATCCGCATGTACGTGGCCGCGTCATACCCAGCAACCTCGATCACCTCCTCCTGCTTTATCCTGTACACCGCGGCGATCCAAGACAGCAGGCCTCTGGGCAAGCGCTTGGACCGCCTGTGCACGCCTTTTGCCGCGCTTGGACCTGCATGTGCAGGTGTGCAGGCCTGAGCGGCATGACACGCACCGTCGCAAATCTGCGGATAGGAAGAAGGCAAGGTCCAGCAGGCGCGCTCTCGCACACAGGCCCAGTGTGGGGCTCCCGCTAGATTGCGGCACGCACCGCTTTGGGCTGTAGAAGTGGTGCGTGGCAGGCAGGCGCCGAAAGTATTCAAAGAAAAGGAAGACGACCAAGCAGATGGCGGCATAGGCAGCCGCTGAGGTCAGGAATTCCTGGGTGCTTGCTCCCACTGCGCTCTCAGCTTCCGCCGCACCAGCGTCTGCTGTAGCTGGACTGCTCAAAGGACAATGCACCAATGCTGCACGCGCTCCCTGCCTTGTTCCCAAACGCGCCAAGCTGCGCTCTCAATCCCTCTTACATTACTACTTTTACAGCGCGGTCCAACCCTCTGTCTGTACGCTCTCTGGTGCGTTCCCTAATCAGTTTTTTTAAAAAATTATTGTTTCATCGTCCGTCGATCGGTCGGTCGGTCGGTCGATCGATCGGATCGGTCGATCGATCGATGGCCCGTCAGACTGACGGGCGGTACGTTAGTCGAGTGAAGGGAGCCAACTGCACCGTGCCCAGTCCGGACCCTGCGCAGGGTCACTAGTGCTGTTCGTCGAGCAAGGAAATGCACTTCCTTTGTGGGTAGAGTATCCGGTGCCGGACAGACCAAGGCAATGCTACGGCAGTGCAGCCGAAGATGAGCGTGTGATAAGCGAGGCAGCGGTGCATTAGTCGCAGCGGCACCAACAGCACGTAATGGCAGCGCCCGAGGCGAGCAGCACCCCCGCGCGCGCGCCAGGCCCATGGCAGCCGATGCGGCCGCGCTGGACGCCATACCTGCAGACGGTTTTTGCGCTGACTGTGCACGCGCTGGGCGGGCCCTTCGAGGCCACTCCCCATGTCGTCCTGAAGGTGATGTCGGTCGCGGGCGGCGCCGAGGGCGTGACCGTCGGGCAAGTTCGTTACCACCTACGGGTGTGCCCGCGCAACACCAACGTATTGCGGACAAACAGTCCAATGCCCGAAAAGGTGCAGCTTTCTGTCTGCTGTGGCATGGCACCGCCTGAGGCCGTGCATGACTTGGTTTGCGGGAGCAGGTTGCGCGCGATGCCGCTGCTGGCAAGGCAGGGCATGCCCGTTGGCAGCTGGCGCGAGCAGCGCCGCGGCGCTGCACCCGCCCGCTGCCCCTGGTGCACCAGGGCCGCAGAACCTCGGCAGCGCTCCTGCTGGATATTGGCTGCAGCGGCTGCCCGAGAGCCTGCAGCTGCCGCTGCCGCGGCCGTATCAGCCGCTGCTGCCGCAGCTGCAACTGCTGGAGCCAGCAGTACAGGTGCGCCTGATGCCGCCGCCCCGCGCCGCCCGCGGCAGTGCTCTGCGCCCTGTGGCTCGCTGGGGAGGGCGCTGCCTTGCGCTGCCGGCGCATGCGCTGCCTGCGAGCGCGCCGGCGCGGGCGCATGCAGCGGCGTGCGCCCCGCGCTCAAAAGCGGTGGCGGCCGCGCCGTGCCAACACGCAGCTGCCTGCGCGCCAGCAGCGGCCAGGGCGCTGCTCAGGCGCCGGGCCGACCGCCGCCGTGCGCGCGCAGGCGTGTGCCAACTGCGGGAGCGTCAACGAGCAGTGGCTGGGCAACCCCGACGCGGCCGTCGGCGGCCGTGTCTGCTACCTTTGCTGGAGGTACTATCACGACCACGGCTGCCCGCGGCCACGCATGCTCTACGAGCGCCTGCCACCCGTGCCGCGGCTCACAGCAGCCGAGGCTGCTGAGATGGCGCGCCTGTTGCTGCCACCCCGCGCCGTCCGCGGCAGTGGTGCACCCTGGCATAGTGGGGCCGCCGCCTTGCGCTGCCGGCGCGGGCGCGCTGCCTGCGAGCGCGCCGGCGCGGGCGCATGCAGCGGCGTGCGCCCCGCGCTTCAAGCGGTGGCGGCCGCGCCGTGCCAACACGCAGCTGCCTGCGCGCCAGCAGCGGCCAGGGCGCTGCTCAGGCGCCGGGCCGACCGCCGCCGTGCGCGCGCAGGCGTGTGCCAACTGCGGGAGCAACGACCCCAAGGGAAAGTCCTGGGCGAACAACCCGGACAAGGCTGTTGGCGGCTGTGTCTGCTCCAGCTGCGAGGGTTACTACCGCAGGACCGGCCGCCCGCGGCCACGCAAGTGCTACGAGCGCCCGCCGCCCCTGCCGCGGCTCACAGCAGCCGAGGCTGCTGCGATGGCGCGCCTGTCACCGCCACCCCACGCCGTCCGCGGCAGTGGTGCACCTTGGCGTTGGAGGGGGGCGATGCCTTGCATTGCCGTAGCAGGCGCGCTGCCTGCGAGCGTGCCGGCTCAGGCGCATGCGGCGGCGTGTCCTCTGCGCTTAAAGCGGTGGCGGCCGCGCCGTGCCGGCATGCAGCTGTCTGCGCGCCAGCAGCGGCCAGGGCGCTGCACAGGCGCCGGGCCGACCGCCGCCGTGCGCGTGCAGACGTGTTCAAATTGTGGGAGCGATGAGCCCACGGGGCACTGGGTGGGCAACCCCGACTCGGCCGTCGGCGGCCGACTGTGCCACAGCTGCTATTGCTACTACCACAATCACGGCCGCCCGCGGCCGCTCGATGCAGCCGCGGCAACAGCGCAGCTGAAGGCCGCGCATGGGGTGCGCCTGTTGCCAGCCTGCCATGCGCCCTCTCCGCGGCAGTGCTGTGACTGTACTTTGGGGTTGGGAGCCTTGCTCTGCCCGCAGGCGCGCTGCTTGCAACCATGCCGGTGTGGGCGCATGCAGCGGCATTGATGTGTGTGGACAGCTGCCTTTCTTGCCGGGCGCTATAGTGCGGGCAAAGCGGCCTGCTGCAGCATGCGCTGGCGGGCGCGGGTCCAGCTGCTGTCGTGCGCGCGCAGCTGTGCCCCGCGTGCTCCAAGCCGGCGCGCTATTGGGGCATCATTACGGGCGTGGGCGCGGTGTGTGACAACTGCTACGACACGTACATGGAGGCTGTTTTCTGCAGCCCGTCGAGCCTGTCAGTGGCAGCGCCGCTGTAAATCAGTGTATGAAGAGGCGCGCTAGGAGCCCGGAAGAGGAGCCCGGATATGGGGCAGGCGCTCTGCTGCAAGTTTTGCTCTGGCCTGTCGCGTTGCCGCGGCACCGTGTGCGCTGGGCTGCTCCAGCGCGCGCGCTGCTGGGCTGGGGTCGCCTAGCGCCGCATGTTTAGGTCCTTGCCCGCGCCAGAGTGGCCTGGCGGGCGGCCTGTTGGTTTTCGGGCGGGGTTGGCCAGGGTAGCCTTGCTGCCCTTGCAGGTACCTTCAAGGGAAAATGCTGCCCGGTGGAGATGCAATGTCACCGGTATTCCCCGAGCGATTCTGAAAAGGCGCCTGAATGATTGATGCGGTGTCTGTGTGTGCTTGTGTTTCCCAAACAGTCCAAACATGCCAGTTTGTGCTTTGACGCCCTGACTGCAACCTTGCCTGCTTGTGCTTGTATGCCCTGAACTGAAAACTTGCCTGCCTGTCCCTCAACGCTCTGAATTGCTGATGTGTAACAGAAGTATTTACAGCCTATGGAGGGAGGGACTGATTACAGAGCTGTGCTGCACCTGCTCTTTGCAGAGACACCAGCCACATCACTGTCAGGCTGCATGACCAGGCAGAGCCTGGCAAGCTGGACGCTGGGCCCATGCAGCGGCCGCGCCCAGGACTGCGGTCGCCCCCACGCGCGCCCGCCGTTGCGTTGCGCCGCCGCGACTCACGCACACCGGACATGCGCATGACCCTGGAGCCTGGGCGGGTCCTTCCAGGGTTTGACGATACCCGCACCGTGCGCCGGCGAAGCGCCTGGGCTTGGAGCGGCAGGCCGGCCGGCGCCGCAGTCTGCGCCTCCACGCATGAGTCTGGTGGTGAGGAGGCCTTGCTGTGACTTCTGTTACACCACTGCCTGCGTCTGGGACCAGACGCAGCGCGGCCAGCCGGCGGTCAGGCCCTCATAATGCGGCGGCCCCATGCGAGCACCGGCGCCAGGACTGCAGCCGCCCCTCGCACGCCCGCCGCCGCGCCGCGCCGCAGCCGCTCGCGCGCACCGGACACGCGCATGACCCCGGACGCTGAGCGGGTGTTGGCAGGGTTTGTGCATACCCTCACTGTGCGCCGCCGGAGTGCCCGGGCGCGTGCAAGCAGGCCGGCCTGCGCCGCAGCCGGGGCCTCCACGAGTGAGCCTGATGGCTTGCGTGCATGCCATGCTACGAACTCTGCTGCACCGCCATTGACTCTGAAGCCAAGCGCAGGTTGATAACACCACGCCCACGCCGCTCCAGCAGCGCGGCGACGCGCCACGCCGCGCTCGAGGCAGCGTCGCGGCGCGTCGCGCCCTAGACCTCGGGCATGGAGGTGACATGCCCTCATCCTCTCCGACACCCACCACCGCCCTAGCTTTGACCCCGGAGCGCGCGCGCGGGGCGCGCCCGCCGCGGCCGCCCGCGCCCGTGTGCGCTCGGCGCCGGCGCCTCCTCATTTCGGTTCCGAGGCATGCTGGTGTCGCAGCACTGCTGCTGTCAGGCAGACAGCAGCAGTACAGGCGGGCCTCCTGCCGCAGACCACTCCACATACTGGGCAGCCATGCAAAGGGACTCTCTCTGAAGGGTAACCTGTAGGGTGACTCAATACAGGCATTTGTAAGAAGTGCAAGTGCAAATGCAAGCAGGCAGGCCTCAACATTGCTCCTGGCAGCAGCCCGGCGGCAAGCAGAGCATCATACGAGTGGGGCGTGAGCAGGCGGCAGGCCTCACAAGATCAGCTTTGTAGCTTGGCAGGAGCGCGGCGGCACGCAGCACAAGGAGCCGGGTGCGCCCAGCAGGTAGCAGGGCGCTTCGTGTCCCTGCGTAAACACTCTTTTCCACGCGCCCAGCGCGGCGAGCTGTCGCGCAGACGCGTTACGTAACACTTTATGTTGTCCAAGGTTACCACTGACAGCCTGCCTGCCTGCCGTGCTGCCAGCGGTGCACCTCTGGCTGCAGGCAGACGGGCTTGTAGTGCCAATGCACTTCTGCGCTACATGGCGCGCACCTGAACGGCAACCTGCGCCGCGTGCAGGCGCACACCCGAGTGCAGCCCCACCCCGTCAGCGACCAGCCGCAAGAAGCCGCGGTACTCCCATGGCCAGCGGCGGCCAGGGCGGGGACGCAGAGCCCAACGCGATGGATGTGGAGGAGGTGCGCGCCTGGCCCGCCCCTGCAGCGCGCAACGACGCGCGCGGGGTGCAGTCTGTACCTGGTGCGGCCTACACGCGCGCGAAGCACTTGGGGGGCACCCGCCTAACAGCTGCACGGGCACGGAAGCAGGGCGAGGCCGGGCGCCGCGCGGCGTCTGTGCCGGTCATCTGCGGCGACCTGCGCGGCGTGTTCCACGCCGACCGCACTATCGTCAGCTTTGACGGTGCGCAGCAGAGCCCGCCCCTGCCTGGCCCGGCGTGCGGCCCAGCAGCCTGCCTGGCTCGCGCACGCGCCTGCATATGCACACCGCTTCAAGTGGGGGATGACGGGCGCACGCACCGATGGCAAGCCGTGCGCCGCAGGCAAGGACCTGTCACCCTCCGAGTTTGAGGGGCTCGGCCGCCCGCGCTACAAGAAGTGGAAGTGGTCGATCAGGGTGCTGCGCCCTGACGGCGCGCCCGGCGAGACGCTGGGCCAGTGGCTCGAGCCGCGCGAGGCGCCAGCTGAGGTCCGGGCGCACCCAGCGCGCCCCGCAGCGCGGGCACCGCGCTTGCTTGGGTTGCCTGCGCATCACGCAGCTTGCTGCTCAGGCTGGTTGGCAGGGCCCGCTGCCTGGTGTTGGACAGGCCTTGCAGTCTGGGTAGGCGCGTCAAGCCTGGGACCCGCCGCTAGCGCCAGCCTCAGCCCACTATGCAAGTCGCCCAGGTGTGAGTCCACCGCAGCCGAGGTCGGTTGACACCTCCCTGCACGGTGAAAGTGAGGCCAATGCCAGCTGCCTCACATGCTGATTTGCTTGAAACACAACTGTTTCTAGCTGCTGTTTCTACTAGAAACTTTCTAGCTGCTGGGGAATCTGCTCATAAGGGATGGGGTCAGCCAGGTTATTTGCTAAGGGATTCATTCCAGGGCTGGAACAGTGAAGAAGAACATGTGTCTTGGCAGAGGTACTGCCTCAAGTCCGTATAGGGGGCATATAATGGCGCGCTCCACCCTGGGCCGCGGCTGGGGGCCGCGGTTGGCAGCGCCAAGAGCGTTGAGCCGCGGGGCAGCTGAGCGGCACGCCAGCAGCGCGCCGGGTGGGGCTTCCTGGGGAGTGCGCTGCGCCGCGCGTGCGCGCCCTGCAAGGGGAGCCGGGCTGTGCGCGAAGGCGCCTTGCCGTATGTTCTTTCCTCGCTGCGCCGCCGCCTGTCGCGCTGTGCACGAGTCCTCGCTGGGAGGCTTTGGCGTGCACTCTGCCGGTGCACGGCCGCCCGGGCCCTGTGTCGCTCAGTGTCTGGCCGCACCAGTTCTGTCCTGTGCGAGAGTGGGGCCAGGGTGGCGTCCTGCTGCTCCTGCTGCTCCTGCCGCGTTCGCGTGCATGCAACGTGCAAGCCCTGCGTGTATGGCCTCTGACGTTGCCTGGGCAGGGTGCACAGCTCTTTGCGTGCAGGTCGCCTGGGGAGCTCGGAGCACGCCCCAAGAAGGTGGGGCCCGTCGCACACGACTGCGCCGCCGCCTGAATGTGCGCGCGACGCGCAGGGCGCCGCGGCGGCGGCGCAGGGCGCTGCCGGCGCGCGCGCGACCGCCGCGAAGCGCGCCGCGCCGGCGGCGGCGCAGGGCGCTGCCGGCGCGCGCCGGAAGCGCTCTAAACCCAGCGTCGCGCCTGCAGCCGCGGGCACAGCCGCGACGATGGGTGTGCGCCACGCAGAGTGCGCCCCCCGGTCTGGCGGGCGGGAAGATGTGTGCTACAAGGAGCGTCGACCGACCCCAGGCCTTGGCTGTGCCAGGGGAGTGCTTCAGGGGAGGCCTGACGGCCGCGGCGAGCTGACTGCTTGCCTTGACCTGGCACTGCATGAGCAGGTGCACTGGCAGCGGGGTCGCGTCAGAGCAGCAGCCCCCCCGGAGTGTGAGCTGCGCTGAAACAGCTCACCGCTACCGTTGCGTTGCGCGCACCGCCGGCAGCTGACCCGGGACGCGCTGTGCGCGAGCAGCTTCATTCCGCAGGAGTGGAGGCACCCGCGCGGCCTGCCCATCGACCTCAACATGGACTGGTGGGGCAAGCTCGCAAAGGACTGGGCCACCGACTCGCTGTCGAGCCACGCGCACGGCGACCATACGCAGGGTTTGAAGAAGGACGTCCCCGGTGCGATCCCTCTCGCCCCTCCTGGCTGCCCGTCCGCATCTGTGTGTTGAGGCTGGCGTCAGGGGTAGATCCTGCTGCCAGCTCAAGGGCGGTTCTGGTACCACGAACAATGGCTGCCTCTCCCTGTGAAGCATGCGAGGCAGCCTCGCGTGTCAAGAGATGGACGCCATGCTCACAGACCTCCATGATAGCCATCCGCTGAGGGTGCGTGTGCGCGCGCGCAGGCACAATTTACGCTGTGCAGGAGACCGCCAACCTGCTGCAGTGCCTGCACCAGGTTGCGCCTCCCCTCCCCCTCGCGCTTGACGCGCGCCTGCATCTGGGTCCGCGAGCGTGCCTTGGCGCCGCCCTGACCTGGGCGGACGCGACCCTGCCCGCGCGTTGCACGGCGGTTGGCGGGCTGCGCATGCTCAGGGAGATGCTCAGGGACAGCTGGGGCGGGCACACATGCAGGCTGCCGGCCTTGGCTGCTGCGGGCGGGGTGCGCTGCTGCTCGAGAGCGACCCTCCCCCGCCTCCTGCTCCGGCCGCGCGTGCGCCGGGGCGCAGGCGCCGCTCCCACGCAGCAGCGGGCGCAGCGGCAGCCGGCCGGGCACCGAGGGGGTCTCTTGCAGGTGCCTGATGGCACCTTCCGCATCGTGCAGTACAACGTGCCGTTCTACGTCAAGGGCAGCTGGGTGGTGCCGCTGAACGCCTACCACAGCCGGGGCTCTACGTCCTACCTGGTCTTCTCTCCGGGCTACCCGCCCAAGTTCCTCTCCGGCGACTTCCGGTGCGCACCTGCGCCGCCAGCCCTCGCAGCAGCGACCGCGTGCGACAGAGTGCACGCGCCTGTGTTCTGCCAGGGCGAACATGAGCCAGGAGGGCGCCCCCTTGGCTGGGCACACTGTGGCGGGGGGGGCAGTGTGCGCGGGGCCCCGGCTGCCGCCCTAGTTGGGTGCATGCAAGCGTGTCATGCCACACCGATGCCCGTGCGCCTTTAGCGGCAAGGTACGGACATTTGTGCACGAGCCAAGCGCGACCGAGCCGTACCAGCCACGGAGCTCGCGCACTCGCCGCAGGGCGTGCCTGGAGATGATCATGAACCCGTGGCTGAACCTTGTGCGCGGGCGCTGCACCGCCGTGCTTGACTCGACCTTCGCCAAGTCATGCTTCGAGTTCTTCCCAACGCGCGCCCAGGTGCGCTCCCGCAGCCAGGAGCCGCGAGCGCTGTGTATCGGGGTGTGACACGGCGTGGCCTGCCTTGTGTTCCCACAGCTGCATGCATGTGCTGCCACCCGTGCGTTGCCCCTTGCGCCCCCTGCCCGCCATGCGGCACCGGCCTCGCGCGTCTGCTCGCGCGCTCGTGCGCGCAGTGCCGGTGACGCGTTGCATGCTTGCTGACGCGCCGCGCAACCTGCCCGCCCTCGTGCGGCACTCGCTTGAGCGGTGCTGTGCCGAGCGCGCAGGCAAAGGCCTACATGATCCAGGAGGTTCAGTTGGCGCTGTCGCGCAACAAGGACCTGCTGATCCTCTTCGGCGACTATAAGACTTTCGGCAAGGAGGACCTGTTCATGGCGCTGGCGCGCCTGCTGGACTGTCTGGTGCGCCGCCCGCGCTGCCCACGCCCGTCGCGGAGGGGCTTTGTTGTGAAGCTGCTCACGGCCCCACCTCGCCCACAGATGTGGGTGCGTGCCTGAGCGTTGCCACGCGCCGCTGGTCCCACACCTGCGCGGCTTGCCTTGCTGCGACGCGCTCGCTCGGGCTCCCTCTGTCCTCGCACTGCTGCAGGGGCACCAGGCGCGGCAGGCGCCGGTGACGCGCTGCTAGCAGGGGCGCGGGCGGCGAGGCTGCGTGCGCCGGCGCAGGTGTACGTGAGCGAGGAGAAGCTGGCCACGCTGCGCGCCATGCCGCTGGCGCCGGAGGACCTGGCGCGGCTGACCACCGACCCCACGGTGCGCGCGGCCTCGCCGCGCCGTCCGCCGACAACCCTGGCCAAGCATGCATGCAGCCTGTCTCCAGGCACCCGGGCCGGACTTGCACCGCGTGGCTGGTTTGCTGCAGCCCTGCGCCTCTGTTAGGCTTGCGGCCGCGGCCATGTGTACGACCAGGGCGCGCCTGCCTGCAGTCCGTTGTCGGGAGGGCGCGCGCGCTGGCGCCCTGGGGGAGGGCGGCTCATCCCAGTGGACCGCACGCGCCTTGTCTGACGCAGGCCGGCCAAGCGCGCAGGCGACCAACCTGCACGTGGTGTCACTGCCAGACACGCACGGCGAGCGCGGCTGGGCCGCGCTGGCGGACGCGCTGCGGCTGAACCCCCGCTGCACGGCGGCCATGTCCGTGTACGCGTCTGGCTTTGTCGCCGATGGTGAGATCACTGGGAGCGCTGGACATGCATGCCGGGTGGAGGCGGTCGAAAACGCGCACGTGAAGCCTGCGTGTCCGGCTGGTGGCGGTCGCGGCGTGTCGCCTGTGGCAGGGAGCAGGGCGGGGCGCGTGCCTGGCGCGCGGGCGCCTTCCACAGTGCACCACGGCCAGGGGTTTTGCCTGGCATGTCAAAGCATCCAGGCTGTTTGCATGGACGCAGCCGTGACACTTGGCGCGCGAGCGTGCTCAGGGCATGGCCCCGGGTACCGCGGGGAGCTCGTTACGTACAACCCGCGGATCAGCCGGCTGCAGGTAAACTGCCGAGCTCGGGCGTGTCCCTCGTAGCGGCACGAGCGTCGCTTGTGCATGTCTGAGCTTGGCGACGCAGGCATGCGCTGTGGCTGTCCTCGCGCTGAGGTTCTGTCTGTGCATGCTGCATAGCTGCAACCGGCGCACGGCCTGCTGGGTGCTGCTGCTGCGCGCCGGGAGGTCCTCCAGCCCTTGCAGCGTGGTCGAGTGCGCAGTGCGTTGCCACTGCCGGTGCCTGACGCGTGAAGCGGTGTGCCTGGCAACGCAACCAGGTGGCGCACTCGGCGCACTGCTCCTTCCAGGAACTGCGGGCTTTTGTTCGATGGCTGAAGCCGATCGGCTGGGTGCCCTTTGTCGGCAACAACGGCAGCGAGGATGCACGGCGGCGGTTCGAGCAGCTGCAGGCGCCGTGAGGTGCGCTCCCGTCTCGTGTCCGCCGTCCTCCCACCCCGTCCCAGCACACCGTGTCAGCTCTTGGCCTCCGCTGCTGGCTGCGCGCGCACCGCCACCTCTCGTGTGTGCCGCGCACGCTCCGCGCCCGCCCGACAGCATGGGCAGCTCATAGGCGCTGCCACCGCGCTTGCCGCCATGTGTGTGTCTATCTATCAGAACTTTGCGGTGTGTGCTAAGCCGCGCGGTGCGGCGCAGCTGGCGGCGCTGAAGCCGCGCAGCCAGGGCTGGCGGCGCGCTGCCGCCAGTCGGTGATGGCCGCTCGCGCTCCGCGCCGCGCGGCAGCTCGGCCGCCTCGCAGCCGGCGCGGCAGCCGCCGCGCGGCAGCTCGGCCGCCTCGCAGCCGGCGCGGCGGCTGCCGCGCGCGCCACTGGACGCTGTGCGCCCCTCCTGCTGCTTCCGCCAAGCGTCCAGCCCACCCGAGCCGCGCCAGTCGGGCAGTAGGGGAGCATGCGCAGCGGGCGACAGGGGCGGGTGCGGCGGGCAGCCCGGTGCAGGCGCCCGCAACGCGCTTGGGGGGCAGTTCAAACGAGTCAGGGCTTTGTTGGGTTTCGGGGGGGATTTGGGGGAGGGGGGTCCGGGGGGGGGGACAACAGTCCTAGGTTTGAGTCTGCGAAACTCCTGTCAGCTGGCAACCAGCAATTGCTGACTCATTGTTTGCCTCAAGAGCTTGCTACGTATCAAGAGCCTGCTGCATTGTCCTCGGGGGCGTTGCCATAAACCTGGTGGTTTGGGAGCTGGGCTATCAGCCCCAGGAGCTAGGGCGGTTGCGGGACATGCTGTTTTACACGGGACAAGCAGCTCTACAACAGCCTGGCGCAAGCCCCAGCACATTCGCTGCACGGCGCGGTGGTGCGCGCCGGTAGGGAGGATGCCAGCTGCAACAACTAAGAGAGACCGGGCGTGGGGCCTGCGGGAGTACCTGCGCAAGTTGGGCTGGGCCCTGCCTCAGGACGGCCATGGGCTGCCTGAGCTCCATAGCTGGGGCATCATGGTTGCTGCCATCGCACGCGCGAGCAAACGCGCTGGCAGGCCTTGCTAAGTGCCGGCGCACGTGCCTCAGGGAGCACGCCAGCCTGTGCAAGTGCGCTTTGTGTCACGGCCGGGGCCGGGGCTGGGGTGCAACCCCGATGCCATCCTGCAGCTAGGGCTGTCACATATTATCAAGATCATCAAGTTTCGGCCCACGATCTTGGCCTTGCGCAACAGTGTTGTCAACCGAGCACAGCGCCTGTGCATGAAGTGTGCCTCTGGCGCCCTAGGCGACGAGCAGTACCTGCTTTTCGAGTGGTCCTTTTTTCGCCTGCGTTCGTGCTAAGTATGCGCACCTATTCATGCCTCGGTCGGTGCATCATGCTGGAATTCATGCAGCTGTCTTACAACTCGCGGCTCTGCCTTAACCGGGCCTGCCTGAAGATCTACCTTTGCCTGATCCCCGATGTCCCTTGCTCTTTGGGTTGAAGAAGAAGAAGCAGGACAGTGTGCACCGCTCTCCACGGTTTACAGCTGCGCTGGACACCACGGGCGCCTACCACAGCACGGCAAGGTGTCTGCAGCAAGCACAGACCCCCGCGGAACGCTGCCAGGCACCCACACACACACGGCCTGCTGTACAGCTCAGCAGGTCCGGCGGCGCTACACCCTCCAGTGCACATGCACCACAGCTGCGACCCTGCGCACTTCGGGCACACCAGCAGGCCCAGAGCCTACACTGACTGCAAAGCAGGGCGCTGGTGAGCCCGCCGGGCGCGGGCGCGCCGGTCCCTGTGCATGCGCGCCTGGCCTGGCACCCCAGTCAGTGCCCAGGCCGCCTCTGGTGGCCCTCTGAGTTGTGCAGAGGCCGGGGCAGGGCTGGCAGACAGCTCTGGTGCAAGGAGTCGGCCTGCGGCCGCGCCTGTGGAGCGCATGCGCCTGCTGGGGCCCCGGGCGGCTGGTGCACAGGGGATCAGCGGCCGCAAACGAGCTCAGGTGACTTCTGAAAAGCCACAGTGGGCCGGGCTGGCCCTGGAACGGGGCCATGGTGTGGCTCATCAATCGATTTCAGTGATGGGCCAGGCTCCTACCTCCTTCCGCCACCAGAGGCAGCCTGGACGTCTACCAACGGCATCCCAAGCGTCAAATTGGCTGCGGTGCGGCTACCGGGGCTGCAATCGGCGATGTCGCGCTCAACTGTGGTTCTCAATAACCCCCCTCTGTTAGTAGAAAAGACAAATCGTTTGCGCAGCTCCGAGCCTGGGACGCGGCGGGTGCACCTCGCACGCGCAATTGCCGCCATCCTGCCTGCAGGGGCCATCCAGCGCGTTACCTGCAATTACCCTGGGAAAGCGCACACCACCTCGCTCGCCCGAAACGCGCCTGCTCCGCTGGCGTGCACAGCGTGAGCGCCGGCCCTGCCGCCGGCAGCGCCTGGCAGGCCTGGCCGGGCTCGCGCCGAGGCAGGCTGCGCGATAGCATGCGCTGGCAGGCGGTGCTGCCAGCAGCCGGCCGGAGCACCGGCGTGCTGTGCAATTGGCTGTGCGAGACCGCATGGGACGCAGTGCTGGCCACAGCGCTGCTGCTGGCCGGCCTGGTGGTGTTCTGCCAGCACGCGTTCGCTGCGTCTGCGGGCTTCCGCGCCATCAACGGCGCCATAAGCAGCGACGAGCACGACTTTGACTACTTTGACTACCACGCACGCCGCTGTGCGTGGGGCTGGCGTTTCAATTTAAATTCGTCCGTGTACATAGAGGCCTCGGGGTGCAATGCCGTCGAGTCATCCGACAGAGATAATTTAGGTGGGGCCAATGCTTTGGCATTGGCTTTGTTTACACTCTCATGTCACCGCGATCGTCATTCGCTGGGAGTAACGCAATGCCGCAGGCAGGCAAACAGGCCCGGCGCGTCTTCGGCGCCCCGACCGTGCGCGAGCTGCTTGGCGTACTGCGCGGCAGCCTCGCGCCTCTGCAGCGCGCGCAGGAACGCGCCACAATCCAGGCTGCCGTCCTTGTCCGAAAAGAGCGAAAACACGATGTCAACCTGCGTGCAGGCGGCACAGGTCACTGTCACGCCGAGCAGACCTCTCCAACCTAGCAGTTTGCACTGGCGTCTCGAGCAGGTCTGCGCGAGCAGAGCCTGAGCAGCCGCCTTGCGTGATGTTCTCAACCCACCACGCTTGAGCAGAGCCCATTGGCGAGGCTGGGCCAGGCCATACGCCACCCCCCGAAAGCAGCAGCACGCGCCGTCCTCATCAAACTAGGCCCCAAACACCAGGCGGTCAGTAAGAGGACTGAAAGGGACTGGGCTCCGGGGGGCCACCTGCTCCTCGGTCAGCCCGGCAGCGCCGGCCAGGCGCGTGGCGCGCTGCAGGTCGGCGCGGCGCACGCCGGCGCTGCACACGACCGCCAGCATCTCCAGCGCGGTCGCCAGCCGGTGGCCGCCGCGCCGCCGCAGCGTGGCCCACGCCTCGAACGCGTCGCGGGACACCTGCGCGCCGCGCCCGCCCCTGCCAACTCAGCCATCCCGCGGCTCCGTTCAAGCGTCACTCAGCTCATGCCAGCACCTGCTCCCTACAGGCGCTCCGCAGAGCGCGTGCCGTCGAGCACGCTGCTCACTGACAAAAGGAGAGCGGGAGGCGCCGCGCCTTGCAGCCGGCCAGCGCGGGCGGCAGCCGGTCCACGCGCGCCAGGTACTCGTCGACCTGGGTCAGCGGCACGGCCGCCACGAGGCTGTGCGCGAAAGCCCGCCCTGACACCCAGCCCTGCGCCAGCGCACAGGCGGATGCGAGGATGACTGCGCGGCCACGGCGCCGCGGCTGGCTGGGGCCAGGCGTGCAGAGGGAAGCGCGCGGTTGAGAAGCGGCTCAGGTCGCACACTCGGGGGGCAGGCACGCCGGCGCACCTGGCCCTCGGGGTCGTAGTGGCAGTACTCCAAGCGCACGAGCTCGACGTGCAGCGCCTCGATGAAGTCGTCAAAGTGCCGCAGGTCGAGCTCCGCGCGCCCGTCCGGTCCGAAGAAGGTGGTCATCAGCCCGCCGCTCGCCTCCCTGGCGCCCGGCCGGCGCGGCGCGTGTGGCTGGCCCGGCGGCGGCGGGGGGCAGCCAGCAGGAACGGGCAAGGAAGGCAGCAAGGTAGGGAAAGGAAAAGGCTCTGAGTTCACGCACCCTTTGGTGCACCCAGGCGCGTTGGGTGAAGAGCTGATGACAGCACGCAATGCCCTGGCTAGGGCTTGGGCGCGCAAAAGCGCCAGGGGGCAGGGCCCCGCGCCTGAGCCCGGTGCGCGACACGTGGCTGACGCGGCGCAGGCGGCGCCGCAGCGCGCCCGTCACGGCCGCGAACTCGGCCCGGGAGATCATGGCGTTGGCGTCCTCGTCCAGCACGGCAAACACCGTCGCGACGTCCTGGCCCTCGCCAGGGTGAGCGCCTGCGCGAGCGCGCGCCAAGGCGGCGGGAGGCAAGGGGCCTGCTCGAGCGACGTCTGCCAGGCGCGCACCTCCGGAAGGATAGCCAGGAAGGACATGACCAGCAAAAACTCCTCGTAGCTGTGCACCCCAGCAGCCTCAGGATTGCAACCAGTGAACGGTGACAGTCAGCGTGTTCGCACACACGTTGACAGGCCTGCCGCGCCTGATGAGCCCGTCGCCGTCCAGGTCGAACTGCGCGAAGAACGGGCTGGCGGGCTGCGGCGCGCGCGCCGCGGCCTTCTCGCCCGCCAGCGCGCCCGCGCGCTCCG
>JAABUY010002357.1_pt1 | contig 22645 bp, 37 predicted proteins | sample 5560271 | NCBI WGS metagenome assembly JAABUY01 (sample SAMN10711886, study PRJNA513374) | rock metagenome | isolation source: Antarctica rocks | place: Antarctica: Victoria Land, University Valley | reverse complement strand
CGATCAGGACGGATTGGGGTGGCCTGGTGCGGGGCGAAGGGGTTTGGGGGGAGGGGACAAGGGAGAGGCGAATAATGGGTGTCAGGATCGAGCGTGTGGGGCGAATGAGAGTTGACTCACGCCATCTTGATTGAGCTACTGCAGAATCTCCGAGATTTATTCCGTGTCGTGTAGAGCTGCTGAAGGGGAATGGTTGGATGGAAAGGAGTCAAGACCGTTCTCCAGGTGGTAGGCGAGCGGAACGTCGACACGGATCTCAAAGGTGTTCCTCCCGAAAGGAAGGCACTATTTAATCTTCGGAATAGCTGAAGGTTGGTACAAGGAGATGTGGAGAGTACCAGACGGTGCTGTATGATCCGCAACGACATGGGCAAGTCTCTCTCATTGGAACGCAGGCGGATCGTAGCATTTATTTGAGCCCAAGTTGTTCGTAGTCCCGGCCGGAGTCCTTTGTCCGGCACCGTCCATTTCGGGGAGCCCAGCTTCTTTACCGTCTTCAGAAGCCTGTCGCCTCATCATACGTGTGCGTATGCTGCGGATGATTTTGCCCATGTGGAGGAACGAAACGAACACGCGAGACCGCTGTCCCCATACACAAAGGGCCACGACAAGGTCATACATATCGATTCATCGCCGACACGTTGATACTACCTGCATTCTCCATTCACAGCAGTCGAGCTGTCAAAACTCCTCGATCCTCTCTCAAACCTTCACAGCCTGGGGCGCGCCATTGTTGAACTGAACCGCATCACTATCCTTCATCCCATTCGCCGGGATCTTCTTCCCCATCCCATTATGAGTCCCATTGAAAGTGACACCCTCGATACTCTCACCACCCTTCACGCCGGTGGCCTTCTCGAGGCGGGAGGCGAGGTCGGGCGAGACGTGTCGGAAGATGGTGATCTGTCGAGCGATGATCGACTTGTCGCTGCAGTTCCCCATGTGGCCGGATACAGTCTCGACGAGACGCGCTTTCGACTCGTCGTTGAAGACGTCTTCCCAGAGCTTCCCTGGAACAGTTCGTCAGCAGTGTCCCAAGGCGTTTGACTGAACTTGTGAGAGGATGTGTAGACTCACTCGGCGCATTGAAGTCCTCCGGGTGGATCTCGCTGAGGAAGCTGACCGCCTCCCCGACGAACTTCCCGTGTACCTTGTTGAGATCATACTTCCTCTCCTTGAAGCTGATCGGCTCGATCGAGCTGAGGTAGTTTGGCCTGCTGCCCTGGTTGAAGAATGCCATCTGTCCATCCCGCTGGAAGTTGCCCATCCGGAAGGGGCACACGGGCTGGTTGACCGGGAGCTGTTGGTAGTTCGCCCCGATTCGGTGACGGTGTGCGTCCGGGTACGAGAAGAGACGGGATTGGAGGACCGGATCGGCAGAAGGCTCGATACCGGGCACCATGTGAGCGGGGTTGTATGCCACCTGCTCGACTTCGGCGAAATAGTTTGCGGGGTTCTCGTGGAGAGTGAGCTTGCCGATGGTTCGGAGCGGGTAGTCCTTGTGCGGCCAGATGTGGGTGAGATCAAACACGTTGATCCTCTTCTCCGCCCAAGCCTGCTCGGCCTGCTCCTGAGTCATAGTCTGAATCTGCATCGTCCAAGACGGGTACTCGCCCCGCTCGATGGCATTGTAGAGATCCTTCCCTCCGTAGTCATTCGACTCCGCCGCAGCCTCGTCCGTGGTAAAGTTCTTGGTCCCCTGGTCGCTGATGAGGTGGAACTGTGCGTAAAGCCATGAACCGTCCTGCTTGACGACCTTGAGCGTGTGACCGTAGTAGCCGTGCATGTGACGGTAGCCGGCAGGGATACCTCGGTCACCCATAAGGATCATAACCTGGTGGATCGACTCCGGGTTCTGGCTGAGGTAGTCCCAGAACATGGTCGAATCGTCGTCGCCACCGAGGTGGGTGGCGGGGTCACGCTTCTGGGTGTGGATGAAGTGAGGGAACTTGGCGGGGTCCCGCACTAAGGGGCGGACGATCAGCTCGAGATCTCACATCAAGTAGTGCGTGAAGCCCACGGAAGAACACCGGCGTGTTGTTCGCCACAAAGTCCCAGTTGCCCTCAGTGGTCTTGAACTTGACCGAGAACCCACGGGGGTCCCGCGCGAGGTCAGACGATCCAGTCTCGCGGCCGACTGTGGAGAAGCGGATTGTGAGAGGGCATTTCACACCTTTCTTGAACATATCCGCCACGCAGAGGTCCTCGAGACCGTCGGTGCATTCCCATGTCCCGTGTGCGCCGGATCCTTTCGCATGGACGACTCGCTCGGGAATCCTGCGTCGTATGTCAGCTGTGACTACTTGTAATTATGGGTGGCCACTCACCTCTCTCGGTCAAAGTGGGAGAGAAGGTCGATCAAGTGGAAGTCCTGGAGCAAGAGCGGACCATCGAGACCGGCCCTCTGAACGGTGTATGGGTGAGGTACGGGTACGCCGTTCGACGTGGTGTACACACTGAACAAAGGAACCAAAAGTCAGCATGACGGATGACGAAGAGGAGGGAACATACGTCTCCTGCGACTTGGCCGCCCTATCATCCCCGTATGACCTAGAGATATCGGCCTTGCCTTGAAGATAGCCGTTGGTGTGGCCGTGGCCGTTGCCGTTGCCATTTGGGTGAGCGTTTCCGTTACCTTCGGTAGCCATGATGATGTTGCGATTTTGGGTATTGGGATCAGAAAGTAAAGTGATACGAAGAGATGAGTTATTGGTTGGGTTAAAAAGAGTATGCAAAGCGAGCCGAATCACGCGGCAGCCCAATCACCGGCATCACATGACATACACGTTTCGCCACCGGATATCCGCGGATCCAAAATCTCACTCTCCTCTGTCCTTATTTATCAATCCTCTTCTCCGTTGATCCATCATACGGAGGCCATCGCACCGCTTGTCGATATATGCATATACGTTACATGAGGGTCACCATTTCGGGGTACTAAGCATGGTCATTCGTCCCCATCTAAACACATCACGCCTTTTGGCTTTGAGAGTATGTCCGACGATACACCTCGTCCACGCCGTTCAGGTAATACGCTCCTGGCCAGATATCGTGTAGCGATCCCTGTGGGGTGTATTTGACAGCATTGTGGTTTTGATCGCGCAACTGAAAGCGCTTGAGCTTTCCCTTCGATCAGCCGCAAAGGCGTTCTTACCTTGAGGGCCGCAACATACTCCTCGCACGACCTGACCTCCATCTCCGCCAATCGTTCCTTCAATCGCATCTTCTGAGCCATCTCCGATGTCAATCCGACCACTCTCAACGCGAAGAAACTCGCCGCGCATCCAGATCCAAACGCGAACATCCCGATCCGCTTTCCCACCTTAGCAGGCCGTAAGATAGTTATCGATTGCAGGTCCGGCACAGATCACGTACGGGCAATCCCTCCGGTGCGCTCGACACGACACTGGCCAAAGCCCCGTATAAGGAGGCAGTGTACATGTTCCCACACCGCAAGACGCAGTCGGTTCCTGGGACGATGGCGGATTGGTAATGATCAGCCGCGAGCCCGATGAAGGCTTTCTCGACGGTTTTGTCGGTGTAGGTTTTAGTTTTGTCGAGGGATCGGATACTGTCGGGAATGGTGGAGAAGGCTGGGGAGGTGGGGTTGCGGAGGTAGTCCTGAGGGGCGAGACGTTAGCTCAATGTCACCTTCATTGGAGGCTAGACAGACGTTGTAGAACATCCGAGCGTGGCCTTTTTGCACCAGCTTGCCGTAAGGACTGATTTACCATCAGCTCGATTCACCCCGCGACAAAGTAGCTTTGACTCACCTGTGCAAGCACACATAATCGAAGCTCCGGATTCCCTCATCCTTCTTCAAGTCCCCATTCACATGTCCAGCATCTCCGTTCGGAAGGTTCCCATGGACGAGCTTCACCGCTATCTGCTCTGCTACTCCTTGGATAGCGGACGATACGGAAGCGAGGGAGAGATTCTTGGCTGCTCGAGCTTTGGATTTGGCGACTTTGTCGAGGTAGGATGAGTAGGCGTTGTCGAGGGCGCCAAGGTAGGCTGTGATGGTCCAGGGTCCGTCGACGGTGGGCTAGCGCGCATGGTCAGCCCTGGGGCATTGCGATTCTGCTAGGTCGCATTCTAGCTGACGGTGGTGTCAAGTGCGACAGAGCAAAGAACCAGGCGGTGAGGAGGCTGCGATGAAAGATACTCACATATTCGACTGAGAGATTGGGTTTATGGAAGTCCCAAGTATTGGCGATATACGTTCCATGAACAGCTACGCCACCATTCTCGTCAGCACTGGCACCACAGACCGAACTTGCCTGGAGAGACTCACGTTCCATGACCAGCGGTGCATCCGGCCCAATCAACATCGCGCACGCCCCCATCCCCCCCACAGGCCTAGCACTCCCCTCCTTATAGATAGCAATATCACCACACATGACAATCGCGTTCCGCCCATCCCAGCTCTCCCCCTGCATCCAATTCACGCAATTGAACAGTGCCGCGGTAGATCCATAGCAGGCATTCTTGTTGTCGATGCCTTCGATGTCGTGGTTGCCGGCTTCGGCGAAGAGGTTCATAAGTACCGTTTTGGTGGCCTTGGACTTGTCGATGAGGGTCTCGGTGCCGACATCTAGCCGGCCGATGGAGAGGGGGTCGATGTTGTACTTCTCGAGCAGAGACGAGACGACGGTAAGAGCGACGGAGTTGACGTCCTCTTTGTCGTCTGTGAACGCCATATACTTTTGCCCAAGCCCGATGGTATATTTGCCCTTGCTCACGCCGTCAAAGTCCTCGAGCTCGTCCTCCGAGATACACCGCTTAGGGAAATACATTTCCATAGTAAGGATCCCGACGTTTGACGGTCTGACCGGGATGTCGAATTCGGATGCTAGGGACATCATGGACTTGCGGCAGGGGGGAAGACTCAGGGATGGGTGGAGGAGCGGAGAAGCTTATGTTTTCGACGGATGGAAATCTTAAATCTGACCTGGCGTGACACGTGCGATCCAGCCTCCTGTAGCAACCCGCTGCTGCTGCCAATTTGGTCGAGTCGATCCTCCAAACCAATCCGACGAGCTGGACGCTGAGGTTCACAAGGCCGTCGAGCAAATGCCCGTCGCGCCTGGAGTCGAAGAAGTCGTAGACGATCTTCTAGCGGTGTGCCAGAAAGACAGCCAGGAAGACCCCGAAGCTGTAGTTGTAAGTATGCCAATGTCATTTACCGCCTCTACCCACACTGAGCACACCGTGGCCGTAATCCACGTGACTCGACCAGTAGCAGTCAAACCTATGGCAACCAATACCCCCAGAAAGATGAGCAGGAGGGCCAAGGCAATCCCCAAGATGCAGTATTCTTGGCCAACGTCAGTCAGGAAGAGACCATCACTCCCCTCGACCCTTAGAGGTGATTGTCGTCTCAGGCAGGGGGTCAGCTACTTCTAGTCGATCGGCGATATCTCCTTCAACCGGATTCGTCATCTGGGCAAAATCGTATCATGCGTATGGTGTCAGGCGGAAACGAAATGGACTCCACAGCGTTGGCTTGTCTTGTCTCGATCTAGTGACAGCCTGTCTCATAAACATCCATATGCATAGCCTTGACTATTGCCTCCGACATTTGGAGGAGGCTGCCAGTAGCGGGGCGGGGATCTATTAATCCTAGAACGTCCTCTACGACAACGATGTTTACGCTCGCGTACAATACTCCCTTCCACGAGGCGGACTGTCGGTACTGCTATGACCTTCTTATCCTCCATGGTAGCATGACCCGTCGAGATGAGACCGAGCAAAAGTCTTGGCAAAGGAGCTGCCTCGACCGGTCCTCCAAGCTTGGTCTCGATAGCCTTCCGTGAACGGAGGTGATAACTTGACGGTCCGCCAAGGTTAGGATGTCTGACGGCGGCTTCTGCTGCTCGACTTCGGATGAGATCCACATCGCGAGGGGACAGAGGAGTCAATCGTGGGTTTCTGTGCATTGTGAGATTGAACTATCGAGGGAAGCGATGCGTACGCTGGAACGGGATATTCCTTAGTTGAGGGAAACAGCGAGACGGTCTGAACAGGACGCGAGGATAGTAGGCGGAAATCTATCAATCTCGTGTGAATACATGGATAGGACACCATGCTGAATCAGTAACTCACCAATTTGATCAAGCGCGATACATTCCGCGGGGATAACACCCTGCAGCCGAGTCAATCGCGCCCTCTCCTTCCGCCGCCGCTTCTTCGCGTTCTGCTTCTCAGCCTTGGTCATCGTCTTCTCTGGACTCGCATGGTCTTCGTCCGAACCGCTGTCCTCATAAGTGTGGGGACGGTGCGTGATACCGGAGTCCGTCGGGAGGGTCTCGGCCATGAGCTGCTCATATTGTGCGAGCAGCTCGAGAGAGGGTGTTGAAGCTCGGGAAGATGAGGATGAGGATGATATCGCTGACAAGGTCCAGTCCGAAGCTTCATGTGATGGGAGTAGCTCGTCATGGCCAGGGACACTCATCTCGGCCAGCAGGCACAAAAAATCGTTACCCATAGGCTAAAGGCCAGAAGAGAATCCCGCCACGATCACGATTGCTCATGTAATGCCGGCATTCCCGCCGTTCTGATAGCAACTTTTCTTCTTTTCGAAGACCCTAGGCAAAACTCGCTCAAAATGCCATACAATGGTATAGGTCTCGACACCGCGCGCGGCAGGTCCGCTTCCCTCCATCTGTCCACTTTCCAAGCTGACCGGTGTGTAGTGGGACGAACGGGTATATCACCCGCAACACCGCCGTCCTCAACATCCGCGAGGGTCCTCCCGGCGGATCATTCGGTGGTCCAGGCCAGCGATACGGGGACTTTATCGATGATCTCAAGGGTCCGCCTGTTCATCGGCAGCCGGATGCGGGGATATTGGACCATGAACGGAAGAGACGGATCGAGGTCAGGGTGATGGAGTTGAGGGATGAGTTGGAGGAGAAGGGGTGGGTGTTGGTTCCTCTTCAGGCTTCTTTTCTTGCCTCCACATCTCCTGCTGCATTTTCATCTGCGCGAGCGTTCCGTTCCCATCTCTCGTCCTTCGCCCTTTGCCATCTACACTGTTGTCCCCGCGATCCTTGGTTTCATTGCCCGGGCTTTGCTCTTACAACTCCTGGCGAACCGGTTCGCGAAGATTCATGCTTTGCTCGGGGCTACCTATAGGACCGGCTGCCTCAGATCAGGGAGGTTTCGTCGGGGGACGGCGCCTCGAAATGTCTCGTCTTGTCTTTCTTGCTTCGGTCCTCTTCGACGTCCTTCCCATTCTCGTACTCACCGCCTCTGAATCCCTTCCGACTGGAACCCGCTGACTCCCCATAGCCTCGACGAAGACGCGATCGAAGACGCCGTCACCGCGTATCGCGAAAAGCTTAACACACAAAGCGCTATCCTCGGTCCGCGATCCCGACCGACCGACTCCCACTCAATCGCCGCAGCCAAGCAAATCGAGATGACTCGCCTCCAAAATGCGCTCGGGGTATCTGCGAATCACGTGGAGGGGAAGGCATTCCAGCGAGAAACCGAAGAGGAGCGGGCACAGCGCATGGCAGAGAGGGAGGCGAGGGATCAGAAAAGGGTCGAGGCGGCGCTCCAGAGAGAGAGGGAGGAAGAGCGGAGGAAGAAGGAGTGGGAGGAGAAGGAGAAGATCCGGAGGCGGGAGGAATATAAGCGGTGAGCTAGACTCTCTTGCAGCAGGCTCAGATCATGACTGATCGAGCAACAGGCAGCAGGAAGTGCTGAAAGCACGGGATGCTCCGAGACGCCCCGGCGATGACGCCAGATCACCACCCCGTCGCAGGCGGGATGACCTGGTCTCCCCACCCCCTCGTCAAGCACGGGACGACTCCAGATCACCACTCCGCCGTAGGTCGGGTAGCTCGGCGTCGCCACCCCCCCGCCGTGGCCGCCATGTGTCTAGACCACCGATTCGTCGTGCACGGAATGACTCGATCTCTCCACCGCCTCGACGAGGGCGGGAAGCCTCCGACTCACCACCTCCTCGGCGTCCCAACAACAACCGACCTGCATCACCACCCCGTCGCGGTGCTTCTCCGCCTAGGAGGAGATTTGACGATTTTCCACCACGCCGTCGTAGCCCGTCGCCTTCAAGGCGGCGATTCAACGATTCTCCCCCTCCTCGTCGCCGCATCTCTCCGGGACCACCACCACGTCGAGCTCGTCCTCGATCGCCCACGGTATCTCCGCCCCTGAGAGGTCGCCCGCTCTCCCCGTCACCCGTGCGAAATGGTGGCAGGCCGCGCTCAGCATCTGACTCTCGCTCTCGCTCTCGCTCGCCAGATCGCGAGAGGACGTACACGTCCGAATCCGACTCGAGGTCTCCGCCGGCTAAGAGGGCTCGTGCGCGATCTAGCTCGAGCGCGAGCAGTAGGAGCCGGAGTGAGAGGAGTATGACGCCGGAGCCGAGACGGAGAAGAGTGGAGGAAGCGGATCCGCCGCCGAGGAGGTGATGGTAGAGTATGAGAGTAGCGGTCCAAAAGGACTTGAAACGGATCGAGGACCTGGTATACGATCACTGCCGAGACCGGGTGGGACGTAGGTAGAGGGGTCTGATACTATTGAGCTCGATCGACGTCTCTCATTTAAGCATGTATCATGGGCCGATGCGTAATCTGGTCTCTTGACGTTGATTCACCTCTTTGCTGGCTCAGACTCGACGGGATCAGTGTCCCTCTCCCGTCATGACTGCAGGTTCCGTGATGCGGTCGAAGCGATAGCTTGCTAAGGCACTGGCATCAAGGGGATCCATCCGCCCTATTTGTCTCCCACATTCCAGCTCTCACCGCACACGCCGCCATCCCGCGCAATCTCAATCTCCAGCTCCCATTCTTTCGGATCCACCAAAGGTGGAAAAGAACTTCCCAACCTCCCTAGCTGGGATATAATGCAAGATCAACGCGCGTCGGAACCGATCGCTCGTGTTGGAGAGCGAACCATGGACGAGTGAACCACCGCGGCGAAGGTCGAGTCGGATTCTACCTTCTCGGTGAAAGTGTCTCTGATGTGATCGATCTCGTCGGATTGGAAGACGTGAGGGACGATCAGGGCCCCGTGCATGTCGAAACGTGACCTGGCGGCGGGTAGGTTAGCTTGATCAGGCTTCACCGTCAGTATCGGCGTGACGGCCATGATCCGGATCACCGGCGGGGCTCTCTTTGGGGAACGCAAGCTCTCGTTCACTTTTGTATACCTCTTCGAATGGTGTTGGCGTGAGCGAGTCTCTAGTTTCGTGGTTCGGTGCGGAATGCTGTAGGGTGAAACGAGCAGTCGGGACGTTTTCGTTTGTCGGTGTGCTAGTTGCGGCCGACTACCATATTGGCATGTCGGTCCTGGCCGGGACGAGAACACGTGATTGGCCGGCATTTAGCGATTGACAAAAGGCAGGAGTCCGAGTGGACAAAGGAGGGAAGTTCAAAAAAGCTTCGTCTGTGATGGCCCCTAGGGTCAGGTACTACTTGTCTTTCCGCTTGTCGATCAGACGAAGGCAAGCAGACACACGGAATACGTCAAGAAGCACACAGGGAGACGTGACCGCATAGTCGGTCGCAAAGGACCTATTCTATTCACGTCATGATGTGCAGCGGGTCCGAGAGCCCGATCTGTATACAACCCAGCTTGCATAGGCTCGCAGATCTACCGTCTCCTTATATATCTACACCGCCATTCCTCACGTCCCTTCCCCACCCTTCCTCCACCCTATATACGCCCGATACCTCGTTCCAGCCTTCACACTCCCATAGACCTTGACCCTCAAACTCCGCCACACCGCGTCACCCACCTCGACCCGTCCTGCCCATCCCGCCTTCTGGATCGCGCTGAGAACCGTCTCTTCGCGGGACCATCCTTGCTCGGGACAGACTTCTGGGAGGTAGGTGGCCGAGAGGGTTCGGTGGGGTTCGGTGGGGTGAGGGAAGGTGAGGTGGATGCCGTGTGTGGAGGGCGTCCAGGCGAGAGGGTCGGAGATGGGGGTGAAGGGGGTCAGGAGGGAGACGCTGGGAAGGTCAGGATAGGGTACGTCGCGAAATGACTTCGGCCAGGAAGGATATGAGGGGAAGTCGGGCTCACTTGCATGAGAGGGAGGGGAGTTCGGAGGCTTTGATGGGCGAGAATCGATGGTCTTCCAAGGCACTGTGAGCACGATAGCTTCAGCGTCGATGGATCTGGTAGCACCGAGGCAGAAGCCCACCTGACGAGGGCATACTCCCTCAACCCCTTCGCTAAGGGCATAGGCGAGAAGTTCCCGATACATCCGCGCAACGCCGGTTTCTGGGAATGTCGGAGGTGCGAAGTCGTATTCCAGGTCACAAATAGAGCGCTTTGTCCTGAATAAGCTCGATATCGCAGGACGAGCCACCAATGATCAGAGCTTGGGAGCTCACAAGGCTTCATCGGGGTTCTCGAAAGGTGGTTCGATCGGTTCTCGTCCTTCGAAGTGGGCGGAGAGGACATCGAGGCAATAGAGTGTGTGGAGGTCGGTGCAGACTGGGGAAGGTGAGGGTGTTGAGGGTTGGGTGATGGAAGATGAGGATGAAGGGGTCGCGGAGTTGGACATGATGTACGGTGAATAATTCGGCTCCATCGGCTCCCTCTAGGTCTATAGTTCTATGAGCGATCCTGCTGGGAATCAACTGTCCAAAATGACTTGGCGTGTACCTCTATAGAGTCACCGATCAAGAACCTACCCTTGGTGTCAAGTCATGACGGGGGAGAAGGCTAGGCACGCGAATGTCCTTACCCCCGGGGGAGGGATCGAATAAGAAACGCGTTAGACCGGTTACGCATGCTAGCCGGTGACATTCGCCTGCTTTCAACACCGCTGTTTCCGGATCATTCACCTTTCCTCATCACCTGTTAATTCTCCTCAAAGACCTGCTCATTCCTGCGGATCCTCGGCCTTGACGACTGTCTAGTGGAACACTCGTCAAGTTCCTCCTATCGCATCCGCCCGTGATGGCTCAACTAGTCGTATCCAGCGGCGAGATGCTCAATTTCAAAGACCTCGTGACCGTCGTCACTGGTGCAGGCAGCGGCGTCGGCAAAGTGTGAGTGATCGATACACTATTCAACATCCCCATCATATCATCTGCATTGTCTACCCGCAAGCTGATTATGAGCTCCTCGTCCATTCCTACCTGCAATATCTACCGATCACCCGCATTCCTCGCTTCTCCATTCCCAGTTATGCCCGCTGGTTCGCAGCGCGCGGAGCCAGCGTCGTTGTCAACGATGTCTCCGCGCAGGCCGCAAACGCGGTTGTTGACGAAATCAACCGATGTTCGATCTTCCCTTTGTTCCCCACGGGTCAGGTGGCTGAATCGACCGTTTTAGTTGGCGGAAAGGCGGTGGCTGCCCTCGGCTCCGTCGCGGAAGGCGACAAGGTCATCGCGCAAGCTGTGAAGGCCTTCGGTACGGTACATGTGCTCATCAATAATGCTGGAGTCCTGCGTGGGTCCCTCAACGACATTGACAAGATAACAGCTGACCCGGATGTGTAGGCGACAAATCCTTCAAGAATTCGACGGATCAGGATTGGGACTTGATTACCCTTGTGCACCTCAAGGGAGCGTACAGCTGTACCAAGGCCTGCTGGCCGCTCTTCCGACAGCAGAAGGTCAGTCGAGCCGCTGATGCGGTCCGAAATCTGCTGAGATGGAGCAGTTCGGGCGGGTCATTTTCACGGCATCGCCTGCGGGGATTTACGGGAATGCTGGCCAGGCCAGCTATAGTGCGGCGAAGAGTAGGTCGCACCCCACCAACGACCTGACAGTACTGGATGGGCTGATCGTCGTGCAGTGGGACTTGTGGGCTTCTGCCGGACTATCGCTCGGGAGGGCGTCAAGTACAACATTAAGAGCAACACCATCGTCCCAGTATGCGGTCGAGCTGCTTCTCGTAGGGAGAAGGCTGATCCTCGCGCTCAGATGTTCGCGTCGGCAATGACGGAGAGTGTCCTACCACCTGATTTCCTCAAAGGCCTCAAGCCAGAGCTGATCGCGCCTTTCGTCGGTGTGCTCACCGCGAAGAACGTGAGTAGCAACCTCAGGACTCCATTACCCATGTCGACCCTGCTGATGCTCGTCGCGTAGGGGCCAGACGTCAGCGGACGTACCTTCGAGCTGGGTGCCGGCTTCTTCTCCGAGCTCCGATGGGAAAGGACAAAGGGTGAGTGGAGATGGTAGAATTTCTGGAGACACCACTTACTCCCACTACAGGTGCTCTCTGGCACACCGGCGATGACACATTTACTCCCTCTGCCGTTGCGCTCAAATGGGCGGAAGTGCAAAACTTTGACAATCCCGAACATCCCGTGAACAACGAGGATGTCGACATGAGGGTGAGCATGCTTTTGAGACTGTCAGGCGATCTAGCTGACACCTACCTAGGGCTTGATGCTCAAGGCCAGGGCGCTTCCTCCGAACAAGCAGGGGCCTGCCATCGGCTTCAAAGGCAAGACAGTCATTGTCACCGGTGCAGGCGCCGGTCTAGGACGGAGCTACGCTTTGATGTTCGGCAAACTTGGCGCGAACGTATGCGTGAACGATGTAAGCAAAGATAACGCAGAGAAAGTAGTGGAGGAGGTCAAAGCTCGTATGTCAAGCTCTCCTCCTTATCCTGCCTGTCTGATTCAAATTGTAGTCGGAGCGAAGGCGGTGGCAGCAGTATGCTCAGCGGAAGAGGGCGAAACCATCATCAAGACAGCGGTGGACGCGTTTGGAACAGTCCACATACTCATCCCCAATGCTGGAATCTTGCGGGACAAGGCGTTTGTCAATATGGATGAAAAGATGTGGGACCAGGTCTTTGCCGTGCATCTGCGAGGTAATTACAAGGTATGTCGAACAGTTCTATCATAGCTTTACCGTTGACAAGATGTGCAGTGCATCAAAGCATGTTGGCCGATCTTCCAGAAACAGGGGTACGGCCGGATCGTCACAACGGCTTCTCCAAACGGTCTATGTACGCTCGTCCTGCGACCCCTGGACAAAGTCCGCTGATATCAACTAGATGGCACGATCGGACAAGCCAATTACTCCTCCGCCAAGTCTGCGATCATCGGATTCACGCGTACTCTCGCTATCGAGGGAGAAAAGTCGGGGATCAAAGTGAACTGCATCGCTCCCAGAGCTGGGACTGCGATGACGGCGACTGTATGGCCAAAGTGGGTCTAGCCTCCTCGCAGCAGAATATAAGCTGACACCAGGCGGCAGAGAATTGCTTACCGCTGTGACAGTAGGTTGCTACTATACTTGCATGATGATGAGCTGATTTCCGCAGCCCGACCATGTTGCCCCCATCGTCGGCTACCTTTCCGCCGAGGAGTGCGAAGACAACGGCACGCTTTACGAAACATTTGGCGGATACGCTGCACAGGTACGATGGCAGCGGACGCACGGGTAGGTGATTCCGAAAGGGTCTTTCAAGTGAAGCTCACTCCATTCTCAGTGTCACTTTCCCGATCAATGAGGACCTCAAGCCTGAATCGATCGTCGGCAAGTGGGATGAGCTCACCCGGTTTGGTGAGGTCATTCATGAGCATGATGACCCGTTCTGACGCTCTTGCTCAGACGAGAAAGCCACCTACCCTACGTCAGCGCCTGAAGCCCTGCAGCAGATGATGGAGAATGCCTCGAATGTCTCGGGGGCCGGTTCGAGCGGCGAGAGCGGCAGCTACGAAGACCCTGAAGACACCGAGGAACTCAAGGCCGCCAAGCGAACCAAGCCCACACCCTCGGAAGTCACTTACACCGAGCGGGACATCATGCTGTACAACCTGGGCATCGGGGCGAAAGCGGATGAATTGCCGTGGGTTTACGAGAATTCCTATGAATTTGCGGTGAGTTACCAGCGCTCTCGCCGGATATATAATTGACAATCTGGCATAGGCGCTCCCCACTTTCGGAGTCATTCCTGGCTTCCACTCGGGCACGGGCATGTCCTATGACTCCTTCCTTCCCAACTTCAACCCGGCCAAACTGCTTCACGGGGAGCAATACCTCAAGATTCATGGCCCTATCCCCACATCAGCAACGGTCATCAATACGGCTAGAGTCATGGAGGTTCTGGACAAGGGCAAGCAAGCTATGACGACAACGATTACGGAGACGAGGGACAAGGCGACGGGGAAAATGCTATTTGAGAATCAGAGTACCGCTGTCTTGAGGGGGAGTGGTGGATTTGGGGGAAAGAAGAATGGCTCAGGTGAGTGGCGCTCTGATCTCAAGAGGGTATGAGTACTTATACGAGTAGATCGGGGAGCAGCGAGCGCGCTGAACAATGTGCCGAAGAGGAAGCCGGATGCAGTGATGGAGGAGAAGACGACGCTGGAACAGGCGGTGATTTACCGTCTCTCAGGGGACTACAACCCTTTGCACGTCGACCCAGACTTCTCGAGCATAGGCGGCTTCCCCAAGCCAAGTGAGTCCAAAGCAAGTATCAACAGACCGTCTTTGCTGATGATGTCTCAGTCCTGCACGGTCTCTGCTTCATGGGGATCGCCGCCAAACACGTCCTCAAGACATATGGCCCGTACTCAGACATCAAAGTCCGCTTCGCGGGGAGTGTGCTCCCCGGTGAGACCCTGATCACGGAGATGTGGAAGGAGGGGGACAAGGTCATCTTCCGTAAGTCCAGCTCGCGGTTGAGGTGAAGGAGGCAGCTGATCTGATGGATGCAGAGGCCAAGGTGAAGGAGAGGGACTCGATCGCGCTTAGCAATGCGGCTGTGACGCTGATCAAGTCGGATGTGGTGAAGGCGAAGCTTTAGTTCGTGTTTGGAGCACCGTTTAGAGTCGCTTGTCCCGGATTCCTTTGATGTCAGTTCGGAAATGCATATTGCTGTTGTGGTCATTTTGTTTCCAGTTTTTCAAGGTACAAGCGGGTATGAGAGAGGACGTCTTGGTTGTAATGCCGATGGTCTGCGCCACGGTCAAGTATGAAGAGTCAGCATGCACTCGATCGAGTCCAGACAAATCACGGAGGTCGATTCTGAAACTTTAGCCTCAACACGGAAATCTCGGCAATGTCCGATCTTGCCGCGTGGTCATAAATTGTAACGTTATGAATCAGCGTGGACGGAATTCTGTCTCGTATACTCGCCCCCATCCTCACCCTCATTCTTCCGCCCTCGACCTCATCCCCCTCCCTCGCTATACGAACAATCACACCTCACCTGCTCACCCCATCATGTCAGCAATAGTCATCCATTCTCCACCCCCAACCGAACGATCCCGACTCCTGCCCTCCACTCCTACCCAAAAAACCCTCGACCGCTCCGCCCCGCTCAAAGATTCAATCTCTCAGACACGCTTCATCATCGTCTGTACCGGGATATGGTCTGCCAATTTCGTGTTTGCTTTTCAATCGAGCGCTATTCCGACGCTAGCGCCGAGTATCTCGAGTGGGTTCAATCATGCGGAGTTGTCTTCGTACCTCGGCTCGGTCTTTAGCTTGGCTTCCGCCGCAGGTGTGTCCTTGACCTGGGAGACTGGTGAGGAGCTGATGTATGGGTCGGACAGTCATCCCGATATTTGGAGTGTTGATGGACAGCCTAGGGAGGAAATTCGCGATGGACACGGCGTGTTTCTTCTTTGGCGTAGGAACGGTGCTGTGCGCCTGCAGTCGGAACATCTATTGGTTGATCGCGGCACGAGCTTTCGCGGGGGTACGTCGCTCCCTCTTCAACTCAAGCTTCACAGCTGATGGATGATTAGCTGGGCGGTGGAGGGTTGTTGACGGTTTCAAGTGTCATCGTTACGGACCTCGTACCGCTGCGAGACCGCGGTTTCTATCAGGGTTCGTGATCCAATCGAGGATGGATCGGATTCGGCTGATAGGTTGGCAGGAATCATGATGACGATCTTTGGGAGTGGGAGTGTTGTCGGTGGACCGCTTGCCGGGTGGTTGACGGATCGGTATGGCTGGCCCCTCAGTTTCTGGGTTCAGGCGCGCGATTCATCTCACAAATACTTTTTTGCGAGACTGATATTGGGATGGCACCAGCTCCCCGTGGTTGTATTCTGCTTCATCATCGTCACCCTTTTCCTCCCACCCTCCATCATCCCGCCCACCCACCAATCCTTAGCATCCGGCCTCGCTTCTCTGGACTGGCTCGGCTCCCTCCTCCTCCTAGGTAGCGTCACCATCCTCATCCTCGGCTTCTCTTTCCACACCAGCTACCTCGAACCCTGGTCCGCCCCGATCGTATGGGGAATGCTTCTGGCTGCAGGCCTGTCGATGATTACATTCGTTCTCTTCGAGATCAAAGTCGCCGCGAGGCCGATCGTGCCGATGAGCATCCTGAAGAGTCAGCATCGAGGAGCGGTGATGGCTAGCGGGTTCTTCCTGTCAATAGGGAATCAGGCGTTCTCATATCAGATGCCCGCGTATTTCTCGGTGATAGTCAACACCTCGACCGCGCAATCCGGGCTCATCCTCTCGGTCTGCGGTGGAGTGGGATTGGCGATGGGCTCGATGCTGGTCGGACAACATATAAGACGAGGCGGTGCGTATAGGGTCCTCGGCGTTCTGTCTGTCGCACCGGCAGTGGTCGCGTCACTCGTCGCGGCGGCTTGGAAACCGGATTGGCCCTGGTGGGCTTATTATGCGACGTACTTCCCGGCTTCACTGGGATACTCGGTATTCCTATGCTGTCAATTGAGTGCGTCGACCTTATGCATCTCGGACCCCACTGACAGGCTTCAGTCGCGATGATCTCCGCTGTCGATAGCAAGCGTATGGTGAATTCTCCCGGTTCTCACAAAGGGTCGATGCTAATACGACCCAGCCCCAAGCTACTGCCCTGCTCTACACCCTCCGCACTCTCGGCGGGACGCTTGGTGTCAGCGTCGGCGGGTCGATCCAGCTTGGCGTTTTGACTTCCAACCTGCGGCATAGCTTTCACAATATTGATGACAGCGAGGATGTGCGTGACCTCTCCTCAATCGAGTCTCCTCACGAGGCAAGGCTTGCTTCGCTGATACTCTCTCCCGGACAGATTATCACAGCCGTCCTCCACTCCAAATCCGCCATCCGAATGCTCCCCCTCGACCTACAAACCCGCGCTCTCAACGCCTACGCCTCCTCCCTATCCACAGTCTGGATCGTCTGTAGCGGTCTCTTTGTCATCACCTTGATCAGCGCATGTTTTATGCAGGAGAAGGAATTGCCGGGGAAGGTGACGAGCGGGGTGAAGAGTACTGGTGATGGAGCTGTTGAGAGTGGGTTCGGGGAGGGGTTGAGAGCCGCGACGATCGAGGGTGATACGAGGGCATAGTGAGGAGTAGATGTAGAATAGGATATAATAGTTGGATTGCTCGTGTGGATTTTTGTGCGGTGAACGGGATCTGAAACACAAAGTCAGGGGTCCGCGGGCTGAGCGGTTTCAAAAAGCTGTCATCTGCCTTCAATCCCCTCCCTTCGACTTTTTGTCGCTTTCCCCGTGATGAATTTCATGATGCTCCGATGTCTCTCCCCTTCCCCTCCTGATCCCACTCGATCACTCATCCAATCTCCACATTCGCTCCCGCCGCTACGTACAACCACCATTTCTATCAGACCCGACCCGATCAGCTCGCTCTTGACCGAGAGAGCTCAGTCAATCTACCTCGACGTGCTGGACGGGAGCCGAGGCGTCGAGAGCGGTCATGGCTCGAGGGATGGTACACAGACTCTTCGGGCGAGTCTGTCGATTGACAGGAGGGGCTCGACGGATAATATTCGCTTGTCGAGTATCGATGAAGCGCTCGAGAACGCCGAGAGGGTACGCCGACTGGCTGAGGACCCGACAGCTCTCAGACAAGGTGGGGCGAGGCGTGCATCAAAGCCCATCATGGTCCCTCTGCCCGCCTCCCCAGCATCTGCACACCCCCGTCCCATGCCGGTCGACTTGAACGACGAGGAGGAGGTGCTGGATGCTCCGAACCCGTTTGCCTTGCCTGCTCCTCCGCCAGAGCTAGGATCACGGTTCGACCCGAAAGTCCTTTCAGCTCAGCGGAGAGACAGCTTTGACTCAGAGGTCCAATCTCGGCCCCACAGTCGCTTATCGCTAGCACCTGTCGTGAACGATCCGGTAACGCAACAAGCGGAGCAGAGATCACCGCAGCGCCCGTATGACGATATCCCGACACCCGAGCAATTCGGTCGTCCTCTAATGCCACAACGCTGTTCCACCTCCTTCAATCGAATGAACCGCCAATCTCTGCTCCGGCCACAGACTTTGATCATGCCCGCTCCTCTATCCGGCGCTCCTCCGCCCATACAGCCGCAGAGGAACATCGTCCCCGAGGGATTCGTGCTGGGCGAGAAACCGCTACCGCCGGGACGTCGGACTTCGATCTTGTCAGGAGAGAGAAGAAGGGCGCTACCACTCTGTCTGAGCCAGAACTTCCGGAGTGGTCTGCTGGGGGAGGGGAAGAGAGAGCAGCAGTATCCTGTTGATGAGGTGGGGGGAGAGGTTGAGGTGGATGGCGATCTCGATGAGCAGGTTGAGATGACACCAGAACGGAGACGCGGGAAACTTTATGTGTGTCTGGGTCGGTATTCTAGAGGGTTAACCTGCTGATGGGAGGATAGGGGACGAGCCTGATGGACCAGCTCGAAGCGAGGAAGCAGGTGATGAGGGGACAACAAAGGGTGTTCACGGGCGATTCACGACCAGCAATGATGTCGCGGGCATCACGGCGCTCTTCATTCGTCGAGCCGGCAGAAGCTTCGCCCATATCTGCAAGTAGCCCTGGTCCGGTGTCTAACCGCCAACCACTTTTGCAATTCGATTCCAACGGCGACCTGCGTGCCCTACAGCAGTCGGCTTCGCGCGGACGAATAGCCAATTCGAAATCTGTTTTCGGGGTCGACCAGCTTTGGGAGAAGGAGATGGCGAAGCTGAAGATCATCCAGGAGAAAGACGAAGCTGGGCGGATCGAGCATGAGGCCGAGGAAGCCAAGGCAAAGAAAAAGAAAGATAAGGGAAAGGGTAAGGCGATCGACCCGTCCATCGAATTCCCACAAGATGGAGAACATGACCTATCTGCGACATCCTCGAGCTTTCCGAGTATCTCGCCTATCAAGCGTGCTTCTTACCTTCCTCCGACTCTCCGAATCGATTTAGTCAGTACTGGCCCGCCGGGGTTGCCGGTGCTGACTGAGGGCATCCCACGCAAAGCGGCACCGAGCCGACTGGGATTAAACGATTGGTTCGAAAGCGATGATGAATCTGAACGGGAAGAAGGGGTCAGGCCTGCGAGAAGGCTGAATAAGGGGAAGGGAAGGGCTGTGCAGGAGACCCAGTCAGCCGGATCAGAGGACGACGTTCCGCTCTCAAGATTGCCGCCGGCCAAAGTGGCCCCTGTCATGCGAGAAGACAGCTCGGGCGACGAGGAGGGGGATCTTCCGCTCTCGACTCTCGCCAAACATCCTATGACCAAATCTACCCTTCCCTCCGACAATGACGATGATGATACCCCACTCTTGCTACGGATGTCCAAGATGCCCCACCTGCCACACGCGGAGAACGAAGACGACCTCCCGCTAGCATACCGCCACTCCCACTTTGCACATCGACAAAGCCTTGAGACCGAGCATCAACGGATTGCAGGGGAATGGTGGCAGCGAGAAATGCAGCAACAAGCGGCCATGGGGTACATCCCAAATGGTATGCCGCAGCCATTCCCTCTACCCCCTATGTGGGGCGGCGCTCCGCAATGGGCTCATCCGGTGATGCCGATGATGGGATACCCGCCGATGATGGCATATCCGCCGATGATCAATCCAGGTGTAGGAGCGATCGACTGTCCATCGCCTCCGGTGGTGGCGGAGAAGGCGATTGATAGCTGGAGGAAGGAGGTCGCGGTGGCTCCGACTGGGCGTGGGCGTGGTTCGAAGACCGTGAGTAGTGCCACGTAGTCGCCGGTCAAGTGGTGTGAGGCTTCATACGTTCATGCATGGCGATAAGTGATGCTCAAACCTCCTCGCATCATGTCGGGCCTGACTCGGTGAGAAGGGAAGGACATGGTGTGATCGACGGGAGTCTTAGCAACGTAGGAGAAATGACAACAAGGAACACTCGTGAATCAGGCAGTGAAGCTGAGAAGCAATCTTGAGCTATATCCATATGAATCGTATTGACATCACGGGCACAACGACTTCATGACATAGTGAAGGCCCCGAACAAAGACTTAGCAAATTGTGGTTCAGCCACTTGAATTTGGTGGATCATGACACCGTCTAATCGCTCTATTTGGGAAGCCCTCTTTTCACTGATAATCCCTTCATTCAAGGCTTTCTCTCATTGCTGGTCCAGTGATATATGCGTAGAATGACAGCCAGGATCTTTCCTTCTTTCCCTCCTACAACTTTGTTCCAGGTTGTTTCCAATTCCTCACTTCAACTGTACTGGATATCATTCACAACCCATCATGTCCTCTCAGACTCCTCTGAAGAAGCATACCCTCTCCCTTGACACCCTACATATTGCCATCTTTGTGATCAAGGAGCTGAATGGTCTTCCGGACGACAGGAAGAAATCCTACAAAACACGTCTCACTTCTACCCTGAAGAGCCCAACAATGAGCTCAACGGACTGTGTGACCAATATTGACATGGCAATGTCAACGCTGATTGAGGACAAACAGGGTATGGCCACAAATAGTCCTGAAACCATGAAGATCAATCACGCGATGGCTCTGCTTCGCAGCAGCAAAGATGGTTGGACAACTGGACATACGTCAAATAAGAGGTAAGACTTCACTGAAAAATGAGTTACCATGGCCATTGATGTTGATGACAGGCTCAAGTCATCCATCAAATCAGTCACAGACTATGCAAGGAAGGTCAATGTTCTTCTTGAACGAAGAGACACACTTGAAGCCTCATGTCGGCAGATTCCCGATTCTGATCTAGATTCAGGTGATCATGTGGAGCAATGGAAAGATCGTTATGAGCAAGCCAACTGCAGGGATGAGTCAGTATGTCTTTCGCGGGTAGCGGTCATCAGCTGATCTGTTGCAGGCTCTTTGACCTGCTTAAGACACTCTCCGAGAAGACAAGTGATGCTGTTTTCCATCTTGAAGACAACTAGACAACACCTGATCAGTACTCTTCAGAAGATCCGGTGTATCAGGAGGGGATTCTAGGATGGGAGAGGAGCGTTGGATATTTCGAGACCTGGGCAAATAGAAGACCAGAGCACTTATAAGTCGTTCTAGTTGATGAGATATTCATACATGCAATCCACCTTCCAAGCATCAAATCGGTTTGTTGGTGGGGATGTCAGCCTACCATCCACATCAAGCAAGCCAGGAGTTTTGCTCTGCGTCCCGGCCATTTACGCTGTGCGTGTTCAAGGAGGGTGTGTGCAGAAATCCAGTCTGGACATTCTCCGGCACCAGAAAGGGTTTGATGTCAAAGCACCGAAAGACTGTAAAGAAAAGCTGAAGTTGCGCCTGAGCAGCTCTCAAGTCACCATGGATACTGGAGAACATGTGTCATGGTCAGGTACTAGGCTGGGTGGCAAAGTACAAGGTGGTGGCGCGGGACAAATGAAGAGTGCAGCCTGTGGAGGTGTGGACTTGGTTGCCGAAAACCAGCCTGAAAGGATAAGTGGATATTGAGGAAGACTAGGTGAGGTAGAAGTAGACCGTGTTAGGCTTGGGAGAGTTGCAGACTTCCAGCACTGAGTAGGCTGTCGCTTTCCCGGAGGTCGTGAACATCAGTGATGATAGTAATTGGGGTTCCTAGCATGACACTTGCTCCTTCTTGGTATCACCAGACTTGGATGAAAGTAGAGTAGTGTGAAGAGATTGGAGACAAGAAGGCAGAGAAGAGGAGGGAGGAAGAAGAGATGGAGGAGGAGGAAGAGATGGTGAAGGTAATGACAGTAAGAGGGAGGGGAGGAAGCATACCCCTATGTGCCGTACTGACTGGTACGCTACAGACTTATGCGTCTGCCTTAGTATCCTATGCGTCTGCCTTGACTGCCTGTGCAAACGCTTTGTCACCTTATGTGTACGCCTTGGTTGCCGATTTTTGTCCTCGGATGCTGATGTGTCTGCCTTGTTGGCTGATTCAGACGGATCAGTGAGTGTCACGATGCTCGGATCCGTCTCCGATCAAGTAGCCCGATCACACAACGTCAGACAGGGAGGTACTCAACGAGGTCGTCGAGATCAACCAAGTCGTCGAGACAGGCGGGACGTGGGTCTGAGCGAGGACAAACGAGTGTAGCCGCGTAGACGAAATCGGAGAACAGGACGAGATCGTCTTGGACGTGGAATGGGAGAATGAGACTCAATCGAGAATCACTGGGAAACCTCCTACAAAACGAGGCTAGCAGTGCTATATATTCCTTCTCCGTAGACGTTCAACCAAAGAAACGGAGCGAGTGGACGTTCAACCAACGAAACGCAACGAGTGGTCGAAATGGACGAAGTCGACCAGTGGCGGTGATATTGCGCCATGACGTGTCATTCGGGGTGCGTAGTGGAGCTTGTGGCAGTGTCCGACATGACAGTGAGCCAAGCATCCGCTTTGGACTTAGGTACCTTGGGGTGAGGCATGTGCACCGGCTACTTAGCCTGTACTGTCACGATCGCATATCGAACAACGACGGCAAAACCACGTTTTCGCCAACTATCGCCGAGAGTCGCACATCACAGGACGCC
>JAABUY010002353.1_pt1 | contig 22666 bp, 17 predicted proteins | sample 5560271 | NCBI WGS metagenome assembly JAABUY01 (sample SAMN10711886, study PRJNA513374) | rock metagenome | isolation source: Antarctica rocks | place: Antarctica: Victoria Land, University Valley | reverse complement strand
CGTGTAGCGCGTGTAGCGCCCGATCGTCGCGCTCGTGCCGCCGGTGCCCGCGCCGACGACGATCCAGGCCGGCACGGGGTGCGGCTCGAGCACCATCTGCTCGAAGATCGACTCGGCGATGTTGTTGCTGCCGCGCCAGTCCGTGGCCCGTTCGGCGTAGGTGAACTGGTCGATGTAGTGCCCGTCCAGCTCGTCGGCGAGGCGGCGCGCGACGTCATAGACCTCGGAGGCGTCCTCGACGAGGTGGCAGGTGCCGCCCTCACGCTCGATGAGCATGACCTTCTCGGTGCTCGTCGTGCGGGCCATGACCGCGATGAAGGGCAGCCCGACCATCTTGGCGAAGTAGGCCTCGGACACCCGGTCGACCCGCTCGACGCCTCGATGACCGTCGTGCCGGGGCCGACGACGCCGTTGCCGATCGCGTAGAGGAAGAGCGACCGGGCGAGCCGGTGCTTGAGGCTCCCCGTCGGGTGGGTCGACTCGTCCTTGAGGTAGAGGTCGACCTCCCAGCCGTCGGGGAGCGGGACCTGGACGAGGTGGGTGTCGGCCGAGCGGTTGGTGTCGGCCTGGATCCGGCGGATGGACTCGTCGATCCACACCCGGCTCGGGCACCCGCCGGAGGTGACGTCGCTCATCCGCCGGAGGTCGCCCATCCCTGTCCTGCTCTCGTGTCGGTCGGTGTCGGCCGGTGTTGTCGTTGTCGTTGAGTTGTCGTTGTCGGTCGGAGTTGTCGTTGCCGGTCGGCGTCGGTGGTGTCGTGCGCGAGCTGCTACCCGTAGGCCGTCGCGCTCACCGTAGCGCCGGAGCCGAAACCCGCTGACGAGATCAGCTGCGTCGGAGGCTGGAGGCTGCCCCCGGGGGTCAAGGGGCTGGCCCGGACCCGCCGACGGGAGGATGCTCTGGCGTATGACTCGAGCCACCGAGGACAAGACCCTGGTCCTGATGCGGCACGCCAAGGCCGAGCAGGCGACCGGGAAGCCGGACCACGACCGGTCACTGACCGAGAGGGGCCGGCGTGACGCCACGGCCGCGGGTCGCTGGCTGCACGAGCACGGCATCGTCGCCGAGCTCGTCATCTGCTCGACGGCGGTGCGGACCCGCGAGACGTGGAACCACGCGGCGAGGGGTGGAGCGCACACCGAGTTCGTCGAGTACCGGCGGGCGGTCTACCAGGGCGACGCCGAGGGGGTGCTCGGCTCGGTACGTGAGGACGCCGGGGAGGTGGACACGGTCATCGTCATCGGCCACGCCCCGACGATCCCCGGCCTGGCCAGCGTGCTATGTGACGGGGCAGGCTCCCAAGAGGCACACCAGGCGCTCGCGGAGGGCTATCCGACGTGCGGGCTCGCCGTCCTGCGCTTCAACGGCGACTGGCGAGACCTCGACCACGGGAACGCGTCGCTCGAGAGGTTCCACGTGGCCCGAGGCTGACCCGGCCCCCAGCCACCCGGCATACCGGCGGCGAGTCCGCAGCACCCAGCACACCTTCGGTGACCAGCACAGGGTATGCCGTGTGCTGAGTGACCAAAGCTGTGCTGGGTGACCGATGCTGTGCTGAGTCGGCCACGCGCCTCGTCGACGGCACATGAGACACCGGTCTCACCACAGGAACGCCGTCCTATGCTCGGTCCATGACGCAGACCCCCGACATCAAGCCCCGCAGCCGCGACGTCACGGACGGTCTCGAGAAGACGGCCGCCCGAGGGATGCTTCGAGCCGTCGGCCTCGGCGACGACGACTGGGTCAAGCCGCAGATCGGTGTCGCCAGCTCGTGGAACGAGATCACCCCGTGCAACCTGTCGCTCGACCGGCTGGCCAAGGCCGCGAAGGACGGCGTGCACGCGGCCGGGGGCTACCCGCTCGAGTTCGGGACCATCTCGGTGTCCGACGGCATCTCCATGGGACACGAGGGCATGCACTTCTCGCTCGTGTCGCGGGAGGTCATCGCCGACTCGGTGGAGACCGTCATGCAGGCCGAACGCCTCGACGGCTCAGTCCTGCTCGCCGGGTGTGACAAGTCCCTGCCGGGCATGCTCATGGCCGCCGCCCGCCTCGACCTCGCCTCGGTCTTCCTGTATGCCGGCTCCATCCTTCCAGGGATCGCCAAGCTGTCCGACGGGTCGGAGAAGCAGGTGACGATCATCGACGCCTTCGAGGCGGTCGGGGCCTGTGCGGCGGGCCGGATGTCGCGGGCCGACGTCGACGCCATCGAGCGGGCGATCTGTCCCGGAGAGGGCGCCTGCGGCGGGATGTACACGGCCAACACCATGGCGTCGGTCGCGGAGGCGATCGGGATGTCGCTGCCGGGTTCGGCTGCCCCGCCCGCGACCGACCGTCGGCGCGACGGGTTCGCCCGCAAGTCGGGGGAGGCGGTCGTCGAGCTGCTCCGCCGGGGCATCACCGCTCGTCAGATCATGACCAAGGAGGCCTTCGAGAACGCCATCGCCGTCGTGATGGCCTTCGGAGGCTCGACCAACGCCGTTCTCCACCTCCTGGCCATCGCTCACGAGGCGGACGTGGAACTCGGCATCGAGGACTTCCAGCGGGTCGGGGCGAAGGTGCCGCACCTGGCCGACGTCAAGCCCTTCGGTCAGTACGTCATGACCGACATCGACCGCGTCGGCGGCGTGCCCGTCGTGATGAAGGCGCTGCTCGACGCGGGGCTGATCCACGGTGACTGCCTGACCGTCACGGGCCGGACCGTCGCCGAGAACCTCGCCGGCATCAACCCGCCCGACCCCGACGGCAAGGTCGTCCGCGCGCTGCAGTCACCGATCCACCGGACCGGTGGCCTGACGATCCTGACCGGGTCGCTCGCCCCCGACGGCGCCGTCGTCAAGTCGGCCGGGTTCGACTCCGACGTCTTCACCGGCACCGCTCGGGTGTTCGACGGCGAGCGGGGTGCCATGGATGCCGTCGGAGCGGGCCGGCTCGCGGCCGGCGACGTCGTCGTGATCCGCTACGAGGGCCCGAAGGGCGGCCCGGGGATGCGCGAGATGCTCGCCGTGACCGGGGCGATCAAGGGCGCCGGGCTCGGCAAGGACGTCCTGCTCCTCACCGACGGGCGGTTCTCGGGGGGCACGACCGGTCTCTGCGTCGGGCACGTCGCCCCCGAGGCGGTCGACGAGGGCCCGATCGCCTACGTCCACGACGGCGACCAGATCCGGCTGGACGTCGCCGCAGGGACGCTGGACCTCCTCGTCGAGGACGGCGAGCTCGAACGGCGCCGCGATGAGGGCGTGACGCACCCCGAGCCGAAGTACTCCCGCGGCGTCCTCGCGAAGTACCGCAAGCTCGTCGGGAGCGCCTCGAAGGGCGCGGTCTGCGACTGACCGGCACCCTCGTCCCCTCTTCACAGCTCGACCGCCGGCTCCGGCCTCGGCGCCCCCATCGCCGGCGTCGCCATCGACCTCGGGGGCTGGCCGGCCGGCTTCGTGTCGGTCTTTGTCGTGGGCTTGGCCATCGCGGTCGTCGCTGCGCTGGCGGTCCGGCGCCGGCGCGCAGACCGCCGATGGACGAGCTCGTCCCTCAGGAGTCGGCCCGTGAGGCGATTGGGATCTGACGCGTGCTCGCTGATAGGCTGGGGGCGACCAGATGAGCTCCTCGATAATTCCGAGGTGCTCGTCGTGCAAGCGAAGCTCTTGGCTTCCACCCGCGCCGATCGCCAGCACCACAGATCGCCGGGTTCCACGGTCCGGCACGGTATGCCGTGTTCCCACCTCGGTGGGGGCCAGCAGACCGGGCGTCATGCAAGGGCAGGAGACTACCCGGCATACCGGATCTGGGAACGGAAGTCAGGCTTCTCGCGCACCGACGGTGGCGAGGAGCCTTTCTCGTTGCCCACAGCGGTCCAGACCATTCCTGACCCGAAGGAGCACCACATCAGCGAACCCCGCATCAACGACCGCATCCGGGTCCCGGAAGTGCGGTTGGTTGGCCCCAATGGTGAGCAGGTCGGCATCGTCCGAGTGGAAGTTGCGCTGCAGCTGGCCGCCGACGCCGACCTCGACCTCGTCGAGGTGGCCCCGATGGCACGCCCCCCGGTTGCCAAGCTCATGGACTTCGGCAAGTTCAAGTACGAAGCCGCCATGAAGGCACGGGAAGCACGCAAGAACCAGGTCAACACGGTCATCAAGGAGATCAAGCTCCGGCCGAAGATCGACCCGCACGACTACGGCACGAAGAAGGGCCATGTCGAGCGGTTCCTCAAGGCGGGTGACAAGGTCAAGGTGACCATCATGTTCCGCGGCCGCGAGCAGTCCCGGCCCGAGCTCGGCTTCCGGCTGCTCCAGCGCCTCGCGGAGGACGTCACGGAGCTCGGGTTCGTGGAGTCCAGCCCCAAGCAGGACGGCCGGAACATGATCATGGTGCTCGGCCCGACGAAGAAGAAGTCCGAGGCCAAGGCTGAGCAGCGCCGCCGCCGTGAGGACGACAAGGGCGACGACCACGCCGAGACGACCCGGGACGATGTCGTCCGCGCCGCGCCCGCCCCGTCCGTCACGAAGACAGCCCCCCAGAGCCCGGCCGGCGCGTCGGCCTGAACGAGCACCACACCAGCACCACCACACCAGCACGACCTGACGGGCCCGGCCCGCCCAGGACGCCACGACGAAGGAGATCGGCAGCCATGCCGAAGATGAAGACACACAGCGGTGCGAAGAAGCGCTTCCGCCTCACCGGCACGGGCAAGGTCATGCGGGAGCAGGCCGGCGGCCGCCACCTGCTCGAGCACAAGTCGAGCAAGAAGATGCGGTCCATCGCGAACGATGTCGAGCTCTCGAAGCCCGACGCCAAGAAGGTCAAGAAGCTCCTCGGCAAGTAGTGCCGAGGCTCATCGACACCGCTGCACCCCTGAACCAGAAGAAGGAGAACTCTCGTGGCACGCGTGAAGCGGGCGGTCAACGCCCAGAAGAAGCGCCGGGTGACCCTCGAGCGCGCCAGCGGCTACCGCGGGCAGCGCTCGAGGCTGTACCGCAAGGCCAAGGAGCAGGTGACCCACTCACTCGGGTACGCCTACCGTGACCGTCGCGCCCGCAAGGGTGACTTCCGCCGCTTGTGGATCCAGCGGATCAACGCCGGCGCCCGCGCAAACGGCATGACCTACAACCGCTTCATCCAGGGCCTCAAGGTCTCGGGGGTCGAGGTCGACCGCAAGATCCTCGCCGACCTGGCGGTCAGCGACGAGGCCGCCTTTGCCGCGCTCGTCGAGATCGCCCGAGCCAACGTGCCGGCGATCGAGGAAAAGGGCGCCGCGAGCGACGCCGCCTGAGCACTGATGCACCACGCGCGCCGGGAGAGCCCCGTGCTGAGCAACCCCCGGTCAGACCGGGTCAGGGCAGTGCGGGCGTTGTCCCGGCGCGCCGTGCGTTCCCGACAGGGCCTCTTCCTCGTGGAGGGTCCGCAGTCGGTGCGCGAGGCGGTGACCCACCGTCCCGACCTCGTCCGCGAGCTCTACGTCACGACCGCAGCGCTTGCCCGGCACGCCGACATCCTCGGGGCCGCCACGGCGGCCGGCCTGGAGGCGCAGGAGGCGAGCGGCGAGGTCCTCGCCGCGATGTCCGAGACCGAGGCCCCGCAGGGCCTGCTGGCGGTATGCCGGGTGCCTGGCTTCTCGCTCGACGCGGTCCTCCGGGCGCGTCCCCGGCTGCTGTGCGTCCTGACCAACGTCCGCGACCCCGGCAACGCCGGCACCGTCCTGCGCGGCGCGGACGCCGCCGGCGCCGACGCGGTCGTCCTCAGCGACAACAGCGTCGACGTCTACGGTCCGAAGGTCGTCCGCTCGACTGCGGGCTCGCTCTTCCACCTGCCCGTCGTCGTCGGAGTGCCCGTCGACGAGATCCTCCGGCAGGTCCGCGGCGCCGGCCTAGCGCTGCTCGCTGCCGACGGGGCGGGCAAGACCCTGCTCGGCGAGGTGGACCTGGGCCCGCCGCACGCGTGGGTCTTCGGCAACGAGGCCTGGGGTCTTGGTGACACCCTGTTGGCGCGGTGCGACGACGCCGTGCGGGTGCCGGTCTACGGCAGCGCCGAGTCCCTCAACCTCGCCATGGCCGCGACCATCTGCCTCTACGCCTCCGCGACGGCACGACACACCTGAGCACCGCGCCTACCACCGCGAGCCCGGCCCAGCGCCCCGGATTTCGCCCTTGTCCGGGAAGCTGGAGTGGTTGCCCCCTGCTCGGTAGGATCCGCTCCATGGGTCAACCGGCCGGGCAGGAGCACCGACCGTTGCTTGGCGGGCCGCCCCATGTCGTGCCGCCCCATGTCGCGGAGATGTCCGAGGTGCTGCCCGACGGCCTGGTCGTCGCTGACCACGAGGGCGTCATCCGGCTGGTCAACAACAGGGCCGGCGAGATCCTCGGTCGCGACGGGCGGACCCTCGTCGGGCAGCCGGTCCGGGTCGCACTCGCACTGCGCGACAGCGACGGCCGCTCCTGGTGGGACGTCGCCGACCCGTGGAAGACGCTGCACGTCGTCACCGGACACCGAGAGAAGCTGCTGTGGACCGAGTCGGGCGCCGAGATCCTGATGACCACGAGATACGTCCGGGCCGAGCGCACCGGCCCGGTCCAGCGCGTCCTGATGTCGCTGCGGGACGCCAAGGCGCGCCAACGGGCCGCGCAGGACCACGCCGCCCTGATCTCGACCATCGCCCACGAGCTGCGCTCGCCCCTCACCTCGGTGAAGGGGTTCTCCACGACGCTGCTTCGGCGGTGGGACAGGTTCACCGACGACCAGAAGCGGTTCATGATCGAGACGATCGAGACCGACTCCGACCGGGTCACCCGGCTGATCACCGAGCTGCTCGACGTGTCGCGCATCGACGCCGGCCGCCTCGAGGTGCGGACCCAGCCGGTCGACCTCGAGTCCCTCGCCCGCCGCCACGTCGAACGGCTTGAGGCGTCGGGCACACCTAAGGAACGGTTCGTCATCGAGAAGGACCCCCAGCTGCCCGAGGTCTGGGCGGACCCTGACCGGATCAACCAGATCTTCGGCAACCTGCTCGAGAACGCCGTGCGGCACGGCGCAGGCACGGTCAGGCTGACGATCATGAGCGGCGCCGCACCGGCCCCCGAGGCGGCACCCGTCGTCGTCACGGTTTCGGACGAGGGGGACGGGGTGCCGGACGAGCACCTGCCGCTGATCTTCAACCGGTTCTGGCACGGCACCCGCAAGGGCAGCAGCGGACTCGGGCTCTACATCGTCCGAGGACTGGTCGAGGCGCACGGTGGCCGGATCACCGTCGCCCGGGCCGCCTCCGGCGGTGCGGAGTTCCGGTTCACCCTTCCGTCGGGCGCGCCGGAGCACCTGTCCTAGCCCGGCGAAAGGCGGCCCCAAGCGTCTGATGGCCGTAGGCCACTCCCACCGTGTCCTGAGGCGTCCTGCGCCACCTAGACTCGGGCCGCGCCGCCGACGAGCACCTCACGTCGGCGGGTTGTGCCCTCTCCCGACGAGAAGTGAAAGCGATGTCCGGACCCAACAAGCAGTACGACCCCGTCGAGGTCGCCGCCCTCGACCCCGCCAACCTCGACGCGGCGGTGACCGGGGCGCTCGGCGCCTTCGAGCAGGCCCGCTCCCTCGAGGAGCTCAAGGCGGCCCGGCTCGCCCATGTCGACAAGGGTGCGGTCGCCCTCGCGAAGCGCGAGATCGGTGCCCTGCCGCCGAGCGCCAGGGCAGAGGCCGGCAAGCGGGTCGGCGCGGCCCGGGCCGAGCTCGGAGAGGCGCTCGCTGCTCGCCAGGAAGAGCTCGAGGAGGAGCGCGACCGGCGCATCCTCCTCGACGAGGCCGTGGACGTCACCGCGCCGGTCGGCCGTCGACCGCCCGGCGCCCGGCACCCCCTCGAGCTGACCTCCGAGCGGCTCATGGACGCCTTTGTCGGCATGGGATGGGAGGTCGTCGAAGGCCCCGAGGTCGAGTCCGAGTGGATGAACTTCGACGCCCTGAACCTCGGCAGGGACCACCCGGCGCGCCAGATGCAGGACACCTTCTTCGTGGACCCGCCCGGGGGCGGGCTCGTCCTGCGCACCCAGACCTCGCCGGTGCAGGTCCGGACGATGCTCGAGCGAGACCCGCCGATCTACGTCGTCGCACCCGGCAAGGTCTTCCGCACCGACGAGCTCGACGCGACGCACACCCCCGTCTTCCACCAGGTCGAGGCGCTGGCTGTGGACAAGGGGCTGACCATGGCTCATCTGCGCGGCACGCTCGACCACTTCGTGCGGGTCATGTTCGGCGAGGGCACCCGCACGCGGGTCCGGGCGTCGTACTTCCCCTTCACCGAGCCGTCCATGGAGACCGACTTCGAGTGCTTCGCCTGCCACGGCTTCGGCCGGGTCGAGGGTGGCGCCGACGCAGCCGTGCCGTGCCGAACGTGCGGCGGCTCCGGCTGGATCGAGCTGGGCGGCTCCGGCATGGTCAACCGCAAGGTCCTCACCGCGTGTGGGATCGACCCCGACGTCTACACCGGCTTCGCCTTCGGACTCGGCATCGAGAGGGCGCTGCAGCTGCGTCACGGAGTGACGGACATGCGGGACATCGTCGAAGGCGACGTGCGCTTCTCGCAGCAGTTCGGGATGGAGGTCTGACCGTGCGCGCACCACTTCGCTGGCTCAGCGACTACGTCGACCTCGCTCCCGGCGTCACGGGGCGCGACGTGGCCGCGTCGTTCGTCTCCGTCGGTCTCGAGGAGGAGGCGCTCCACGGCGGCGACGTCACTGGCCCGCTCGTCGTCGGACGGGTGCACTCCGTCGAGGAGCAGGTGCAGAAGAACGGCAAGCCGATCAGGTACTGCACGGTTGATGTCGGGGAGCACGGCCAACGGCTCGCGGAGGGGGTTGCCCAGCAGATCGTCTGTGGGGCAACGAACTTCGCGGTCGGTGACCTCGTCGTCGTCGTACTTCCCGGAGCCGTTCTGCCCGGCGGGTTCGCGATCTCGGCGCGCCGGACCTACGGCCGGATGTCCAACGGGATGATCTGCGCAGAGGACGAGCTCGGGCTGGGCCAGGACCACGCCGGCATACTCGTCCTGGAGCGCTACCTCGGCGCTGACGCGGTGTCCAACCTCAAACCCGGCGATGATGCCATTGCCCTGCTCGGCCTCGCGGACGAGGTCGTCGAGGTCAACGTCACGCCCGACCGCGGCTACTGCCTCTCGATGCGCGGACTCGCGCGCGAGTACTGGCACGCCCAGGGCTCACCCGAGGGCGGCTTCCGCGACCCCGCTGTCATCCCCACGCCCCAGACCGACAGCAGTGGGTATGCCGTGCGGCTGGCTGACGACGCGCCCCTCGAGGAGGTGCCGGGATGCGACCGCTACGTCGCCCGCATCGTGCGGGGCATCGACCCCACGGCGACGTCGCCGGCGTGGCTGCAGCGGCGACTGACCCAGATGGGGATGCGGCCGATCTCCCTGGCCGTCGACGTGACGAACTACGTCATGCTCGCGGTCGGCCAGCCGCTGCACGCCTTCGACGTCGCCAAGCTGAGCGGCGCCATCGAGGTCCGCCGGGCTTGTCCCGGTGAGCAGCTGACGACGCTCGACGACGTCGAGCGCACCCTCGATCCCGAGGACCTGCTCATCACCGACGGTGGTGCCGTCCCGCTCGCCATCGCGGGCGTCATGGGCGGCGAGACCTCAGAGGTGGACGACACGACCACCGATGTCCTCCTCGAGGCTGCCCACTTCGACCCGACGACGGTCGCCCGCTCCTCACGCCGCCACCGGCTCGTCACCGAGGCGTCGAAGCGCTTCGAACGTGGCGTCGACCCGGCGCTCGCGGCGGCGGCGGCCCAGCTGGCGGTCGACCTCCTCGTCGAGCACGGGGGCGGCACGGCCGACGAGGGAGTGAGCGACCTCGACGAGACCCGGCCCCCGACGCCGACCGACCTCGACGTCACGTTCCCCTCCCGGCTCGTCGGCGTCGACTACCCGCGCGAGCGGGTCGTCGACATCTTGCGCCAGGTGGGGTGCTTGGTGGACGAGCCCGATGCCGGGTCCGACACCGTCCGGGTCACGCCGCCGTCCTGGCGTCCCGACCTCGTGGGCGGCCCGGACTACGCGGAGGAGGTCGCCCGGATCGACGGCTACGCCAAGATCCCGTCGGTCAACCCCACGCCCTCGAACGGGCGGGGCCTGACCCATGGGCAACGGGTCCGCCGGATCGTCGCGGGCGCCCTGGTCGGACGAGGGTTCGTCGAGGTGCTGACCTATCCGTTCATGTCTGGGCACCTCGCCGATGACATGGGGCTCCCCGACGTGGACGACCGGCGCAACGCGATCCGGATCGCCAACCCGTTGTCCGACGAGCTGCCGCTGATGCGGACCTCGGTGCTCGCGACGCTCGTCGAGGCCGTCCGTCGCAACGTCTCCCGTGGAGTCAAGGACGTCGCCCTCTTCGAGCTCGGTCTCGTGACGAGGCCAGGCCCGAGCTCCTCGCACACGGCACCCGTGCCGGGGGTCGAGACCCGCCCGGACGAGGTGACCATCGCGGCGATAAACGATGCCGTGCCGGCCCAGCCGCGCCGGGTGGCCTTCGTGCTCGGTGGCGAGGTCGAGCGTTCCGGCTGGTGGGGCGCCGGTCGTGCCGCGGCATGGTCCGATGCCGTGGAAGCGGCCACGGACGTCGCGACATCGCTGGCCGTCGGGGTGCGGGTCGAGGCCGACACCGGCCACGCCCCGTGGCACCCCGGTCGGTGCGCCCGGATCATGCTCGCCGACGGGACGATCGTCGGTCACGCAGGTGAGCTGCACCCCAAGGCGCTCGTTGCCCTGGGCCTGCCGCCCCGCACCTGTGCGGGCGAGCTCGACGTCGACGTCCTCACGGCGGCCAGCGCGGCGACCACGCGGTACGCGCCGTTCTCGACCCACCCGGCCGCCTTCAGCGACATCGCGCTCGTCGTCGACGACGCGGTGGCCGCGGCGCAGGTCGAGTCCGCGCTCCGGTCGGGCGCGGGGGAGTCGCTCGAGTCGGTGTCGCTGTTCGACGTCTACGTCGGCGAGCAGGTTGGCACCGGGGAGAAGTCGCTGGCCTACCGGTTGACGTTCCGCGCCGCGGACCGCACGCTGACGACCACTGAGGTCAACCGCTTTCGGGACGCCGCCATCACCGCCGCTGCCGAGTCCACCGGCGCCGTCCAACGACGCTGACCCGCAGGTTCCTGCATAGAGACACGCCGAGGTGTATAGTCATGCACCGTGACGACAGCAGCGGTGGCCGGTGCGAGTGGTTATGCCGGCGGCGAGATCCTCCGGCTCCTCCTCGGTCACCCCGAGATCACCATCGGGGTCCTGACCGCTGACTCCTCTGTGGGCAGGCGCTTGGGGGAGATCCACCCCAACCTCGTGCCGCTCGTGGACGTCGTCCTGCAGCCCACGAACCCGGAGACCCTCGCCGGTCACGATGTCGTGTTCCTGGCGCTGCCGCACGGCGCCTCGGCGGCGCTGGCCGAGCAGCTGCCCGACCACGTCATTGTTGTCGACTGCGGCGCGGACTTCCGCCTCACCGACGCCGAAGCGTGGCGGCAGTTCTACGGGAGCCCCCACGCCGGCGCCTGGCCGTACGGTCTGCCGGAGCTCGTGCTCCAGGGCGGCGCCAGGGGCCGCGACGCCCTGAGCGGAGCCCGGCGCATCGCCGTCCCCGGCTGCTACCCGACCGCCTGCTCCCTGGCGCTCGCACCGGGCTTCGCTGCGGGCCTGCTCGCTCCGGAGGACGTCGTCATCGTTGCCGCGAGCGGCACGTCCGGCGCGGGCAGGGGCCTGCGGCCACACCTGCTCGGCGCCGAGACCATGGGTTCGATGTCGCCCTACGGCGTCGGGGGCGGACATCGGCACACTCCCGAGATCGTCCAGAACCTGACGGCCGCGGCGGGCACTCGGGTCACCGTCTCCTTCACGCCCACCCTCGCCCCGATGCCTCGTGGGATCCTCGCGACGTGCACGGCCAAGACCCGGCCCGGCGCCACGGCGAGCGAGGTCAGCAAAGCCTGGGTCACGGCATACGCGGACGAGCCGTTCGTCCATGTCCTGCCCGAGGGGCAGTGGCCACGGACCGCGGACGTCTACGGCAGCAACAGCGTCCAGCTCCAGGTGACGCTCGACGAGACCGCCGGCCGGGTCGTCGTCGTGGCGGCCGTCGACAACCTGGCCAAGGGCACCGCGGGCGGGGCCGTCCAGTGTGCCAACCTCGCGCTCGGGCTCGACGAGACCGCCGGTCTTCCGGTGGCAGGAGTGGCGCCGTGAGCGACGTCCAGCTTCCCCAGGGCTTCCGGGCGTCCGGGGTGACCGCCGGGCTCAAGACCAGTGGGCGCCCCGACCTCGCACTCGTCGTCAACGACGGGCCCGACCACCACGGCGCCGCCGTCTTCACGAGCAACCGCGTCGTCGCCGCCCCCGTCACCTGGTCACGTCAGGTCCTCGCAGACGCCCGGGTCGACGCCGTCGTTCTCAACTCCGGCGGGGCCAATGCCTGCACCGGCGCCCAGGGCTTCCTCGACACCCACCGCACCGCCGAGAAGGTCGCCGACGTCCTCGGCCTCTCCGCTGCCGACGTCGCCGTCTGCTCCACCGGTCTCATCGGGGAGCTCCTTCCGATGGACAACATCCTCGCCGGCGTCGACCTCGCCTCCGCCGCTCTCAGCCCCACCGGACACGCCGATGCCGCCAGGGCGATCATGACGACCGACACCGTGCCGAAGCAGGCGACCCACGCCGGCGACGGCTGGCGCGTGTCGGGGCTGGCCAAGGGCGCCGGGATGCTCGCCCCGGCGCTGGCCACGATGCTCGCCGTCGTGACCACCGATGCCGTTGTGGGTCCGGACGACCTCGGCACCGCACTACGCACCGCGACGTCCCTCAGCTTCGACCGGATCGACTCCGACGGCTGCCGGTCGACGAACGACACCGTCCTCCTCCTGGCGTCCGGCGCCTCGGGCACCCCGGTCGCGCAGGCCGAGCTGACGACCGCGGTGACGGCTGTCTGCCTCGACCTCGCCCGGCAGCTCATCGGCGACGCCGAGGGCGCGCACCACGACATCGAGATCGAGGTCCGCTCGGCCGCGTCGCTCGAGGACGCTCTGGAGGTCGGGCGCTCGATCGCCCGCAACAACCTCGTCAAGTGCGCGATCTTCGGGGCCGACCCCAACTGGGGCCGGGTCCTGGCCGCCGTCGGCACGACCGCCGCCGACTTCGAACCCGAGCAGCTCGACGTGTCGATGAACGGCGTCCAGGTCTGCCGGGCCGGCGGGGTGGGGGAGGACCGCTCGGGTGTGGACCTGAGCCAGCGGCCCGTCCACGTCGTCGTCGACCTCCACGCCGGGACGGACGCCGCGACGATCTGGACCAACGACCTGACCCATGACTACGTCCACGAGAACTCCGCCTACAGCACCTGAGAAGGGGGACAGCGCAGATGAGCAGCATCCGTGGTGTCATCGACGCCGCCGCGCTCCGGGTCGCCGCCGGGAAGGCGCAGACCCTCGTCGAGGCGCTGCCCTGGCTCGAGCGCTTCCGCGGCGCGCTCGTCGTCGTCAAGTACGGCGGCAACGCCATGGTCGACGACGGCATCAAGCGCGCCTTCGCGCAGGACGTCGCCTTCCTCCGGTATGCCGGGCTGCGGCCGGTCGTCGTCCACGGCGGCGGCCCGCAGATCGCCACGATGCTCGACCGGCTCGGCCTGACGAGCGAGTTCAGGGGCGGGCTGCGGGTGACGACCCCAGAGGTCATGGAGGTCGTCCGGATGGTCCTCACCGGCCAGGTCGGCCGGGAGCTCGTCGGGCTGCTCAACCAGCACGGCCCGCTTGCCGTCGGCCTCTCCGGCGAGGACGCCGGCCTGCTCGGGGCCCGCAAGCGGCGGACGCTGGACCAGGAGGGCAACGCCGTCGACCTCGGGCTCGTCGGTGACGTCGAGAGCGTCAACCCGTCGGCCGTCACCGACATCCTCGACGCCGGCCGGATCCCCGTCGTGTCGACGGTCGCCCCAGACCTCGATGTCGAGGGCCAGATCCTCAACGTCAACGCCGACACGGCGGCGTCCGCGATCGCCGTCGCCCTCCAGGCCCACAAGCTCGTCATCCTCACCGACGTCGAAGGGATCTACGCGAGCTGGCCGGACCGCGACTCGCTCCTCTCGCAGCTTCTGCTGTCGGACGCGAAAGACCTTCTCGCGACGGTGGGCTCGGGCATGATCCCCAAGCTCGAGGCCTGCATCCGGGCCGTCCGTGACGGCGTGCCGCAGGCCCACGTCATCGACGGACGCCAACCGCACTCGCTGCTCCTCGAGGTCTTCACCGACGAGGGCATCGGCACCATGGTCGTCCCCGACCAGCCGGAGCTGGTGAGGGCATGACTCACGCCGAGGAGCTGCTCGCCCGCTACCGGGCCGCGCTCATCCCCGTCTTCGGCGTCCCGCAGACCGTGCTGTCGCACGGCGACGGCTGCTACGTCGTCGACGTCGACGGCAAGCGCTACCTCGACCTCCTGGGCGGGATCGCCGTCAACACCCTCGGGCACGGCCACCCCGCCCTCGTCGAGGCGATCACCAAGCAGGCCTCGCAGGTCATGCACATCTCGAACTTCTTCACCTCCGAGCCACAGGTGGAGCTCGCCGAGAAGGTCCTCGAGATCTGCCGGGCCCCCGAGGGCTCCAGGGTCTTCTTCTCCAACTCCGGGGCCGAGGCCGTCGAGGCCGCGATCAAGCTGTCCCGCCGCACCGGTCGGACGCGGATCATAGCGGCGCAGAACGCCTTTCACGGTCGCACGACCGGCGCCCTCGCCCTGACATGGAAGGAGGCCTACCGCGCCCCCTTCGAGCCGCTGCTGCCCGGCGTCAGCCACGTCCCCTACAACGACTCCACCGCTCTCCGGGCTGCGGTCGAGGACGCCGGCGCTGACCTGGCGGCGGTGATCCTCGAGCCGATCCAGGGCGAGGCCGGCGTTCTCGCGGCCGACCCGGCATACCTGCGGGTGGCCCGTGACCTGACCACCGCGGCTGGCGCCCTCCTCATCCTCGACGAGATCCAGAGCGGGATGGGCCGTACCGGCCACTGGCTCGCCCACCACGCGACGGACGTCGTCCCGGACGCGGTCACCCTCGCCAAGGGACTGGCCGGGGGAGTCCCCATCGGCGCCATGGTCACCTACGGCCCGCACACCACCGGGCTGCTCACCGGTGGCCAGCACGGCACGACCTTCGGCGGCAACCCGCTCGCCTGCGCCGCCGGGCTGGCGACGATCCACACGATCGAGACCGACGGCCTCCTCGGCCACGCTGCCGAGATCGGCGCAGCCCTGGCCGACGGCGTCGCGGCCCTCGGTCACCCCCGCGTCTCCGGGGCCCGTGGCCGTGGCCTGCTCATCGCCATCACCCTCACCGAAGCCGTCGCGGTGTCAGCGATGTCACTGGCCCGCGCGGCCGGCTTCCTCGTCAACGCGGTGGCTCCGGACGTCATCCGGCTGGCCCCACCGCTCATCCTCGGCGAGTCCGAGGTCGACTCCTTCCTCGCGGAGCTGCCCGGTCTGCTCGATGCCGCCGAGGTCGTGCGATGACGTCCACGACACGCGCCGCGCGCCAGTCCCGGGTCGTCGACCTGCTCGCCCGGCACGAGGTCCGCTCGCAGGGCGAGCTGCTCACCCTGCTCGCCGAGGAGGGCATCGACGTCACCCAGGCGACGCTCTCCCGTGACCTCGGCGAGGTCGGAGCAGTCAAGGTCCGTCGGGGACGAAGCCTGGTGTATGCCGTGCCCGGGCACGGCGGGGAGCTCCCGGCCGCGGCAGACCCCGACGAGCTGCCGGCCCGGCTCAAACGCGCCTGCGAGGAGCTCCTCGTCAGCGCCCGGGCCACCGCCAACCAGGTCGTCGTCCGCACCCCGCCCGGGGCCGCGAACTACCTGGCGTCCTGCATCGACCAGACCCATCTGGGGGAGGTGGTCGGCACGATCGCGGGGGATGACACGATCCTGCTCATCACCACCACGACGAGCACCGGCCGGACCGTCGCCAAGCGGCTCCTGGACCTCACCGGCGCGCCTGACTGAGCCAGGGAGCACACCGAATGTCCGAGCAGCACCAGCCGGCGACGAGCCCAGTCGACGCCGGGCAGACGGGTGGCAGGGTCAGCCTCTGGGGCGGCCGGTTCGCCGGTTGGCCGGCGGACGCGTTGGCCGCCCTGTCGAAGAGCACCCACTTCGACTGGCGCCTCGCCCGTCACGACATCGCCGGCTCCCGTGCGCACTCGCGCGTCCTTCATGCCGCGGGCCTGCTAGACGACACCACTCTCACAGCGATGCTCGATGCCCTCGACCGGCTCGACGCGGACGTCGCCAGCGGCGCCTTTCTCCCGACGCCCGACGACGAGGACGTGCACACCGCGCTGGAGCGGGGGCTTATCGAGCGCGCCGGCCCCGAGGTCGGGGGCCGCCTCCGGGCTGGCCGCTCGCGCAACGACCAGGTGGCGACGCTGTTGCGGATGTACCTGCGCGACGAGGCGCGGCTCATCGCCGGACTGGTCCTCGACCTCGTCGACGCCCTCCTCGAACAGGCCGCTACCCACCTCGGGGTGGCCATGCCCGGGCGCACCCACCTGCAGCACGCCCAGCCCGTCCTCCTCGCGCACCACCTCCTGGCCCACGCCTGGCCCCTCCTTCGTGATGTCGAGCGGCTCGTCGACTGGGACGGTCGGGCGGCCGTCTCGCCCTACGGTTCCGGCGCCCTCGCGGGCACCTCCCTCGGACTCGACCCCGAGGCGGTGGCCACGGAGCTGGGCTTCACGACCTCCGTCGAGAACTCGATCGACGGCACTGCGAGCCGCGACGTGGCCGCCGAGTTCGCCTTCGTCGCCGCGATGGTCGCGGTCGACATCTCCCGCCTCGCCGAGGAGGTCATCCTCTGGGCGACCAAGGAGTTCTCCTACGTCACCCTCGACGACGCCTACTCCACCGGGTCGAGCATCATGCCGCAGAAGAAGAACCCCGACGTCGCTGAGCTGGCGCGGGGAAAGGCCGGTCGGCTCGTCGGCGACCTGGCCGGTCTGCTGACGACCCTCAAGGGCCTTCCGCTCGCCTACAACCGCGACCTGCAGGAGGACAAGGAGCCGGTGTTCGACGCGGTCGACACGCTCGAGGTCCTCCTGCCGGCGTTCTCCGGGATGGTCGCGACCATGCACTTCAACACCGACCGGCTGGAGTCGCTTGCGCCACAAGGGTTTACGCTCGCCACGGACGTCGCCGAGTGGCTCGTCCGCCGGGGAGTGCCGTTCCGGGTCGCCCACGAGATCGCCGGGGTGTGCGTGCACGAGTGCGAGTCCCGTGGCATCGAGCTGTGGGACCTCAGCGACGGCGACCTCGCTGCGATCAGTCCGCAGCTGACGCCCCGGGTTCGCGAGGTGCTCTCGGTCGAGGGCTCCCTCCGCTCGCGCGATGCCAAGGGCGGCACCGCTCCGGTCCGCGTCCGCGAGCAGCTGGCCGGGGCGCTAGCGAGCGTCACGGCCGCCCGCGCCTTCGCCCGCTCCGGACGCTGACCGGGTGCCCCGTCGCCTGGGCCGTGCCTTCTTCGCGGGCGACGTGCTCACGGTGGCACCCGAGCTGCTCGGGTGCACGATCAGCCACGGCGGCGTCACAGTCCGCGTCACCGAGACCGAGGCGTATGCCGGCTACCTCCACGACCCGGGGTCGCACGCCTTTCGCGGCGAGACGTCGCGCACTGCACCGATGTTCGGCCTGGGCGGCTTCACCTACGTCTACTTCACCTACGGCATGCACTGGATGCTCTGCCTCGTGGCCGGTCCCGTCGGCCTCGCCCAGGCGGTGCTCGTCCGGGCCGGGGAGGTCGTCTCCGGCCACGACGTGGCCGCGGCCAGACGGGTGGGCGCGGCGACGCGGGACTGGTGCCGTGGCCCGGCCCGGCTGGCCGCGACCCTCGGGCTGACCGGAGCCCACACGGGGCTCGACTTCTGCGCGCCCCGTGGCTCGGCCGGCGCCGCCGGGACGATCGACCTCGTGGTCCGCGCCGCGGCGAAGCCCGTGGACCCGACCAGGATCCTGACCGGCCCCCGGGTCGGGGTGTCGGGCCCGGGAGGCGACGGCACGGCATACCCCTGGCGGTTCGTCCTCGACGGTGAGCCGACCGTCTCGGTCTACCGCCCTGGTGTCCGCCGTGCCCGCCAGAAGAAAAACTGAGTTGCCGGAGAGGGCGCGAGCCGGGCTGTGAAACCGCGTGTCGGTCGGCGCCGGACATAGGGCAGGCTTGCCCCTGGTCGTCTTCCCGGCCACCTAGCTGCGCCGCGTCGCCTCACCCCGCCGTCCCAAGGAGATCCGAGACCGTGAGCGAGATCCTCGACGAGCTGCAGTGGCGTGGCCTGGTGGCGCAGACCACCGACGAGTCCGCCCTGCGCCAGGCGCTGGCCGACGGGCCGATCACGGTCTACTGCGGCTTCGACCCGACGGCCGCGTCGCTGCACGTGGGACACCTGCTCCAGCTGATCATCCTGCGCAAGCTCCAGCTCGGTGGGCACCAGGTGCTCTGCCTGGTCGGCGGCGCGACGGGGCTCATCGGTGACCCCAGACCCAGTGCCGAGCGCGTCCTCAAGACCAAGGGTCAGACGGCTGAGTTCGTTGCCCGCATCCAGCATCAGGTGCAACCGTTCCTCGACTTCGATGGGGACAACGCGGCCATCCTCGTGAACAACCTCGACTGGACGGCGCCGCTCTCGGCGATCGACTTCCTCCGCGATCTCGGTAAACACTTTCGGGTGAACCAGATGCTCCGCAAGGAGTCCGTGGCGGCCCGACTCAACAGCGACCACGGAATCAGCTACACCGAGTTCAGCTACCAGATCCTGCAGGCGCTGGACTACCTCCACCTGTACCGCGAGTTCGGGTGCACGCTGCAGACGGGGGCCGTGGACCAGTGGGGCAACATCACCGCCGGAACGGATCTCATCCACCGGGTTGAGGGCACCTCGGTGCACGCCTTGACGTCGCCGCTCATCACCGATGCGGCGGGGCAGAAGTTCGGCAAGTCGGAGGGGAACGCCCTGTGGCTCGATCCCGAGCTGACGAGCCCATACGTGTTCTTCCAGTTCTGGGTCAACGTCGAGGATGCCCTGGTGATCGACCACCTCCGGGTGTTCACCGAGCGAACACCGGATGAGATCGCTGAGCTCGTGCGATCGCTCGCCGAGAAACCATCTCTTCGGGAGGCGCAGCGAACCCTGGCCGCCGACGTGACGACGCTGGTCCACGGCGCCGCCGTAACCAGCGCAGTGCAGGCGGCCTCCGAGGCACTCTTCGGCAAGGGTGACCTCACGGCGCTCGATGCGCGCACCCTCGACGACGCGACCGGCGAGCTCTCCGGGGCGGCGGTCGCGGTGGGGACGTCGATCGTCGACGCCCTCGTCGCGGTCGGCCTGGTCGACTCGCGCAACGCCGCTCGCCGGGCGATCAGCGACGGAGGAGCCTCCGTCAACAACGTCAGGGTCACCGATCCCGAGCAGGCCCTCGCCCCGGGGGACTTCCTCCACGGACGGGTCGCCCTGCTGCGCCGGGGCCGCAAGAACCTCGCCGCCGCCCGCCTCGGCTGAGTTCCCCGCACCACAACGCGACCGGGGGTATGCCGGGTGCTCACCCACGTGCCACGGGCGCCGGATTTGTGTTACTCGCGGACGTCCGTCTAGAGTTCCTGACGTCAGCCCGAGAGGGAGGAACGGACACCACTGCGTGAGTGCGTAAGCGCCACACGAAGCAGGCCGGTCCCGCGAGCTGACGCCACGAAGCAGCAGCTGGCTCACCAGCCACCCCGAGCCGCCCCGCAAGCGGTGCAGGGCCGGCCAGGAGCCTGCTACGATTGGGGCCCGCTGAGAGCCACGTGCGCTCGAGTCCGGCCGCTCCGAAGAGCGGATCACGGATTTGACGCCCAAGAAGCAGACGGGTAGATTTTGCAGGGTTGCCCCGACGTGAGGTCCGCTGGACCGAGCAGGGGTGCGCGTCCGAACCTTGAGAACTCAACAGCGTGCCAAAAATCGATGCCAATAACCTCGTCCCGAGGCGGTGCGAGACCGGTCGTCACGACCGGTGGAGCAGTCGCTCTCGGAACGAAATCCTTTGGTTGACAATGAATGACACACAAGAGCAGGTGGCTGCTGAGAAGCAGCCGCTTGGCTGGTTGTTCTTGCTCAGCCAGTGATTACAAACCCTTCAAGGGTCTAGTTTTGCAGCGTCCTCGGATGCTGTGGCTAAACATCAACGGAGAGTTTGATCCTGGCTCAGGACGAACGCTGGCGGCGTGCTTAACACATGCAAGTCGAACGGTGACCCTCGGAGCTTGCTCCGGGGCGATCAGTGGCGAACGGGTGAGTAACACGTGAGTAACCTGCCCCAGACTCTGGGATAACCCCGGGAAACCGGAGCTAATACCGGATATGACACGAAGAGGCATCTCTATCGTGTGGAAAGTTCTTCGGTCTGGGATGGACTCGCGGCCTATCAGCTTGTTGGTGAGGTAATGGCTCACCAAGGCGACGACGGGTAGCCGGCCTGAGAGGGCGACCGGCCACACTGGGACTGAGACACGGCCCAGACTCCTACGGGAGGCAGCAGTGGGGAATATTGCACAATGGGCGCAAGCCTGATGCAGCGACGCCGCGTGAGGGATGAAGGCCTTCGGGTTGTAAACCTCTTTCAGCAGGGAAGAAGCGAAAGTGACGGTACCTGCAGAAGAAGCACCGGCTAACTACGTGCCAGCAGCCGCGGTAATACGTAGGGTGCGAGCGTTGTCCGGAATTATTGGGCGTAAAGAGCTTGTAGGCGGTCTGTCGCGTCTGCTGTGAAATTTCGGGGCTCAACCCCGAACTTGCAGTGGGTACGGGCAGACTAGAGTGTGGTAGGGGAGACTGGAATTCCTGGTGTAGCGGTGAAATGCGCAGATATCAGGAGGAACACCGATGGCGAAGGCAGGTCTCTGGGCCACTACTGACGCTGAGAAGCGAAAGCATGGGGAGCGAACAGGATTAGATACCCTGGTAGTCCATGCCGTAAACGTTGGGAACTAGGTGTGGGTCTCATTCCACGAGATCCGTGCCGCAGCTAACGCATTAAGTTCCCCGCCTGGGGAGTACGGCCGCAAGGCTAAAACTCAAAGGAATTGACGGGGGCCCGCACAAGCGGCGGAGCATGCGGATTAATTCGATGCAACGCGAAGAACCTTACCAAGGCTTGACATACACCGGAAACACCCAGAGATGGGTGCCCCGCAAGGTCGGTGTACAGGTGGTGCATGGTTGTCGTCAGCTCGTGTCGTGAGATGTTGGGTTAAGTCCCGCAACGAGCGCAACCCTCGTTCTATGTTGCCAGCGCGTAAAGGCGGGGACTCATAGGAGACTGCCGGGGTCAACTCGGAGGAAGGTGGGGATGACGTCAAATCATCATGCCCCTTATGTCTTGGGCTTCACGCATGCTACAATGGCCGGTACAAAGGGCTGCGATACCGCAAGGTGGAGCGAATCCCAAAAAACCGGTCTCAGTTCGGATTGGGGTCTGCAACTCGACCCCATGAAGTCGGAGTCGCTAGTAATCGCAGATCAGCAACGCTGCGGTGAATACGTTCCCGGGCCTTGTACACACCGCCCGTCAAGTCACGAAAGTCGGTAACACCCGAAGCCGGTGGCCCAACCTTTAGGAGGGAGCCGTCGAAGGTGGGACTGGCGATTGGGACTAAGTCGTAACAAGGTAGCCGTACCGGAAGGTGCGGCTGGATCACCTCCTTTCTAAGGAGCACTGGCCGCGCAAGCGGTCCAGAGCCTGCACGTGAACGTACGTTTCACGACAGGTGCTCAAGGGTGGAACATCGATTATTTGGCGCTGACACAGGGTCAGCTGCGAGTACAAGTCCGTCGATTCGTCGACAGACAGTGGAAAGCAGCCGGCAGGGTGGCAGCGCCTGGCACGTTGTTGGGTCCTGAAGGCTCGGGCATGCAGCCCCCTTCTGGATCGGGTAACCGGTCAGGTCCTCACCATTGGACGAACCTCCGCGACTGCGGCAGGCGCCATCGTCGGTGAGGTGCCGCCCGTACCTTGAGAACTACACAGTGGACGCGAGCATCTTTGTATGTAGCCAAGTTTTTAAGGGCACACGGTGGATGCCTTGGCACCAGGAACCGAAGAAGGACGTAGGAATCTGCGATAAGCCTCGGGGAGTCGATAACCAGACTGTGATCCGAGGATTTCCGAATGGGGAAACCCGGCTGGAGGCAAGTCCAGTCACCCTCGCCTGAACACATAGGGCGAGTGGAGGGAACGTGGGGAAGTGAAACATCTCAGTACCCACAGGAAGAGAAAGCAACCGCGATTCCGTGAGTAGTGGCGAGCGAAAGCGGATCAGGCTAAACCGAGCATGTGTGATAGCTGTCAGGCGTTGCATGTTCGGGGTCGTGGGACTTTTCAGCCGGCTCTGACAGGCCAGCATGGAGTCAAAAATTTGCGTCATAGTCGAAGGGCATTGAAAGGCCCGGCACAGAGGGTGCGACCCCCGTAGACGAAATGGCGTGAACTCCAGAGAAGTATCCCAAGTAGCACGGGGCCCGAGAAATCCCGTGTGAATCTGGCGGGACCACCCGCTAAGCCTAAATATTCCCTGGTGACCGATAGCGGACAAGTACCGTGAGGGAAAGGTGAAAAGTACCCC
>JAABUY010002352.1_pt1 | contig 22673 bp, 35 predicted proteins | sample 5560271 | NCBI WGS metagenome assembly JAABUY01 (sample SAMN10711886, study PRJNA513374) | rock metagenome | isolation source: Antarctica rocks | place: Antarctica: Victoria Land, University Valley | reverse complement strand
GCGTGATGTGGTCTACTTGCGCGTCATGCCAGTCCCTGGCCATGTCCATGTAGTCATACGGAGCGACACAAAGACTCCGCCACCTCCTCAACGGACCATTGCTCCTTTAGGGAGGTGGCCGAGCGCTTTGAGTCGCTTGTGTATGACGGCATGGACCTCGCCAGGGACTGGCGCGACATACAAGTAGACCACATCACGCCACGCAGCAAGGCTGGCCCGTTCATGCGCCCCAGCGTGCAGGCATTGTGACGGATGCACGTGCGGGCGTTGGCGACTGGGTGTCGTGCAGGTATTCAAAGTGCGCTTCGTCTGCCAACACGGCCTCGTCCCGCCGCCGGCCAGCGGAGGGCCCCACAAGCAGGGTCAGGGAGGAGCCAGGCACTGCACCAGCACTGCCGCGCGCCCTTCGCACGCAGGCGCATGGAGGCACAGCATCGGGTGCCGGCGCCACGGGCGCGCCGTTTTGAGCACGCCCGTCGTCGCGCCCGCCGCCAGCTTGCCGTCCAGCCCGACCGGCCGCCCGTCGGCGGGCGCGAACAGCAGGCGCATCTGGTCGTTCAGCGCAAACTTCAGCCCGACCTCCGGCACCAGGCGCAGCACGTTGGCGCCGTTGCCGCGCCAGAGCGCGGCCCAGCCCTCGCGCGCCGGGATGCGCCACAGCGCGTCACGCGCGCTCTTGTAGCGTTCCGCGGGCGGCGTGAGGCTCATGGCCTGCACCTGCAGCAGGATCTGCCGCAGCCAGCGCCGCGGTCAGCGGCGCGGCTCGAGCACAGCCGCGCGTGCACGCAGCGAGGCAGTGCACACGTCTGTATGCGCGGCGCTGCTCGCAGGCACTGATGTAAGGTGGAACAACACGTCCAGTGCACTCACATTGCAAGCAGAGGCATGCTTACAACGGCGGTCATGCCCCGCGCCGCCAGAGTGGGGCACCTTCACGCGCTCCAGCGGCGCGACCGCGGTCTTCGCAATCGCGCTCGAGCCGCCGGCGCACGCGAGCTGGACAGAAAACAGCTTGAGATTGTCGAAGTACGTGGCGGTCCATGGCTCCTTGCGCGTGAAGCTCCCCGTCGCGCGGCTGTCAGGCGCCTCGCCGCTCGGCCTGCTTTGCATCAGCTAGCGCGCGGCGGCGCCATCAGCCCCGTCACGCTGTGCAGCGCCGAGCGCTTCCCCGCAACACGCGCGCAGACTGCGACACTTATAGCAGCCGCACGGCTGATAGGCTCAGTAAATGGTCAGATGTGCACAAGGTCTTGCAACCAAAGCTGTTCTGTGTCATTGCCGGGAGGCCAGGTACCCTGTCTGCAGCAAGCCTCCAGCAGGGTCGGCCGGGCCAGGCGCGGTGGGGCCTTTGGCCAGCCGGTCCAGGCCAGTGTCCTGCTGGGAACTATGCTGGCCGCAGGCCTTTTCGAGGGGCTGTACCTAGCCTTCAGTCCCGGGCAGGACTTCCTGGCAATTGCAAGCAGGGCGGGGCGGCTGCGAACTTTTGACACAAGTGCGCTGGCCCAGCCTGTGCAGTGTGCACTCCTTGCTCGCTATGAATACCGCTTGGACGCTGTGGCCTATCAAGCTCTTTCGGTGTTTCGCAAACAGGCGCCGGCCGACTCGCACTCAACACCGCCGGGGGTGCGGCGCCGGGCGATGCCGGGGCAAGCGGCCTCGCCGGCGAGGTGACCGCGCTGTGCTGGGCCGCCGCACCTGCCAAGGTGCGTGCTCGAGCGTCCGCGCTCGCTTACACTAGAGCGGCGGGCGCCAGGACGGCTGTGCCGCCGCCCGCGTGCACCCTCGCACAAGCTGCTGTTCTGCACGGCGCCAACCATGCTGCTGCGCAGGCCGACGAGTTGCTGCTGGTGGTGGGCACCGCGGCGGGCGACGTCCGCGCCTTCTCCGCCGCGACGGGCGAGCTCGCCTGGGCCGCGCAGGGCTGCAACGAGGGGTGCGCACTCCGCCTGGCTTTGAACGCAGGCCGGCCTGGAGGCGGGCTCTGCGGGGCGGCGCACGCGCCCGGCGCGCCCCCGCCAATCCCTCGGGAGCCCCCGCTGCGGCGGCGGCCTCGGCGCGCGGCCAGAGCGGGCCGAACTGCGCGCCGGCGCGCAGGGGCGTGGCGAGCGTTGCGTATGCCGCCGGCGCGGGCGCGGGCGGGATGGTGTACTGCGTGGGCGCGGACGCGGCAGTGTGCGCGCTGGAGGCGGGCCGCGGCGCGCTAGCCGCGCGCTGGGCCGCTGGCAGCCACCCGCTGGCCTGCGTGGCGGCCTCGCCCGGTGCGGCTGCACCGCGGCCCCGGCCTACGCGGTGGGCGCGCCTCTGAGGCCTGCTGCTGGACGAGGGTCTGGTGTGCCGTCGACATCAGAGCCCACGTTGCGCGTCGCAGCAGGGTGGCGTCCACACTCACACGATTGCCAGTGCTTGCATGACGAGAAAAAGCCAGCACCTCGTAGTATGAGCGCCAGGATGACGGCCGGCAGCCGAGCGCTTGTGAGGCGCTGCATGCGCGTGCTGCGTGCGCGGCACCTGGGCGCATGCGGGCTCGCTTAGCACCCCCAGCATGCCGCCTGAGCGCGCGCGGTGTCCTGCCGCAGGCTGCCAGGCGGTGCTGGTCGGCAGCAGCAGCCTGGCGCTCTGGGACGTGCCGCGGCAGGCGCGCGTGGCCAAGCTGACAGGGCACACGGTGCGCGCCCGCCGCTGCGACCATGCGCGCGACTGCGTGTCGGCAATGCGCTGGACGAGCGCCCAGGCACACGGTGATGCTGCCCACATGCGCGCCTGTCCCCTCTGGTCGCCTCTGATGCTGCCAGAAAGCGTGACAACACTCTCTGTTTGAATGAGGTACATCTGCTCGAGCTCCTGCCACAGCACCCGGGTGGCGCGCCTGACAGGGCGCTGCGCGGGGCGCGCGCACGCAGACGCCCGTGCAGGCACTGGCGTTCAGCCCGGCCGGGCGCTGGGCGCTGTCGGCCGCGGACGGCGAGCGGCACGTCGCCATCTGGCCGGCCGCGGAGCGCGAGCGCGCCGGCGGCGGCCGGGACAAGAAGGAGAAAAAGAAGCGCAAAGCTGCGGCGGCCGCCGGCCTGCTTGCGCTTGAGGAGCCGGCGGCGGCGCTGGCGACCGCGCCGGCGCCGGACGGCGCCGGCGCCGCCGACGATGCGTGCTTCCAGGCGCGGCTGCCTGTGCGCGCATGTGAGGAGGCTGGTGGAGGGCACTCTTCATGAGTTTCCGCCGCAGGCAACAGCGCCGGGCAGCCAGCCTGCAGCCCGCGGCGCACCTGCGCGGATGGTCCTCGGGTGCAGCGAGGCTGGGATGTCTGTCGGTGCCGCCTGCTGTTGCATCAGAGCGTACTTTGGTGCATCAGGCTGAGAGGGACCCTTTGTTGAGCTGACATGCTTGTCAATGCGGAGCCCCGAAGTGGCGAGGGCGCTGTTGACGCGCGTGCGTGCGTGCAGGTGGCTGCGGTGAGCGAGGCCGGGCGCGCGTACGTGTGGGAGTGCCGCGCGGATGCGGGCGGGCGTGTGGAAGCGGCGCTGCGGGCGCGCGTCAGCGTCCGCGCCGGGTAAGCCCCGCTCCCGCCCCCGCCCGATGCGCGTCGCTGCGCGAGGCTGCTGCTGGGCCGGCGCCGCGGCGTGCGCGCGCGGCGGCGCCGGGCGGTCAGGCAGGGCGCTTGCGTGCTCAAACGGTCGCGCGCGATGGTGCAGCGAGGTCTGCCTGGCTGCTGACGCGTCGAGCTGGGCCGGCCGGATATGGTAAACCTAGCCCTACCATAATCTTTACCCCTACCCCACCGTACGCCGGCCACCAATGGCCGCCTTGCGCAGGCCGTCTGGGGAGTCGCCCGACGCGGTGCTCGCGGCAGAGTTTGACGCCGCCAGCGGCGGTGCGCGCCCAACCGGTAGCGCGCCTGGCCGCGGCTGTCCCGCAAGCAGCTGCCTCCATGAGTGTGCGCATGTCCGGTGTCATGCGCCGGGCTGTGTGGCACTGCAGGAAGCGTGTGCAGGGAGATGTGTCCGGGCATGCAGAATGTACAGCACATTCATGTACAGCACATTCATGTACAGCACATCATGATGCCTGCCGCTTGCACGCCCTGTCAGTTGCTGCTCTGCAGGGCGCTGCTAGCCCATCAGCGAGCTTCCTGGTTGTGGGTCTGTCGTTGCCTGGGCAAAGCGCCCGTCCCAGCCTGGCCCCCGCCGGCGGCGCGCAGGCGCGTCGCTGCTGCTCGCGTGCGGCAGCTCGGCCAAGCCGGAGTTTGAGCGCCTGGCGCTGCCGGCCGCCGGCGCCGCCGCTGCTGAGATACACCTCGAGCCGCGCCTGGTGCGCCCATCATAGCCTGGTCAACCCTACAGAGCTGTCTGTGTCTGTCTCCACGTCAGGCATGCTGCAGCGCCTTGAGCCCCGGCCTTCCCTGACAGGCTATAGCCGCCTGTGCGCAGGGCGGCGTACTGCTGGCGGACGCGGGCACGTCCGGGCGCGGCGCCGCGGAGCCCGCGGCCGGCGGCCGCGGGCGGGGCGCGCGCGGCGGCGCGGGCGGGGCGGCCGCGGGCGCGCCGCAGGCGGCCGCCGTGGGGCCCGAGGCAGCGGACGCGGCGCTGCTGAAGCCCTCGGTGGCCCTGGAGGGCTTGGAGGGCGCGCCGGGGCGGCGGAAACGGCGCGCGGAGGAGCCGGCCGCCAGCGCGAACGGTGGCGCGCTCGGCGGCGCGGGCGGCGGCGCGGGCGCGGCTGGCTCGCCTGCCGGCGGCCTGACGCTGGGCCAGCGGCTGGCGGCGCTGCAGCTGCAGGCCAACGGGCCGGTGCGCGCCGCGCGCGCACGCCTGCTCACCCACCGCCCCTTCGTCCGTGCATGCGCCCGCCCGCCAGGTTAGGGATGCGCCAGCGTGCGCGCGAGAGCTGATGCGGAGCAGCCCAGGGTTGCCAAGCAGCGTGAAGGGTGGTTGTGGAGCTGGTGCGGCTCTCTATCAAGATACTCGCAGCCAAATGACAAAGACGTCAGGTGCACTCTGGTGTATTTGATAGAGCTAAGGTGCATGCGAGATGAGGCCGGAGCGGCGCGCGCGCGCGCAGGACGCGATGGACGAGGACGCGGCGCCGCCGGCGCTGGCGCCCGGGCGCGCGCGCGCGGACTCGCTGGCGGTGCTGCTGGGGCAGGCGCTGCGCGCGGGCGATCAGGCGCTGCTTGAGAAGTGCGCGGCCCGTCCGCAGGGTATAGGGTTAGGATTACCTGCATTGAGCCAGCGGCCCGCCCGTGCGCGGCACCTCATCAGCCCTGCACACAGTCCAGCAGGCGCCGCTGACTGCGGTGCCAGGCAGGGCGCGAGGCAGGCGCATGAGGGAGGGGCGGCCCTGCTCCTGGTGGGCCGCAGGTCGGGCGGAAGCGCGCCGGCCGGGGCATGGCATTGCAGAGCTCGCAGCAGACACGGCATGCCTGCGTATGATGGCGCGTGTGTGTTGTTCGACGCGGCGAGTTTATCATTGTGGTGCGCGCGGCGCCGCAGGTGCCTGGCTGTGGGCGGCGACGCGGTGATCAGCAAGAGCGTGCGCGGGCTACGGCCGCCTGACGCGGGCGCGCTGCTCGTGGCCGCCGTGGCGCGCCTGCAGGCGCGCCCCCTTCGGCTGACCACCCCTCTCCTGTGGCGCTCCAGACCCATCCATTCCACTTCATTGCGTGAATAGGCGGGGCGCTCTGCTCCGGGTCGCTTCACTTGTCATTGAGCGCAGGGTCAGGTGGCCTGCTGTGGCACTTGCTCGCATACCCAGGGCCCGTCGCCGGCTCGCGCTGCTGGCCGTGGCTCCATGCTCTGGGGCGGCGCGGGCGGCAGGCGAAGGCGTCGCGCGGGGCGCAGCTGGCGGCCTGGATCCGCGCGGTGCTGCTGCACCACACCGCGTACCTCATGGCCGCGCCGGGCGTGCAGCCCGCGCTCGCGTCGCTGTACCAGGCGCGGCCCCTTACCCTCGCGACCGCCCGCGGGCGGCTGCCCGTGACGCGTCCAGCCGGCGCGTGCAGCATCGGAGTGGCGCCTGCAGCGCATGCGCGCTGGCGCGCGCTGCCGGCGGCTGCGGGCGGGCGGCCGCTCCGGCCGCGCACCCCTCACTGCAGAGCCGCGCATGCGCTGCCTGGCTGGCCCCCCCGCGCGCATCTGAAAGGGGGCGCGGCTCGGCACCCCTGCATGCCCGAGCGCCTTCTGTCGAGCGCGGCACCCATGCGGCTTCCAGCCAAGCCCGCACGTGGCTGGCGCTCGAGAGCAACCCTGACCCTAAACTGTGCCGCAGGCGATCGAGGCGCGCGTGGCCCTGCAGCGGCCGCTGGCGTCGCTGGCGGGCCGCCTGGAGCTGCTGGTCGCGCACATGCCGCGCGCGGGCGCCGCCGGCGCGGACGACGCGGACGCCGCCGGGCCGCTGGTGCGCTGCGCTCGTGCCTTCCCCCTTCTGTTGGATGTGATATATCTTTTGCTTTAATTATGTGGGACTCCAGGGCTTTCACTGAGCACAGTCGCGGCATGCGTCTCTGCTGTGACTGATCATGTGGAAATGTCTTGCAGTGCTGACTCAGCCTACATCCGCAAATTGATAGGCGTCGATATTCCCGACGCGCATGCAACAAGCAGCACATGGTTTCCAGCATCCAAAAAACTGCTTCTGGTCTGTGAAGAGTGGCCATGTGTGACGCGTGTAGGTGGTGTACGACGAAGTGGACGAGGGCGTGGAGGTGGAGGACCCGTTCGCCGCCGGCGCAGCCGGCAGCGGCGATGATGCGGCCGGCAGCGAGGACTGGCAGACCGACGAGGACGACGCAGAGGGCGACGGCGACGAGGAGGATGAGGACGAGGCGGAGGAGGACGAGGAGGAGGAGGAATAGTGAGAGGTTGGGGACCTCCTCTAGACCTAGGGGTGCGGGGCGTGTTGCAGCCTAATGTTCCTAAAGGCCTAGTGCCCGCCCAGTGTGTGAGGAGAGGCGGTCCTGGGCTTCACACCATGTTGCAAGCCAGAATGCATGCACGCATTGCGCATGTGTGTGGCGGAGAGCGATGATGATGTGACAGAGCGTGCCAGGCTACCGAGGTCGTGCAGGTGGCAAGCCTCCTACAGCGCGCTGACAGGCAAGACTCAGGCGGCAGCAGCCTTCGTGCACCATTGCATGCAGACACCTTCAATAGCGCGCCGGAGCAGACGCGCCGGTCAATGAGTTCACATGCGAAACTGACTTCCGCGGCCGTACAACACTCTTGCAGCCCTGAACCTTCCTGGCTCATAAAGGTCGGCTCTGTTGCAGATACACGACAGCACAGTGTGCATGCATACGGATGTACTTTTAATTATTCATTCACAAGTTCACTTCTGCCGTGCATCGCTCTCTGCCTGCTCACTGCGCTGGTCCTGACACCTTGCCTACCACAGGCAGAGGGGCCTGTGCATTGCCTACCCTACCCCAACCCTGACATCACATCACAGTCGGTCCATCGCCAAGCCTCACCATCATTGCCACCATCACGGGCGATCCTCACAGTCTTCTGGCCAGCCCACCGTCGCCGCCCAGGCGCGGGCACGCTCATGCGCGGCCAGGGCGGCCGGCAGGTCGGGCGCGTCGGGGGCGGGCCAGCGGCGCCAGGCGAGCCGACGCAGGCGGGCCTCATGCTCGGGACCTTCACCTGGATCCACCTCGACAGCAAAGCGGTCGCTGTACCTGCTGATCAACTCGCGCACGACCTCATGAAGGAGTGAGCCTCCACTATGCACCCACTGAGCCACTGGGCCGTAGACAAATTTCATAGCGCGCAGCTCTGCGGCCTGCAGGCCAGCGCGGCACAGGCTGTCCACAAACGCGACCACGTTGTCCTGGTCACCACCCAACAGGCGCACTTCGTTTGCAGCCGCAACGCGCACAGACCTGACCCTGCCAAACAGGTCAGCGTGGGCAACAACGTTCGCCCCCGAGGCGTTCAACTCGAAGGCTGGCGACACAGGGAACTCCCTCAGGAGGGGGATACAGACGAGGCTCAGTGGCTCTGCGGCTTCCACGCATGTCACGCAGAGGCTGTGCAGCCACGGCAGAGCCACGCCTGTTGTTGACTGCGGCGCCCATGCCAGGAACCGTCGCCAGTTACTACAGACACCGAGCAGGTGCAGCTGCTCCAAAGCACCTGGCAGGCGCTCGGGCCACAACCACAGATGTCTTGTCCACCAGCCGAAGTCCATACCTATCAGGCCTTTAAAGTCACGGCAGTCAACGCCCAGCTTGGTCAGGCGCAGGCCGCTCAGGTCGAGGGCTCCTGGCTCGGGCAGGCCACAACCCCCGCTCCTCCGCCACAAGCCCCGCTCCTCCTCGCCCTTGCAGGCCACAAGTCGCAGCGGCACGCCGGACAGGTGCAGCAACGTGCCGCCGTGCAGGGCCATAAAGCTGTTGAGCAGCGGCTGTTCCCAAAGACCGTCCTCAGGGTGAAAGCTGGCGGCCTCCATGCGGCCCGCCTGCGCGGGCTCGAGCAGCCAGCTGCGCTGGCCCGTGGTCAGGCGCGCCGCGCTGAAGTCGAGCGCCAGCGGTAGCGGATGCGCGCGCAGCAGCTCCCGCACGCAGCTGCACACCAACGCCAGGCCGGCCGCGCAGCGCACCTCCTCCGCTGCAGGGCGCGCCGGCCTGTCCGTCCAGGCGCGCCGCAGCATGCCGCCCAGCAGCTCGTCGGGCAGCGTGAAAAAAGGCACCTGCGCGGCCAGCCGCGTGAAAAAAGGCACCTGCGCGGCCAGCCGTGCGCCTGAGCGAGGGCAAACTAAGGTCACCCAAGTGTGTGGCGATGCAGTCGCGTTCCGCCCTTCAGTGCCACCGGAAGGCCGCGCCTGGTCTGGTGGCTGCGGCTCGGCGCTGCGGGCGATACGTCCTGCACCGTCCTGGGAGCCCATGCCTCACTGTGCAAGGCTCACATCACGAGGACGGCGGACGCACGCACGGGGCGGACAGAGCTGGCGCAGCGCGCGTGCCGGGTGCCTGGTGTGAAGTGCCGCTCGACCTGTATTCTGACTTGCTGGCCACTGTCAAGGCTGATGGCAAGCAGAGCACACACAGTGCTGCTTGGGCGGGGAACCCACACGCGTGGAGGGCGTCAGCAACTTTCAGGCCTTCCTGAGGGCTGCTTCGCGGATGGATGCTTGATGGGGTTGCTCTAGCCCTATCTCTTTCCGACACCTCTCGGTGTGTTGGTCGGTAAGTCGCGCATCGGTTTCTGGGTCGCTGGCCGGCTGAATCAGGCTCATGAACAGTGCGTTAGCAAAGCAGCAGCTGTCCCTGCAGTAGGCAACTTGGCATGGCTACCGGTTCATTGGCCGAGGGGCCGGCAGTGAACGACGGTCGGCAGCCTAACAACAGCGTACACGACGGGCAGGAGGGCGAGTCCATATCTGCTACAGTGGTCAAGGCGTACCGCGAGGCCGGACCGGCGTCCGGTCCTCCCGAGGTCGTGACATGGAACGCGGAGGTGAGCACCACAGGCCGTACTTAAAGACGCGGCAGTCTGCGCGTGCAGTCTGTTGGTGCTGGTGCAGTCAAGAGGCTGCTTGTGCCAAGAGCGTACCTATGTGGAGGCGTGGATGCCGGCGCAGATGGGAGTCGACAGCACGTTGCAGTTCACTGCTGCGGGGGCCGACCTGGACGCCATGTTGCAGCTGTGGAAGCTGCACATCTTCACTGTGCCTCTGACGGCCAGTGCGCGCCCCTGCTGAGCGCGGGAACCCTGGATGCTTTCGCGTGCGTACGCGCGCGCGCGGCGGCGCGGGTGTGACCTTGTTGTGCGTGAGTGCAGGCATGCTCGGGAGGCTGGCCGGCGACATGCAGCGCTGCGCCGCTGAGCAGGATGCTGAGGAGGGCAGCGCAGACCTGCATGCCAGGCCAAGGGCGGCCGGCGCTGCCGGCCCCTCAGACGACGCGACGCAGTGCGCCGCGTCTGAAGCGCATGCAGGCGGCCGATTGTGGCGCAGTCAGCTTGAGCGCGGCGCCTGAGCTCACGAAGGTGGGAAGCGCGCGCTGGTGTGCCGCGCAGCTCGGCGCCCTCGGAGCAGGACCTGCAGATGGGCGAGGAGGTTCTGCAGATGGTTGCTCTGGACCACTGCATCGACGTCATCGTGCTGTTGCCGCACGACGGCATGCTGACCGCCAAGCGCTTCGGAAGTGCGTTGCGGAGCACGTTGGCCCGCTCATGGAGGGTGGTGTGTGTTTTCACCACTGATGGAGTGCCAGGCTCTGACGCGTGTGTCGTGTCGGGGAAGGTGGCGTCTGCCGGGCGGCAGTCTGGCTGTACCTCGACCCTGTGTCGAATTGCTTCCAGGCTGCATGCCCCAGGGAGCGCATGCAGCTAATGCAGGTGGATGGCCATGACGACTACTTCATTGTCCTGCCGCATGGCGGCGGGCAGGCTGAGCACGAGCCGGCTGCGTCTGCTGCCGTGCGGCCGGAGCGCGCAGCGCCTGCCCCAGAGGGTTCCGGTGGGTTGCTGGCTGCCATGCAATCTGTGCTGCCCGCGCTGTGGCTGCCCTGAAGCAGGGCGGCCTCTGAGCGGTGCTGGGTGTGCTGCTGCAGTGAATGGCCGCGACGACTACTGCGTTGTCCTGCCGCATGGCGGTGGGCAGGCTGAGCATGACCCGGCTGCGTCTGCTGCCGCGCTGGCGAAGGTCGCAGCGCTGCCGAAGGCCTCACAGGATGCCGGTGGGTTGCGGGCTGCCATGCAATTTGTGTTTGCCCGCGCTGTGGCTGCCCTGACCCAGGGCGGCCTCTGAGTGGCGATGGATATGCTGCTGCAGTGAAGCTCGCGCTTCGTGGCCTCCCCGAGACGCCGGGCGTGGATGACACGGCGGGCGAGCCTACAGGCACGGCCAACGTCGCACAGTTGGGAGACAACGACGCTGGCGGAGGATACCTGGGAGTGGTCCGTACCCTCACAGCACTGCTGTGTCTGGCAGCAATGTCATCATACGGCCGCACGTCACTAAGCAATGCTGACTCTGCATGCGCTGTCTCTGAAATATGCTCGAACAGGCAGATGTTGCACTCCAGAGACTGGCTTGGCCATGAGAGGGTGTTTGCACGTTCGCACCCTTCAGACACAAGTTGCCGAAAATACTCCTTGAGCAGTTCTGTGCTGCAATGGTCAAGGACCACTGCTTGTAACGCGATTTTTGTTGTTGAGCTGTCCTCCGCTAGCTTTTCGCAGTCCTACATGAGCCTTGCCCTGTTCCTGTGATGGCTGCTTAGGAACCTGAGCATGCGCAGTATCGTCTGCAGGCCATGCCATGTCACTCAACATACATGTACAAGCACCACTGGCAGTTCTACTGTCTCAGATGCATTCAAGATCATGCTCCTTGTGTGCGTAGCCCGTCGAGGAGCCCTTCATGGAGCGGTACGAGAAGGTCAAGCAGGACCGCGAGGCTGGAGCAGAGGCCTTGCAAGTTTGCGAATGTAGGACTCCCTCGCCTTTGCGCTTTCCTTGTATCCCTTTACACGCTACGGCTGGCTGCACGCACCTGACGATCATTGCCTACATCCCCTAACTCTAGCTGGCTGCATGCCCCTGACAGGGCTGCAAAGAAGTTCTTGTCAAAGATATATTGTCAAACAAAAATGTTGCATATCTGCGTAGGGCTGGGCCCTTACGTCGAGGGCTGCTGTGGCAAGATTGGAGCAATGCACGGGCCTTTGCTGTACCCACGCCCCTTTCCAGCGCTGTTTCAAATCATCGTACAGCAGAACACGCATCGACTCACGGCGCAAGACATCGTCAAGGAGACCTGCAAGTACAGCGGAGTAAGCGCCCTCACAGATGAGATGCTGCATGGGGGCCGGTAGGGGCATGTATAATGGCGTGTGTGTCACAAGCTACGCCGTTCACATCACCGGGCTGTTGCTGTCACAGGTGCGGGGCTTGGTGGGTAGGTGTCTGCACAGTTCGTGTGGCTAGGCTGATGGTCGTCTCGAATGCTTGTGCGTGGGGTGCGGCAGGCCGAGAGCTTGAGTGCGCTGACGCCGGCGATGGTGGAGGCCATTAGCCTGCCACAGTTCATCAACATGGGCCTGAATGAAAGCCAGGCAGCGTGTGCTAAGAATGTGGCCCGTCGCTTCTTGAATGGCTGGCTGCCCGCCAACCTGGGCATGCTGCACGACATTGCCATCAAGAACCTGCTGCTGCCGTTGAGGGGCATCGGTGCGCACTTACGTGTCTATGCGAGGGCATGCGTAGAGGCCAGCGTGGGCAGCGTGGCCATCAATGGGTGAGGCGGTTTGGCAAGTCACAGCCGCACATCAAATGCAGCAACTTCTGCTGTGAACATGCGGTATGTGAGGCGTGCTGCAAAATGGTGGTGCGGGGTTGCTGCTGTGTTTTAAAGGATGGCAGAGGTGTCGTTGGCATATGCAAGTGTTACCATGCAGGGCCCTGGACTGTGGGCACATTCCTGCAAAAGCATGCCGGGCGTGCGGACATCCTGACGCTGGACCGCCATACGCGCGCGGCCATGAGGGCGCTTTTCGCCAAGCAGCTGCAGATACTAGAAACGGGCCATGATGAGGACAGCGCGATGGAGGTGCTGGCTAAGCGGCTGTGGAGCCCGCACCGGACCTTGGCAAGGTGAGGCCTCGGCATCCCCCAGACAGGCTGCTCCAGCGTGCTTCCCGAGCATGCAAAAGTACCATGCATGGCCATATGGCACCATTGTGGTTCTGCATCATGCATGGCACCATTGCCTGCATGCTTGCCTGCTGATGACAATGCACAGCATTCATGCACGCATGGAGACGCAGAGAGGGGTGTGCACGGGACATGCATGATGCTGCATAGCACCGACGCATGTGGTTCCCTGTCCATGCAGCGCCATCCTGTACCACATTTCGTCGCATGAACTCCTCCCGCGGCGGAAGGTGTCAAGCACTTCGGCATGACCGGAGGCCGGTTGGTGGTGTGCAATGCACATGCATCAGACAGACTTTGCAGGCTGCACATGTGCTGCACCTTGCGTGCCTGCTGAGCGAGGCTGCAACAAGCCTGTTATGATGCTGGAGTGCGCTAATAGAGGTGACTGCACTTGACACACATCACCAAGCGTGCGGTGTAACACGGACTGCCTCTTCCTCTTTCGGCCGCACAGGAGCAAGGAAGAGTGCCACACTGGCAGGGCGCCATCGCAAAACCTTGTATGCCGTGGGGACATGCTCTTTGTGTTCCAGTCACCCAGCACAGGCAGCGAGCACAAAACGGTATATATGGCAGACTGCAGTGGCCTGCCCGCTCATAGCCTGGCCGCCCAAGTCGGATGCTTGCGCATGTGTCCCCAGCTCTGCAGGGCGATATTATTTCACAAGCTACCAAGACTGCCTTCAAGTCAGTACACCTACGCCCCATGTAGGGCCAGGCGCATTCTGACCCTAGCTCACCCGACATACCAAGACGATACATGCTTTCAAACAGTGTCCCAGCTTTATTCCGCATCTGGCACGTTCATGCAGGACCTCCCCGATCCTCACCGCTGCCTTCATCATAATTCCTCACAGCTGGGCACTCATGGAATCATGCACTTGGCACGCCCATGCCAAAAAATGCAGCAGTCCCAGAGACGCTGGAATCTTTTACACAGGATGTTGGAGAAAACAATTGTTGGAAAAAGTCACGACTTCATTCCTGAGAGCAAGCGGGCAGCGGCCCCAAGCCTGCAGCAGCCGCGGCCGCGCCGGGAGCGCAAGTGCTGCATTGCCTGAGCTCCCGCCCATGACCCAGCCCTTGTGCACAAGCCGTGCGCACGCGTGTCCCGCCGCCAGCGCGCCGGCTGCCTGTGCACCGCCTAAGCACACGCGCCGCCCAGCGCGCGGGAGCCTGGCACTGCGACCAGCGCTGCTGCTTAGGGCCAGAGGGCTGGCCCCGCCCTCCCGCCGCTTTTCTGCTGGTCATGCGTCAAAGCCCTGGAATCGGGAGCCTGCTGCGGCCGCGGCCGGCTGCGGCCGCGGCCGCGCCGGCGCGGCGGCCGCCGCATAGCCCGAGGTTCCCCGCCGCGGCGCGCCCACCTGCACGTGCCGCGCGCGCGCCTCCGCCGCAGCCGGCGCGCCGGCCGCCTCGCGCGCCGCGACCGCGCACGCCTCGCTGAGCGCGCGGTGGCCCGGCTTGGCGGGCGCCGGCGGCGCCGGCGCCGCCGGCGCCGCGCCGCACGCGCGCGCCTCGCCAGGCGCGGCGCCGCCCGCGCCGCCCGGCGCATCCGCCAGGAACGGATTTGTGCTTGCCACGTCGGCCTCCGCCGCAAACGGGTTGACGTATGCGCCGTCCGCGCCTGCCGGCGCGCGCGGCGGTGGCGGCGGCGGCGGCGGGATGCGCGGCACGGCGGACGCCTGGCCAGCGTCGGGCGCCTGCGGCGCGGCCGGGTCGGAGCACGCCTGCGCGGGGCCGCCGTCCTCCGCCGCGGCGTCCTCGCCGCCGATGTTGTTGTTCAGCGCCATGAGCCGCTGCGTGAGCATCTCCAGCCGGCTCTGCGACCCCAGGCAGTCGGGCAGTCAGCAAGTCAGTGCCGTACAGGCAGACAAGTACATCACTTCAAGCCACCATGAAAAGGGCAAAACCAGCTGCGGGGTCCGGCGGCAGGGCGCCCGCTGCGCACCAGCTGCGCGTCGGCGCTCTGCGCGACCAGCTCCGACAGGTCGCGGCACAGGTCACCCTTGACGGCCTCCTCAGCCTTCAGCTTGGCCTCCGCCGCCTCCGCCGCCTGTGCGCACAGCCGGCCGCCGAGCTTGACACCTGGACAGCTGCAGCCGTGCAGTGTTCAGGCAACCTCCGTCGAGGCCCCCCGAGCGACCCCCTCATAGTACGGCCTCTGCTGTCACTTGCATACAAGCAGAGTCCCTGCGCCACACCAGTGCCGGCACGAGTGCGGCGCGCGTGCCTTGCGCGCCGCAAAGTAGCGCTGCCGCGCGCCGAGGACCTTGTCGTTCTGCGTCTCGATCTTGCGCCGCAGCAGCGTGATGCCCTGCCGCCGCGAGCCGCACGTCTGCTGGATGGAGCGGTGCAGGCTGTTGAGCTCCTCCTCCACGCTCAGCAGCCGGCCCTTGCTCTTGAAGATGCACCTGGGACACCCCGCGTTGCGTGAGCGCGTATCCGCAGCGCATTAGCTGCTACGTTGCAGTGCGGCGCCGGGGCAGACAGCTGCAGCGCGTGGGGGCCGCACTCGCGCAGCATGCGCTCCTTCTCCTCTGCCAGGCGCTCGCTCCGGTTCAGGACGGCCAGCCGGTTGCCCCCTTCGGCCAAGATGAGCTCCTTCTCGTTCTGCTGCAGTACCTGAAGGCTCCTGGCGGACACCATGTCGGCCATGGCTGACGCTGAGGCGCGCACGGCCGGGTGGCGCTGCGCTGCTGACGGCCTTGCTGCGGAGTGCGTGCGGTGATAGAGTGCTTGGCCAGTCTCGAGGCGCCAGCCTTTCAGCACTTCCTCCGATTGCATGCCTCATCAAACCAGACATGAAGTAGGGTTAAGCCCTGAGCAGTTATTAGAGACTACGGGCTGATCCACAGTGTGCAGTGATCCATCTAGGGTTGAAAGTACGAGCCAATCCAGAGATATTCTTACACAGCTGGGGACCTGGGGACACACCGGCGACTGCACAGACACAAATGATACAGCATGGGGCCTCTAGCTAACCTACCGCCGCTACACAGCGCCCCCCGCCGCCAGCCTAAAACACCAGCGTGTCCAGCATGGTGGCCATGCACTGCACAATGTTGGCCGACATGAGCGAGTGCAGGTGGCGGTCCAGGTGCTGCCGCGCGTCCATCTTGCCGACGCGCGCGACGCCGCGCGCGGCCGGCGCCAGCGCCGCCTCCTCCGCCACCGCCTTGTCCAGCTCGGCGGCCAGGCGCTGCATCTCGCCCGCGCTGCTCTCGTTGCCCTTCGTGACCTCCTCGAAGTCCCTGCGCACGCCAGACGTGCTATTTTTATCAGAACCCTGTCAGCTGTGCCCATGTCCCAGAAGCACGACTGCACGTCAGCAGGTCCCCGGTCAGTGCTGCAGCCGGCAGCAATGCTCCCAGCTTTGCCTAACTCCGATTGAGCTGACCTGCAATGCGTTGCCCTGCCGTAGGGCTGCGCCCGTAGAGAGCCACAGTAAGCTGGTACACGGCTGTTATTCATCATAACTCACAGGCTGCAAAAGCGGCCGCTGCCAGCGGCACGTTCTGCACTGCCAGCAGCACGCACTGCGGTAGGTCCTCATGTTAGCGCTGGTAGACTTGCTGCAGCAGACCGCTGTGCAATGCGCTGACGGCACGAAAGCAAGCAAGCACGTACACGGCACTGCGCACAGCATGCGCACGCCCACAGCAGCGACCCCAGCGTGCTTCACACTTTGCAACACGACGCCCCGAAATACGGCACCCGCATGCAGGCGCTGCCTGCCTCGCCATGCAGGGCCGCTCAGTGAAGCAGGCAGCCGTGCCGCCGCCGTGCCAAACCCATGTCACAAAGAGGTCCGCGTGATGGGCGGTGGCGGGCGCAGGCCGCGCACTTGAGCATGAGCCCGGCCGTCCAGGCCTTCTTCTGCAGGTTCATGAGCATGCGCTCCTCCAGCTCGTTTTTGCGGTACGAGATGGCGATGGAGTAGTAGTGCCGGTTTAAGCCGTGGATGAGCGCCTGGATGCTGGGCTTGTTCAGGTGGCCCAGGTTGCTGGTCGTCTGCCGCGGCTCCTGGCCCAGCATCATCGTCTGCGGGTTGATCAACCTGCGCCGCCGCGCCGCGGCCTCAGTGCGCAGCCGCTTCAGCGCTGCCGACCGGCGCAGACAGCGCGTCTAATGCCCCGAAAAGCGGCGACCACGTTGTGAGTGCTGCAGTCAGCTGACGGCATGGAAGGGCTAACAGGCCAGCTCCATACGCGTTCTCTCGCTCTCGAAAGGCATGCAGATGTATGAAGTAGCGCACCCACCCTGACCCCAGCGGGCGGCAGGTCCTGACCAGCCACAGTGCCCAGGCCACAGCAAGCAACAGCAGCACGCGCCGCGGCGCCACGCTCAAGAGTCACAGGCCGCGCGCGCGCGCGCGCCTGAAAGCGTCTATGACGACCTTGCCCTTGACGGACTGGATCGGGTCCACCACCACCGCCACCGCGCGCTGGTTCAGCGCCTCAAAGCTCTGCCGCCGCAAGCAGAGCGCTCGGCATGGTGATACAAGCTGCAAGCGCTGTGCGGACCCATGCAGGACGCCCGCGGCCGGGAGGGCAGCGCCCCTGCGCGGCGGCGGCGGGCGGGCGGGGCACGCCTGCTGCGTGTTAATGTCCACGCCAGACAGCCAGCAGCCAAAGCCCGGGTGGCTGTGGTACCAGCCGACCACCATCTCGGGCCTGCGCACGCACTGCCGCGCGCCGGTCAACGCGCACATACGCTTCTAGGGGCCGCAGGGTGCCTGGTCCACTGAAGCAAAGAATCAAAGTTGTGTGCGGCCACCGCGGCAGCGCATCCAGCGCTTCCAGCTTGGCAGCAGCGCGCACTCCTGCCGCCCAGCGCACGCCGCCGCGCCCCGCCCGCCGGGGCGGCGCGCCTGCCGCACTGCTTCAGCATGTCCAGCATCTTCGTCTGGAACACGGGGTCGACCGCCTCCACGCTCACGCCGGTGCCGGACTGCGGCATTGCAAACACGTCCACCACCTTGACGGTGTACTCGTCCACGAACTCGCCCAGCATCAGGCCCATCACCTCCATCGGCACGCCCGCCCGCCCTGTCGCGCGGCTGGTTGAGTGACTTACAACCGTGCTGAGCGCCTCGTGCGCACACCGCCGCACACCAGCGATGGAGTCAGCAGTGCAGCGCGGCGGGCGCGGAGGCCAGGCGGCGGACCGTGCTTGAGCATCTTCAGCAGCGCGAGCGAGGAGATGTAGATCTGCTCGGACGTGTCCACCTGCGGGGAGTCGCCGGCCGCCGCGCCCATGCCCCCGCCGCCCTGCGAGCCCTGGAAGATCCGCTGCAGGCGGTCCATGGCGCCGCCCGACGCCTCAGGCCCGCGCGCGCTGCGTCACGCCCGGCCTTCCTTCGCGGCTCGCCTCCTGTCTCGCTCGCGCCTGCAACCGTCCGCACGCAAACTGCTTCACTGAACTCACGGCTGGCTAACTCGACAGGCTCAGCAAGTTGTGCAGCTGTGCTGTGCAGGCTGTGGCAAAGGTGGTGGAGGAGGGCTTGCACAGGGTCTGTTCGGGTGAAGGCCTGTATGTGGCTGAGGGGACAAACAAGTCTGTGACGAGCCCTCCTCCACCCCTCCCCTGGTGCCAGCAGACAGCCAGCCACCATGTCGGGCAAGGGAGCCAAGGGCCTGTCCGGCAAGGGTGCCAAGGGCACCATGGGAGGGAAGAAGAGCGACGACAAGAAGAAGCCCGTGTCGCGGTCCGCGCGCGCTGGGCTGCAGTTCCCGGTGGGGCGTATCCACCGTCTGTTGAAGGTGCGGGCGGGCTGGGAGGGCGATTGAGGCTGGCAGCAAGCCCTATGAGGACCGTTGTGAGCACGGCCATTGCATCCTGGTCCTGACGCCCGGCCGGGGCGCCCACCAGGGCCGCGTGACCGCCAACGGGCGTGTGGGAGCCACGGCGGCCGTGTATACGGCAGCCATCCTGGGTGCGGAAGCCCGGGCGGGCCGTGTTGTTGGTTTTCCGCGGCCCGGCAGCCCGGGCCCGTGCTGCTGCGGCTCGTGCCGGGCCGGGCGGGCCGCCTGGGCGTGCGGCGCGCACCTGCGCGCAGCCGAGCCGGTGGCCTGACCGGAGCTGTGGCGGATTCGCAGAGTACCTGACCGCCGAGGTGCTGGAGCTGGCCGGCAACGCATCCAAGGACCTGAAGGCGCGGGCCTCGCGCGCCCGGGAGCTCGCGTGGTGCTTGGGCGCGCTCCAACTGCAGGCCATGTCAATGGCCAGATGTTAACACTCCGATCCGGGACCCCCGCGCACAGGTGAAGCGTATCACGCCGCGCCACTTGCAGCTGGCTATCCGTGGAGACGAGGAGTTGGACACGCTGATCAAGGTGCGGCGCGCGGTCTCTGCGCGCGAGTGCCTGCGCGGCGCGCTGGGGGTGGAGGTCATCGCGGCTGCGGGCGTCGCAGTCCGTAGCGCATGTGTGCCAGGCTAGCTGCCAGAGGCTGTGTTTGCGGATTTGGTGGGGGGCGACGGACGCGGCGCGCGGACAGCTGGGCACGCCGTCGAGCCTTGGGTGCCAGGGTGCGCGCGCCTGAGGGGGCGCTGCGCGCGCAGGCCACCATTGCGGGCGGCGGCGTCATCCCGCACATCCACAAGAGCCTCATCAACAAGACGCAGGTACGTGCGCAGCGCAACGACTGCCTCGCGTCCGCAGCTGTGCAGCGCACCCATGCAGGCCTGTGCAAGGAGTGCACGGTCCGCTGCTGACTGTGCTGCAGCGCATGCATCCTGCTGCACGCTCCTGGCCGCTGCGCTGAGCCTGTGGCCGTGTCTCGCGCGCAGAAGAAGGACCTGCCCTAGGCTGCCGCGGGGGGCACGCCGCAGCAAGCGGCGCGCGCCAGGGGGCGCCCTTGGGGCGCCAGGGGGCGCACGCCGCGCAGCAGAAACCTGTACAACAAACCCTGCCCTGTGTGGAACGCTGGCCGGGGGCGCCCAGCCATTGTGCAGCGCGGCCTGCGGTCGCCTGGCGCGCACGGCGCACCCTGCACCTCTTTCATTTCCGGCTTGCGACCCGTGGCGCCGCGTCAAACGCGCCGCTTGTTTGAGCGCCACGGCTAGCCCCATATTTTGAGGTGGCGCCTGCGCCTCGCCGCACGGCCCCCGCTCCCCCGAGCGGCTCCCAACAGCTTGCGGGCGGTGCGGGGCGCGCGCGGGGAGGGTCAGGCTGGCGCCGGGCGCCGCGGCGCGCGCGGCCGTCCGAACCGCGCCTTGACATAGCGCATGAAACTAAGCTACATTGCTGTTGGGGTATCTGCCAGCTCCGGCGGCACGTGCGCGCCTGGAGCCTGTAACGCGTGCGGCCCGCCGTGCATGTACGTATTGGCAGCCAGTGCAGCAGTCACAGTCCCCATACAGCTATCTGACACCTGCACACAGGGCATGCCTCAAGGCGCAAAGGTGCAAGCTGCGTGGAACGCCGGTCAAGGCAGCCAGCAGGTACACAGCCAGCAAGGAGCTGGGCAGGGCTTGCATCATGCAGGAGAAGGAGCACTGAGGGACTGGCTGACCAATGCATGCGAAAGTCAGTAGGCTGTCTGCTGCAGGTCACCTGGCCCGGCTGCGCAGTGAACTTGGCACCCCTGTCGGTGTAGGCAGAGCGGCACTGCAAGCTGGCGCTTGTGAAGCTCCAAAGGCCTGCTGGCGACAGCAGACAGGACAGCCGCTTGGCCGGCGCCGCTGAAGGGCAGCGAGACTCCACGTTTGCAGGGGCTTGGAAGCAGTTAAAGGGGAAGCTCGTGGCCCCGGACGCCGGCCAAGCAGGCAAGCATACAGGCCCAGCTTTCAAAACGTAAAAAAACAGGGCCACAGGACTGACAACCGCGCTCCCAAGCACACCGCTAGGGGACAATTTTAAGGACAAGGTAAATACAACAGGCGCGCAAGCGGCAACCCCAGGGTCAGGCCGGCGGCGGCGGCGCGGCGGCCAGGCGGTCGAGCAGCGCGCCGTCGAGCAGCGCGGGCTCCAGCGCGCGCTCCACCGCGGCCGCCAGCACCTCGTCCAGCAGGTGGCTGACCAGCGGCGCCTCCGCGCCCGCCGCGTACCTGCGCGCCCGCCAAGCCTCCAGGGCTTCAGTCCCCAATGCCTCGGGACGAGCAGCGCAATCCTGTCCAGCAATATTTCTTGAGCGACCCAGCGGCAACGAGCACCGCCGTCCGGCGTAACAGCATCCGTCAGGCCTGCCCTGCTCCCAAAACTGCTACGGCTAGCACCCACACTGGACGCACAGGGCCGAAAGCACGGCGCTCGGGTGTTTCTGGTCGGCAAGGGGGCGCATGCAGGTGGGGCAGCCCCCACCTCAGCAGCCAGGCCCGCCCGGGCGTCCAGGCGCCGCATGGGCCCCCCAGGGGGCCGCGGGGCCAGGCCCGCGCATGCATGCGCAGGCATGCCGGAGCGGCGCGGCGGCCGGAGCGAGACAGGCTAAGGACAGGGCTGGAGCGCGGGCCGGGCGCGCGCCGGCGCAGGTGCGGCCGCAGGAAGTGCACGTCCACCTGCAGCTGCTGGAGGCCCGCGCGGCCCAGCGTCTGCAGCCGCACGCCCTCCACCAGGCTCTTGAGGCCCGCGCGCGCGACGCCTGCGCCGCGGCGCCCGGCGCGGCTCACGGCGCCGCCGGGCCTGCCGCATGTTCGCCCGCCCGGAGCCGCTCGCCGCCCGGCGCCTGGTGCGCTTCACCCTACCCTAGCCTGCCGGACCAGCTCGCAGCCGACCTCGTGTGGCGTGGTCACTGATGCTGGCGCACCCTGCTGAGCACGCCGGTCGAGCACCGCACGCGTCTGGAAACACCAGCATCACGAGCGGGCAGACTGCACACTGCGCCCCCTGAAGTCCCCGGCTTGGTGCCACAGAGGAGGCTCATGCGGGCCGGCTGCGGCCGGCGCGCCGCCGTCGCAGCTCGCGCCGCATGAGCCTCTGCCGGGCCACCAGGCGGGGGCTCCGGGGCGCGCAGTGTGCAGTCTGGCCGCTCACGTCACTGGTGTTGCAGATGCGTGCGGTGCTCGACCGGCGTGCTCGGCTGCCAGCAGGCCGGCATGCGCGGAGCGCGCCTGGTGCCCCAACACAGGCCCGCGAGCCTGGCGCGCGAGCTTGCGCGGGCTGCGACGGAGTTAGGGTAACCCTATGGGGTTGGGCTAACCCTAGCGCGCCTGCCAGCAGGCCGGCCTGCGTGAAGTGCGCCTCGCTGGGCGGCGCCGCGCGCTCGCGGAACAGCCGCGCCACGTTGCGCTCCATCGCGCCGCCACCCGCGCCGCCGCCGCCGCCGGCCCAGGCCTCTTCCGCGCCTGCGCGCGCGCCGGCCGCCCGCGCTCGCATGTCCGCCCGGCAGACGACCAGTGGTCAGCCCTGCCAGCCAGCCCGCTCCATACTTGCATGGCGTCCGCTGGGCCCGGCGGCTCTGGCGACGCGAGTTCCGAACCGTGCTCCTGAGAGTGCTCTCCCTGGATGAGGACATCTTCCTGGTGGCAACCATCTTGGTCCTCCTGAAAATGAGCAGCAGACAGGCGGACGGCACGGATCAGAGGGGCATCATCTGGCGGGCTCCAGTTGAGGTACCCTATGGGTCAGGGTACCCTACCCCCGGGGTGCGCGCCGCCGTCGACCACCAGCTGCGCCACCTCCGCCTCGGCCGCCGCGAGCAGCTCCAGCAGCAGCGCGCAGACCGGGCGCGGCGCGCGCGGCTCGCGGTGCACGAGCCAGTTGGGCCCGTCGCAGCTGCGCCGCACCGCCAGGCTCAGCCGCCGGCCCTGCGCGTCCACGTAGGCCGCCGCCAGCGCCGCCGCCGCGGCACCCAGCCGCCTGCGCGCCCGCCGGCCCCCCGCACCCGGGTCTGTCAGGCGCCTGCGCTCGAGCGCGGGCGCCCGTGCAGCGCGCAAGCCGCTGACGGCGGCGCGGCGCAGCTTCTGCTGGACGAGCGCGCGCGGCCTCAGCGTCGCTGCGCTGGCAGGGATGCGGGGTGGGGAGCATAGCACTCACATGAGGAGCACCCGCAGTGGGGAGCCCCTGCTATACCTGGCCCCACCAT
>JAABUY010002351.1_pt1 | contig 22685 bp, 38 predicted proteins | sample 5560271 | NCBI WGS metagenome assembly JAABUY01 (sample SAMN10711886, study PRJNA513374) | rock metagenome | isolation source: Antarctica rocks | place: Antarctica: Victoria Land, University Valley | reverse complement strand
GGGCATCGGCTACTACTGGTGGAGCCCTGCAGCCAAGGCGTCCCTGTCCCAGATCCACCGGCCGCTGGGCTTTGCGATCACCGTGGCGGGCCTGACCACCGTGCTGGTGCGCGCCCGCTCCGCAAGCCGCCCTTTCGGCGTGCAAGCAGTGTCAGCGCTCTGCTGATACTTGAGCCCGAGTCTCGCCTGTTCCTGCACCGCTGTGCTTTCGTTTGCAGGTGGGCAGGTTGGCGCGGTGCCGCCCCTGCAGCTGACCCGCTCCCGTGTGGGCGGCAGAGCGGCTTCAATGAGGAGCAGGCGTTGTCGATGAAGCCGGATGCCAACCGCTACGCCGGCAAGGTGGTCATCATCTCCGTGATCGGCCTGGCCGTGCTGGCGCTGCTCATCACGGTGGTGTCCGCGCTCACCGCGGACGAGCGCAGCCAGGACACGAGCGAGCAGGCGCCTGCGCAGTTCGCCGTGGCGCCTGCCGGCAAGGCCAATGGCCATGCGTCTGTGCTGGCGGCGCCTGTGTAAGCACGGATAGTGCGCCGGGCGGGTCGGCTGGCAGAGCACGGGCGGTCCTGCTGCCCCGCACTCCCCTCGTCTGTCTTTCACCGTTCTGCGCCTGTGCCCGTGCAATCGCTGGGCGCCGCATTTGTGGGTCCAGTCGGCAGGCTTCATCCTGCGTAGCCGGGCAGGCTCGCAAATCTCATTTGCGCATTTTCGCGCTTGGATTCTTTGGGGGAGGCCTCTGGTCAACACCGGTGGAGCCCCGCCAACGCCTGCGGCGCCCCTCACGCTGCCAAAGCCGCGCTCTGCTGCCCGCTCCCATGCGCATGTGCTGGCTCGCAAGGGACCTTGCAGGTCTCTTGCACCCCATGCCCTCCGCCGCTGCACCACCGCCACCTCCGCTGCAGGGCGCAGGTCTGCCACCTTGGCTGCGTGCTGGCGAGGGCAGAGCTGCTCGCGCCCGGCCTCTGGGCCTGCAGGGCTGCTGCCTGTCTTGGAACAGACGTGGGCTATTTCCTTGGATTTAATATAAAGCAGTTCTTGTTGGCCGGGTGCTCTCCTGGGTGTCTCTGCATGGCTAGCTTTTTTGCCGGCGGCCAGCTGCTTACCACGGGCAGCAGGCACGAACCCCATGAGACTGTTACCGTATAGAACTTGCCAGGCGCAAGGCCGCGGGGTGGGCATTACCACCATCATAGTGTGTGCAGCGGCGATGAGTGCTGGCGCCCAGCAGCAACCACTCTCACCTGCGCATGTCTGCTGAACCGTGCCTGGCCGCCCGGCCTGGACATTGAAGCCAGGCTACTATTGATAGGCTCTGGTATGCGTGTATGTACTACCTGTCAGGCTGCCTGCTCTTGAACAAGGTATTGATAACTAGCTGCGTCGTGCTGTATGTGGTTTTGCTGACTACCCGCTGTGTGGTTGACGGCCTTGACTATGGTTGTGTAGCATCAAGTATTCGAGCACCGTGCTTTATGACAGGCTGCTTTCAGAGCACCGTACCAACAACTCCCAACAACTCCCTTGTCTCTGTCTTCTCTGCTGAATTACCACGGTGCCCTATGACAGAGCTCACGCGCGACCACGGGTGCCTGCCAGCACCTGGGCAAACCGCTCTCAAGCACGCAGGCACCCTGGACCTCCTGTGCCCCAACACTTGCGGGCTCACTTTCGTCGCCCTCGCGCTCCGCCCCGCCCCCGCCGGGGCACAAGCGGGCCTTCAGGCGCACGCGCTTGCCGCAGTTGAGCAGCCGGGTCCAGGGCGGACGGGTCCAGGGCCAGGGCTTCCTCCTCCGCGGCCGCAGCCCTGGCGGGCTGGCCGAGCGCGCGCAGCGCGCCCGCCTGTGCGAGCCGCGCGCGCGCCACCAGGCGCAGCGCGGCAGCGCGGCCGCCCGCGGCCTCACCAGGCTCGGACCCTGGCGCGGGAGCAGCGCTCGCCGCGCCGCCGCGCGGCGGGCCGGGCTCCGCCGCGCCGCACGGGCTGTCGCCGCCGAGGGCTGCCGCAGGTGCAGCGCCCGAGGCAGCGCCCGGCGCGCTCCCGGCCAGGGCCTCCCGGCCCAGCGCCGCCGCGCGCTCGAAGCTCTGCAGCGCGGCCTCCTGGTCGCCCTGCTGCTGCTGCGCCCCGCCTGCCGCGGCGGGCACCCGGGCGTCAGGCCGCGCGGAAGGTGCGCCGACTGCGCGCCTGGCTGTTGACCGCAGGGCCGGCAGAGGCCAGCAGGCCGCCGCGGCTCACAGCCTAACGCACGCGTGCATGCGGGGTGTGAGCCACGTGCGGGCCGCACGCAGGGCACCCCGCAGATCCGGCTCAGCTTCACCGCCACCGCCACCAGCGCATCTTGCAGGCAGCGCTGAGGGGGCCGCCATGCAGGCCTGGGAATACTGCGTGCTGCGCGGCGCACCCAGGCTGAGCCAGCACAGCGCTGCTGGGAGCCGGGCGCCGTCGCCGGCGTGCAGCCGCGCCGCCTGCAGCAGCGCCTGCTCGGCCTCGGGCCAGGCGCGCATGTGCGCGTGCAGCATGCCGGCGCTGAAGCGCGCCTCCGCGCTGCGCGGGTCCAGCCGCTCGGCCGCGGCCAGCCAGCGCAGCGCGCCGGGCAGCATGCCCGTGGCCGCCAGCGCGCGCGCCTGCGCTCGGGGCCGCCCGCGCAGTCGGGCCGGGCCGGAGCTGCGTCTTGAGCCTGCCACGGCCTCGCTCTGACCTACATGGCCCCGGCCCAGGCAATGCCCAAGCGCTCCCAATGCGTGATGGACAGACCTCAGGCGCCCAAACCAATACCGCTCTCCAGATCAGGGCCGCCCCGGGTTCGGGACGCGCGCGCACCCCCTCGAGCAGGCCGTCGAGGTCGCGCGCGGCCACGCGCGCTTGCAGCCGGGCGTCCAGCCCGCGCACGAGCGCCAGTTTCTCAGCGGCCTGCCGCCCAGGTGCCCCCAGTGCAAATTCTGACTGGGCGGCCTCTGGCGGCGCCGCCGCGCCGCTCGCCGAGTGCGCTTCCGCTGCGGCCGCGCTGGGCGCCGCGTGCGCGGCGGGCGCGGGCGCCCGCATCACCCGGCGCTGCAGCGCCGGCGAGCTCTTGAGCGCATACTTCTGCGCAGCAGCGCGCGCATCGCATCAGGCGGCGTGCCTGCAGAGCTTTGTCGGTGCCCGACCGCACCAATCTGATCGACGCTCTCCTGAATACAAGTAGCTGAGCGTTGCATTACCACGTGCTCTCCTGCGGCACTTTGAAAAACCAGGCGCCCTTGTTACTGCATGGCGATGTAGGCTCGGCGGCTGTGCTAGTCTCCGTGCAGGGCACGGGCGCAGGCCGGGGCGGGCCGCGCACCCAGCCGAGCACGCAGCACGACGAGGTGAGCCAGAACAGCAGCGCGCCGCTCGGCAGCCGCAGCGACAGCCACCCGATCACTGCCAGGGAGCTCCACATGGCGGCCTGCACCACATCCTGCACATGCACGCCTGCAGCGCGCGGCGCAAAGGGCCTGTCAGCTTCGCGCAGCAGCGCCGGCCTTGCCGATGCGAAATGCGGCAGCTGGGCACATCTCAAGGCGGGGTCCGCGAGCTGCGCGCTGGCATGCGAGCGCACTCTGACCTCGGCGTTACTTCTGCCTCCTGGCGCACGCACACATTCCAGCGCCTGTGGCACTCTCATGCATGAGCCGGGGGGGCGTGCCCAGGGACGCGCGAAACGGCGCGCGCACCGGCAGCGGCTTGGCCCAGCGCCTGCCGTGCCGGCGCGGCCCAGTGGATCTGCAGCGCCATGGCCGCGCACACCGCGGCCGGCAGCAGCAGGCCCTGGGGCCCCATGGGGTACTCGTACACCAGCAGGGTCGCCTGGTCCAGCACGGCGTCGAGCGGCGCGACGCCCACCACCTCAAGGCCCTCACCGGCACCCACTGGCGCAGCGCTCCGACCCTGACCCCAGCCCTCCAGGCCATGCTCCGAGGCTCCCGCGCCGCCCGCGCCGGCCCCGCTGCGCGCGCTTGCGGCCGCGGGGGGCGCGTCCAAGGTGTGCCGGACGCAGTAGGGCTGCCGCAGGTCCGGGAACCACAGGGCGCCGCCGCTGGCAAAGCCCGGCCAGCCGGCGCGCGCCATGCGGCCCACGGCTGTCACGCACGTCGCCCACACTCCCACCTGCGCAATTCCATCCCCTCTGCTCGGTCGCTGCCTCGCCTGCGGCTGCCGGAAGGGCATAGCGCCCGGGGCGCGCCCCCCAGCATGCCGCCTGGCCGTCGCGCGGCATGCATGCGTGCGCGCACACAACGGCACGCCAAAGCCCTGAGCACAGTGGTGCACGGTACATGAGTCTGGTGCTCGCACAGACTCCGCACGCCAGTAACGTCACGATCATGCATGCACGACCTGCAGCCGCTGCTCGTGCCCGTGCATCAAGCATTCACTCACTCGCAGGGCCCTCTCCTCAGCGCAGCTGGCCAGACTCTAGAGCTACACTGCGGCGCTGCGACTCGGCATGAGCCATCAGCGTGGCAGGGCAGGGCGCGCCTGCGCAAGCACGCCGGCCGCGAGACGGGCGAGCGTGGGACTGGGCGACACGTGGAGCTCGCGCTGCAGCCGTTGAAACTCATCGTACGTCTGCGTCAGCCGGCCCTGCAGCGTGGCCGGCGTCGGCGCAGGGCCGGCCGGCGCCCGCACTCGCTGCTCGGCCAGCCCCCAGAGGTAGCCGCGGAGCGCGGACGTGCGCGCGGTGTCCGCCATCAGCGGCAGCTTCGCGACGCGCACGCCTGCGGCGGCGCTGCGTCAGCGCGCGCTCGCGCGGCAGCACCCAACAGAGCACCTCACCCGCTTGCAGGCTTCCAGTGCGTGCAATGCGCCGCCAGCAGGGGCGGTGCAGTGCGGGGCGCCAGCGCAGCGCAGCCAGTGCAGGCAGCGCGCCCTCACCGCAAGCTGCCAGGCTCAACGTGGCCCACCAGGGCAGCCCGGCGGCGGCGTGCAGCGCATCCACTGCCTGCATCACGCCTGCCACGTGCGGCCAGGCGCCCTGCAGCGCCGCAGCGGCGGGGTCCAGCGCGGCGCCGGCCGGCTCGAGCGCCTGGCTCGCCACAGGGGCTGCGCCGGCAGCTGGCGCCGCCGCGGCGACCGCAGGCGCGAGGCTGTGCACGCCGTGCCGGCTGGGCACGCCGTGGGCGAAGGCGCGCTGATGTGCGCTCTGTGTGGTGCCCGGCAGCAAGCTTTCCGCATAGCCTGGCGAAGCAAGCCTGCATGCCGCACAGCCGTCAGCCGCTGCTGGTCCTGGACAGCAAGCGCGTGGCCGACCGCCACACTTCCCGGACGGGGCGCACATGCTGAGTGCACGGACATCCCAGGCCCGCCGCAGCCGCGCAGCCCTCTGCAGCATAGCGCATAGAAAGTGAGGTCCACGGGGTGTTGCTCGAGGTTCAATGAGCTCTGTTGATGGAGCACACTTCCATGGTGGGGTGTCAGAGCAGGTGTACACCCTTAACTAGTACGGCAGCCCCGCCTTTCCAGTGTTGTTCAAGGCCTCCGTGTCGCCCCCTTGGCATTGCATGGACAGCGTCGCTGCTGCAGCATTGGCCCTCTCTGCAGCTGCTGAGCGGAGCGCTTAAAGATGGTGGGCGCTGCCCACCAGCAGCTGCCTGGGTGCTCCTGCAGCCGGCAGCTGGTTCAAGGACCTGCAGCACTGCCGCCTGCATCCTGCCACAGCTGGAGGGTCAGGAAGCGGCCCAGGAGACAGATGCATGTCTCTGCGCTGGCCATGTGCGCCCTCTCTGTGACTCCAACGTGCCTGAACCTACATTGTAAGCCTGCACAACGCTTAAGTATGGCTAACGTGAGTCGTGCAGGTCAGGCGCGGCGGCTGGCGTGGAAGCGGTGGCGGGAGTGCGGCCAGAGGTCGAGGAGGCAATCAGAGTCTCCCTGCAGACGTGCTTGACGGAGACTGACCTGCACCTGGGGCCGTGCACAGTGGTACGAACCAGCTCCAACAGCGCCGCACAGCACACCGTGTTAGCGCTCGTGCACCATCGTGTTATGTTCCTCAGTGAGTATCGCTGGCACCTGTGAAAGCTTAGACACACTGTGGTACTGCAAGTGCGTGGTGTGCGTCCAGGGCAAAGTGCGTGACACATATGAAGTCGGCGACAAGCTGGTTATTGTCACAACGGACCGGCAGTCTGCCTTTGACCGCATCCTGGCGTCTATACCATACAAGGTGTGTACCCACAGCTTGCTTTGTACGCTGATGAATGATGTATGACGAAGGGTGAGGACAGTGGACGAGTTAGAGCATGCAAATCAATTTCAATTTCACGCGTGCACTAAGCGCCTCAGCCGCATGCAGGGTCAGGTGCTGAACCAGACCAGCGCATGGTGGATGCACAGCACGCAGCACATTGCGCCCAACGCGCTGCTGGCAGTGCCCGACCCCAACGTCTCCATCATGCGGCGCTGCCGCGTGTTTCCTGTGGAGTTTGTTGTGAGGGGTTACTTGACAGGTAATGCTTCCCAAGTTGGTTGGGTTTGATCTACAACATAATCTCATGCTGCTCCACACAATTCACTGGCACTTCCATGCCGCACTTACATGTGCATGATGGTGTTATTATTGCATGGTGCACAAAGGCTGCGCAACCATGCGGCATGCAGGTAGGATGCATGCTTGGCAACCGCACGGTGCTGTCACTTGCAGGCAGCACAGACACCTCGCTCTGGACGCACTACAGCGCGGGGGCGCGCGACTACTGCGGCAACTTGTTTCCAGATGGGATGCGTAAAAATGAGAGGTACGTGCGCACCCATTCACAGTTCAGCAACACTGTGGCGCGCACATGTCTCTCATGATGATGTAAAGACATGCCAATCACACATGCACACACAGAATGCAGCTCCTGGCAGCTCTTACAGCTCTTTCCTCTACATAGGTGCTCAAGGCCCGTTAATGGCGGACATGGGCTCGCATCAGAGCGCGCGCCTAACAGGCCAGCCGCTGCAGGTTGGCTGCAAATGTTGTGACTCCGACCACTAAGGCGGCAGATCACGACGAGCCGATTGCGCCGCGCGACATTGTTGCGCGCGGCTTGATGTCGCAGGCGGAGTGGGACCAGGTGCGTGCGCATGCTTGAACGCTTGTACAGTGCACGTGCTAGACACATAAATACGGTCACCGCAGCAGTGCTGACATGACTGCAGTGTGTGCCTTGTCTCCGCCTCATGCTTGCTAGAGCAGACCTTCCAAGACAAATCCCTCTTTCCTTGCTGATGTGGCGCGACTGCCTGCTCTCAGTTGGAGCATGTGCTGAAGAGTCCCCTTGCGGCGAGCTACACTGTGTAGCGCGCTCCCCCCGGGGGACAGCGCCGTGCTCACGCCAGCTCGCGCGGCGGACGACCTCTGCGCCAGCTGGACACGGTGCGCGCGCGCGCAGGCGAGCGCGGCGGCGCTGGCGCTGTTCGAGCACGGCCAGCGCGCGGGCGCGCAGCGCGGCCTGCTGCTGGTGGACACCAAGTACGAGTTTGGCGTCGCCGCGGACGGCCGCATCCTGCTCGTCGACGAGATCCACACCCCCGACTCCAGCAGGCGCGCCGCCGCGCCGGATGCGCAGTTGCTGCTGAACTTGTGCACGCAGGCGTGCGCGGCCCTGCGCGCATGTTTACGAGCAGCATGACACGCCAAGCATGCTCGCACGTTTCGTTCGTCTGCACACTGCGTGCAAACAAGTATAAGACATACACATACGTAGTGAGCTTAGTGCGTCCCTGAGGGTGTTGCACAGCACTCATGCCCTGAGGGTCCGGCCATCCAGGCCGCGGGCGCAACGGCAGCTGTTACCACTACGTCAGCTCTGGCTGCCAGCAAAGCGGCTTCTCGGCGCGTGGTGACGTTGGACGGGTGCTCCAAGCAGTTGCGCCTGTGTTGGGTGCATGCTCGCGAGGCTGCTGAGCGGCCTGTAGCGTGAGCTGCTCGGCACAGAGGCAAGCCTGCTCATGAGACCTGCGGTGCGGCTGGGCAGGTACTGGCTGGCGGACAGCTATGCCGCGCGCCACGCGGCCGGCCAGGAGCCGCAGAGCATAGACAAGGAGTTCCTGCGCCTGTGGTTCCGCGCCAACTGCGACCCCTACGCAGACGCGGTGCCCCCCCCTCAGGGTTCATGGCCATGGGCCGCCACCATGTGCCTATACCAGACTGTCTGTCGGGGTCCACTCGCACCGCCTGGTTCAGGGCCGCACCTGTTTCAGCCATCCGTGCCGCTGAAGCTCACGTTCCCCCAAGCGCGAGTGGTATGGTTGGCGCGGCTCTGCTGCTGCCCAAGGAAATTGCTGAGCGGTTTTCCTGCCGCATGGAGGCTGGCTGGCCCTTGCAGGATAAGGCTGCTTGGGGCTGGTGCACTGCGGCATGCCAACGTGCACAGACTTGTGCACATCCGCATGCTGTCATTAAGAACAGTCGCCTATGAGTTGACCGGCCGCGGCAGGAGCTGCCGGCGGCGCCAGAGGCACTGGTGGTTGAGCTGGCGCGGCGCTACGTGCTGCTGTATGAGACCATCACGGGGCAGCGCTTTGAGCCGGCGCCTGGCGGCCTGGAGCGGGAGGAGCGCATGGCGGCCAGCACGCGCGCCGCCTTGAGCGAGATGAGCTGAAGAACAAAGCTCTCGTAGTGCATGCATTGGTCGCAGCATACGCGGGAGGCTTGCGTGTGGCCAACTCAGAAGCGCATAGCATCTTTCACTTGCAACTGAGCTAGGGTCACTGAGGCCGCCTGGCGGCTGTAGGCAATGCAGGACGGGCCACAGCTGCAGCCATGTGGCTGCAGCTGACGCTGCCTATCACCTCCGCATTACTTCGCACACCACCTCATCTGAGCATGCACCACGTGCAGGATGCTGGGCACCCAGCATGAAAACCTGCCAGAGGCATGCTTGCAGGCATCCCCTGCAACCCTACTCGCCCAGCAAGTGGTCAGCACAGGGCCTTGGTTGATGGGCAGCAATGCCGCGGCGCTCAGGCACAGCAACACCGGACACGCTCCCGCGGCTAGACCTGCCGCCAGTGCCCCCCCCTCCCCTCCCCATGCAGCGCCACACAGCAGACCGGCGTTAATGCTCACCAGCCCGCCACTCCTTGATAAAAAGACAGCAGGCAGTCAGCGGAGTCTCGGCCGGCCGCAGGTGAGCGCGAGCCTGGCCGCGCACAGTGCGTGCGGCCTACAACGCGGCGAAGTACTCCTTGGAGCCCTTGGGGTCGGGCTTCATGGTGCTCTCCCCGGGCTTCCAGCCGGCCGGGCAGACCTCGTCCGGGTTCTCCTGCACGTACTGGATGGCCTGCAGGATGCGCAGCGTCTCCTCCACGTTGCGCCCGAACGCCAGGTTGTTGATCGTCGCGTGCTGGATCACGCCCTGCGCGCCGCAGCGCGCGCCTTGTCAGCGTGACTCCTTCAGAGTGACTTCAAAGTGACTGCTGAGTGGCTGGCCCGAACGCCAGGTTGTTTGTCGTCGCGTGCTGGGTACGCCCTGCGCGGCGCGCGGCGCCGCACATCAGAGTGGCCGCCGAGCGGCTGGCCCGTACACAAGGCTGTCGGTCGTCTTCGTATGCTGGATGACGCCCTGCCCGGGAGAGCGGCGCGCAGCGCAGTTACCTACTATGACCGCCGAGCAGCTGGGAGCGGCGCCCGCTGTGCTGCGAGCTCAGCACGCGTGATCTGGTCCTGCCCTGGCCCGTAAATGATGCCCCACGCCCGAGCGAAGGAGGGGGCATGTCATGGAATGCCGGTGCAACAAGAGCACAGCGCTTGCGCAGCATCAGCCCTGAGCCAAGCTGGGCTGGGGGATGCGGCGGGGGAGGGGGGGGGGCGCACCTCCTTGTCGATGATGAACAGGCCGCGCAGCGCGACGCCGTCGGGCGTGAGCACGTTGTAGCGCGTCGTGATCTCGCGCTTCAGGTCCGAGACCAGCGGGTACGCCAGGTCGCCCACGCCGCCCTGGTTCCGGTCTGGCGCGCGCGGCGGGCGCTCGTTTCAGAGACCTGTCGACACGACACTTGCGACCGCGCGTCAGAGCGCTGTCAACGTGACGCCCGCGGTACGCCAGCTTCCGCCCGCCGCCCTATCCCTGCCCTGGCACCAGCCTAGCATGAGCCCGGCCTATTGTCTGGCACAGGAAGGCGCGCGCGTAGCGCAATGGCAAACAACCAAATCTGCAGCACGCAGAGGGCCATAGCACGAGCAAGAGCTGCGACTGGGCTGGGCTGGATACACCAGCATGACAGGGTCTTGCTGCAACAGAGTAAGGGTGTACCCGAGGCATCACAGGAAATACATGCGGGGAATTGAGCGACTTGCCAGGCAACCGCTTCACATCAAAGACAGTGTGCAACTACAATGAATGCTGGACTGTTGAGCATTGCACGCAGTGGTGACACATGAGAGATTCTGAATTGCACCTTTGCCAGTGAAGAGCAGAAGCACAGGGGGGGCACACCAGTCTGGCACCAGGCCAGGTGCGAGAACTGAGAGTCCACAGACACACCCAGGATCTGCGCCGGCCGCAAAACAGCTTCAGCGAGCATGCGCCTGCGGCTGCAAGTCACTTACTAAAGCTTGGACGCTCACACTTGAGTCTGACCAGCAACATGACCCGAACACGCAGGCAGGTGCTCATGATGCAGGTTACCATTACTTGCAGTGAGTAGCAGTACAGCCTATGCAGATCCCCTGTCCACTCCGCGACCAACCGCAAGACTGGCGCACCTCGGTGTTAATCTTTGCAAACTCAGCGTGTTTGTCGGAGAAGGCAGTTATCTCAGTGGGACACACAAAGGTGAAGTCCAGCGGGTAGAAAAACAGGATGACATACTTTCCCTGCGCCACAGCTCTCAAGCTCAGACTGTGCACTTCTTCCAATAGCCGGCAGGCGGAGAGCCCCATTGCATGTATTGTGCTTCAGGCGTCGTACACCCACAGGCAGGCACAGACGCCGCAACAACGATATGTTCTCTGTATACCGCTTACAATAGGTGCAACTGTTGCGCCGGACAGGTGCAATGGCAGTTTATGGCGCATGCGCACCCGGTACTGCGAGAGCGACAGCGTCACAAACTCCTGGTCAAACACAGCCTCCGCGGTGAACTCGGGCGCCTCGCTGCCCACGAGCGGCGTCTGCGCGCGCTCGCGCGCCATGGTGAGGCTCGCGTAAACTAGCCACGCAATGGAAACCTCTAGGTCGCATGCCGCCGCACCGATGCCTGTGCACGGCACGCCAGCCGGGACGCGCTGCGCTGTGCGCGCGGCGCGCGTGTGCGCAGGCCTGCGCCGCGGAAGCAGGCGGAGCGCGCAACGTGGACCGCTGGCGCTGCTCCCCGCGCCGGCTGGCGCGAGGCGGTGGGAGAACGCGCGACCGTGGTCGCCAGGTTGATCGAGCTCGCCATAACCTGCGCCATTTTACCTGTGCTTTAGAGGGAGACTAGTGCCTCGGCCTGTGCTCATCCGAGCTCGGACCCTACCCTGCCTAGCAGCACACTCTGCAGGCGAAGCAGTGGCTGAGAGCTCATCCTCAGCACATTGATTCTCCTTGCCCACCGAGCACCTCACCCATTCGATTGCAACAATGATGGCCGTTGCGTCCTCGCTGCAGGCCCGCCCCGTGACCTTCAAGGGTCCGGGCGCCAAGCGCATCTTTAGCGCAAAGCCGTCGACGGTGGTCTCGCGCAGCGCGTTTGTCGTGCGCGCGTACACCGTCACGCTGAAGACGCCGGAGGGCGAGCAGAAGATCGAGTGTGCGGGTGCGGTGCCCGCGCTGTCCGCGAATGCACACCTGTCCGGGCGCCGCGCTGGTGCATTGTCGCCGCGGCGCACGCTGGTCAGCGCTGCAGCCACCGCAGGGGGTGAAGCCGCCTGTGCAGCTGGGTGGTGACATGCAGCTGTACCGAGTGCTGCCTTGGCCTGGACGCCACATTTGAGACAGCAAGCCATTTTCCATGGTCCAACCCACTGGGTGCTCGCAGACGACGTCTACATCCTGGACGCCGCCGAGGAGGCCGGCCTGGACCTGCCCTACTCCTGCCGCGCGGGCGCCTGCTCGTCCTGCGCCGGCAAGGTTGTGGACGGCACCGTGGACCAGTCCGACCAGTCCTTCCTGGACGACTCGCAGCAGCAGAAGGGCTTCGTGCTCACCTGCGTCGCGTACCCCACCTCCGACCTGACCATCGAGACCCACCAGGAGGAGGAGCTATACTAGGCGCGGGGGCGGGGGCCATCGGCCCGTGCGGTGGTCCGCTCCGCCTGAGGCATCCGTCAGGGGCGGCTGGGCGGCCATGGCAGGCCGAGCCTTGGCTTTGAGCTGTTCGAGATAAGGTTCGGGTTTTTCAGGCTGGTGCCCATGTTGGCCCCTCCTATGCTAGTGCCTCCAGCTGAGGGGAGAGTCGCTGCATGTCCCTAGGTGCGCCCGCGTGTGCCGCGGCGTTGCGGCGCGTGCGCTGATGCAGCAGTTACGCGCCTGGAACGCGAGTGTGCAAACAAGCTGTAAGCCGCCTGCAGGCTCTGGAACGCCCGCGCACCCGGAGCTCGGCAGGAGCTTGTGCACGGAAGCGAAGCCTGCTGTCTCCGCCGGTCTCAGCCTGCGACACCTTGCAGCTGCGCGTGCGCTCGTTGCGGGCCCACCGCGCGCGGCAGGTAGGCCCTTGAGCAGCTAGGGGCACGCGCTTGTTGCACAAGCCGCCGGCACCGCGTCGGAGGCCAGCAGGAGGCGCAGGGAGCGCCCAGCTGGAGATGCAGGGAGCGCCCAGCAGGAGGCGCAGTGAGCAGGAGGCGCAGGGAGCGCCAGCAGTGCCGCTGCGTGCCGTGTGCAAGCGGGCGAGCTCAGGGAAGGCTGGCTGGAGAGCGCTTGTTGGCAGGTGCCAGCTTTCACTTCGAGTTGCAGGCCAACGCCGTGGCATTTTGAGTTGCTGAGGCGGTCACGCATGTCCAGGTGCAGCCACAGGAAAGGCCCTGCAGTATTTAACTTAAATAATTTAAGCGCCCTGAAGGCCCAATCCTGTCCTGCTCCTATACAGCAGTATCCAGATGCACAGGCGAACTGCCGTAAGCAGCGCTGCAGCCCTGCACTGCCAAGGCAGACTATTGAACTTTGACATACTGACATGGACCTAGCTCAACAGACCTATCCATGTAGACACAATAGAGCACGCTGGAACGGAACGATGCTCTCGCTCACCATGCACAAGCAGCCACTGGCGATGCTAATAAGTGACGGGGTGCAGGCTATGCCTGTATTCTGATTGAGGTAACAGTCACGGGACATGCATGGTTGACGCCATGCGTGTGCCCTGAGGTTGTGCGCCCACATGCTTTGGAGCACCGCGGCGCGCGCCGACGAGCACAGGCCGCTGGACCTTCATGTTGCTGAGCTAAGCAAAGCTGGTGACCCCGCTTGGGCTGTGAGGCCCGGGGCTGGCGTCTCCGGTGCCCACCCGCCCTGGTCCATGGGCCCGCCTCTGGCAGCCGCACCCAGGCGGCGCCGCCCAGCGCGCGCCGCTGTCAGCACGGGAGGGTAAGGGTAGGGTTATTGCACGGGCGCCAGCAGCTGCGCGCCGGCGAGCTCCGCCGCCAGGCGCCGCCCCGCGGCGCCGGCGCTGGCGCCGGCGCCGGCGGGGCCCGCGGCCGGCGCGGCCGCCGCGCTCGCCGACGCGCTGACGCTGAAGGGCTGGAAGGCCAGCGAGAGCAGGTCGGGCGCCTGCGCGCGCGCAGCTTGACGCCCGGCCCAATGCGCACCCTACACGCCAGCCTTTGTCCAGCCTCTACACCCCACACTTTGCGCGCCTTCCTGTACGAATTCGGGGCACAGTAACAGGGTCGCCAACGGCTCAAGCAAGCAGGCTCCCCCACGCTGCAAAACCCAAAGTTGCGGTCACTCATGGCTCGAAGTTGAAGAGGCCCGCCAAGGTCATGGCAGGCGACAGGACGCTTGCGGCGCGCGCATGCCTCAAAGGCTGCAGATATGTCCAGCGGGTCGGGGGCGAGGAAGGTGCCGGCCGCGGGCGTGCCCAGGACAGCCGCAGACGAGCATGACGCGTCCTGCGCGCGCAGCAACCTGACCTCCGCCGCACGGCCAACAGGCGGCGCCGCCGAGCCAGTCAGCAGACCAAGCTGTGCAGGCGCTAAGCAGTGGGTTCAGCCGCATGGCTGACAAGGGGAGCCATTGAACGTATCAGCAGACCAAGCCATGCAGGCGCTGAGCACTGCATTCCAGTGCTGTGCTCATGCAGGTGCGGCTGCCTGGCTGAGCAGCATGCTTGGCGCCGGCGGGCTGCACCATGCAGGCCAGGGCTGAACGGGGATGCAGTGAATGAAGGTGATGCAAAATCATGCAAGAGGCATGCGATGCCGACGCAGGAGGGTGGTTGCGCTGGCGGCTGATTCGTGCTGTGCCGGGCGCGAGAATGCGCTGGCGGCTGCTCCATGCCATGCTGGACGTGTTTGCAAACCTCCGCCGCGCGACTGGTACCACATGGGAGTTACATCTGGCAAGCGCACTGGGCGGGCGGTGCATGGCGCGCGGCCACATGCGCGAGGCTCCCTCACCGCACCCACCTCCCGGAGGCCTGCTGCTGAGGTAAGGAGCCGGGCCGCGCCTGCACGACGGTTGGACCGGTGTAGGGCAGATTGCAGCCGCCCGCGGTCTTGATGAGCGCCACGCGCGGCTGGCTGCAGGTCACGCGCCCGCTGCGCGCGTCCTCCGTGCACGCGCCCCCGCTCACATCCAGCACGTACACGGGCCCCTGAGAGGCCGCGCTGCGCCCCTGGCAAAGGCTGCGAAGAATGCCCCTGTGCTGGTGTAACGTGTAACACGGGCTGCCGGGCTCTGAGGCCGCTGACGACTCTCATTTTCGACCTCTGAGCAAGCATGTGCGGTTGCGACACATACATACGGCGCCGGCGCGTGCCGGCGCTGCGCTCTGGGTGTGCCGGAGCGTTGCGCGGGAGCTGCCGTGTGGGGCGGGCGCTGGGCGCCACCATGGCGGGCGCACCGCGCACTGCAGCGGCACCGCCGCGCCGGGCAGCATGGCGGCGGCGGCGCAGCTGGTGGCCGCAGGCCACGGCGCGCCGCCCAGGCTGGCGGACACCACGGCCTGCGGCTGCGCGCCGCTGAGCTGCGTCGTCGTGGCTGCAGCGCACGCGCAGCCGCGGGCTCAGTGCCACGGTGTGAAGCGAGGACCTCTGCGGGAGCCTTGGTGAGGCCGGATGCCAGGCCGACGCCGTTTGCTTGGAGTGACCTCAACATGGAATGGCAGAGCGAGAGGGTGGGGCAGTCGGCCATGGGCAGACAGCGTGGAGTCTTGTCACAAATGCTCATCAGGCTCGGGCGCAGCCCAAGAGGACAGCACAGGCTCCCACTCAGGGAGCAGCGGATGCAGACAGTCTGCACAAGGCCGACAAAGCGCTCCAGTGTTCCCGGCCCCTCCGACGTGCAGCCGGAAGCTCGCAATCAGCCTCGCTGGCAAGACACCGCGGGAGCGCGCACGTGCGCTTGCTGGCGGGCTTGGAAGCTGCCCGCCCCCGCCCTGCGCCGCCGCGCGCGCCACGCCGGCCGCCGCCCGCGTCACCGCCGCCTCCGCAGCGCCCGCCGCCTCGGCCGCCCCTGCAGCCGCCGCTGCCCCCCGTCCGCGTTTCGCGCGCCAGCTTGCACGCATCAAGCCCCAATGCTTGCTTGCGTGATGACGTGGGGCCCGTTCGTACGCTTGTCAGCAGCTCCGCAGAGGCAGGTGCGTCTGCGCAGCTGAGAGTCCCATGCCTGGGCGTAAAGGAAAGCTACCATTTTGTGGGCTGGTGTGGGGGACCAGAGCCTGCACTAATGAGCTGGATAGTCCAGACAGTAGCGACGCACCAGCGGCGAGCGCGCTCATCGCGAACGTCCCCAACGCCCCCGCGTGCGCTGCGCCCGCGCCCGCCGCGGCCGCCAGCGCGCGCGGCGGCCGCGAGCGCGGCCGCGGCCACGCCGCCGACCGCGGACGCCGCGCCGGCCTCGCGCTGCAGGTACGCGCCCGCCGCGGCCGCGTCCGCGGGCAGGCCCGCCACGAACTGCTGCACCACGTCGGTCACGCCTGCGCGCCCGCCGCGCGGCGCGTTGCTTCGCGCCGGAAAGCATCGGCGAGGCTGGGCGCAGCCGCGCGGAACGGGGGCTGCCGTCGCGAGTGCTGACGCACGCGTCATCTCCTGCAGCGCGGTCCATCCCAGCATGCAGCAGGGCTGTGGAATTGGCTGACTGTAAGTGGTGGCTGCGTGCTTGTGCCCCGCATCATGATCCGCAGACACGATGTGCTGCACGTCCTGCATGACGCAAAGAGAGCAGGCGCGCGCATAACCCCGCCACGCCACAGCCAGAGGCTGGAGGCCATAGCAGCGCGGATATTCGCACCGCAGAAAAGTACCATCTCTCGCACCAAAATTCATGAGACCTGCATGTGGGCGGGTTGCGAGGCTGGCAGCGCTGCCAGCCACGCTCGGCGGCAGGGTCGCACTGCAGCTGGTGGTCAGGCGCTCGTTCGTGGCAGCATCCACGGCGCTGGCTGCGGCGGTGCGGCGCAACGGCGTGCACAGCACGCTCGCGGAGGCGGCGCCTGCGCGCCGGCCCCGCCGTAGCCTCACAGGCGGGTTGCGGCCGCAGGCCCTGGCGCGCGGCTGCGCAGCAGAGCAGCAGCTCGGCTGTGTCATCCCCGCATGCTGCAGCCCGAAAGCGGCGGCCCGGGTCGGGGCGTGCAGGGCCGCGCACGCAGGGCCCGCCACGTGCAGCGCCTGATCGCTGGCTACGCAGCACACCGGACTGCGAGCGCCCAGGTGCAAGCCTGCCTGTGCTCATTACAGCGTATGTGTGCCGCATGCCCGGAGCGCAGCGGCCGTGGACAGCATCCCCGGTAGGCAGAGACTTCAGTGCCAGCATGCTAGTGCCTATCCTGCCACATGCGGCAGCCGCTCGCTTTGCTTGACAAGCGCGGCGCAGCACTGTCAATGTACCCACGCCCCTGTCATAAGCGCGCCTGCGCTCGCGCTGGCAAAAGCGACGCCCGGCCACAGAGCAGCGGTCGTGTTGACCGCGGCATCCGCGGCTACCGGCACCGCAGCCGATGCACCACTGCCTGCAGCACCGGACTGCGACGTCGACGGAGGCGCAATGGCGGCGGCGGCAGCGGCTGTACCGCCAAAGATGCTGAAGCCGGGCGAGAGCAGGTCGGGGGCCTGCGCCGAGCCACCATGCAAATAAACCTGTAGCGTGCTCAGCAGCCACGTGGTGCAGCTGTGAACACATGCGGTGCATGTGATGGTTGTGCTGACAGGCCCGAATGTGACCATGTCAAAAAAAGTCTGGTGATTAAGTGTGCGATGCCGTCTGATCACGCACGCGCCTCGAACAGGGCTCGGACGTCCAGCGGCCTGGCCTTGAGCAGCGTGCCGGAGGCCGGCGCGCCCAGCGCGTTGCTGGAGGCGCATGAGGCGTCTGCACTGATGCATCTCGAGTGTGCGCAGATGCGCGAGCGAGCTTCAAGCACATCAGAGGCAGATCCGCCACACACAGGAAAGCAGTTCACTGCAACGTCAGGTGGTGCTTCAGATGCCGAGCAAGGGTCAGGAGGCCCTACGCAGCTAGCACATGCGCCTTGTACTTGCAAGAGCATCAACAGCCGCACAGGCAGATGGCATGCGACCGCGCCTGCACGACAGCGGGCCCGGTGTAGGGCAGGTTGCAGCCGCCCGCGGTCTTGGTCAGCGCCACACGCGGCTGGCTGCAGGTCACGCGCCCGCTGCGCGCGTCCTCCGTGCACGCGCCCCCGCTCACCTCCAGCGCGTACACGGGCCCCTGCGCTGCGATGAGCACGGTGAGGCACTGCACGCATTCTGTCATAAGTGCACAGGCTGCAATGAGCGCGCGCAGCCATGTCGCTTGGACGACGGCGCGCAAGCCATGCATCCCGTGCCAGACACGACCACCCCGGCATGACCCTTACCTGCTGCGCGCTGCCAACCAGCTAGGGCACTGGCAACGCGCCCTTGTGCGCAACGATAGTGGGTGCTAGATTCAGTGCCAAGAGCTTAGGAGTACACCGGAGGGGAAGTGTGATGTCACCGCATGCATCCACACGCCTGCCCGACCAGAGTGCGCCGGGCGCACCACGCACTGCGCAGGGACGTCTGCGCCCGGAGTGACGCCGGCGGGCGCGCAGCTGCCCTGCAGCGCGGGCAGGCCGATGCTGACGGTCAGCGGCTCGGCCGCGGCTACCCCCGTCGCGGGCCCCGCCGCGGCGGAGGTCCCTCCCGGGCTGTGCGCCTGCGCAGGCGCGCCGCCGCCGGCCTGCCCCAGCCCCTGTGCGAGCCCCGCAAGCCCCGCCTGCGCGCCCGTCGCCACCGCCGCTGCCCCGGCTGCCAGCTGCTGGCCCAGGCCCGCGCGCCGCGCCTCCAGGCCAGCGGCCAGCACGCCCAGGGAGCGCAGTGCGGTGGCCGCGGCGGCGGCCGCTTCGCTCGCAAGGGCGGAGGCGACGGCGCGCTGGCGCGTCAGGTAGCTGCCAAGCGCGGCCGCGTCGCCTGGCAGGCCCGCCACAAACTCCTGCACGACGCTGGTGACGTCTGCGCGTCGCACGCGCGCGGCAGTCAGGCGCGACAGGAACAACAGCCGTGCCCAGGACACGCCGCCCTGTAGTGAGTGCAGGAGCTTTGTGCGTCACCGTGGGTGCACTTGCAGGCCTGAGTCGCGCGGGGCATGGGCATATATACATTTATGGAAGTTGTCAAAGGCCAGCCACGGCGGTATAGCATATGTCTATATATCATACAAAATTAGACCGCAATGAGGGCTGGGTGCCCACCGCAGGTCGTGGTGAGCGTCTGTGCGGACAATGCGTCGACCAAGGTTGCGCTCTGCCTGGGATCCAGCACAGTGCAGAGGACGCTCTTTGTCTTGTTGCCTGCCAGCACAAAGTCTTTAAGCTCCAGCCTCGTAAGATGAGGCAGCACACTCCTTTGCACTCGCTTGCTTTTAAGAAGTGCACCTGCACTCCCTGTTGCAAAGCCGACGCCCGGCCACACCGCCGCGCTGGTGCTTACTGAGCCTGTCGCCGGAGTGCCCCGCAGCACACTGCCTAGAAGGAGGGCGAGGGCGAGGCCAGGCCACCCAAGCATTGCCGTGTCATGCTTGCGCACATGGCTGCCTGCCAGGCCTTCCGGTGCATGCTATGCACACCTCCTGGGCCTGCAGGTCTCGCACGCGGCAAGCAGGGATGCGCTCGTGAGCAAGGCTCTGGTGGGAGAAGGGCTTGCGGCTGCCCTAGCTGGTGGCCTGAGTGCACCGAACTCGGCCAGATTCAAGCCCCGCGCAAAGCTGCGCCAACTGCCCGATCGCGTGCGCCTCTGCAGCCTCTGACCTTCCTGCGTGTGCACTGGCGCAAGCAGCGATGGGTCCGGTGCACCACCACTGTTTTTGAGGCTTCTATGAGCAGGCCGCAAACATGGGGTACATCAACGGGGCAGCCTCCGATCCTCTGCGGGTGCTGGACACACAGCTATCCGGCTACCTCCTGGCCATAGCCATTGCAGCAGTCCTGCCTGCATTGCGCCTGGCACTCGACAGGGCGGTGCTCACGGTGCGCCTCCCTGTTGTGTGTGCAACGTCACGGACAAGCGAAGCGTGTGCAGGCGATGTGATGCAAGCATGTCACGCCTGGTGCAGCTGTTTTAAACAGGGCATGGGCAGCCTGCAAGCCTGCCGCCGCAAGGCTGTATATTGTACATGTTGCTGTTTTTATACTGGCATATCAGTCAACATGTTTACCAAACCCGCAGCCACTTGGGCGGTGGACGCTGTTTCCGCCGCATAAGAAGAGCGATGACGCGCCAACCAAGGAGGAGTTGGCCAGGCTATACAAATGGAAAGGCGCGGCCGCCCTGGGGTGCAGCGGGCAAGCAGGCAGCGCCGCCATAGGACTTTGTGGCCAGCAAAACCACGGCCAAGCATATGCTCTTGCAAGTTCCAGCAGCTTTGCTATATCAGCACGCTCTTTGGTGCTTGCGGGACGTGCTCGATTATTTGTGGCTGCTGCTGACGTCTGCTTTGTATGTGGGCTCCAGCCTGCCCTTCTAGCTACCGTGCGTCCTGACAGAGACCTGCCACGGGTGCCGGCAGAGTCGGCGTGGAAGGCTTTTGTCTACTGTGGCCTGGTCGCGCTGGAGCTTCAGGTCAGCGTCAACGAGAAGTGCGCACGCTGCTTCCCCCTCCATGCTGGGCTCGGTGGAGGGTATGCACGCGTGCTGAACAAAGAGGTGGTAGACACCTCTGAGCGCGTCTTTCAACGCATGAGCGACTGGAAACGTTGTCTCATGAGACCTGTGTGAGTCGGACCTGGCGCTCTTGAGCGCCGGGTGGTCAGGGCTCATAAGCAGCAGCTGCATGCGCCTCCATGTCAACGTCTGAACAGCCCAGCTACGGCGCGCTCCGGCGGGCAGAAACACCTGTGATATCTGGGTGCAAGCGCGCAGGTTCTTCACCGACACGCGCTACTTCTGGCTGGGCTGCACGCGCTTCCCGCCGTGCAACTACCCGGTGTCGCGCAGCCTGCGCCTGCTGTATTGCCTGCAGCTGGGCTTCTACCTGCAGGCGCGGGCGCCCGCTGGCAAAGTGTGGTGGATCTCACCACCTGCAAGCGCTGCCCACGTGTCACCGCTGCGTCACACCAGCGCATGGAGCGAACCCTGCCGAGTCGAGCAGATCGCACCCCCCTGTATGCAGCACGTTTAAAGAATATAGCTAGGGCGCGTGTGAAGCTCTGCTGCATGTGGCATGTCTGTCAGGGCCTCTCTCTTGTCTTCGGGTGCTCCTGGACACGTGCAAAGTCAAGAGCAGCTGATGGGGGTCTGCAAGGGATGGTGTATTTTTTAGATACGATTAAGTACATGCGTATGAACTGCACATGCCACAGCACGTGTCCAGCGGCCAAGCGTCAAGCCATTGTCGTGCAGGCGGTCCCCTCGTTGGTTTTCTGGGAGGTGCGGCGGAAAGACTTCTGGGAGTCGATGGCGCACCACTTTGCCACGCTTGGACTGATTGTGTATTCGTACCAGCTCAAGTGCGCACCCCCTCTGGCATTGGTGGCACTGCGCTCGTACATCTGTGCGCGTCCGTCATGGGTGCTGTGCTGCCGGGCCGCAGCTTTGTCAAGGTGGGGTCGATGGTGTTCCTGTGCCACGACATCAACGACATCTTCCTGGAGGCGGCGAAGATGGCGCGCTACGCACAGCAGAAGCATGCGCCGAACGTGCTCTTTGTAGTCTTCATGCTGTCCTGGTTTGCATCCCGCATCTACTACTTTCCTGCCTACGTCATCCTCTCCGTCATCTACGAGCCGATCGAGGTGCGTCACAAGGTCCTGGGCGCGTGTGCAGCCATGTAGTTGTGTTGACTCTGCACTGGCATTGTGGACGGCCAGTGCTGACATGCACGCCTCTGTTTCGCTGTTCAGCTGGTGGCCAAGGTCTACAACATCAACCCGCACCCGCACTGGGAGATCTTCCTGGGGCTGCTCTGCTTCCTCTTCGCGTTGCATCTGTACTGGTGCGACTTGCGCTACTCGCTCCCCGGCCACTCCAGCCTGTTCTGCATGGATGATGCTGGCCTGCCTTGCCTGCACTGCCCCTATTGATGTCATGTACGGGGCGAGCAACCAGGATGAGCAGCAAGTCCTAGCTAAGCTCATGCTTGCTGTGCCTGACGTGTGCATGCTGTGCAGGTCGTACCTGATCATCAGGGTAGTGGCGAAGCAGATACGGAACGGTGCGCCAGACGATGTGCGGGAAGATGACGATGATTGACCACGCTGCTCAGGTATGTGTCGATGCTGTTGCGCTTCAAGGCACCTTGCGTTCATGTCCAAGGACGTGTTCAAGTGTGCTCATCTGCTCGGCAGGCCATGCACCAGGGACTGCTGAAGTGCAAAGCGCCGTTGGTTTTCCAGCTCGCGCCATTCGCCATGGGGCATGGCTGCTCAGTGTGCTGACCTTGTCCTGGCGTGCTGCTCTGCATTCCTTGCGTGTGTGCCTGCGTCCGGGCCCTGCAACGCATTGCAACAGCATGCAGTCTGTTGCCGGCAGAGGCTGTTTTCTGCTTGACCAATATTGCTGCTCACTTGTTGGTATGGGCAGATGGTGAGTCCAGTAGCACGTTCAGCAGCTTTGCTTTCTCACAGCTTCTGTTTGTAAGCACAAGCATTTGCAGAGATGCTGGAGTCCTCTTTGAAGATCTCGAGCATCGCATACAACCAGAGCAGGGCTGATAAGGTATACACAATCAGGGTCCCTGACCACACATAAACAATTTTGGCAGACCTGAGCGCTTGGCTCAGCATGCAAGGTGTCTTGGATGTGGCCAGCCCCGCCAAAGATGAACCATTGCAAGAGAGCAGGCAGCAAGCGCTGGCTACAGGACCAACCAGAGCCGACGCAATGAATTCCCGACAGCTACGTAGTCGAACACCACGCTCACCAGCAGCAAATCCATCGCAGGTTCTGTGGCGCGCGCACCATGACAATGAGCCATGCTGGGTGTTTTTAGGCTCTTAGTGCATGCCAGCTGGACGTTTTCATGACACTGTGTTTGCTGTGTGCATGGACAAAGGTCAATGAAGGAGTGACCGGCGTCGTGTCTGAACGCTCGGCAGCCCTGCGCACGATGCTGCGACGCAGAAGCGCAGCTAATTG
>JAABUY010002350.1_pt1 | contig 22690 bp, 14 predicted proteins | sample 5560271 | NCBI WGS metagenome assembly JAABUY01 (sample SAMN10711886, study PRJNA513374) | rock metagenome | isolation source: Antarctica rocks | place: Antarctica: Victoria Land, University Valley | reverse complement strand
TCGGGGAGGCGTGGAGGGTGGTAAGGGTGAGGGTGCGGAGGGCAGGGGGGAGGGCGGTGAAGATCTCGGTGGCGAGGTACTGCGGGTTGAGGGAAGGGCGATTGTTAGCCTCGGCGTGGATGATGGGATGATGGGCAACGGTGGGTTGAGGGGGGAGAGAGGGGTGGAGCGAGGGCGGGATCGTACGTCGATGAAGTCTGCGAGGTCCTCTGCTTCGGAGCCATTGCGCTCGTCGAGAGCGTCATGCGGCTCGGTCGTCGCGCGGTTGGCGCCCTTTCGGCCGGCTTTGAGCGCTTTTCGCGAGCGTCGCGTTGGGGGTGGGAGGGCGGCTTTTTGGATTACGGGCCCGGAGAGGCATTCTCGGAAGGTTTCGTAGTTGCTCTGCAAGGCGTCATCAGTCATTACAGCGATGCGGACGAGGTTGTGTTGCTAGTCTGGCGGGTTATGGGTGCCGATGTCCGATAGGGCGGCATGATGTCATGGTGGGGTAGTGGGGCACCTATTGTTCGTCCCTCATAGGGTCACGGTGGATGCAGTAAACATTCTTCGCAGCATTCGTAACAGTTCTACATATCCTCGACCCTCTCAATCTATATTGAACAAACTCGGCACGATACTCATCATGTCAACAAACAAGGACATCGTCGTCGCCTTCGACCTCTACGGCACTCTCCTCTCCACCGAATCCATCGCCAAAGAACTATCTAAGCACTTTGGCGACGAAAAAGCGCAGACCATCGCCACTGTCGCGCGCAGATACCAATTGGAGTACACCTGGCGCCTCAACAGCATGAGTACGACCCCTCCCCCCCTGCCATGACCTCCCCCCCCCCTCCCCCAAAAACTTCTGAGCTTATGGAGTGTGCCCCGCCCACAGACCAATTCGAGCCCTTCTCCAAAACAACCGAATCCTCCCTCATCCACGCCCTCACCGACTCCTCCGTCTCCCTCCCGCAGCCCGCCATCGACAGCCTGATGAAAGCCTACGACGCCCTCTCCACCTTCCCCGACGTCGCACCCGCGCTCAAAACCCTCGCCTCCACGTCGGGCATCACAGCCGTCGTCTTCTCCAACGGCACGCAAACCATGGTCACCAACTCCGTGACCAAATCGCCCGATCTCGCTCCACACGCGGGCGTCTTTTCGCAGTTCGTCACCGTCGAGGACGTGAAGCGGTTCAAGCCGCATCCGGATGTGTACTACCATCTGGCGCAGAAGGTGGGGAAGAGTAGGGGTGAGATGGGGAGTATGTGGTTGGTGAGCGGGAATCCATTTGATGTTGTCGGGGCCCGGGCGGTGGGGATGCAGGCGGCGTGGGTGGATCGGGCGGGGGTGGGGTGGACGGATGGGTTGGTGCGGGGGGAGAAGGGGCGGCCAACGGTGATTGTGAGGGGGTTGGGGGAGGTGGTGGAGGTTGTGAAGAGGCATGCGGGGGAGTGAGGGTGGGGATTGTATATGTCGAAAAAGTTAGGCTGCATTGGGCGGCCTTGCTGTACATATTTGGCTATATAAAGAACGGTCGTTGAGGAGGAAGCGTTCTGGGTCAGTATGATCCCTTCATGACTGTCTATACAATGAAGGAGATGTACAGAGACCAAACCATCGCTCTTGATACTGCAGACTCGTATGAACCCGGACATTATTATTAGTTTCCTTCTCTTCCCTTCTGCTTTTGAGTTTTTCTGGTCTACCCAAACCCATCGCCCGTTCTCTAGATTAACGTACAGTACAACACCAATGACACACGCGCGCTGAAACAGAAAGAAAAGAGAAGAGAGAGATATTAGTGTAAAGAAACCCGACGACTTGGTATCGTGGACACCGGGTATAATGCCACGCCATGCCATAGCAACCAAAGTTCTGTATCAATCCAACCCAAACAAAAGAACAGGAACCATGCCTGCCGTCATTAGCTTCAATCAAAACCGCTCAAGGTTTTCCGTGCCCTGCCGTGCCGATGGACCTGTTCTTACAATCTTCCAATCCCCCTACTCTTAAAAGACTTCCGTTCACTCCTCGCTCGAACCCCTCTGTCGTTCAATCTAACCCTCAAACTCCACACCCAACCCCCGGATCCCCACCATGTCCTCCCGGTAACCCGGCGCGCTCAAGCCCCTCCCCCGGCCTTCAAACTCCACAAAGTCCCTCAGCACCATCTCGTCGCTGGGAGTAGGAATGAGGTTGATGTCCGGATAAGGCTGCTGTAACGCCGTTGCCGTGCCCATGCCCGTGTCCACCCCCATCCCCATCCCATTACCGCCTCCACTGGCACCTGCCCTCATCCCCTCACCTTCACCGGTGTTCAGACCACCACCAAAACCATAATCCCCCCTGCCCCTCGCTCCACCTCTCCGATGTTGCACCTGCGGCCGAAACGCGCCCTGCTCAAACTCCGCCATCAGCCGGCGGCCGTGTTCGACCGTGCGCTGCCTGGCCTCGTCGAGACCGATGGGCTCGTGCTGGCCGAAGCGCAGCTGGCCATTGCCGCTGCCGCCGAAGGCGAAGCCGAATGGCGCGATGCTGAGACCCTGGGTGCCGGCGAGAGCGATGCCCGGGCCGGAAGTCGAGCGCGACATGGTCATGGTGAGGTCGTTTGTGGCCGGCTGTGAGAGCGGGTAAGGCGGTTCCGCTGCTGCGGGGGAGGCCCAGGTGCCCATGCCGGCGATAGCATGGTCGGTGGAGAAGCGGGGGTCGTTCATCGTGGCAGGTTGCTCGAAGATGTCGTCGCCGCGGTAGACGGGGAAGGCGTTGGCGAATTTCGGCGATTTGCGCGGTGAGCAGCCGTCGGGCAGGCGGTCGCGAGGCGACCCGGGCGTCGCTGTGCCGGCGAGGTGCGGGGAGAAACTGGGTGGGTAGAGCGGGGGTTCGGTCGCCGCGTACGGATTTGATTGGCCCGAGCCGTTGCGTGACATTGGTTGCGAGCTGTAGCCGTGCGGAATCGGGGCGGAGTAATATATGGGTGGGGTTTGCGGATAGGCGAGTTGGGGTAAGTAGCGGGGAGTTGCCGGTGAGGGATGCTGTTGACAGGTGCCGGTGGCGGGGTGGCGGTGGCCGCGGAAGTCCGGGGGAAGGCGGCGTTTGGCGGTTATGCTGATGCCGCTTTCGTAGGGCAGAGGGGCGGGGCGGTTGGGGATTGAAGGAAGTGGGCGACTTGAGATATTATTCTCATTGAACGTGAAGACGGGTGCCATGCTGGACAGGTTGGGATCGGAGCTGTGATATGAGTATGAGTAATTGAAGGCTGGCGAAGACAAGGGCGTCTGATAATTGCTCGCGACAGCTGGTGGCGGGTAGTGCGGGTCCATCTCATTTGGAGCCGATGGGGTGACATGGGATTGGGGTACGAACTCGGCAGCTAGGGGTGAAGACTGAACATTGCCTTGTCGGCTTCGAAGAACTTCCCGTGAGCGTCCGCGCTGCATGTCTTCCAGTGCGGGTGAAGTTCGGTTGGGATATGATGATAAAAACTCAGGTGAATGCTGAGCTGATGGTACCCGGTCCGGACTCTCGTCATGCAACAATGGTTTGTTGCTTGGTTTCGAGCGGGCCTGAGATACTGGAGGACGACTTGACGATCTACCCGACAACATTGTTCGACCTTCGCGTGATGGGGAAGGACTTTGATTACGGAGGAGTGAAGTAATAGCCTTAGACGATGCCGACGCCCAGCCTCCGGACTCAGCCTTGGCTCGGCTGGTAGAGCCTATGGCAGGTGTAGTGTTGATGCCAGTTCGGGGAACAGTGGGGTGAAAGCTTCCCAGGTCTCTCCCTGGACGCGGCCTCTTTATAGACCCAACACCAGATTTGCCAACTTTTGACGATTTGGACTTTGACACCTTCTTTTTGTTCGACACGATTTGCCATCCAGTCTCATGGTCATGACTGGTGGAAGTGTGCGGTCGCGCTGTATCCTCTGACCTTGTGGGCGTTGAGGGATATGATGCTTCCGGCTCTTCTCGATCCGCAGTATACCCAGTCTCATCAGGATACTCCAGTGTTTGTGGAGAGTCTACCTTCTTAGGAGTGACCGGTACTTGGTCATAATGTCCATCTATACTGATAGGCGAGTCGACCGGTGGCTTTCCATACCCTAGACCCAAAGTCGATACTCTTGAAAGCGTACTCTTCGGAGTATCCGGTGTATCATCAGACGTACTCGTCGTCCTGTCGAATATGGAAGCCTGGGGTCGAAAACTCTCCTGAGAGGATCCTGGAGATCTGCTTTGTATCTCTTTCTTGATCCTTAAGAGGCTTCGTTGCAGCTTCGCGCGTGTCTCCCGAAGCGCAGAAGTCTTGGCTAGTTTCTCCACGAAATGGCTGAGCAAACGTTGTCCGTGAGTTTCGTACTCACGATAGTCCTTGACCAAACCTGGCATCGATTGCTTCCTGATCTGCTCATCGGCTTTGTCGAATGAGTGGCAGAACACCTTGACTGCCACGTCAAGCCAGTAAACATCCTTGCCTTCTGCCCTAAGAGAGTCGCAGCAAAAGCCTTGGACCACGGTGTGAAGTTTGATGATATCGATGGTCTCAAGTGTGCTGACAAGACTGTCCTGGCTTCCGTGCCTCTCGTCACTCAAGTCGGGAGTACTTCGATCAATCACGTCATATCTGATCAGAGCTCTGTCTATCAGTCCATATTTGATCAGTGTACCGAGAGTGGTATCGACGTCCCGCTTGCTCCCACGATCACTTGACTTAATGTAGATCTTTTCCTCCTTTAGTGCTTGACGGCCAAGGTTAAGCATAGCCACAGGTACATTGTGTCCGAAGAAGCAGAGTATGTGGATTAGATTCAATGCTTCGTCGTGTTTATACCTCTGTAGGTCATCCATGATGCCCCGGTAGGGCTGCGCAAGCTTGGAGTCAGTCGAGTATGACTCGATGTGATACTTCTCGATTGCCTTCCCTGTTGCGCTCAATCGACGGCCCATTGCGTGAATAGCTAGGGGCAGACACTCCAGATGCCTCACCAGTGCCCTAGCTTTTTCATCTTGTTCTGATGTAGGCTTCCTGATGTCAAGACCTTTGTAGAGAAGTTCCATGGCGTGCCGCTCATGGAGGGGTCGGACCTTGACAGCAATAGGGTAGAGCAAACGATTCCGGACTAATGTCCTGTCAACCGAGGTGTAGATGATACTGCTGTTTTTGCTATTGGGTAAGAACTTTTGGAACTCGGTGATATCTTCGTCTCTGTCGAAGGTGATTCCATCAAAGACCAGGAGCCATTCGTGCCGAGCCTCGAACCACTTCCTGACCGCTTCGACAAAGGTCGCCGCAGATTTCCTATTCTGAGGAGGGTCCTGTACACCGTTCATACCACCCCTTTGCGCTACCTCCCAGAAACCTTGAAATCGATCTCCCCGCAATCTGGCATCGATCCAGAAAATACCACCCGGGAAGGCCTCTCTGTGGATAAAAACATATTGCCGCGCTAGGTGCGACTTTCCTCCGCCAGGAGGACACCAGAGCAGAACACAGGCCGTTCCGACGGCACGTCTTTTGGCATTGAAAAGCTTCTTATGCAGCTCCTGTATTTCATTTTCCATACCGTAGAAGAGGGAATTCGGTCGAAATGTGGGAGGGGCAATGAGGAGAGGCTCGCTGGTCTGAGGATCGATTGATACCACTTCGGTGGTTTGTGACAACCCAAGAGTAACTGGCTCTTTCAATGGTAGTAATGTGGTTGAATTACCTACAAAAATGCACGAGAGTCAGTGCCGTCTGACTAAGGAAAAGGAAACGCCAATAATCCCAGAAAATAATTGCCAGTGCAGACAAAAGCATAGACTAGTCCAAACCACCTGCGCAAAGAGATTTGCCGAATATTGACAGTTTATCACGCCTCCACCAGGACCAGTTGGGCTGACAAGGTGTTCCAGAGTGCATGTGTCATGTGAAACGCAATCTGCTCATGCCATCTCAACGTCCTTGGCCTCAACTTCCTCGACTTCATAGACATCCTCGAAACGAGGGGTAGATTCGGGTGCAGGCAAAGCTTGCTGAAACCTACCAGCCGTGGATGTGTTCCCTGTATGAGGCGAATTTCCGACACTATTAGGAATACTCTCTAGAACCGTCAGCTACAGACTCAACCGAAACCTGCTATCCACAAACGAGTTGTAACATAGGAACCAGCCGAGCTATAAGACTCCAAACAATACAAGTTGTTTGTTTTCCCTAGTAGCTGGATGATCGGCGCTACTCGGAGAGCGCACAATGAAATTAACTTACTAGGGATCAGTTCGTTAACCAGGGCCCTCAGCGCATGAGCCCGGGCATCCTTCTCCTCCAGCCAGCGGTCCTTGACTTTTTCCTGCGCTGTGATAGCGAACCGTTTCACGGCCTCGGCGACCCCTTCGTAGCCTGGTGACCGCTTCGAGGCGAACTTACACATGTGTGAGTGGTCCGCTTCGATTACCATGCGCTCGCCAACAGCAAACCCAGGTGCCGCCGAGTCTTCGTCAACCACGAATTGACGGGTCCCTTTGACACTGGTTGGCTTCCCTTCATGACAGAACAGCATGGAGTATCGAGTCATGATCGACTCGAAATATCGGTTGATGTTCTGCAGAGTTTCGCTCTGAGTTTTGAGGGCATCGACCAGTTGTGATTGGCTGTCAAGGATCCTCTTCGGGGCTATGCTAGCAAGAGACTCGAAAAAGGAGCCCCATTTGGCCAGGTCGCTACCATTGTGCGGGGTTCCAAGGAAGATGATACCATATGTGGCAACATAGATCGAGCGTTGCTGTTCGAGTTTCGCGTCGGTGATATTGAAGGAATAGCTGAGAGCTCGTTTCACCACAAGTCCACCCAGAGAGTGACATATGAATATGATAGGCCGGTCTGTCACGTCCTCTAGTGAGCGATTTGCACTCAGTCTCTGTACGAGAGTCTCAGCATGGTTGTGGATCTTGTCCTTTGAGATGCCCTCTTTGAAAGACGCAACGGCCGCGTCGTAGCCGTAGACAAGTATCCGTGCATTCTTCACATTGGTAGGGAGCAAATCGGCCGGCCAGAAGACTTTGTGGTCGTCCGTGCTCCATGTACCGTATGGGTGACCTGTAAGTCCATGGACGAGTACAACACTGTGCACGCATATGTTCAGTAACTTCTTTTGCAAGACTTGACGACATCAAGAGTCAAGTAGTTGCAGAAGACAGCGGGGTAGGAGCTTACTCGACAACAGCCTCAGGCGTAGTAAAGACCTCCGTCACCCCAAATGGGTTCTCCTTGATATCCTCGGCGACGGAATAGCCCTACACAAGGTCGTTAGCAGTCTATCGGAGCAAAGCATCAAGAAGTAAGAGATCCCGGCGCACCATCATCGCAAAACAGTCCTACTATTGGCCATGCAAAGGTTAGTTTTCCCGCCACATAAAAGGATCGTCTTTCCAAAGCGGTGAGGAGGAAAGATCCCAAGCGGAAGTCGGAAGAGGCACGCAGTGTTATGCACGCGTCGTTGCCTGAAAGTCCTCGTGGTCCAAAAATAACGGAGTCCGGATTGATCTTATAAGAGTCATACACTGTAGCAGCAATTTCCAGTGAACAGGCCACCATGCGCCACCACGACTAAGACCCCGTCTGACGGTCTTGATCAGTGCATGAGCCTCAGAGCCTCGTGCTTGACCCACCCCAAAGGTCCAGGATGCATGTCCGTTTTCGCGTGTGCCGCTTTTATCCATGCTCGTGCGACCAGGGCCCTGGTCAGCATGCACAATGCAAGTTAGGGCGACCATTCGAGGTGCTTGAATAGCCGCGCTTCGGTAGGCTGGACATCTTTAGACCAGACCCTGGAGGCCGGGGCTCCTTTGCTATTTTAGGGCGGAGGATTTCCAACGCTGACGATAGGTAATGGGTACCGAATCAAATACCTTACGTGAGTAGGCGAAGCGGGAACAAACAATGTCCCCTGAACGCACTACTGTACTTTATGTCTGACACCTACTTCGTAGGTAGGCGCGACATCGCTCATCAAACCGGCAAGGTCTCGAACTTGCTGTGTATCTGCACCGCACCAATTTCGCCGAGGCCGGCGAGACATGACTACTTACTCCTAGGCTGCAATAGTCACCAGGCTGTGTGAGCGTATTCATTACGCTGGAAGCAAACCTCTCTGCGCCCTGAAGAACGAGCGTTACCACAGAACGATCAAAAGAACAGGATACAAAGAAATCGTCCATGCCAGTTCCTTGAGAGACTGGACGAACGGGATGCCTCGAGGGAGTCTACGTCCACAGCAAACAAAAGGCTGACTAGATGGAGTTGACGCAAACACCCTTTAGGTGCCCTGTACGGAGTGTCGACCCGATGTGCCGTTAGGCGATACCAGCCATATCTCTGGATGGGCGTGAGGCACGGAAGGTCGCAGTCCTTCATGCGACTTCGAGTCATCGGAAGAGACCCTGGGAATGGATGGGATGCCATGTCTCCTTCGGACACGACATTCCGAACCACCCAAGCAGCAAGTGTCACCTTGCACCACATCTCCACTGGTGACCTGAGCCGATCACGAGTAACCAGAAACCTTCTCAAGGCGTAAGGGCTGCTCAGCTCAAAGGTTGTAGCTACGGTGCTCGCCCCCAAACACGAACCTAAAGCCCTAATCCTAGCCCATCATCGACCCGAGAAAACAGGCTTCCTCTTCTCCCTAAAAGCCCTCAACGCCTCATTCCTGTCCTCAGTCACCACGACCTCCTCGTAGGCTGCATTCTCGGCTCCCTCTCCGTCCCTCCATCCCTCCACAGCCCTCAAAGCCGCCCTGGTCGCAAGCGGCGCGCCCTCACATATTTCCCTCGCTAACCGTACCGCCTCTTCCAACACCTTCGCTCTGGCTCTCCCTTCCACCTGCACCTCGTCAGGTTGTATCTCCACAAGCCGATTACAAAGTCCGAGAAAATACGCCTCGGCACCTGCAACCCTCCGCCCTGTAAGGATCATATCGCGTGCGCGGTTGACCCCGATCAGCCCAGGCAGACGGTACGTGCTGCCTGCGCCAGGAACGATGCCCAGTCGTGTCTCGGGAAGCGCGACGGTGGCTGTAGAAGCAAAGACGCGAAGGTGAGTGGTGAGTGCCAATTCAAGCCCACCACCGAAAGCGAGCGAGGAGAGCGCGGTTATGGTGGGGATAGGCAGCTGCGAGATTGAGGCGAAGGTTTTTCGTAGGGAGGAAAGAAACTCGGACGTCCTGCAAGACCAACGGTGAGTGGCAGGCCCGAAGTTGGAAAGGCTGGGCGGAAACCCTACTCCTGCTTGCTGAATCCCGCACGCTCCTTGAGATCTGCGCCGGCGCAAAAGGCTGAATCGACATCGCTCGCAAGAATCAGAACCCTCGTAGCCCCTTTCCCGCCTTCGTTTGCGATTTCACTGACATGCCGGGTCAAGTCAGACAGCAGTTGCCGTGAGATCGCGTTTCGAGCTTGCGGCCGGTTAAGTGAGAGGATTCTTATTGATCCCGAGTGTGGTGCAGGCACAGTCTTGACTTTGATAACAGAGTTTGCAGCTGTCGACGTCGCATTGCGACGGATCTGTTGCCTCAAAAATGTGGGAATGGCAACGAGTGGACGGGACATTGTTGTGCATGGTGCCCCGAACTGTCCCAAGACATTAGGTAGTGGCATCAACCAAGTAGCCGAGGGATCGAGCAGCCGGTAATTCAGCCCTACGAGAAAACATGGAGGAGCGACACATGGCTTGGGAGGTTGTACAGCAGTTGCAACTACTCTGTATGGTATGAGGGACTTATCAAAAATTGATCAGGTACTGTATGAGAATCAGATGAGGGTCACAGTTTGGGTTATGGACATATGGCTAGAAACAACTTCAATATTGCTACAGCCCATGCACATTTGAATGCTTTCGAGTCAGTGGACGTCACAACAACGCAGATATCAGAAGAAGCGACCTTTACGACAGTAGGCCTCCACTTCAATATCTGTCGGCCACCCTCGCCACCCATCCATACCCTCGATTATCTCGTTGACCTGTTGGATCACATGTTCAGGGGCCCTGTCTATCGGTTCCTGCGGTTCGCTGTCTTCATCCTGCTCGAACACGGAAATCCAACTGCGCTCCAAGAAGACTCTGGTAGCTATCAAGGTGCGGCGAAGTAGATTTTGCCCGTTCCTACTTTCGTCCGCCACTGCCTGAAGTTCTGGACCATAAACTTGCATCCAGCGCAAGAGAGCCAGCATTGCGTCGTAGTCTCGCACGATACCAAGCACTCTGGCATATGCGTGGAGCGCAGAGGGTCCCGGAATTGTGAGGAGTCGCGGCAACAAAGCGATCGGCTCCATTAGGTCACCCTCCTTTAGTGGAGCCTTTTCCATGTACGTAAGTCCAGAGTGAGGACGGGCCGGTGTATCATTCAGGGCGACGAGGTTTGCGAACGCGACTTTGACAGATATGATGCCGTTTCCCAGTACTTCTTTGGCATCTTTTCTAAGTGGAGAATCTGAGAGCTTCGTTGCATTGCTTCCAGGAGCTTGTGCGGCTGATATTGCAACTATTGAAGGCGGCGAGGAGCGGCCGTGCTTTAATATACGCTGGCTTGCAATGATCGCTTTTTCGAGACCAATGCAGAGGGTTTGAAAGCCTTGTGGATCGAGGCTCAAACCAACAGCGGTCATTTGATACCCTACCTCAAGCATTACCTTCCATGCTGTCACGTCTTGTACCGCGGTTGAGCGGTCTCGATCACTGCTAGTTATTCTAACTCCACTTCGGGCTAATGCCGTGAGTACGGAGTTCCAGGGCGGACGGTATTGAGGTTTTCTGAGGTTCATCAACCGAACAGCACGGAAAAGAGGAGTGTTAGACTTAAGATGCTGCGTTCGAACAGGTTGCATCGGGTTCTCCGCCTTCTCGCTATTGGCCGACATTCCCTTGTGCAGCGGACCGGAAGCAGGCTTTGCTGACGCGGCGAAACGGCAGAGTAGTTGAATGAACGCAGCGAACATATAATCCGGCAAGGACCTTAGGTCTGCAATGTAAGTCCTGGCCACGCTTATGTCTTGCGTAATGAGAGCCTTGATCGTACCAGGAGACAATTTGCTGGAACGAAGGTATTTTAGTCCATCATCCAGCGAGTCCGCATGTGCAAGGAGGAATGCTAAGCATCTACCAGCCGGCCGGATCCCATCTGTTACCATCCGATCGAAGAGTTCACCAAGAGAAGGTGGCGGCAAGCGGACATAAGTGGCCTCTTGAGGAGATACTGGCGCCATGTACACTTCTCTACTGTCTCCAGGCAAGACTTCGTCATCATCCTTCCGTGTAGAGTCAAGCTCAATTGGACTTTCTGGCGCAGGTTTCGTTCGGCGAAGTTTATTGTCAAACACAAGCTTTTCGAACATGGCATGGTATACCTCTTGAGAAGGAGGTAAGGTTTCAACCTCCATTGCTAAGAAGCATGCCCATGCCTCTTCAACAGTCCTTGTAGCGCGAATCCGAGAAGCGCACAACTCCAGTTTACTGGCGACAGATGGTCGGAAGTCTTGATCCTTAGGGTTCGGATAGTATAAACCTCTGAAGTAGGAGGGCCTGCGAAGTAGTGCTCGCGTTTGGATCGTTGGGCTGTGGTCAGTGTCCCAGCCAGCATACACACTCGCAACCTTCTCCCACGTATGGTGCGAGTAACCTGCTTCGTTGAGACGGAGTAAGGATTCCGATGCACGGCTGACCCCGTCTTCAATCCCTTTCTCTGCATCAATTCCGAGCTTTTCTTCCTTCCATGGCGGCCAGGACTTCGCTTTCAGTCTTGCCCAGATGCGTTCCTTCAATGTCTTACTATGGGCGACCTGAACCCGAATGATCGCTCGGTAACCTTCTCTATTAACGGTAAGAGCGGGGTTAAACTGAGCCATCCGTCTTATCAAGTTAAACTGTGCGCGCTGATAGTAGGCCACATGTTGAATTGGATGCAGCGAAGAGGGTATAGACAGTAATGATAGTGCACGGTTGTACACAAATGTAAGCCGTGCTGAGGTGCGTTCGTCCAGAATGCCCAGGGCAGACGACTGTTGTGATGAACCTAAGCCATTAACATGTGTGGATATCATCGCCGCGATACTGACGATAGCCTGAGGCCAAAGCACCCGAGCATGACGCAGAAGGCGTACGATCATAATGATTGCTGTGCTCTCATCCATCTTTAGATCCCCATTAATAGCTGAATCGCGATGTTTCCATCTTCTTATTGACCATGAGTCTGACTTAACAGCATCATCAATATTACCTGTATAGTATCTTGTCAAGTGTACACTCCGCCTCCCTAACAGTCGATCCCATCCGTGGACCAGGAGCAGCTGCAGAGCACGAACGCTTAACAATCGTCGGCGAAGCAGGAAAAGAAACACGAATGTAGGGACATGGCGACTAAACGAGCTTTTCCGACTGGACAAAGTTATCAGCCTCAACGCCGCTTGCTCTGAACTGTGGGCTGTAATGATCCAAGCCCAGCTCATCAGATCCTCAGCTCCATAGCCTCGTGAATCGAGGAATGCTAGAGACTCGTCCGTAAATAGGTGCACAAGAGCTCCCCCTAGCTCATTAGTCTCTTTAGAAGCGATCCCAAGGTTTTCGTTACGCTGCAAGATAGGGTCCACAGCTTCGATGTATTCTGCTAGCATTGCTTGCAGAGTACGTCTGTTTGGGTACCCTCGAAATTGCGGGCTCCCTCTCCGCTTTCTCCATACAGCTCTTACATCATTATGCGACAGATCGACCTTATCTGGGAAGGCTAGAGGAATGGCATCTTGGTGGTCAGTGGCCTTCAGTGCAGCAATTAGATCGTTTGACGGAGTCCAGGGTGGTAGGTTGGAAACCACAGGTCGGTGAACTCGGTGTTTTCTCCTGTAGATAAATTAACGAACGGTACGTGCGGATCAGCTTTTTCTAAGAAGCATACCGGCTAGGTTCAGACTTCTGCTCGGAGAGATGTTGCAAGCTCTGAGCCTCCGGTTCTGACTTGACAGCAACCGTCGCTGCACTGCGCACTAATCGTATCTGATGGAGGTGAATGTAGTAATGGAACCTCTTGAATGGTGTGTGAGAGTGGAGACACCGAATGTATGTAGGTTTGGAGCGACATCTTGACTGCAGAGATTGGTATTAGTACAGCGTCGAGCGGCAGAAATGGGTTTTGTAATTGACCTTGTTACGAAGATGTCTGATCTTTATGCAGTCAGTACTACGTTTCAGAGAGTGTGCCTCAGTTAGATGGGACAATGCTGAAAAGGAAGAGAACGGTGGCATTCATTGGACTGGCGAACTGAGGCTTCATAACGTAGCTGTTCGAACTTCAATGCTCCGTATTAACTTATTATTGACAATCTACCTGGTACCGTATTATCTTGAAGAATCACGTGGATGCGGGAAATGCCGTCGCGTTTTGGTTGGTTACGACTGATCAGCCTGAGACTTATCATTCATTCCGCTTCCTATGGTTCCTGAATATTCCCATTTAAGTATAAGTTACAGAGCTGTTGCAAAGGGTTCAGGAATGCGCTAATAACATCTTGAGCGGGTCTCCTCTTGGTGTTGTTGGTCGGTCCCTTTGCAGTTGCTCGCTCAAACGACGTACGAGTGCGAAAGGTACTCCGTACGACCTGCAAACCGAAAGCTCCAAGAGGACGAATAAACTTTGGTCGACAGCTATATTGCCTTACCATAAACAATCAGCTGAGACTTCTGCGCCACTGGCTGATAGCTTTACTCCTTGTGTACAGTTCGCTGTGAGTAGTGATTGCGTGTTGTGAGATTCAAAGTGAGGAAGACTAACATCTGCACAGGTTTGGCGAGGCATTTCGCGTCGCATCTCGAGGACCTTAGAAACCGTGCACGTTATACGGAAGATCTGACAATGTCGACTCCCAACGGCGTCCTGAGTCCGCCGCAGCGCTCAGAGTCTGCTGGCTCACATGCCAGTCTTGGAAAACGAAAACGAGCTGAGAGCGAGGAGGGGCTCGACATACGTGGCATATCTGATATGAAAACAAGGACGAAGGGCGATGAGAGAGTTCAATTGCTTGAGTTGTTGAAGGATACTGTGGTTATCATGCGGAGGTAAATACGAACAACGTCGACCTTTACGAGGACGTCTTAAATCCTACATATTTCATTGCTCACCTGGATATTGCTCCCATACGAGTTTTGAAGTCGTGGTCTTGAGGCTGATACATATATCAATAGGCATGATACCGAACCCTCCATCTTAGGATTTCCGCTCCCTATATCAAGTAGTGGGAGTCGATCCACAAAACGAGCGAAGTTATCTGAAGTGGCTGAGGAGAATGAAGCGACTAGCATTGTGACGCGAGTACTGGCCGGTACATATGACAATGTTGGGGACTTTATGGCGGATGTGGAGACGGCGTCGTCGTCTATTATGACTCAGAATGAGGTCAAGGAGGGCCTTCTGAACGGCACGCGTCAAGTCCCCTTGTCAGCAGAAGATCGTCGATTGATCGCGCGCGTTCTGGCTTTCAAGAAGCTTCTCAATAATCTTGTCTTGCGAGAGTACTTGCAAAGGCCATCTGCATTACCTCCTAACTCAGGGGAAGTGAAACTGGCGGGAGATGAGCCTGTGGCCAACGGACCTCAAAGCAAAACATCATCACGTCTGAACCCGGACAGTTCCCGTGGTAGTAGGACTGTCCTAACCCTGTACGGCAGTGCCCCGCAGCCAAAACAGTTATTCTCTAGCTTGCAGGAACCGACACGAATCCAATCTGAACATGGCCGGGATGGAAGAAACTCAAGCGCCCAACCACCAACTATCGTTAGTTCATCGGACCCTCTCAAATCTTGCAATATCGATGTTTTCACATCGGTACGGGAAGCTGGACTTCCAAACGGCATTTCTACCACACAAATTGTCCCTGTTCATTCTACCGACCTTGCGAAAGAGCACAAGCGTGTGCCGACACTGGGTGATCTCTTCGCGCCACCTCATTCATTGCCCCAACTCAACCCGCCCAAGCAGTCAAAGCATACCGCTACAAGAAGCTCTTCCGTGAACTGGTTCAACCCCGCGGAAGTAGCAACAACCCCGAAGAACAATCGACGAGATGTATATATATACACGACAGAACCACAGTCTACCGGGCAGTGGCTGAACTACAGCACTGTACCATCACCCTCCCAGCCATCTTCTCCTGAAGCCAAACGCAAACAACGCGACCGCGCGCTAAGTATTGGCGAAACAAAAGCGGCTCTCTCTGAGGAGGCCGTTGCGGCTCACTATCAGGCGAAAGAAGATGCGTTGTTTCGAAGCGCCTATTCTACATTTGCGCCAAGTCATGATGACACGGCCGCAATCGTGCCTGAACGCACGAAGAACCGGTTATGGTGGACGCGAACAGGGGAGGATCGATTCGACTCCCTTCTCATGTCCGAGTTGGAACCCGAAGCAACATGGGATCCAGATCCACCTGTCGAGACTGATGTTGTAACAGAGGACCCAGATGAGGACCGGATATTTCAGGAAGCGGTTGAATCTTGGGTACCTGAGAAGCTCCCACAAGAGCTAATATATGTGGAGCGGAACGGCACGCAACGAAGCAACGATGACAAAGATATCGACGAGGTCCTCAAGGACATTTCCGAGCTTCTTGAAACCCTCCACTCGTATCAGCGAATCCGCAATCTGTCATTGACATCAAATGCTCGATCGACCCAGAACTCGCAGCTCACGGCAATGTCGGGTAGTCCGACAAGCCCGTCGTCCTCTGAATTCGATGTATACACTATGCTCAGGTCTCAGCTATCACTGATGATATCAACACTACCACCTTATGCTGTGGCCAAGTTGGATGGCCAACAGCTAGAGAATCTCAGCATTAGCACGCGCATCTTAGTCGAGGGGGAACAGTACAGCGGCACCATGGAGGAAGATGAGTTTACTGTCAAGGCAAGACAGGCTTCATTGAGTTCAGCTGCAGGTACATCCGCTCGCACGCAGAGTCCGAATATGAGTCATGGTAGCCGAAGTGGCCACTACCAAGCACATACTAGCGCATCTGCCCAGTATACTCAGCGCGCCCCATACCCAGCACAGGCATCTGCGTCAAGGCATTCCCAGCCATCGGGCCCTTACCACTCCCAACAATCTTACTCAGCTCGACCAACCTCATCCTCTTCTCAATTTTCAGGAATCAGTACGACACAAAGGTACCCTTCTCAGCGATCGAATTCGGCTACTTCTCCGCACCCCGCATACTCTCAGCAACACTATGGCCAATCGACGCCACAACATTCTCAGCCCAGTCAGTATGGGCAAAATGGAAGTCGTCAATACTTTCAGCAGAGCTCGACCCCAAACAACCAGAGTTATCATCAGAAATACTCCACTCAGCAGCCGCCCGCCCCCCAGGCACCAATGCAGGGTCAACCCTACCAACAGCGTCCGAGTCAACCAGGCTATCAGCAGCGCGCGCAAGACTCAATTGCATACAACGCATCCGTGGCAGCCGCTCGGAGCGCTTCGCCCCAAAAGGCACAAGCCTACACCCCACAGCAGCAACGTCAGTCATTCTCTACGCCTACCCAAGCACCAGGCTCGAGTCTTCCACGGCAGCAATACTTCCAGCAAACGAACCAAAGCACACCATACGGCGGCTCGAATCTCGCCAACACCATCTCCGTCAACGGCTCCACCGTCGGCGCCAGTGGGTTCCACACGCATATGAGTGCCGAGCAGCAGGCCATCATGATGGACCGGCAGAAAGCACAGCTGGCACAGCAGAATCAAGCTAACCTCAGCACCAGCCGACAAAGCTCCGGCACGCCGCAGCCGGCGCCGAATGTGCAGCATACTGGACAGAGGAATGGAATCCATATTGCACAGTGAAATGGGACGGCTTGCGGCTGGTGGCACGGTAGTGGTGCGCCGTAGCGCGAACCAGGAGGGCTCGGGCTCTGTCTACTGTGTTGGGGTGTGAAGGTCCATGAACCACGCTGAGCGCGCATATTGTCTTTTCCGTGCATTTCCTTGGTTATCAGAGTGGGTTTGCACTCCAAAGACCCGGCGGTGGCTTTACGCTGCCTGCGGATGGACATCCTCCATCGGTCGGGAAGTGCATCATTCTCTCGAAAAGGGGGCGTCTAGATTGTATCTTGCCCGTAAGCGCGAAATGTTTAGAGTCGGGTATCATAACGTGTACTATACCAATACATTGCGTTATTATACCAAATGGACTGATTAGGGCCAACCAGTTGATCTTCAACTTTGAGAGACAGATGTCCTTGGAGTACTCGTCGACATGCCGAAAGGTCGTGCCGTTCACTCATATACTGAGATTCCCCTACCTCACCGTGACCTACTCGTACATCACCATAAACCAGCCAGCCGACTAATCCAAGTCATAACCTACGTACCTGACATCCCGATAACAGCAACGACTCAGGAAACACCGCTTGCCTAACGTGCCTCAAGTAATCCACTGCCATTATCTACACTGTACCCGATCGCTCATACGCGTGCGAGATAACACGGACATGAACAACAACAAATTCCAGGAGCCCTCTAAGAACCCGATATCCTGCGTTCCATCCACATGCCTCGTTGTCGCCGTTACTCAATGCGACGAGCGGTGAACGGCAAGGTGGATGTATTGTTGAACAGGGGGTAGGAGGGGAGAGGTTGAGGAAGTGTTGGGGGATGGGTGAAAGCGGAATGGAGTGTTGATCAGTGTCACGGAAGCGGTGAGGGGGGGCGGCAGGGAAAGAGATTCCGGGTGTGCAGCCGCGCTTTTCGTGGTAGAGCTGGAAGCGACGCAGCCGAGGAGTGGAAGATGAGGCCGGGTGTGAAGTCCCTGGAGCTGCTAGCGGAGGCGATCAAAGAATCTCAAGAAGTCGGCAGAGTGTCACTCGAGAGACAAGGCTCGTGCTGCACGTCAACGACAGAGCGGGATGATGGGAAGCCCAGGAAACCATGTAGGTCGAGGTTTTGATGCTGGGGCTTGGTAACGAGAACTCCTCGCTTGTGTCAACCTGCAGTACCTTACCTGATGCTAGGTTCCCAAGAACAGAAAGCCGTCAAGAAAACCGCATATCATGCAATGCCCAACCCCACAATCTCACCCTGCTCTTCCTGCGTCGCTGCCCCTCCCACTTTATACGAGACCTTCCAGCGCATCTTGACCGTATTGCCTTTCCCCCTCTCGACGCCATCGAGCCGGATCGGTTGCGTGATCCCATTCCGCTGATGTGGTCGCAGACTTCGCCCGGACTGGGGCGTTAGTTGGAGGGAGTAGCTCTGCGCTTGCGTCAGTGGCTTGGACTCGGGATGCCGAGCGTTTGAGCGACGGAGATGGAGCTGACCTTTGGTACGGCGATCTGGAAGGTGAATTCAGATATTGGCTGGGCGGTGTTGTTCGATGAGCGGACGACCATCGTAATGCTTGTGTCGTCGCCGGCTGGTCTTGAAACGGCGAACACGACGTTTACGGCGGTGTTGGTGACCATTACTTCGTTTACAGGCGGGAGGTTGGCTTGGTCTGGTAATGATGATGCGAATGTCCATTCCTCCTCGGCATTCGTGCCATTGTTTTGCTGAGCGGCGAGGGACGGCTGGTTTGGTTGAGATTGTGGCTTGGTTGGTTGACCAAAGTCGAAAAGTGATGGCGAAGCTGAAGGTACCGGAACGCTACTTTGCTGCTGATACTCAAAGGGGGAGGACTGTCGTGGAGTTGGATTGGATAAAATGGCAAAAGGATCAGCAGACGGTGCTGGTCTGCTCGTCGACTGTGGTTGCTTTCCCACTGTCATAACAGGCGCAACAGGCTGTGAGGATGGCTGTGAGCTGGCCAACGAAGCGAAGGGGTCGTAGTTCGCCATAGAGGACTGCGTAGTTTGTTGGGGTTGAGGAGATACACTAGATCTTGGCAGCTGTGATGTACTATTCTGTGAGCTCGATGATAGCAATGACGGTCCGGGTATATCTGAGCCTTGTATTAGTTTGAAGACAGTGGCGAGATGTGAACAGGACGCACTTGAGTTAACACCAGAGCCAAGTGCTATGCCTCCTCCTTGCCCGTAGTGGTCGCCTTGGATGGAAAGTCCAAGAAGGTCATCTTCCAATGAATCCTGTTTCACCTCCATAGAAGGACCACCAAGACCGTTTGCGCTAGGCTCCGCGTCTCCGCCAAGGTCGATCAGTGACAGTTCGTTATCGGCACTTTTGGTCACGCCTGTGGAAGTACCCAAAGTGCCTTTCGGTATCTTCGAAGCTGCATCAAGGTCTCCTTTCTTCACTAGCTTGTACCTCTCAATAGTCCGGTGGATGCTGTCATTTATCTCAAGTAACTTCGCGACAGCCTCCGAATCATCGGACTCTTCCTCACACATTTTCTGAATCTTGGGCTGGGCGCTTTGGAGAGAGCTCGCGAGCTCCTGTCCGAAGGTTCAGCTCCTACCAACTACCTTAGATAAATTGACGTAACTCACTTCAAAAACGTCACCCTCTGCTATCTTATCGCCCTGTTTGAATTCCTGCAGCCTTTCTTCCAGCAGTCTTGCTTTCTGCTGAATCTTGCCCACTTCCTCCGCTGCTTTGGCTCGGTAGTCTGTTTTGTGCTTCGTGTCATAACCGGCCATCACTTTCATGAGTCTGTTTGCCTCCTGAAGGTCTTCCGGACTGCCTCGCCGGATAAGTTCTTGCAGCTTCGCTGACTGCGCCGCCTTCTCCTCCTCTTCCATCTCCTCTGCAGATCTAAGGTTCTAGGTCTAATTTAGCAGTCCGTCATTTCAACCACAGGACCCCAGCATTGACGACATACATCACTCGGATTCAACACAGCCGCATCCTCCCGCCTAACCTCTGGGAACATATAACCCTTGTAAAGCAGCAGACGGTGCATGTCCCTTATATACCCCAAGTCTTCCTTGTATTTCGATGTTTGACATATTGTTTGACGCCACTCCTCTAGGGCTTCTAATATCTTGTGCTGTACTCGCGAGGGACGGATCGGAGGTCGTTCCGGGAAACGACGGACGAGCTCATTGAGAAATTCTTTGGTGCTGATCTGTAAATGATAAGGGTAGCCGCAATTCTTGACGCAAATATCTAGAAGCTGCCAACTGATAAGCCCGATCTCTTTGCCGCGACCAGATTTCTAGAAGCAAAGCGTACTGCAAGCGCTAGTAGCGAAACATTGGGATTTCGGTGGTTGATCAGATTGACGATCGCAACTGCTGCTTCTCGCGGGCTTTCCCAGGCATCAGCTACTGAGGTTCAATTGCAGGCCCAGGGTTGCTTACGCATTGCCCTTTTTCGAATTGATCAAGTCTGCAATCTCGAGATCAAGGGCCAGATTGGGCTCGAAGTTCTGAGGATCGCATGCGCTCTCTACAATGCAGTCTGGGTTAGCAGAGTTCCCTGTTGGAGAGACGTCTCTCGGCACCTACGGATATACCGCTGTAAGGTGGATGGACCTGGATCCCCCATTGTCCCGAAGCGGTCCCTGGCGGCCATGCGCGCTGATGCAGCCTCCATGTCGATGGCCTCCGTCCTAAGCGGCCCCGTGTCAAGCAGTACTTTAACCAGAAAGAGTAGCGACTAGGAGTCGAGATATCATGAGATATTCATGAGAACATTTCACATGCAACCATCAAGGGCTGTTTATAGAATAGGTAGCTCAAAGTAAGTTATACGAGGATGAGTAGCCGCTAGCGGTGTTATCGGTTTAGGGTAGGTACCTAGGTACCTAAGGTACCTCAGTACCTAGGGTAAGATTGTACCTAATCATCCTCAATCCAAGTGACATCACTCTACGACAAAACTGAGTATTCATAATTTCCAACTAGCTATACCAGTACATCCAAAACTACAGATCCAAAATGGTCCGCCACAAGAAAGACAACTTCTCATCCAAAAGCAAAAGATACACCAACCCCCCCCGCCACAACCGCCCACCCCACGACGGCGACGAGGCCACTCGCCCCTCCCGGCCCCCCTTCAAAGCCGCGTGCTGGGACCTCGAGCACTGCGATCCGAAACGATGCTCCGGCAAGCGCCTCATGCACTTCGGGCTGATGCGCGAGCTACCGATCGGGCAAAAGTTCGCGGGCGTCGTCATCTCGTAGGTCGTTTCCAGCAGCGGCGCCGGGGGTGGCTCGAACTGACATTGACGGTGGCGGGTCCGCAGGCCCAACGCCAAGCGCACCATCTCGCCGGCAGACAGGGAGCTGCTGGAACAGCACGGGGCGGCCGTGGTGGAATGTTCGTGGGTGCGAATCAAGGAGGTGCCGTGGGCGAAGATCGGGGGCAAATGCGAGCGGCTATGTCGGTGGCTCCGTTCCGTCGATCCGAGCAGAGTGTGCGGGGCTGATTAGCGAAAGTGCCGTATCTGGTTGCGGCGAACTCGGTCAACTACGGCCGACCGTGGCGGTTAAACTGCGCGGAAGCCTTGGCGGCGTCGTTCTACATCTGCGGACATGCGGATTGGGCTAGTGAGGTCTTGGAACACTTTTCGTACGGCGAGGCGTTTTTGGAGATTAATGCGCAGCTGCTGAAGCGGTACGCGGCGTGTACGAGCGAGGAGGAGGTTAAGAGGGCGGAGGAAGTGTGGCTGGAGAAGATCAAGCGGGAGTACGCGGATAGTAGAGCGGGTGGGGACGCCGGGAATGATGGGGATGACTGGAAGGGGGGCAATATGAATAGGCGGCCGGTGGTCGATTCGGACGATGAAAGCGAGGGGGAAGGCGGAGAGGATGAGGACGGGGACGGGGAGCAGGACGACGAGGAGGGCGGAGTGGATGTTGAGAGGGATCCATTATATATCTCTGACGATTCTGATGACGAGGAGGAGATGGCGGAACTGCGCCGAAAGGTTCTTCAGTCGAAACCTTTCACGAATCCGACCGACACCGGCCAGAAACCGCAACCGGAGAAGATTTCCCGGCCTGAGGCCTTGCCGGTGGACTTGGATGTTGAGCCTGACTCCGACAACGGGGATGATGACGCGTTCGACGATATCATCAATGCTACACCGGTAACGGACTGCACTGGGATACAGGCGAGGGAGAGGTTGAAAGGGCAAGAGAACGTCAGTGCGGTGTTTTCGAGGACCGTCGTCGGTGCCCCGAGGAAGTGACAGATTGAGAATCAACAACATCGCAATCACCACCGTGACACATGCATTCACCACTATAAAACTGGTACACTTTACCACTGGACCCAGTAGTATTGTACTCCAGCATTTACGCGGTGATGTGACATTCCATTTACTGTACAGATGTCGAACCTAAAACCTCTCCTGCGCCGGCCTACGCATACTCTCAACCAACAGCAAACCACCAGAAGGACTGTACTCACCTCATATCCAACTCATGCGTCCACAACTCCGGCCCCTGATTCGCCAGCCAAAGATAAGTCTACCCCCAACCCTCCCGCATCAGCACCTCCCGTCCTTCACCCTCACACCACCCACCCCCCCCCCCCAACCCAAAGAAAAAAGAAAAACCAACTCACCTTCCCCACCGCATCCGCACTCATCCTCCTCCCCACCCTCTGCGCCTCCCCCTCCTCATCCTCAACCGCCCCATTCGCAACCGCACGCCCCCCCCCCCCCCCCCCAAACCCCCCAACACCAAACCCCCCCCCCCCACACCCACCCCCCCCCCCGCCCCCCCCACCCCCCCCCCCCCCACCCCCCAACCCACCCCCCCCCCCCCCCCCCACCCCCCACAC
>JAABUY010002349.1_pt1 | contig 22696 bp, 24 predicted proteins | sample 5560271 | NCBI WGS metagenome assembly JAABUY01 (sample SAMN10711886, study PRJNA513374) | rock metagenome | isolation source: Antarctica rocks | place: Antarctica: Victoria Land, University Valley | reverse complement strand
GCTCGTGCCGCTCGCGCCGGCGCTTGCGGAATCGCCCTGTCCGACGTCGATTGTGCCCAGCGTACGCTGCAGCGCGGCCGGCGGCGCCGGCGCGCCGGCGCTCGTGCTCTGCGCCGCGCCCACCCCCCCGCTCGCGCTGTCGGCAGCTTGCGGGCCTGCGGCGGCGCCCCCGGCAGCGTACGCGTAGGTCGGCGGCGCTCGCCCGCCGGCGCTGGCGCCCTGGGCGGCGCTCCCCGTGCTGGCACCGGGGGCGGCTGGCGTTGCCTGCCCGCCAGCGGTGGATCCTTGAGCAGATCTGCTGGCATCTGCACCGCTTGCGGTGGCCGGCGCCGCCTGGCGCAGGCTGGTCGGCACGGCGCCGCCGCGGATTGCAGCTACGACCTGCGCCGCGCTCGGCGGCGCGGGCGCGGCGCCGCCGCGCGCGTCCGCGCCGGCTGCGTCAGCGGCCGCGTCCGCGGAGCTGGCGCCGGCGGACAGCGGCGCGCCGGGCGCAGCGCCTGAGGCGCCCTGCTGCCCTGTGGCGGCGCCCTGCTGCCCCGTGGCGGCGGCCTGCTGCCCCATGGCGGCACCCTGCTGCCCCGCGGCGGCGCTCTGCTGCCCCGTGGCAGCGCCCTGTGCTGCGCTGGCCGAGGCGGGGCTGGCGGCCTCCTGGTCGGCGCCAACTGACTGCGCAGCGCCAGCGGCGCCCGCGGCGCCGCCCGTTGCCTGCAGGGCGGCCTGGCCGCTCGGCGCCGCGCCCGACTCGCTGGCGGCCTGCGCCGCCGCCACCGCGCGCTGCGCCTGCGCCGCGGTCACGAGGCTGCGCTCGGGCGCCGCCGGCGCGACCGACAGCGGCGCCGCCGCCGGCTGTGCCGCCGCCAGCTCGCCTGCCGAGGCTCCTGCATGCGCGGCCGACAGCTGGGCGCCTGCCGAGGCTCCTGCGGGTGCGGCCGCTGCCAGCTCGCCGGCCGAGGCTCCTGCGGGCGCGGCCGACAGCTGGGTGCCTGCTGCCTCGCCGGCGTAGTCGCGCGCGCCGGCACCGCCGCTCGTCAGCGCCGCCAGCGCGTGCGTGCCGGTCTGCGGCGGCGCATACCCCGCCGTTGCTGGCGTGGTCCCGCCTGCCGGGGCACGCGCTGGCCGAGCGTGAGTTGCAGCGGGCTGGCTGCTCTCGTCAGTGGTCAGCAGGGCAACGCACAGCAGCCCTGCCCGACTATGCTTGCAAGTGTTTTGACACAATGCTGAGTGGTATGGTGAGCTGAGTTGTATGGTGAGCTGTGCACAGGTCGCAGAAATGCTGGAGCGCCACTGCAAGGGTTTGCTTTTACAGTACTGGCAGCTGAGCACCAGGTGGGCGCCTCACCTGACGCCTGCAGCATGTGCCGAGCGCCCGCTGCGCATACGGTGTGGCAGGCTATCAGCATTACGAGCGCCGCAGCGCACTGGCGCGCCATGGTATTATATAGTTTAGGGTCGACGGCCAGCAACCACCCTGAGTGTCTCCTCGCGCGCTGAAAGCCCACCAAACTGCACTGTCAGACGTGGACCGCGGTGCCCAGCTAGGTGCACTGGCTGCGGCCACGGTGATGTTAGCCTCCCAAGCAGCATTCCCTGCAAGGCAGTGCCAGACAGGCAGTGTGGACAAGCGCCGCGCAGTGTCCAGCTGCTGCAGCTCCACTTGCGGCGCCTGATTACTAGTTCTCCTGCGCTGCCTGTCGCACGAGTGTGTGATTTTTCAAACCCTGAGGTGCTCACCTAGCGAAAGCTAGCTTGGCAGCTCGCAGGCTACATAACCGAGCCAGAAGGCTGCCAGGGGCACAGACAGTGGGACCAGAGGATCAAGTGATAGGGCAGGGGGCCGGCCAGGCGGCTGTGGGACGGTGCTTGGTGCTTGGCAGCGGGGCAGCCGCAGGTCAGGGCCGCTGTCTCTCAGTGGACACCGGCGGAGCGATGTGGGGTTTCCAAGCGTTTGACGCCTCGCCGGCGGCCTGCCTTTGCCTGGCAGCCGGGGTGGCCCTCGGAGCGCTACTTGCCAAGGTGCGCACCCAGGCTACGCAGGCCCATCCGGCAAGCCCAGCACGAAGGCTGCCTCAGTGTCAACAGCGCCGTATCTCGGGACCTATTGCAGCAGTACTGCCAGACGCTTTGCTCTGTGTGCTGCGCCGGTCGGCAGCGCACAGGCGCGCACGCTGCCAGTGCCCCCTGCACCGCGCGCACAGGGCCAGCCCCGCTGCCTGTCAAACACCGGCGCCGGCACTGCCTCCGTCCCTGCCCCTGGGCTGCACGAGCTGCACGTTGTGCACGACGCGGCGCCGAGCGCGGGCGGCGCTCGCGCGCAGGCGCTGGCCGCGCTGGCGCCGCTGCACGCCGCGCACCGCGCGCTGGCCGGGCAGGGCATCCCGCGCGCGCGCTCGGGCAACCCGCTGGCGCCCAGCGCGCCCTGGAAGCGCGCCGACCTGCACCGCCTCGGCCAGGCCGACTGCGAGCGCCTGGGCGGCATCTTCTACTTCCGCATCCTCGGCTTCAACGTGCGGCCCTGCGCAACGCCCCCACGCACCCCCGGGGCCCCCCCACCCCCGTGACCAGCCAGGCAGTCCGGCTTCAACGTGCGGACCTGCGCCACGCCCCCACACCACCCCCGGCCCCCCCTTCGCCCCCGTATCCAGCCAGGCAGTCCGGGCAGAGCGCGCCGTGTACACCCAACATGGGGGCCCCTGAGCAAGCGCGAGGGCTCGCCAAGAAAAGGCCAACACGGAGGTTGTGCCTGCGGCGGGGCAGTGCGTGCAGATCAGCGACCCGTGGCTCACCGCGGCGGTGCGGCTAGCTATGACTCTCAGGATGGACTGCAATGAGACTGGAAATTATGTAAATACCTGCTGTCTACTTGTGCTCAGTCAGTGTGAAACTGCATGCCTGCATCATGCTGTAGGTCTTGCAACAGGGGTGCATGTGTGTCTTGCAAGCGCAGCGGCTCCCCCACTGTGTGTCTCCATGCATGTAACTCCTTGAGCGCCACCCGAAATAAGGCAACAAAGAACAACGCAACACGGGATGCAATTGTTTTCATACGTCCAAGCACGCGTCTGTCGACTCCTATGTGCCATGCACTGGCACAGTGCAGCGCCCATGACGGCCATACGCATTGTCCTGAAAATTGCATTTTCAGGCTGAAACTGACACGGCCATCCTCACAGGTACTCTTGGCACAGGGTCAGGGGCCCATACGGTGATACTGAACAGCTCGCATGCTGTCGCTGCTAAGAGTGTGGAACACCAAGAGCACAAGGCCCCAAGAAACACAGCACAGCTGTGCAGGCACTGGCAGTCGATGCCCCACAATAATGTCAGACCAAAATCCTAGGGGACTCCCACAAACACAGAAGAGAAGTACGGCGGATTGCAGTACATACGCCAGGGCCGCCGGATGCGTGCACGTCGAGGCCCTAAAAAGACGGCCTTGGCTCGCGCGCGCGGGACGGCGACCTGGGCCAGCTAGCAGGGGCGCGGGATGGCGTGCATGCTGAGGCCCTCGCTGGGTTGGACGGTCACGTAGTAGGCCTCCGCCCTGCGCACGCCCTCCGGCCCGCCCATCTGCGCGCAGCGACCCGGCGCCTCACCCCCGGGCACCGCCCCGCGCCATCCGCGCACCCTTGCGCCCGCACGCGCATGCACCGCCGCCTGCCTATGTAGAGCCCCAGTGAGCGACGGACAAAGAGCCACAGCGCGCGCACTTTTCAGCGCACCCTAACCCTAACCCTACCTGCAGTGCAGGCGCGGCGCGCGCGCACCTCGTCGGCCAGGCGGAACGTGAAGCGCGAGAGCAGCGCGGCGACGGTCGCGGCGGTCGTCATGCGCGCGAGCGACATGCCCACGCACTGGCGGCTGCCCTCCAGGAACGGCATGTAGCGGCGCACCTGCGGCGCGCCCGGGGCACCGGCTGGCTGGTCAGCACGCGCAGGAGCCCCGCCGCCTGCATGGCCGCGCCGACGGCGCGCCGGCCGCCAGCCCGCCTCAATCACCAGCAGTACCATCGACGCGCATGACGATTGTGTTGTGGTACAGTTCCTACATTGATCCTGCAGGATCATGCATGATCACTACATTCAAGCAGCAGTATACATGTTTTACACAAAGAATAGCAAGCATGCTTGCTTGCACCCGAGCGCTCAATGCCATGCACCGGGCAGCGCCACCGCTCGCGCCCTGCCCCAGCCCTGCGCGCGGCCGCGGAGCATGCGCCGCCGGCTCGCGCGGGCCACGCGCCTTTGCCGGCCCCGCGCGCTCACCCTCGAGCCCCGCCGCAGCGCCGCGCCCGCATCCATCCGCCCCCAGTGACGCCGTCGAGCAAGGGCCCCCGCAGCTGCACCCCCCTCGCCGCCCGCCCGCACGCTCGCCGCCTGCGCGTCCAGGCCCAACCAGCGGGGCGCCGTTGGCAGGCGCTGCTGGCGTGGGGGCCTCCCGCGCCTGCGCGCCGGCACCGCCGGCGCCGCCGGCGCGCGCGCGCAGGCTGATGACGGGCCGCGGCGCTGCGGCCGCGGCCTTGCCGGCCGGCTCCGCCGCGGCGGGCGCACCGCCGCTGCCGCAGCGGCGCGTGCTGGCCGCGCCCGCCGACTGCGGGCCCCCGAGCGCAGCGCTCTCAGCAGCGCGGCCGGCGCACACCCATGCGCCGTCCCGCTCACCCCAGCCTGCCGCCCCTGGCGTGCCCGCGGCGGCGGCGGCCGGGCTGTGCGCGCCGCAGGCAGCAGAGCGCGCGGCTTGTGCCGTCACTGCAGCGCCGCTGCTGGCGCCACGACAGGCGCCGGCGGCGTCTCCGCCGTTCGGGCCACAGCGCGCCGCCGTGCCCGCGGCGCCTGCCGGCGCAGCGCCGCCGGGCCGTGGCGCCTGGGCGGCCGCTGCGCCAAGGCCCTGGCAGGGAGCGCCCTGTGGCTGCGCCGCAGCGCCCGCGGCATCGCAGGCTGCGCCGCGCGGCGCGCCGGCGGCCCCGCCGCTGGGCAGCCGCCGCGCGTACTCGGCGTCGGGCTCCATCCAGCGCTCCTGCCGGGGCGCTCCCACTGTGGCCCTGAGGTAGAGAGGTCCCGACATTTTGCCCGCCGCGCGGCACGACACCATTTGTGTCACGCCCGGCGGCTGCAAGCGCGCATGCAGGCTTACACCCGCCCCAACTCGGACAGGCGGCGTGCCGCCGCACCAGCTCCGGGGCGACAGCTGGGCCAGTCACAGGAGGTGCGCCTCGGGAAGGGGGGAGGGTGGGGGGCGGCAGGCAACGCGCCGGCAGAAACTCGTCGGGGCGCTCCCAGTTGGCGGAGGTGGTGTGCATGGCAAAGATGTGCAGCAGCAGGCACGTGCCGGCCGGCACGCGGAAGCGGCCGACGCGCACGTCGCGCAGTGCCTTGCGCACCACGAGCGGCGCGACACTGTACAGCCGCTGCGCCTCCTGCGAGTTAGGGCTAGGGTTAGGCGGGCGCGCGCGGGTGGCGCGAGAGGGGAGGAGGCGGTGCGCTCCCGTGTCCGGGGCGGGCATGGCGGGCTGCCAGGCGCTGTGCGCGCGCGCCCGATCGCCTGCGCACGCTGCAGCCCTGCAAGCCTGTGCGGGCGCCTGGAACCCCAGCGCAGGCACACCCCGTCCGATAGGGCGCATCACCTGCGCTCGGCAGGCCCGGCCAGGATGCGGGCAGCGCGGCATGGCCCACGAGCGCCACTGCTTATGGATAGAGGACCAAGAGGCACACAACATGAGCGGCGGCGGCTCCTGTCGCCTCGACCAACCTGGTCCTAGCCCGCTGTGCCGACATTCTGCCGACGACCGGCGGCAGATAGTGCACGCCCTCGGCATGCACGGTAGGTAGCATTAACATGTGCGCGCGTGCGCGGCCGCGTGGCCGGAACGTACGACCCCGTCCTAGCAAAAATCCTGACCAGGCGCACAGGGCGGCCGCCCACCTTCAGCACGCACTGCAGGTAGGGCAGGCGGCCCAGGTCGGCGTGCGCGAGCGGCCGCGGCCGCAGCCGCGCGGGCGTGACCAGCAGCCCGGTCGCATCCAGCTCCGTCTCCAGCCGCGCCATGGCCGCCGGGTGCTGCGACACCAGGTACAGCGTCCAGCAGATGGTGTGGCCTGCGGGCAGGGCGGGGCGTCGAGGCGCCCGCTGCGCGCGCCGTGCGCCAGCAAAGGCGCACGCCGGCACCGGCCGGACGGCTGGCGCAGTCAGACTGGCTCATAGTTGTGCGCGCCCATGGTGGGCGCCCATGGCGGGTGACAGCCCTGGTCCTAATATTGCCGCCCAGCCTGCTTGTGGGCGCCGCGCGGCCCGCTCGTGGGCGCCGCTTGCATGGCCGACACGGGAGCGACAGGGCAGCACCCGAGAGCTGTCGCTCTTTCCCAACCCCAGCCCTCTGCCTGAGCGCATCGGCCTCGCCTCTGCGCCTGGCGGCCGCGAGCCGGCGCATGATGCGGCGCGGCGGGGTCGGGGCTGCGCACCAGACGTCGTCTCCATGCCCGCCTTGATCTGGGTTAGGGTTAGGCTTATGTTGAAGGTAAGCGCACCGGTCGTCTCCATGCCCGCCATGATCTGGATGGACAGCTCCGACCACAGCCGCGCGAAGGGCAGCGGCCGGCCCGCGGCGTCGCGCACGCGCATGAGGTGCCCCGCGATGCTGGGGTCCGCCGCTGGGCTGCTCGGGCCCCTGCGCAGCCGGGCCGGGCGTCGGCGCAGGCGAGCCGGCCTCGCGCTGCGGACATACGGACCTGGCTCTCCATGCACTACAGGCGAGCACGCCGCACCTACGGCCCGACTGCCACGCTATGTTGCGCACATGGAGGGAAAAAACATCCTTAGCGATAAGGCCGTGGCGCAGGTCAGGCAACATGTGGTCACGCTTTGTGAGCACGCGCTCAGCTTCAGGCCGACGAGACGGGGGGAGAGGGCGGCGGAGCTGCCGCACCGCGCATGCACCTCCGCCGCCAGGCGGCCCAGGACCGCCAGCAGCTGCACGATGCGCGCCGTGGTGCGCCGCCGGTGCGTCCACGCCTGCGCGCGCGCGCCCGGGCATCGCGCGCCGCATAGGCGCCAGTGGCCTCGCAGACGGCAAGTGCCAAACAGCATGATAGCGGCTGCATGTCATGAAGAGGCTACATCATGAGGGAGCGCGCAGGGCCACCGCCGGCTCATGAGGCAGCGGGCGCCTGCGCAGCCGCCCCACCAGCAAGCATCAATCGTGCCGCTGGCAGCAGCTGGCGGAGCCATCCGAGGCCAGAGGCAGCGGTGTGCGCGTGTGCTGCAGTGCGCCGTGGCACGACCGGGCACTGAAGGTGCACTGCCATAAGAAGTGCGCGCGCCCGTGCGAGGATGGGCCCTGGCATGGCATGGCGCCGCACCTCCGGCAAGAAGGGCAGGGAGCGCAGGACGGGCCGCAACGGGTTGCGCATGTCGTTCACGCCGATCGCGCACACTGCGACGCTCCGCTTGTGTGAGTGGTGCGCCCGGGTTCGCTAATGTCCGCATATTAGCCCATGCCTGCATCCTGTGATTAGCGACCCCCAATTGTCATAAGCCCAAGAGCGCCTGTAAAGAGTAAACATGATGCTGGCAAGTGGAGTACAGTAAGCGCATGTTATGCCACCTAGCGAAACCGCTCTAGGCTCACACGAGCTCCTCTGCTCATCAGGCGTTGATGCAACGCACCATCTTTGATGAGGCGGCACGTTGCCGCTCCCGGGCCCTCCAGGTCCAGGGTCGCCTGAAAGTCGTGGGAGAAGCCCACCTGCGCGCGAGCGCGTCACGCTCGGCGCCCGCCCGCATGGCATCGAAGCTATGTGCACGGGGCTCGCTGTTGCAGCCGGGGCCTGGGCGGCCGCCGCCCGCTGCATCGGGCCGTCACCTTGCCGATCACATCCAGCGCGTGGCACATCAGCGCGCCGTCCAAGTCAAGCGCCGCCGCGCTGCGCTCGTGCAGGCGCGCCACCAGCCGTGCGGTGACCTCCTCGACCGCGGCGAAGCTGCGCCTGCGGCGCCACGGCACCCTGCCTAACGCGCTCCGCTGCAGCGCTGCCGTGCAAGCGCAGCACCCGGCATCCAGGCCTGACTTGCTGGCCACACGGCTCGCGAGCGGAGCTCAGCTGGAAGACCACATATGGTTTCGCCTAGCAGCGACCTGGACACAACTTACTGCAACCGCCATCCGGTGAGAGACAGCAACCGCTCAGGCACGCCAGCCCAGGCAGAGCCCCGGCGCGTCCGGGGCGGCGCCTGATGTTGTCCGTGCTGAAGGCGGGCGCGACGCCGCGGCGGATGGCGCGCCACAGCGGGTCGCTGGCGCTGGCCGAGATCATGCTGGGCTGCGGCGGGTCGCTGGTGCCCTGCGCGCGCGCGCGCGGTGCTCACCGCAGGCACGCTCGTGCCCTGCATGCATGCGCGTGCGCGGCGCTTGCCGCAGGCACCCTTGGTCTTGAGTCCACAAAGTGCTGCCGGCGAAGCCGCTGGGTGCCCGCAGCAGGCACCAGACTGCAGCTGCCGCACCACTGACACGGCGGTGCTCCTGCGGCGCTCGCCGGAGCAGCGAGCCGGCCTTGCGCCCAGGTTGCACCGCAGGCAGGAGGGCAGGAACGCAAAGCATGCCGCCCCCGAGGGGCGCGCCCGGTCGAAGCAGTCGTAGATGGGCAGCGGGAAGCCGCGCGGTTTGTCCACCAGGTCCGGCCGCCGCGTGCCCAGCTCCTGGGCATGATGCGCGTGGCGCCGGCGGTCCAAAGAGCTACCAGCAGCAGGCGTGGTTGGAGCTCGCGTCCACATGTAAATGGTGTGCGGAACGCCCATGCATGGACACAGATTGGCGTGCTGTTGCGAAACCGGGGTCTTCAGCAAGCTCACCCCCACAAGAGAGGCGGCCGTCGCAGACAGAGCAAGCAGCAGGGCTCAAGCGCATGCGCGCACTACAGCAATTTTCTTTCAGCACAGTGCATGCAAGCAGAATTTGCTTCAGTACGGACGCGCGGGAAGAAGCCCGGCGCGCTGGCGCCCCACATGTGCGCAGACTGCGCTGCGCATGCGTCACTGCTGCATGGCCACCTGCTGATATAATGCAGCGTCCTGCGCCCCTCGCTGGCCTGCCGGCACATAACCACATCAGCGCGGCTGCCAAGACAGGCTGCTGCACACCCGGGCCCTTTCCTGCACCTGGGCAGCCTGTGGACATTGAGCCCTGCACCTGGGGAACCTAAACCCTACCCCATAGTAATTCTCGGGAGGGCCTGGAAGCGCCAGCGCCGCGCATGGGCCAACTTGCCGGCGCTGCAGCGACGTCAGGCCCATTGCAGCAGAGCGCGCGCCAAACCAGCTGGCGGCGGCTGCTCCCCAGGGTGCGCCGCCCCGGCCTGGCCGCCGGGCGCAAGCGCCGCACAGCCGCGCCGCAGGCGCGCGCGCGCCCGGCGGCTGGGGCCCCCCGGGTTGCGCAGCCTAGCCGCGTACCTCGGCACCCGCGCCAAACGAGCTGCGCCGCGATGAGGGGCGCGAGCGCTCGGCGACAAAGCCCCATGCGGCGGCCATGCCAAAGATTTGCGCCAGCCGCGCGCGCAGGCTCGGCACGTCGGCCTGCGGCACGCGCGCGGCCGCCCACACGGCCTCCCACTCCGCCCAGCGCACGTTGTAGTCGGCCTCAAAGTGGTGCCGGCGCGCGGCCGCGCCTGCGCGCGCGCCGTCGCATCAGCGCGCGCACGCGCTGCCGCTCCTGCTTAAAGATGGTCCTGGGCCCTGGCATGCAGACATAGAGCCCTCCGAGCGCATTTATTCACATTACTTCACATGCGACAAAGATGTAGCACAGTCCTGCTCATACACGCTTGTGTGAGCAGAAGGCCGCTTCTAAGCCGTTTTTCAAGCTTTTGAGAAATTTGTCTGTACACACACTTCGACGCCCCATGTCCCCTCTAAGACACTCTGGGCCAAGCACAGATCGACTCCAAGCAAGCCGATATCACAGGGCAAGCACATGGGCGGGGGGCGGGCTGAGGGCGGCGCGCCGGAGCTGTCCAGCGGCTCGCCGGGCGCAAGCGCGGCGGCGTCGGAGCGCCGCAGGCTCAGCCGCGGCCCCGCGCGCGGCCGCCCGGCCTGCTGGAACTCGCTGTACCAGGCCAGCGCGCGCTTCTCGTCGCGGCGCAGGCTGGCCGCGGTCGCCGCGTCGTCCACAAATCGCTCGATCGGGAAGCGCCAGGCGGAGTCTGCGCAAATGCAGTGTGTTTCAAGGGTTGAGCGCGCTGCTGAAGGCGCGCGCTGCCGAGGCACGCTGCCGTGCTGGCCTGCTCGTGTAGTTGCCGCTCCTGCGGCGCGACTGTGCGGGCGAGGGCGCGGGGCACTGCGGCAGGCGGCCGGCCGCAGGGTGTCTGAGCATGGCCAGCGTGCGCCGGGACATGCACGGGACTAGTGCGGCTGCACCCACAGGGGAAGGCGCGCCTGCGTCGTAAAAGGCGGTGGCCGGCACGATGATGTGCTCGGGCGGCGACTCGTCGGTGGCCGCGACGCCGAGCGCGTCGAAGAAGCCCTCGCTGTCGGAGCCGCCACTCTCCTCCGACGCCGCGCGGCCGCCCCTGCGCGCCGCGCGCCGCACGCTCAGCGCGCCCGGCGCCGCGCGCTGAGCGCGCTACGCGCCGCGCGCGCCTCTATGCGAGCTGCGAGGCGGCGCGGGCGCGGCCACCAGGAGGGTTGACATTCAAGCGTGTAATTGAATGCAATAAGTAAATAATTTTTTGTTTAATGTACATATGATCGGGCAATTTGGGCTGGTCGGCAGCGAGTCTGCCATTAGCGCGTTGCGGGCGCCTGCGCGCGCTGCTGCTGGGCGCAGGGTGCCGCCCAGGCCGACGCGGCCGGCGGGCGCGCACCGGCGGCCGGGGGTGCCGCCCCGCGCGCGCGCCGGCGACACGCCCGCCATGCCGCGCCCGCTGCTGCCCGGGCTGACCGAGCGGCTGGAGCCGCCCGACAGCCGGCCCAGCGCCGGCCGGCCCTCGGCCGCCGACGCCGCCGCCAGCGCCGCCGCCAGCTGCGCCGCCAGCGCCAAACATGTCAGCAGCGTGCACGCCCCCCTGTACTGATCACCAGGAGTCGCAGCAATCTCTCTCTATGAAAAGACATTGTGCGTGCGGTCGAACACGGCCTGGCTGTCCCTTGTATTGGGCAATGCCCCAAGACACTGCAGGCGCCTGCGTCGGCGCCTCAGCCGCTGCCGACCAAGCGCCGGCTGCAAACGCGGCACACTCACCCTGTGCTGAGTACACAGGACCCGCCTGCTGCCGCGTCACACAGCCACGGGCCGGGTTGCGGCACCTGGCGTGCGGACGGCGCGCCCGAGAACGCGCCGGGCTCGCCGATGGCGTCGCCGTCGTGGTCGCTGTCGGCGCCGCGCGGGCGCGGCCGCGCCGCGCCGCCCCAGCCATTGGCGCGCCGGCGGCCGCCGCGCACGGCCGCGCCGGCGCCGGCGCAGCCGCCGTCGCCGCCCGGCGCGGCGGCCGCGCCGGCGGGCTCCGGCGCGCCCGCCGCGCCGTCGACGGCCGCGGGACCGGGCCCGGGGCTGCCGCCGCGCTCGGAGCCGCCGCTGGAGCTGGCGGCGCCGCTGCTCGCGCCGCGGCCGCTGCCCAGCCACGACGCGCTGCGCGCGGCACAGGCGCGCGCGGTCTGCAACGAGCGCCGGCATTACCGGTGCCGCTGCGCAGGTCGCCGCCATCGACACCGGTTGAGTGGCGGTACTGGGGCGCGCGTGCCACGCCGGACACCGTTTTGGGCAGACACGCTCACAGGAGGGCGCAGTCCTGACGCTAACAGCGCCTGAAGCACATGTGTGCTGATTATCAGGGCAGAGCAGGGCATCATGCTGATCCAACGTCCTCCCAGCTACGTGTCTCTCTCCTAGGTGGTCAACAGACGTGGCGTCAGTGTGCTCTCAACCAAGTGTTGACGCTCCCACGGCTGCGCGCGCACCCGGACGCGCTGCTGCCGGCGCCGCGCAGCGCGCTGCCGGCGAGCCCGGCGGGCGTCGGCGGCGGCGGCGCGGGCGAGGCCGGGCGCGTCGGCGACGGCTGCCGCGACGCCCCGCGCGAGCCCGAGCTGCGCAGCGCCGGCGGCGCCCCGCTGAAGGGCGCCTGCGCGGACCCGCGCCCAGCGGCTCAGCCGCTGAGCCGCAGCCCACTTGCTCCCTGATGCGGTGGTCAGCGCGGCGCATTGGCAAGTCGCGAGGTGGCGGCACGGAATGCACTACACGGGCACGGCCGTGCAGCGCCAGCGGCGCCGCACAACAGGGCACCTGCGTGGCTCCCCGGCACAGCACACCACGGCGGCCGCTGACGCGGCTTACAGCGCGCACGCCCTGTGCCACTGGCAGCGGCAGGCGGCGCCAACAGCGCGCTCCCCCAGCTCTCCAGCCTCCCACCATCACGCTCTGCACTATCAGCCCACCCTGCTGGGCGCTTCGGGGCCACTGCCGCAAGCGCGCGCGGCACCTGCTATGTGCACAACACGCGCGCGACGCACTAACAGGGGCTTCCACGCGCGGCCACGCGGGCGCGCACCCTGAGCGCATCGAGCGCCTCAGCGCCGAGCCACGCCGCGGGCGCGCCCTCGGGCGGCGGCCCCCGCAGCGCCGCCGCGCCGCCGCGCGTGAGCAGCGCCTCGCGCACGCGCAGCCACCTGCCGCAACCCCGGCCGCCCCTCAGCATGCGAGCCCCGCGGCACTATCGCTGCCTTCCTCCCAAACACGCGGGGTTCAGGCACGCAATGGTCAGGCCGCGACGCCGGCTGCAACCGCCACCTCCCGGGCGCACACAGCACTCAGCAGGGACGGCACCCAGGCACAAACACACATGTACACCCTCGACACAAACCCACAAATACCCCCGACACACACCCACAAATACACAGGACACACTCACACATGAACACCCTCGGCCTCCCGGCCGCGGCCGGCGCGCGCGCGCGCGCAGGCCTGGCAGGACTGCACCGCGCGGGCGCGCGCGCGGGCGCGGGCCGGGCGCGGCCGCGCGCACCGCTCCACGACCTGCGGCAGGAAGAAGATCTGGAGGCGCAGCGCCTCGCAGACGGCCTCCTCGGCCATGCCGCCCAGGCCCGGCACGGCCACCGCCACGTCGCCCGCCAGGCTCGCGCGGCACCGGCCCGGCGCGCCCGGCTCCGCGTCCACCACCTGCCAAGAGCCCTGTAGGGTCAGCTGCCCTTATAAAAACCCTGCAAGGGTTTTGCAAATCACGCGATACGGTTGCCCCAGCCCCTCTTCCTGTACGAAATGCTGCATGTGCAGGCGGCGTCGTGGCGGGGTTGGCACAGCGACGAGGGCGCGCGGTCCCGGAGGACTGCACATGCTCTGGGGGCCGCTCAGGGTGGGAGAAGGCCTGCGAACGCATTGCTGAAAGCAGGCTCCGCACCGCCACACAGCGCTGTGAAACGCGCTCCCCAGCCGTGCACCGGGACAGGCGCGCCCGAGTTGTGCAGCTCCGCTGTGTGTACTCGTATGCCGCATGGCCGTCAACTAGCAACAAAGCTGGCGGGGCCCGTCACACAGTACCACATCAGCACGGGAAGTGGCAGCAGCGAGCTCTGAAGGCTCGCACCAGCAGCAGCTCAATGTGCGCGCAGTGGCAGAACAGCGGCGGCTGGCTGACGATCGTCACACGGTACGGCGGCCCCGGCTCGGCCTCTGCCGCCCCGGCCCCCGCCGCCCCGGCCCCCGTCGCCGCGCCGCCGTCGCCGTCGCCGGCGCCAGCGCCAGAGCCGCCGGCGCCGCCGCGCGCGTCCTCGAAGCGCAGCAGCTCGTAGTGCACGGCGAGGCTGCCCTCAGTGAGGCGCGCGGCCGCGCGCGGCAGCAGCGGCGCCAGGCCAGCCGCCTCCGGCACGCTGGCCAGCTTGACCACCTGCGCGCCCGGCTCCGCCCACGCCGCCTCGAACCGCTCCGTGCCCCGCTTCAGCACCTGCGGCGCGCGCCGGGCAAGTGTGTCGGCTGCCACGTTTGCTGCCTGCTATTACTCTCCAGTGCTCCTCGCACTGACCGGCAGCGCACCAGCTCTCTGACCAGTGCCGCTGACTGCTGCTCCTCGGGCAATAGCATAGGGCTGGCCAGCTGCTCACGGTTGCAGCTGTGCACAGGTGGCGCGCCCCTTGAGCCGTGCTACGCTGGTGGCCCGGAAGCAACAGGCAGTGCTCACAGCTTTACACGGCCCTCGCTTGCTCATGCCTTGACGTGCTGTGCTTCTGCAGTTTGTGCAAGGTGGCCGCCTCGTGACCATCTCAAGACAACACCCAAAGCGCAGCGCTGCGCGGCCAGCTCCCAGCACACTCTGCCCGCTGCGTGCACGGGCCTGCCGCAGTGTGCGCCGCAGCCGGGCAGAGTGCAGGGGAGGCTTGCGCTGGCTGAGCGGCTTTTGCAGCTTCACGGCGCGGGGGACGCACTCGGCTCAGCAGCGCCCGGAAGGCTGGCAGGTGCCGCTCCACATGGTACTCGCTCGCCGACATCGGCAGCACCGCCTCCACCTTGATGCGCACCATCGGGCTGCCCGCCCTCCGCCGGCGCGCGCGGCGGCAGCTTGGGCGCGACCGCGGGCGGGATGCGGCTCACGCGGGCTATGCCGAGAGGAGTAATAACTAGCTTCAGTCGTGGCATAGCCTCATACGGCGTCTGCGGGAGACTGCGCGTGCTTTGCACCAGCGACGAGGCACAAAACAGAGCAACTGGCGTGCACTGAGTGGCGCCTTCCGCTTACGGCACAGCCCAAACACTGAGTTTCCGTGCAGCCCACCAGTCGGAGGACTGCTGACTCCTCCTGAGAGGGTGAGGGGGGGGGGTATTTCTGATCCAGTGATTGATCCAATGTTGTGCCCCTCATGCCAGCAGTCCTACTCGCGTCAGACATGCCCACATAACTGATCTGCTTGCTCAATGTCAGAGACTCTCCCCTGCGACAACACGTGTCACGGTCAGGGCAGCGGAACCACGCAACAGACAGGCAGCCTCAGCGGCTCACACGGCGCGACTCGCACCCGCGCACCCCTGCCAGCAACGCCGGCTCACCCCTGGCGTCAGTCAGGTGGCACTGTCAGGAAGGTGCCCTGCCAGGCGGAGCCCGCGTGCTACTCGTGCTTGCTCGCGCGGCTCCTGTCGCTGGCGGGCGCCGCGGGCGCCGCGCCCGCCGCCCCGGGCGCGCCCGCCGCGACGCCGCATGCTCCGCCGGCACGCAAGCACAGCAGGCGGCCGGGCGGCGAGCGCGCCAGTGCGTCCAGCCAGCCGCCGTCGGACAGAGCCCGCAGTACCGCGGCCCACGCCGCGCCTGCCGCGGCGCCCAGCACCGCGCCCGCCGCCACCTGTCCACGCACGCCCCCTGCCTTGGGTGCATGCTGGGCTGGGGCTGAGTGGGGCTGCTGTGCAATGCTCTTCCAATACACAGCTCGGCCTTCCATTGCTGTGCTGTTTTCGCCGAGAGTGTTCTGCTTGCAAAATCCTGCCAAGGCTGCTGCGCGCCACCGCACGCATGCAAGCCTGGGGCTCATAGCGCGCACGCGGCACCTGCGCGTTCCGTCAGCGCAATGACATTATGAGCGCTTGGGGCTTCAGCATGCCTGGCTTGAAAAGCAAAGTGCCGACCTCTGACAAACGAAGCTCGCACAGGACTACTAACAAGCAGGCTAGGCCACTCCATGCAGCCGCACGCATACTTCCTGCCGCGCGCGCTCCCCTGTGCTGCCCTGCACGAGCACTGTAACTTGCGCTGCATGTGCAGCCCCGCTGCAAAATGCGCACGCGCGAGCCAAGAACGCGCGCCCACCAAGGACTAGCAGGCCGGGGCGGGCCCTGTCAGGCACGCCTGGACTGTGTCATGGTAGCCCAGGTAGGTGCGCGCATGGCACACGACGACCGCGAGCGCGCCCAGCAGCGCGCTCTCCGCCGCCTGCGGGCGCAGGGAGGATAGGGTTAGGGAAGGGTAGGGTAGGGTAGGTAGGTTAGTGGTAAAACAGGAGCCCGACGACCGCCAGCGCGCCCAGCAGCACGCTCTCCGCCGCCTGCAGCGCCCGCTGGTCGCGCAAGTCAGCGCTGCAGCTGCTGTGGGCTCTGCATGCGGAGCAGCGTGCTGCTCCACCAGCAGCTGCGTACAGGCACAAGCACCGGCTCAGACGCAGATTCTGGGGAAGCCCGTAGTAAGCAAACCCCCTTGTGCGGCTTGCAGCCATACAAATGCAATGGCGGCGCGACGTGCTGCTGCCCGTCCTGGGCACCTGCCAGAGCCAAGCTTGCTTGCCAAATGGACTTCAGCCGAGCGCCACCCGCCACTGTGGCAGAGCGCAGCACGAGGCGCGCCTGGCGCGCGGCTGCCCCGGGCGGGCGCGGGCCCGCGCGCCGCCGCGCCAGCAGCGCGCAGCCCAGGTGCAGCGCCCAGGCGAACGCCGCCGTCTGCGCGTGCGAGGACGGCCAGCCGAAGCTGCCGCAGTTGCCCAGCGCGCCGCAGCGCAGCGCCGGGCGCGGCTGCGCGACCAGGCGCTTGAGCGCCTTGCCGGCGGCCGCGTTGCCCACAAAGCCGCCCAGCGCGGCCCAGGCGCGCGCGTCGCGCTGCTGGTATGCGACCTGCGCAGCGTGCCGGAACCGTGTCAGAAGCTGGTTTACGCAGCCTTCAGGCGTTCTTGTCACCTTCTGCTGCACCCACGCTGCGTCTGTGTGGACTCATAAGGTGGAAGGTCTCCCTAGCAAACAAGATGTAAGCATTGTTATCAAGGTGCAAGCAGAGATGAGAGAGATGAGCGCGCTGGTGCGCGTGGGTACCCCAACTTCCAACAGGGCCCCCCACCAGCGCCTGAGAGTATATGATGAGGTACAGCGCGCCGGAGAGCAGGGCAAGCACGTGGCCAATGCCGTCCCCTGTGCTGAAGCGGGTGCAGTCTATGCAGGCCGTCTGCAGCTGACCCTGCATCCCTGACGCAGCGCTGCACAACACCCGGCACCTCAAGCCCACAAGCCAGGCCAATGCCTGATGATTCAATCAAAAACTCCAAGCTACTTATTGAGTCAGAGACACTGGTGCCAGCAGAGCTGAGACTGTCCTTTGGTATGAACTGACTCAGTGACAGGCCAAAAACGTCCTTGTGAGCGCTCCAGGGCCGAAAGACCCTAGCTCTAGAGCCTCCTCAGCACGTTGGCTTTGGCAGACTTGCGCGGCTGGAGCTACCGCTTGCCGCAGTTCCTGCCACCAGCTGAGGCGTCTGCTCTGAGCCGGTGGTAGCACCTGGCGGCGAGCGGCCCGCGGGCCTGCGCAGACAAGCGGCGCTGCCAGAGGCTGCTGTGCAGCGCGCAGCGCGCACGCGCGCGCTGTTCTGCCTGACCGGCGCTGCGTGCAGCGCCGGACTTTGGAGCTTCCGTCTAGGCGCGGAGGCGACCTGCGCGCGCGCACCGGAGCTGCTGAGGGGGAGCCGCAGCGGCTGTCTGAGGCGCAGCTAGCGGCGCCACCTCGCGTACGGCGGGTGCTTGGCGGTACAGAATGTCCGGTGCGCCCCCGCGCAACCCCAGGCTCCCGGAAACTGGCCGCTCGTTAGCAACCTGGGGGACAAGGGTGGGTGCGGGAGCCGGGATTTTACGGAAGGTCAGGCGAGACGAAGGGGAGGTTACTGCGCAAGGCTCTCATGCGCCGCGACGGTGTCTGGCGTAACCTATCCAGAGGCATCCAGAGGCGTGCGTGAGGCTGCGCTGCCCTTGCGGCCTGTGCGTGTGAGGCAGGAGAAAGCGGTGGTTTGGCGGCAGCTGGTGCTGGCTGCACCGTGCTCCGCACAGCACTGCTGCACAAGTTGCCCTCGATGGTGTGGGTTTTTAGATGATCACCTGGTGCGCGTGCTTGAAGAGGAAGCAGTGAAGAAAACTGAGCAGGGTTGAGACTCATGAGGCCAACTGGCACTGGCTTTGTAGTGCGTCAGGGTACTACCGTCTCAGTGCAGACACGCTGACACGGGCCGCTCGACGGGGGTGGAGGTCGGGAGGCAGGGCAGCGGCAGTAATCGTGATTGCGACCTGGGGAGCAGCAAGCTTTGTCTGCCTGAGGTGTTCAAGTGGCGGGCTATTACTTTGGTGACTTCGTTGCACAGGGCTGCCGTCCGAAGCTCTGTCGCGCGCGCAGGCCGCCCGGCGCCGCAGAAGCCGTGGGAGCGACAGGGCGGCGCCAGCACGAGCAGCGTGACGCCGCTGGGACCTAGCACCGCCGGCGACAGCGGGCGCAAGCCCTGGGAGGCGGGCGCAGGTGCGCGGACCCCAGCGTGAGGCCAGAGTTGTGCCTTATTCGCGTGCGCAGGCTGTTTTGCGACGAGAGCGCGGGGCTTGCGGCACTTGCTCCCCGTATTTGTCCCCATTTTCACCTGAGTACCTTTGATGCAGGTCATTGATCAACAGGCATATGGCTGCCGATTCCATGCATTGCAGGTTACTTATCAGCTCAGGGGTGTAATTACCCGCTTACCCAATGTTACGGGCGCTTGCGCGGCTGCCAGGCTGCAGGCTCTAGCTGGCGTGCGGTTGTCGGACGCACCACCCCGGTGCCATTCTGCGCAGACCTCTGAACATCTGACAGCGAGCGCAGCGGCAGGTGCCATCGGCGCCGCCGCCCCGCTCGGCGGCGCGCTGGCCAACCGCGCGCGGCCCTGGCAGGCGGGCGGAGGCGGCGCGTACGGGGGCGCGTACGGCGGCGCCTACGGCAGCAGCCCGTACGGCAGCAGCGCCCTGGGCAGCTCCTACGGCAGCTCCTACGGCGGCGGCGGCTACGGCGCGTATGGCGGCGGCGCGTATGGAGGCGCGCGCTTGGACGTTGCTGCAACCATGGGTTTCACGGGTCAAGCAATATATTTAACTCCTTTAGAAGCCTGGCCATGCCGCACCTGCTGCCTTATGTGTCATGCTGTTGTCTGACGGTCGACCTGTGTGCTGTACTTGTGTTGGCGCTTGTGCAGGCGGCAGCACGTACGGCAGCGCGTACGGGGCGGGCAGCAGCGCGTACGGGGGCGGCAGCATGTACGGCAGGCCCACGGGCGGCATGTATGGGGGCTCCTCATATGGCGGCGGGTATGGGTCGACGTACGGCGGCTATGGCGGCGGCTATGGCAGCGGCCTGGGCGGCTACGGCGGCGGCAGCGCGTACGGGCAGCCCTACGGCGGCGGCGCGATGACGCCATATGGCGGCATGGGGCCGAGTGCGCCGGCCCCTTTTCTTTTTCTGTGCACAGCACGCTGTGCATGGCGCACCCGTGTATTTGTTTGGGAGGAGCAGCAGCACAGCAAGTAAACACAAGCGGCTGTTGCGGGGAGGTTGCATTGGTCTTCGTGCGCTGTGTTCCCGGTCTTCGTGCGCTGTGTTCCCGGGGGTGCTCATGGGCCCAGTGTTGCATTGCTGTGGACGCCGGGCTGCCGCGAGGCACCACGGACCCTTAGTGTTGACAGCAGCGCCAGCCGAGTTTGGCAGCGCTGCACCCGCGCTGGCGGCCGGCGGACCATGCTGGCACCGCCGCGCGTGCTGCGCCGCGCTTGCCCACTCCCGCGCCGTCGCGGCGCTTACAGCCGCGCGTCTCCGCGTTTGCAGGCGGCGCTTTTGGCGGCGCGGAGGGCCCGCCCGCGCCGCCCAGCTCGTGGCAGGCGATGCTGCACATGATCGGCGGCGTAGTGCACTTCTTCGGCCGCCTGTCCTTCCTGGTGGACGAGAACGCGCACGCCGTGCACTTCTTCGTGCACGCGCTGCTGCAGCTGCTGGACAGGCGCGCGCGCGCCGCCCCTGGCACCCGCCGCCGCGGCGGAAGGATGCGTGCGCCCTTGGTGGCTGTGCAGAGGGCACACATTGATGTGCTGAAGTGCTTGGAGGCACTACTTTGCAGTTTGACTCGCCTGCGTGCACGTATGCGACATAGAAATGTGTTATAGTTCCTACAAAGAAAGTGAGTGTGGTTGAGGTCACTGCTGCACCAAGCAGGTGCCGGCCTTAATCCGCTCTCGTACTGGCACCGCCCCACTGTTAGGACTCACGCAGTCCGCACATGCAGGGCGGGGTCGCTGTACGGCGAGCTGGCGCGCTTCGTGCTGCGCCTGCTGGGGTACAAGGCGCCCGCGAAGGCCGCGCCGGCGGAGTGCGCGCCCGGGGAGGCGGCCCCAGCGCCGGGCGGGCTGCCGGGCGGGCTGCCGGGCGCTCCGGTGCGCGGCGCGCTGCCAGGCGCGCCTGCCGCGCCCGCGCCGGCCGTGCCCCGCAGCGTGCTGCCGGGCGCGCCTGCTGCGGGCGGCGGCGGCGCGCGGAGCTGGGACGGCGTGTGGGGGAAGCAGGAGTAGGGGCTGCCTGGCGCGGGAGGCGCTTCTGGCGGAGGGCGTGCGCCGGCCAGGCGGCCGCGTCCCCCGCGCAGGGCCGCCTGACGGCGGGCCTGCGAGCAGCGCGTTGCCAGACGCGCCGGCTGGGGACCTCTTCATGCGTGACGGTCCGCGCTGCGCACGGCGCGCCGGCAGCGCGGAGCGGTGGCGGTCGCCCGGCTGGGAGGCTGCGCCGGGAAGGTGCAGGGCGTCTGCGGCATGCTTCATGCAGGCTGAGCTGCCTATCGCGCCAGCTGCGGCTGCGGAAGTTTCTGCAGGAGCGAAGGCGGGCGCGCAGGCTGTCTAGATTAGTAGTAGGCGGCCGCCTTGGCCGGAGCGATATCGTGTGCCTGACGGGTTTTTGTCTAGGGCAGAGCTTTTGGTCGTGTGAGCGTTGCCTGCAAAGCAGCGAAGGCCGCTGGTCTGTGATTTGTACAGCATCCCGTCTGTTGCTGACGTTCAGAACAAGACTTGTGCCGTGTATCATGCAAAGCTATTGACATGCAGGGGCGTGCTTGATCAGACCATGTGATTCCTGCAACCTGAGGTTCAGGGTGGGCTCTGCTTCGCTTTTGAAGACCCAATCGCAGCTCCGCTAGGCTAGCTTCCGTGCGCAGCCGAGCTGCGGCAGCTCTACCTGTTACATTAGTGCTGATTGCGACGTAAAGGAAGGACTGTACACCTAACCAATGCACGCTGTCACCATGGTGCGGCCTCATCAAACACACTTGCCAGCACGGCCACCCACAGCTCTTATATGTTGCCGAAGCAGTTGCTACGGCAGCTGGCTTGTGACTGCCGTGCTATCTACTATCACAGCACTCAGGCACTGGCGTGTGTGCGCCACCCAGCTCCCGCTAATACAGGGCACAAGCTCAGGGTGTGGGGCGGCAGGGCCAGCCCGAGCCCTCAGGAGCCGGCGCTGGCGTGCACAGCCTTGCGCTCGGGGACAAGGCTGCCTGGTCGGCCAGCGCGCAGGCGCCTGACTTGCGCACGCACGGTGCGAGCTTGACAGGCGCTGCGAGCTGGCTGGGCCTGCAGCCTTGCGTCAAGCGCAGGCCGGGCCTGCCGCTATGAGACGTACTAGGCGCACCACTCCAAGCGTGATGAACGCAGTGCTGCTGCAGTGCAGTGCCCCCTTCCCGGTCACATAATGCTCCACTGTCACAAAGCAGATACAGCTCCGGCTGCCAGAGGCACGGAAGTAGTCTTCCACGAGTGCGTATATGGCGCAGCTGCAGCGCGGCCACTGTGTGCTCGGCGTGCAGGTGCGCCTCTGGTGCTCCCACACGGCGCCAGTGTGAAGGACACGCTGGGCTACGTCCCGCACGCCGCGCACCCCGCGCTGGACGCCGCGATGCGCGAGCTGCACGCGAGCATGCACACCAACCGGCCCAGGTCCAGCATGGTGCGCGACACCCACACTGTGGCGCGGCATGCAGGCACGGCTGGCGCGGACGTATTACCAAGCCATACAGACAGAGATTGACGGACGGGACATGTATGGTCTGTATAGCAGGTGGCATGCTGCGGAAAGGCAGACTGTGACGCTGCACGCAGGCGTGCAAAGGCACTGAATGCTATGACGCCGCTGCAAATAGGAGTGCACACACTGTGTGGTTGGCCGGGTGTAACGGTTTCAAGCACCTGTCCATAGCTGCCATCAGTAGACCGGCCAGAAATCGGACCGAGCCAGGCACCTGCGGCCCTCGCCGCTAGCGCGGCAGGCACCGCGGCGGGTGGCGCTGCAGCGCAGGGCGAGCACTCTCTTTCTGCAGGGCGCTGCGCGAGCCGTGCGCCAGCGCAGCGCAGGCCGCGCTGGCTGCTGACCGGGCCGGCGGCGCGGCAGGCGAGGCGCCGGCGACTGCCGCCCGGCCACCGCTCGGCGGCTCTCGACGCCCTGGCAAACCCGTGCGCCGGCATGGACGTGCAGCGGCCGGTGGACGGCAACGGCCACACGCCTGCGTTCCAAAAGTGCATGCCCTCTCCGTCTCCATTTAATAGACAACGGTGGTCGTTGCCTGAGAGTGCACGCACGCAATTTGCATCTCACATCAGGCTTGGATTGAAGGCGGAGCCAACAAGGATGCTGCGCACACACCTCTGCCGCTCGATCCGCCCGGGGCAATACAGCTCCCTCCGCGCGCGCCTGTGTGACGTCTGGTGGGGTGCTGGGGCTCGCACTGCCCCGCTGGCAGGTGCAAATATATCATCGCTGTCCCTGGGCCCCGTGCGGCAGGCTGCTGCGCAGGGTGCCCGGCGGCGCGGCGCTGGGCCAGCAGGCGCCGGCGTGGCCCTGGGCCGCGGCAGCAAGCGCGGAGGCGCGGGACGCAGGCATCAGTCTAGGTGCACCCCTGTCCCCCACGCGCCACCGTAAGGCGCTGG
>JAABUY010002346.1_pt1 | contig 22715 bp, 17 predicted proteins | sample 5560271 | NCBI WGS metagenome assembly JAABUY01 (sample SAMN10711886, study PRJNA513374) | rock metagenome | isolation source: Antarctica rocks | place: Antarctica: Victoria Land, University Valley | reverse complement strand
CGCACGCCGCTGATTGCAACGCGGCCGCGGCGTGGGTGCGCGATCAGCTGGCGGCCATGGGGTTCGACGCGGCGGTGCATGCGACGCCGGGTCATCCGATTGTTCTTGGTCACAATCCAGGGCCGGGGCCGCACGCCCCGCACCTTTTGTTCTACGGCCACTACGACGTGCAGCCCGCCGAGCCGCTGGAACTATGGTCCAGCCCGCCGTTCGAGCCGGCGATGACCACTGGTCCGCACGGCCCCCGCGTGGTCGCCCGCGGCGCCGTGGATGACAAGGGGCAGGTCATGATGTGGCTCGAGGCCCTGCGCGCCTGGCACGCGGTGCACGGCGCCCTGCCCGTCCGCGTGACCGCGCTGATCGAGGGCGAGGAGGAGGTCAGCAGCACGAACCTCGAGCCGTTCCTGACTGCGCACCGGGATGCGCTGCGCGCCGATGTGGCCGTCATCAGCGACTCCGGCATGTGGGACATCGACACGCCCGCCATTACGACCCGGCTGCGCGGCATCGCCTATGTGGAGCTCGTGGTGAAGGCGGCGCAGCGCGACCTGCATTCCGGCCTGTTCGGCGGGTCCGCGCTGAACCCGATCAACGCGCTGACCCGCATTCTCGGCGACCTCACCGACGCCGAGGGCCGCATCCAGCTGCCAGGGTTCTACGACGGGGTGACCGAGCCGCCGCCCGCGCTTGCCGCCGAGTGGGCCGGCTTGGGTTTCGACGAGGCCGCGTTCCTGGGCAGCATCGGCCTCGCAGTGCCGGCCGGGGAGCGTGGCCGGCCCGCGCTGGAACGGCTGTGGGCGCGTCCCACCGCCGACGTGAACGGCGTCTGGGGCGGTTATCAGGGACCCGGCAGCAAGACGGTCATCGCGGCCGAAGCCGGCGCCAAGGTCTCCTTCCGCCTCGTGCCCGGGCAGGACCCGGCCGCCGTCGTCGCGTCGTTCCGCGCCTTCGTGGACGCCCGCCTGCCGCCAGATGCGCGGGCGTCGATAGAAGTTTTCGGGACGGCGCCCGGGATCGAGATCGCTTCGGACAGCCGATTCATCCAGGCCGCGCGGGACGTTTTGGCCGATGAATATGGCCGCCCCGCCGTGCTGATCGGCAGTGGCGGCAGCATTCCGGTAGTCGAAAGCATGCGCCGCCTGCTGGGCATGGACAGCCTGCTGATGGGCTTCGGGTTGGATGATGACCAGGTGCATAGCCCAAACGAAAAGTTCGAGTGGCGCTGCTTTCATAAGGGCTTGCGCTCCCATGCTCGCCTATTGGGTAAGCTGGCGGACCGCTGAGACGTCATGCCATCCATGCCCGATCTGATTATCGCGCTCGACCAGGGGACGACGAGCACGCGCGCCATCGCCTTCCGCGGCCCGCATCTGCATCCCCTTGCCACTGCCCGGCGCGTTCTGCCGCAGCACTTCCCGGCGCCGGGCTGGGTGGAGCACGATCCCGAGGACATCGCCGCGGACGCGATCACCGTGCTGCGCGAGGTCCTGGCGCTCGTGGGCGCCAAATCGCACGAGATTGCCGGCATCGGCATCACCAACCAGCGTGAAACGACGCTGGTGTGGGACCGCGCCACCGGCCGGCCGATCCACCGGGCCATCGTCTGGCAGGACCGCCGCACCGCGGACGCCTGCGCGGCGCTGCGCCCGCACGAGAAATTGGTCACGGACCGCACCGGGCTGCTGATCGACCCGTATTTCTGCGCGACCAAGATCGCCTGGCTGCTGGATGAGGTCCCGGGTGCCCGGGCGCGCGCCGAGCGGGGCGAGCTGGCGTTCGGCACCGTCGACAGCTTCCTGCTGTGGCGCCTGACCGGGGGCCGCGTGCACGCGACCGACGCGACCAACGCCAGCCGCACCCTGCTGTTCGACATCCATCGCGGCGCCTGGGACCCGGAGCTGCTGGCGCTGTTCCGGGTGCCGGCCTCCATGCTGCCGGCGGTGCAGGATTGCGCGGGGCTGTTCGGCACGACGGACGTGCTGGGCGGCCCAGGGAGCGGTCCGGTGCCGATCCTCGGCGTGGCTGGTGACCAGCAGGCGGCGACCATCGGGCAGGCATGCTTCCGGCCCGGCATGATCAAGGCGACCTTCGGCACCGGCTGCTTCGTGCTGCTGAACACCGGGCCGAACCCGGTCGCCTCGTCGCACCGGCTGCTGACGACGCTGGCCTACCAGCTGAAGGGACAGCGAACCTATGCGCTGGAGGGCTCCATCTTTGTCGCCGGCGCGGCCGTGCAGTGGCTGCAGGACGGGCTCGGGGTCCTGCCCGACGCCGCCGCCTCCGGCACGCTGGCGGCGCAGGCGGACCCGCAGCAGGACGTTTATCTGGTGCCGGCCTTCACCGGCCTCGGTGCGCCGCATTGGCAGCCGGACGCCCGCGGCGCGCTGTTTGGCATGACCCGCGGCACCGGGCCGGCCGAGTTCGCCCGCGCCGCGCTGGAGAGCGTCGCCTACCAAGCCCGCGACCTGATCGAGGCGATGCAGGCGGACTGGCAGGGTGGCGGCCAGACGGTGCTGCGGGTGGATGGCGGCATGGCGCAGTCGGACTGGACCATGCAGTTTCTGGCTGACATGCTGGGCGCCCCGGTCGACCGGCCGGAGGTGACGGAAACGACGGCGCTCGGAGCTGCTTACCTCGCAGGGCTGTCAGCCAGACTATGTCCGCCGCCGGGGCAGTTCGCGGATGACTGGCGGCTGGAACGGCGGTTCACGCCGGGCATGGATGAGGGCATGCGCAGCCGCCGCTACGCCGGATGGCAGCGCGCGATCCGTCAAACGCTTGCAAGCTAACGGGCGCTCACGAGCTGAGCAGCGCCGAGGCAATCGCCCGCCATTCGTCGTCGAGCGGGGCCGTTGCAACCGGCTTGTCGGCCTTCGCATACCAATACTTGGCATTCTCCAAGTCGCCCTCGACACGATGCAGGTATGCATGCACCCAGGCTGCCGGAGCGCCGTCATCGGACTGCGCGACCTTGTGGGCGTGAACCCAATCGTCGCGCCCGGCCCACCATAGCGCGTCGAGGGCCGCGCCCCTATTGGGAAGCTCGGGTGTCGCGCGCAGTTCGTCAGGGGTCAATTGGTCACCTCTGCTTAGGCATGATCTTGCTGCGAAGAGATGCTTATGGAAGCGGCCAGCCTCAAGCCCCTTGCACGGAACCTGTGGCTGGACTATTTACCAGCAACAATAAAAACTTCCGTCGACTTCGGGGGTGGCCTTAATGGGCCGCCTTTTTTGTTTTGGACCCTTCGATGACGCGCCCCACTGCCAGCGATGAGCCGAACCATTCCGGACTGGAAGCCAAGATCGCCGGCATGATCACGCCGCACCTGGTCCATCTCGGCTACGACCTGGTGCGGGTGGCCGTGCTGGGCCGTGAACGTCCGACGGTTCAGGTAATGGCCGACCGCGCCGACGGCTCGCAAATCAGCGTGAGCGACTGCGAGCGTATCACCCATGCCGTGAGCGCCGTCCTGGACGTCGAGGATCCGCTGCCCGGCGCCTGGACGCTTGAGGTCAGCTCGGCTGGGATCGACCGGCCGCTGACCCGCTTGAAGGACTGGGTGCGGTTCGCCGGTCACCAAGCCCGGGTCGAGATGCTGATGCCGCATGAGGGCCGCCGCCGCTTTACCGGCATCCTGCTCGGCGCGGACGAGACGCATGCCCGGTTGCGGCTGGACGACGGAACCGACGTATCGTTGCCAATCAATGATATACGTCGCGCTAAGCTGCTTTTGACCGACGCGTTGATCGCGGCGACCGCCCCAACTCAGCCCGACGCGGAACTCGACTTATCCCGGCCCGAAGCGGAACTTGACTTATCCCAGCCCGAAGCGGCTGGCCCGAAACTGGCGAACTAGGAGAGCAAACATGGATACCTCCGTCTCCCGCCCCGAACTGCTGCTGGTGGCCGACGCGGTCGCGCGGGAGAAGATGATCGAGCGCGACGAAGTGCTCGAGGCGATGGAGCAGGCCATTCAAAAGGCCGGACGCGCCAAGTACGGCCATGAGAAGGACATCCGCGCCACCATCGACAAGAAGACCGGCGACGTGCGGCTGTCGCGCTGGACCGAGGCGGTCGAGGTCGTGGAGAACGAGGAAACCCAGATCCCGATCCACATCGCCCGCAAGTTCCAGCCCGACATCCAGCTCGGCCAGCACCTTATTGACCCGCTGCCGCCGATCGACTTCGACCGCATCGCCGCCCAGACCGCCAAGCAGGTGATCGTACAGCGCGTGCGCGAATACGAGCGCAAGAAGCAGTATGACGAGTTCAAGGACCGCATCGGCGAGATCATCAACGGCGTCGTGAAGCGCACCGAGTACGGCAACATGATGGTCGAGCTCGGCCGCGCCGAGGCGCTGCTGCGCCGCGACGAGTTGATCCCGCGCGAGAGTTTTCGGAATGGCGACCGCGTGCGGGCCTATATCTACGACGTTCGCGAGGAACCGCGCGGGCCGCAAATCTTCCTGTCCCGCACCCATCCGGCGTTCCTCGCCAAGCTGTTCGCGCAGGAGGTGCCCGAGATCTACGACGGGATCATTGAGATCAAGGCGGTGGCGCGCGACCCCGGCAGCCGCGCCAAAATGGCGGTGATCAGCCGCGACCAGAGCATCGACCCCGTTGGCGCCTGCGTCGGCATGCGCGGCAGCCGGGTGCAGGCCGTCGTGCAGGAGCTGCAGGGCGAGAAGATCGACATCATCCCCTGGTCGTCGCAGCACGCGACCTTCGTCGTGAACGCGCTGGCGCCGGCCGAGGTGACCAAGGTCGTGATGGACGAGGAGGCCGGCCGGGTCGAGGTGGTGGTGCCGGACGAGCAGCTTTCGCTCGCCATCGGCCGGCGCGGCCAGAACGTGCGGCTCGCGAGCCAACTGACCCGGTGGGACATCGACATCCTGACCGAGGCCGAGGAAAGCGAGCGCCGCCAGGAGGAGTATCGCCGCCGCACCGGCCTGTTCGTGGAGGCGCTGGACGTCGACGACGTGATCGCCGGGCTGCTGGTGACCGAGGGGTTCAACACCATCGAGGAGCTAGCCTACGTGGCGCCGGAGGAGCTGGCCGACATCGAGGGCTTCGACGAGAGCGTGGCGGACGAGCTGATCCGCCGCGGCCAGGCGTTCCTGAACCGGCGCGACGATGAGCTGACCGAGAAGCGTGTGGCGCTCGGCGTGACGGACGACGTGGCCTCGATCGATGTGCTGACCCCGGCGATGCTGGTGGCGCTCGGCGAAAAGGGCGTGAAGACGCTCGACGACCTCGCGGACCTCGCGTCGGATGAGCTGGTCGAAATCGTCGGCACGACGATGGACGAGGGCACCGCCAACCAGGTCATCATGGCCGCCCGCGCCCACTGGTTCGACGGCGAGGAGGTCGCTGCGGAGGCAGACAAGGCCGAGGAGGAGGCGTCCCACGCCTAGCGATCCCGACTCCGCCTCCGACATCGAGGATAATGAGCCTGAAACCGGGCCATTGCGCCGTTGCGCCGTGACCCGGGAGCGTGACTACCGCGCGCGCATGATCCGCTTCGTCGTCTCGCCAGACCGGCTTTTGGTCCCTGACCTGGTTGCAAAGCTGCCCGGCCGGGGAATCTGGTTGAGCGTGCGCCGGGATGTGTTAGAAACCGCTCGCACCCGAGGCGTGTTCGCCCGGGCCGCGCGTGGACCCGTCACCGTGCCGACCGATCTGGCCGATCTGGTGCAGTCCGGCCTGGTCCGGCGGATCACCGAGCTCCTGGGTTTGACCCGGCGCGCGGGCCAGGCCGTGTGCGGATTCCAGAAGGCGCGCGAGTGGCTGCTGGCCGGACGGGCAGGCCTGATCGTCCAGGCGACGGATGGCAGCCGGGATGAGCGGACGCGCTTCCTGAGCGGTGCGAAGGATGTGCCGGTGGCGGCGCCGCTATCCGGAGCGGCCCTGGGCGCGGTATTTGGCCGCGACCATGTGGTGCATGTGGCGATCGCGCATGGCCGTCTGGCTGAGGCGCTGAGTATTGAGACACACCGCCTGTCCGGTATCGCCGGGCAGGACGGATTGATTGAACGGGCGGAAGCATGAGCGACACCAACGATCAGGATACGGCCAAGGGCCGGCTTTCTCTGCGGCCCGCGGGCCGGCTGGAGTTGGGCCGTACCGTTGATGCCGGGTCCGTAAGACAGAGTTTCAGCCACGGCCGGTCGAAGGTCGTCCAGGTCGAGGTGCGTAAAAAGCGCACCACCCTGACGCCGCCTGTTCCGGTTGCCGCCACGCCCATCGCTCCCGTGGTCCCCGGCGCGCCGCCGCGTCCGCCGGTCGTCGCGAAGCCACCTGCCGGTGCCGGCCGTGCACTGACCGCGACCGAGGTCGCCGTGCGCCAGCGCGTGCTGCAGGAGCAGGCGCGGGAAACCGCCCGGCGCGACGCGGAGCGTCGGGAGCAGGAGAAGATCTCGATCCTTTCCGCCGCCGAGGAGGCGCGTCGCCGAGAGGAGGACGCTCGTAGGGCAGCCGAGGAAGCGGCTCGTCAGGCTGCCGAGGAAGCCGCCCGCGCCAAGGCGGAAGAGGCGGCGCGCGTTGCCGCCGAGGCCGCCGGTTCAGCCCCGCCAGTCACGGCGAAGCCTGCCGAGGAGGTGCGCCGCCCAGCGCGCCCAGCCACGCCAGCTACGCCCGGCGCTCCGGTCGAGACGCTGCGCCTCAAGGCCGCGCGCCCTGGCGAGGAGGACGAAGCGCCCCGTCGTCGTCCCGGCATGGTGTTGCCCGGCCGCAAGCCGGTGCTGCCCGTAGTCAAAAAGGTCGTGGACGACCGCCGCCGTCCCGGCCGCATCGACGTGCAGGCCGCGATCGAGGGCGACGACGACAAGTCGCGCAGCCTCGCCTCGGTGCGCCGTCAGCGTGAGCGCGAGCGTAGGCAGGCTGAGCTCGAACTGCTGCGCAGCGACCAGGTCAAGGTCGTGCGCGACGTGGTGCTGCCCGAGGCGATCACGGTGCAGGAGCTTGCGAACCGCATGGCGGCGCGGGTGCCGGAGGTGATCAAATCGCTGATGCGCATGGGCGTGATGGCGACGGTGACGCAGGTATTGGACGCCGACACCGCCGAGCTGGTGGTCGAGGAGTTCGGCCACCGCAGCCGCCGGGTCAGCGAGAGCGACGTGGAGCTCGGCATCGACGGCGAGGTGGATGTCGACACCGAACTGCAGCACCGCGCCCCGGTGGTGACGATCATGGGCCACGTCGATCATGGCAAGACCAGTCTGCTGGACGCGCTGCGCAGCACGGACGTAGCGGCCGGCGAAGCTGGCGGCATCACCCAGCACATCGGCGCCTACCAGGTGCAGCTGGTCGGGCACGAGGACAAGATCGGCGGCGATAAGAACGGCCCGCGCATCACCTTCATCGACACGCCGGGCCATGAGGCGTTCACCGCCATGCGCAGCCGCGGTGCCTCGGTGACGGACATCGTGGTGCTGGTCGTGGCTGCCGACGACGGCGTGATGCCGCAGACCATCGAGGCGATCCGCCACGCGAAGGCTGCCAACGCGCCGTTGATCGTCGCGATCAATAAGATGGACAAGCCCGACGCCAACCCATCCCGCGTGCGGCAGGAGCTGCTAAGCTACGAGGTCGTCGTCGAGGAGATGGGCGGCGAGACCCAGGACGTGGAGGTTTCCGCCACCAAGCGGACAGGCCTCGACAAACTGGAGGAGGCGATCCTGCTGCAGGCCGAAATCCTCGATCTGCGCGCCAATCCCGACCGCGCCGCCGAGGGTTCCGTGATCGAGAGCCGGCTGGACCGCGGCCGCGGCCCGGTGGCGACCATCCTTGTGCAAAAGGGCACGCTCAATCAGGGCGATATCGTGGTGGCCGGCGCCGAGTGGGGCCGGGTGCGCGCGATGCTCGACGACAAGGGCAAGCAGATCAAGGTGGCAGGCCCGTCCACGCCAGTCGAAATCCTGGGCCTGAGCAGCGTCCCAACCGCCGGCGAGCCGTTCGTCGCGGTGGAGAACGAGGCGCGCGCCCGCGAGATCAGCGAGTTCCGCCAGCGCAAGCTGCGTGACCGCTCGGCCGCCGGCGCCACCGCCGCCCGCGGCACGCTGGAGGAGATGCTGGCCCGGGCCGTCGCCGGCGAGTTGAAGGAGGTCGCCATCCTGGTGAAGGCCGACGTGCAGGGCAGCGCCGAGGCGATCCAGGGTGCCGTGATGAAGCTCGCGCATGAGGAGGTGAAGGTCCGCGTCCTGCTGTCCGCCGTGGGCCAGATTACCGAGAGCGACGTGCAGCTGGCCCGCGCCAGCGACGCCGTGATCGTCGCCTTCAACGTCCGTGCCACCAGCCAGGCGCGCGAGCTGGCCCAACGGGACGGCGTGGACATCCGCTACTACTCGATCATCTACGACGTGTCAGATGATATCGAGAAGATGGTCAAGGGCAAGGTCGCCCCGAAGGCACGGGAGAACTTCCTGGGCTATGCCGAGATCCGCAAGGTGTTCGACATCACCAAGACCGGCAAGGTCGCCGGCTGCATGGTGACCGAGGGCCTGGTGAAGCGCGGCGCCGGCGTGCGGCTGCTGCGCGAGGGCGTGGTGATCCACAACGGCGAGCTGAGCCAGCTGAAGCGGTTCAAGGATGACGCGCGGGAGGTGGCGCGCGGCTACGAGTGCGGCCTGAGCTTTGCCGGGTATAACGACCTGCGCGAGGGCGACATGGTCGAGTGCTTCGAGATCGAGATGGTCCCGGGTTGAGCAAGCAGCCCCTTCCCAAGTCGGGTCTCAAGCCGGACCAAGGCAAGCGCAAGGCATCCAGCAAGCCGCGCGGCAAGCCCTCGGCCAAGGCGCCCACCCAGCGGCAGCTGCGCGTGTCGGAAGAAATCCGGCACGTGCTCTCGGCGCTTTTCTTCCGCGGGGAATTCCGTGATCCGGATTTGGCCGACGCCAAGATCACGGTGACCGAGGTCCGGATCAGCCCGGACCTGAAGAACGCCACCGCCTTTGTCGCCCGGCTGGGCCGCAGCGACATCGATGAGCTGCTTCCGGCGCTGAAGCGGGCCGCGCCCTACTTCCGCATGCAGCTTGCACACGAGATGCGGCTGCGCGTGGCGCCGCAGGTCTCGTTTCAGCCGGACACGACGCTCGACTATGCGATGCACGTGGACAGCCTGCTGCGGGCGCCCGAGGTGGCGCGCGACCTGGCCGTCCCTCCCCCGCCGCCCGCTACGCCGCCGGCAGATACCGACCGGTAGCCCGGTCCGCGAACGTTAAGGACTGCAGATGCGACGCAAGCGTGGCCGCCCGCTCAACGGGTGGCTGGTGGTTGATAAGCCGCCGGGCATGACCAGCACGGACGTGGTGAACCGCGTCCGCCGCGGCTTCGATGCGCAAAAGGCCGGCCATGGCGGCACGCTCGATCCGCTGGCGACGGGGGTGCTGCCGGTGGCCTTCGGCCACGCGACCAAGACGGTGCCCTACGTCATGGACGGCATGAAGCTGTATCGCTTCACGCTGCGCTTCGGCGACGCACGGGATACCGACGACGCGGACGGCCAAACCGTCGCCACCTCGGACGTGCGGCCGACCGATGCGCAGATCACCGCCGCGCTGCCGTCGTTCATCGGCGACATCATGCAAATTCCGCCCGCCTATTCCGCCATCAAGGTCGCCGGCGAGCGCGCCTACGACATGGCGCGTGAGGGCCGGGCCCCCGTGCTGGAGCCGCGTCCAGCGCGCGTGGACCATTTCGTCCTCATCGAGCGCACCGACGCCGACACGGCGGTGTTCGAGGTGCAGTCCGGCAAGGGGGTGTATATGCGCAGCCTCGCCCGCGACCTGGCGCAGGCCTGCGGCGCGCTGGGCCATGTCGCAGCGCTGCGCCGGCTGCGCGTCGGGCCTTTCACGGCCGCGCAGGCGATTTCCCTGGACAAATGCATCATTCAGGCGGACAACGCGCCGGCTTCCCCGGACCTCCTGCTTCCGGTCGCGACCGCGCTGGCCGACATCCCGGCGCTGGCCCTGACTGAAAGTGAGGTCTTCGGCCTTTCAAACGGCCAGGCGATCAGCCTGGTGGATTTGATGGGCCGCATTCCACAGACGGCCGATCCTAATGGCGGGTTGGCCCGTGCCATGGCGGGGACGCGCGTGATCGGTCTATGCCGGCTGAGCGATGGCTGGCTGCGACCGGAGCGCCTCCTGTAACCCCCTCTAATGGAGTAAATCCGATGTCGATCACCGCGGAGCGTCGCACGACGCTCGTCGCCGAATATGCCACCGGCGCCGCCGATACTGGCAGTCCCGAGGTTCAGGTCGCTCTGGCAACGGAGCGCATCGTGAACCTGACCGAACACTTGAAGACACATTCCAAGGACTTCCACAGCCGCCGCGGCCTGCTGATGCTGGTCGGCCGCCGACGCCGCCTGCTGGACTATCTCAGCAAGAAGGACAACGCCCGCTACCAGGCGCTGATTGGCCGGCTGGGCCTGCGCCGCTAAAGTTCCACCCCGGCGCCATGGTGGCGCCGGGTGACCGCCGCGCGATGCGGCACGAGCAGCCGAACCCGTCCGCGACGGCGCCTCCGGCTACATGGAACTCGTGGACTGCGCTTACAGTCCGCCGCGGCTGCATCGCTCGCAGTCCGCTCCCATGTGGCCCGAGTCGCCGCCTTACCGGACCCAGGCATCGTCAACTCGTCGCCCGTCCCGCGTATTGAGGACACGACATCCATGTTCAATTACTTCCGCAAGGAACTCGACTGGGGCGGCCGCAAGCTGATCCTGGAAACCGGCAAGATCGCCCGCCAAGCCGATGGCGCGGTGCTAGCCCGCTACGGCGACACCATCGTGCTGTGCACCGCCGTCGGCGTGCGCTCGGCCAAGCCCGGGCAGGACTTCTTCCCGCTGACGGTGAACTACCAGGAGAAGGCATTCGCGGCCGGCAAGATCCCCGGCGGCTTCTTCAAGCGTGAGGGCCGTCCCTCCGAGAAGGAGGTGCTGACCAGCCGCTTGATCGACCGCCCGATCCGCCCGCTGTTCCCGCAAGGTTTTCGGAATGAGGTCCAGGTCGTCGCCACCGTGCTGAGCCACGACATGGAGAACGACCCGGATATCGTTGCCTTGATTGGCTGTTCCGCCGCGCTGACGCTATCGGGCATCCCGTTCTTCGGCCCGGTCGGCGCCGCCCGCGTGGGCTTTGCCAACGGCGAATACCTCCTGAACCCGACTGCGGAGCAGCTCGCGACCAGCAAGCTCGATTTGGTGCTCGCCGGCACGGTCGAGGGCGTGCTGATGGTCGAGAGCGAGGCGCAGGAGCTGTCTGAGGACGTCATGCTCGGCGCCGTCACCTTCGGCCATGCGCATTTCCAGCCGGTGATACAGGCGATCATCGAACTGGCCGAGCACGCGGCGAAGGAGCCCTGGACCATCGCCGAGCCGGCCCCGGAGCTTGCCGCATTGACTACGCGGGTCGATGAGCTCGCCCGCGCAAGCCTCGCCGAGGCGTATCAGGAGCGGCAGAAGCAGGTTCGGCAGGAGAAGGTCGGCGCTGCCAAGAAGGCCGCCCTCGAAACCCTTACGAGCGAGGGCCAAGACGCCGAGAAGGCAAAGCCGCTATTCAAGAAGCTTGAGGCCGACGTGGTCCGCAGCGCCGTGCTGGACACCGGGCTGCGCATTGACGGGCGCGACCTGAAGACCGTGCGGCAAATCATCGGCGAAGTCGGCGTGCTGCCCCGCGCGCACGGCAGCAGCCTGTTCACCCGCGGCGAGACCCAGGCATTGTGCGTTGCCACGCTCGGCACCGGCCAGGATGAACAGATTATCGACGCGCTCGAAGGCGAGCGTCGCGAGCACTTCATGCTGCACTACAACTTCCCTCCCTACAGCGTCGGTGAAGCAGGGCGTATGGGCAGCCCAGGCCGTCGTGAGATCGGCCATGGCAAGCTCGCCTACCGCGCCGTGCGTCCGGTGCTGCCCGGCAAGGACGTGTTCCCCTACACGATGCGCGTCGTCAGCGAGATCACCGAAAGCAACGGCAGCTCGTCGATGGCGACGGTCTGCGGCACCAGCCTCGCGCTGATGGATGCGGGCGTGCCGCTGACGCGACCAGTGGCCGGCATCGCCATGGGCCTGATCAAGGAGGACTGCGGCTTCGCCGTGCTGTCCGACATCCTGGGTGACGAGGACCACCTCGGCGACATGGATTTCAAGGTGGCCGGCAGCGAGCAGGGCGTCACCAGCCTGCAGATGGACATCAAGATAACTTCCATCACGCCAGACATCATGAAGGTGGCGCTTGAGCAGGCGCGCGACGGCCGGCTGCACATCCTGGGCGAGATGGCGCGTGCCATCCAGGGCGCCCGGTCGGACGTCGCCGCGACGGCGCCGCGCATCACCGTCATCACGGTGCCGAAGGAGAAGATCCGCGAGGTCATCGGCACTGGCGGCAAGGTGATCCGCGACATCGTGGAGCAGAGCGGCGCCAAGATCGACATTGAGGACGACGGCACGATCAAGATCGCCGCAACGACCGAGACGGCCAGCCAGAAGGCGATCGACATGATCCGCGGCATCGTGGCCGAGCCGGAGGTCGGCGTGATCTACAACGGCAAGGTGGTCAAGACGGCCGATTTTGGCGCGTTCGTGAACTTCCTCGGTGCCAAAGATGGTCTCGTACACATCAGTGAGCTGCAGCAGGGCCGGGTCAACAAGACAACGGACGTGGTGAACCAGGGCGACGCCGTGAAGGTGAAGGTTCTGGGCTTCGACGACCGCGGCAAGGTGAAGCTCTCGATGCGCGTCGTGGACCAAGCGACGGGCGCCGATATCACCGAGCAAGTCGGCAGCAAGGCAGGCGGCGGGCGCGAAGGTGGCTCTCGTGAAGGCGGGCGTGAAGGCGGCCGCGAGGGTGGACGCCGCGAGCGGTCGGAATCCGACGCCGCCGAGTAGGCGACGCTGCCAAACGATTGGTCGGCCGGGTCTAGCAAAAGCTTGCCCGGCCCCCCAATGTTTCAGAGTGTTACAATAAGGGTCTGGCGGGGATGAAGGCAGTCAACGCGATACATATGGGCGGCGTCGACGTTCTCCCGCTGATCGAGGGCGGCAAAGGCATCGGCGTATCAACCGGGGTAAGCTCCGGCCATTGGGCGAGCACGGGCGGTGCAGGCACCTTCAGCGCCGTGAATGCGGACTTCTACGACGAGGTCGGCAATCCGCTCGACCAAGTCTATCTCGGACGCACCCGGCGCGAGCGGCACGAGGAGCTGATCCAGTTCGGCATCCAGGGCGGCATCGCACAGGCGCAGCGGGCGCACGACATTTCTGGCGGCCGCGGCCGGCTGCACGCCAACATCCTATGGGAAATGGGCGGCGCGGAACGGGTCATCACCGGTGTGCTTGAGGGCGCCAAGGGTCTGATCCACGGCCTGACCTGCGGTGCCGGCATGCCATATCGCCTATCCGACATCGCTGCGCGCTTCGGCGTGCACTATTACCCTATCGTTTCGTCGTCGCGCGCATTCAGCGCCTTGTGGAAGCGCGCCTATTCCAAGGCCGCTTCCCTGCTCGGCGGGGTGGTTTACGAGGACCCTTGGCTCGCCGGCGGGCATAACGGTCTTTCCAACGGCGAGGACCCGACCAAACCCGAGGACCCCTTCCCCCGCGTGCTTGCGTTGCGCAAGCTGATGCGTACCTTTGGCCTGGATCAAACTCCCATCATTATGGCCGGCGGCGTGTGGTGGCTTGAGGAATGGGAGCACTGGATCGACAACCCGGAGCTCGGCCCGATTGCCTTCCAGTTCGGCACCCGGCCGTTGCTGACTAAGGAAAGCCCGATCAGCGACGCTTGGAAGCAGCGGCTGCTGAGCCTCAAGGAAGGTGACGTCTTCCTGAATAAGTTCAGCCCGACGGGTTTCTACTCCAGTGCCGTCAACAACGGCTTCATCGCTGAACTACGTGAGCGCGGCGACCACCAAGTGGCCTACTCCACCGAGCCCATGGGCGAGCACGTCGCCATGCTCGGCGTTGGCCCGCGCAAGCGTCCGGTGTATCTGACGTCCAACGACCTGTTCAACGTCGAGGGCTGGATCGCCGCCGGGTTCACCGAGGCGATGCGTACTCCTGACAGCACGCTGATCTTCGTGACCCCGGAGCGGGCGGCGCGGATCACCGATGACCAGGTGTCCTGCATGGGGTGCCTAAGCCAATGCTGGTTCAGCAACTGGAGCCAGCACGGCCCTGACTACGACAACGGCAAAAAGGCCGATCCGCGCAGCTTCTGCATCCAGAAGACGCTTCAGTCAGTGCGGCGCGAGGACCAGACGCCCGAGGCAATCGAGCACCAACTGATGTTCAGCGGCCACAACGCTTACCGTTTTGCTGGTGATCCGTTCTACTCCAACGGGTTTATCCCAACGGTGAAGCAACTCGTGGAGCGGATCGTCTCGGGGCGTTAGGCCGCAGTAGGGTTCGTCGTCGCGAGCCGGCTTCGACGCGGGCAGCTTAAGACTGGCTGAGTGTCAGCGCCCGGGCATAAACGACCTTGCGCGGCAGCCCGGTCGCGGCGGAAACCATCGCTGCTGCGTCCTTAAGGCTATTCCGTTCCAACGCTCGGCGTAGCTGACCGTCCAGGTCCTCGGCGTCGGTGGCATCTTCGGGCGCCGGGCCGACCGCAATCGTGATCTCTCCCCGTGCCGCCGCGGTCGCGTAGTGGGCGGCGAGCTCCGGCAGGGAACCGCGGCGCACCTCCTCGAAGCGTTTCGTCAGTTCGCGCGCCACTGCGGCTGGACGATCGCCGAACTGGGCGGCGAGATCGGCCAGCGACTCGGCCAAGCGATGCGGGGCCTCGTGCCACAGCAGCGTCGCCGACAGCCCGGCGCGCTCCGCAGCCCGCAGCTTCCCGAACGCAGCCAAGCGCGCCGCCGACCGCGGAGGCGGAAAACCAAGGAACAGGAACGGTTGCGGCGGCAGTCCCGACAGGACCAACGCCATCACCGCCGCATTCGGCCCCGGCACCGCCGAAACCGGCAGCCCTTCTGCAAGAGCCGCCCGAACGAGCCGATAGCCGGGATCGGACACCAAGGGCGTCCCGGCGTCCGAAACCAACGCCACCCGCCCGCCACTGCGCAACATTTCAAGCAGCGTCGGAATGCGACCTTCCTCGTTGTGATCATGCAGCGGCGACGTGCGCGCGGAGATCCCATAGTGCATCAGCAGGCGCGCCGTGGTGCGGGTATCTTCGCACAGCACCAGATCCGCCTGGCGCAGAGCCTCCAGCGCGCGCTGCGACATATCGGCCAAGTTGCCGATCGGGGTAGAAACCAGCACAAGTCCTGGTGCTATAGACGGCAAGCGATCCGCCGCCGCGGCATCAGGGGCCGGATCATCAATGAGGGGTTCGGGACATGTATCGTCGTCGAGGGTTTGGTCGGGCATTCACGCTCCTTGTTGCGGCCGCCGGCCTGGCTGGATGCGTAGCCGACTCCGGCGGTGCCGGCTATGGCCGTCCGGTGCCGGTCGGCGTTGGCGTCATGCCGTCCGAAGCGCCTGGCCGCCACGTCGCGATCCTGCTGCCGCTGACCGGGCCGAATGCCGAGGTAGGCCAGGCCATGCTGCGGGCCGCACAGCTCTCGCTCGAACAGCCCGGCTCGCCCTCGTTGGACGCGCGTGACACGGCCGGCACGCCCGCAGGCGCCGCCGAAGCAGCCAAGCTGGCGCTCGCTGGCGGTGCCGGGTTGATCCTGGGGCCGCTCACGGCCGGCGAGACCGCGGCTGCTGCACCAGTGGCGAAGGCGGGCGGGGTTCCCGTCCTGGCATTCACCTCGGACGCTGCACTGGCGCAGCCAGGGGTGTGGACGCTAGGGATTACGCCCGCGCAGCAGGTCCGCCGGCTGGTGCTGGCCGTGCAGGCCGAGGGCCGAACCCGGGTTGCGGCCGTCCTGCCCAGGAATGCGTTCGGCGATGCGTTGTCGGGCGGACTGACGTCGGCCGCCGCTGCAGCAGGCCTGCCGGAGCCGAAGGTTGTGCGCTATGCCGGCAGCTTCGCAACGCTGAACGCCGCGCTTAAGGACGTTTCTGGCTACAGCACCCGGCGCGGCGCCATCGAGCAGCAGCAGCAGGATGCGCGCGCCCGGGGCGATGCGGACGGCCGCCGGCAAGCCGCGGAGCTTGGCCAGCAAACCCCGCTGCCGCCGCCGGTCGACGCATTGCTGCTCGGCGCCGCCGGCGAGTCGCTCGGCCAGGCTGTGCCGTTGCTGGCCTCCTACGACATCGCGCCCAACCAGGTCCGCATCCTGGGCCCGGCGCTTTGGGCGCGCGAGGCTTCCCGGCTCTCCGGCATGGCCGGCGCCTGGTATGCCGCCCCGGACCCGGCGCAGCGCGCCCCGTTCGAGCAAGCATATTCCGCGAAATACAGCGCGCCGCCACGAGAGCTTACCAGCCTGGCCTATGACGCGGCCGGGGTCGCGCGCGTCGCAGCCGAAAGCGGCGGTTTCACACCGGGCGCCCTTACACGTCCTGAGGGTTTCGCCGGGGCGGACGGACTGCTGGCACTGCAGCCGGACGGCCAGGTGCGCCGAGGCCTCGCGATTTTTGAAATCGATCGCGGCGGTTCGCACATCGTGCAGCCCGCTCCGCAGAGCCTGTCCGCGCCTGGGGTGTAAGCAGCACACTGGATGAATGCGGGACTCCTTTTCCGCACGGCGGCGTTGCTGGCCGCTTTGCCGCTCGCCGTATTGCTCACTCTGGCGGCGTCCGGGGAGCTTACGTGGCTGCCGGCCCTCGGCGCAATGGCCGTCGTGCTGGCCGGATCGATCGGCCTGACGCGGCTCTGGGCGCGGGACCTGCAGTTCGTTCTCGCGACGCTGCGCCGCTCCGGCGCTGACCCGGCGTCCGAGCCGCAGCGGCGGCCGTTCCTGACCGCTGCTGCGAGCATCACGCACGAGGCTGAGCAGGTGTCACACTCGTTCGCAGCACGCGCGGCGCAAGTCGAAGCCCTGTTGCGGGCGGAACAGATGATTGTCCAGCGCCTGCCGGACCCGCTGATCGTATTGGGCGCCGACCGCCGGGTGCAGCGCGCCAACACCGCGGCGCTGGTGGCGTTTGGTGCCGATATGGCGGCTGTGCTGCGCCATCCTGGCCTGCGCGCCGCCATCGACCGCGCACAAAGCTATGGGGAGAATCAGGTCGCCGAACTAAGCCTGCCGGTCCCGGTGGCGCGGGAGGTTTATGCGACGGTGATGGCGCTTGAACCCCCGCTGTCGGATGGCGGCCGAATCGTGGCCGTATTGTCCGACCGCACGCGGGAACGCGCAATCGAGCGCATGCGCGCCGACTTCGTCGCGAACGCCAGCCATGAGTTGCGGACGCCGCTGGCGAGCTTGATCGGTTTTATCGACACCCTGCGCGGCCCGGCTGCGGACGATCCTCCGGCCCAAATCCGCTTCCTCGGCATCATGGCCGAGCAGGCGCAGCGGATGAACCGGCTGATCGATGACCTGCTGAGCCTTTCGCGCATCGAACTGACTGAGCATCAGCCGCCCGCCGCACGAGTGGACCTCGGAAGCCTGATACTGCGCCTGGTGCCGAGCTTCGAGCCGCAGGTCGCCGCCCGGCGGATACAGCTGGACGTGCAGCTGCCGGCCCAGCTTCCACGCGTGCTGGGCGACGACGACCAGTTGGAGCAGGTGCTGCAAAACCTGCTGGACAACGCGGTGAAGTATGGGCGCGAGGGCGGTGTCGTCACCGTGGCAGCCGAGCGATCGGCGCCGGACAGCCGTTGGCCGAACCGGCCCGGCATTACGCTTTCGGTATCCGACGATGGCCGCGGGATCGCGCGCGCCCACATTCCAAGGTTAACCGAACGTTTCTACCGCGTCGATAAGGGCAGGTCACGCACCGTGGGCGGCACCGGGCTGGGATTGGCGATCGTCAAGCACATCGTCAATCGCCACCGCGGCCAGATGGTGATCGAAAGCGCCGAGGGCGCTGGAACCACTGTCATAATCTGGCTGCCTGAGGGCGAGGCGGGAAGCGCCGCAGCAGTCCCAGCATGACCAGCATGGCCGGGACCGCGGCGAAGATGGTCAGCGCATAGAACGGCACCCAGCCCATGGCCGCAGCGAGCACGCCGGAAAACCCGCCCACCGTGCGCAGCCCTACTGCCGCCAGCGACGAGAGCAACGCGTATTGGGTGGCCGTGAACGCACTGGAACACAGCGCGGAAAGGTAGGTCAGGAATGCGGCGTCGGCCATCGCCTCGGCGAAGCTCTCCAGCATGACTTTCGCCAGCAGAATGCGCGTGTCACCGCCCGAGACCGCCAGCGCGAAATAGAGCGCCATGGAGGCCATCTGCACGAAACCGGTCAGCACCAGCGCGCGCCCGGTGCCGATGCGGACCACAAGCCAGCCGCCCGCCGCAGCGCCAAGCAGGCTCGCCGCCAGGCTCGGAATCCCATTCGCAAGCGCGACCTGGGCACGATCGAAACCCATATCGCGATAAAATGGCGTCGCCATGGTATGGGCTAGCGCCTCGCCGAGCTTGAACAGCATGACGAATGCCAGGATCTGCCCAGCCCCGGGCCGTTGCCAAAAATCGCGGAACGGCTCGATCACCGCCGCTTGCAGCCTGGCGCGCCAGCCGTCGGTCCTCCCCAGCACGGCACGCGCCTTCGGTTCCGCCGCCATGAGCGTCGCGAGCGCACCGGCTGCGACCAGACCCGCCATGACGGAGAGCGACCAGCGCCAACCGATGACATCCGCCAAGCCGATGGCGCCCGCGCCGGAGGTCAGCAGCGCCAGCCTATAGCCCCAAATATAGGCAGCGAGCGCGATGCCCTGCAGCCGCTCTGGAAAGGTCTCGATCCGCCAGGCATCCACGACAATATCCTGGCTGGCGGACAGGAACGCAATCAAGACAGCGGCAGACACCAGCAGGACCGGAGTTTGCCGCGGGTCCGAAGCCGCAAGCGCCAGGCAGGCTAGCGCGAGGGCTGGCTGGATGGCGAGAAGCCAGCCGCGCCGCCGTCCGAACCCCGCTAGGCCGCTTGGCGGCCGCACTTGGTCAAGCAAAGGCGACCATAGGAATTTGAGCGTGTAGGCCAGGCCGATATTAGCGGTAAGGCCGATCGCCGCGAGGGAAGTTCCGCCCTCGGTCAGCCATTGCCGCAGGGTAAAACCCGAAAGCGGCAGCGGCAGCCCGGCAAAAAAGCCGTAGGCGCCCATGATCCATAGGGCGCGGCTGCGGAACGGTCGGAACGGCTCCGTCATGACTGGATTAGGTCAGGCCCAAACCAGTCTTGGCAAGTATCCCGCCCGGCCAGCGTCGTACTGCCGGGCGGTAAGCGTGCTGCGTCAGCGTGATGGAGCGTTCGACCCGTTCAGGCCGGCGGCGGAACCAGTGTCGTTCATCACCGGACGCACGGCCTGACGGGCGCGACGGCGTGCATGGCGGGTACGGCGGGTACGGCGGCGAACCGGTGCAGGGTTTGCCGTGCTAGGCATGGTGCTGCTTGGGCCGACACGGGTCGTGCCAAGCGCGCCGGACCCGCCGGCCGGGGTGCCTTCGGAATTGCTCGGTGCTGTTGTCGAACCTGTCCCGCCAGCCGGACCGGTGAGCGCTCCGCCGGGCGTTACCTGCGCGAAGGCCGGTTCGGCAGCCAAGCCAGCAACCATGGCGGCAGCGAGCAGCGCAGATGAGAAACGTCGTGTCATGCTGGTCATTGGGGTCTCCACATCAGAAAGCAGGACGGAGTCGCCGTGCTAAGTCGAAATAAACTCGGAAATAGCAAGTTCTCTGACAATCAACCGGGCGTCAAGCCGCTTCGCTATCCGATCTACGCTCGGCCCGCTTGCGCTGGTTCGGGTCCAGATAACGCTTGCGCAGCCGGACGGCGCTCGGCGTTACCTCGACCAGCTCGTCATCCTCAATATAAGCAATGGCTTGCTCAAGCGACATCCGGCGCGGCGGAATGAGCAGCATCGCATCGTCCTTGCCCGACGCCCGCACGTTGGTCAGCTTCTTTTCTTTGATCGGATTCACATCGAGATCGGCCCCGCGGCTGTTCTCGCCGAGGATCAACCCGACATAAACCTTGTCGCCGGGATCGACGAACAGCGTGCCGCGCTCCTGCAGATAGAACAGCGCGTAATGGATCGCCTCGCCGCCCTCGCTGCTGATAAGGCTGCCGTTGCGCCTGCCCTCCATGGTCCCGCTCCACGGCTCGTATCCCGTAAAGATACGGTTCATGATCCCGGTGCCGCGCGTGTCGGTCAGGAACTCGCCGTGATAGCCGATCAAGCCGCGGCTCGGCATGTGGAAGGTCAGGCGCACTTTGCCGCCGCCGGAGGGCCGCATGTCCTGCAGCATGCCTTTGCGGCGGCTGATCTTCTCGACCACGATGCCGGAATACGGCTCGTCCACGTCGACCAGCACGTCCTCGAACGGCTCCTCGCGGTCGCCAGTTTCCGGATTTTTCTGTGTCAGCACGCGCGGGCGGCCGATCGTCAGCTCGAACCCTTCGCGCCGCATTTGCTCGATCAGCACACCAAGCTGCAACTCGCCACGGCCAGCCACCTCGAAGGCGTCGGTCTCGTTGCTCTCGGTGATCTTGATCGCGACGTTGCCCTCGCCCTCGCGCAGCAACCGGTCGCGGATCTGGCGCGAGGTGACCTTCTTGCCTTCCTTGCCGCCCAACGGGCCGTCGTTCACGCGGAACGTCATGGCGAGCGTCGGCGGATCGACGGGGATCGCCGGCAACGGATGCTCCAGCTCGGGGGCGCCGATCGTATCCGGCACCGTCGCGTCCTCCAGCCCGGCCACGGCCACGATGTCGCCCGCCTCGCACTCGTCAACCTGCACCCGGTCGAGGCCGCGATAGCCCATCAGTTTCGTCAGCCGCCCACTTTCGACCACCGTGCCATCATTCCGCAGCACCCTCACCGGCATGTTCAGCCGGGCCCTGCCCTGCTCGACGCGGCCGGTCAGCATCCGGCCGAGGAAATTGTCGTAGTCGAGGATGCTCGCCACCATGGCGAACGGCGCCTCCTTGTCCAAAACGGTCGGCGGCACATGGCTCATGACCAGGTCGAACAGCGGCGCCAAGTCTTTGCGCGGGCCGTCCATTGTCGGATCGGCCCAGCCCTGGCGGCCCGAGGCATACAGCATGGGAAAGTCGAGCTGCTCGTCATTGGCACCCAGCGCGGCGAACAGGTCGAACACCTCGTTATGCACCTCGTCCGGCCGGGCGTCGCCGCGGTCGACCTTGTTCACCACGACGATCGGCTTGATGCCGCGCGCCAGCGCCTTGGTCACCACGAACTTGGTTTGCGGCAGCGCGCCCTCAGCCGCGTCCACCAGCACCAGCACGCCGTCCACCATGTTCAGGATGCGCTCGACCTCGCCGCCGAAATCGGCGTGGCCCGGCGTGTCGACGATGTTGATCCGGGTGCCCTTCCAGATCACGCTCGTGCACTTCGCCAGGATCGTGATGCCCCGTTCACGCTCCAGGTCGTTCTTATCCATCGCGCGCTCGGCGACCTGCTGGTGCTCGCGGAACGAGCCCGACTGCCGCAGCAGCTGATCGACCAGCGTGGTCTTGCCGTGGTCGACGTGGGCGATGATGGCGATGTTGCGGATGTCCATGGAAACCTTGGCGCCTGGCGTGGTCGCAAATAGAGTTGGCGCGGGAGCATGACCGCGACCCGCGTTTCGCAGCGCACCCAGGCAATCCCAAGTGTTGCAGCGCACACATAGGCTGGCCACCGCGTTGTTGCGAGCCAAAAATCCTCATGCCCGCCTTGCGTTTCGCATCCATCAAGCTGAACACGAGCGCAAGGCGGGCACGAACGTAATATCGAGCAGGAGCCGGGCAGGCAGAGCCAGCCCCGGTTAGGCTAGCTGCCGCTGCTCATCGCTGCGCTGATCGCGGCCTTGGCTGCCGCCACGTCGCGGCCCGCAAGTGCGCGGCGCGCCTCGCCAATCTGCCGCACCATCGGCATGTCAGCCGGGCTGGCCGCCATGGATGGGTCGGTCGACCGGCTGAGCAAGCGCGTCTCGGCACGCTCCAGCGCCTCCTGCGCTGCACCCGTTTTTCCCGCGTTCAAGGAGCGCTGCGCCGCGGCCAGGTAGCCCTCCGGCGTGCTGGCGGCTGCAGCCGGGTCCGGCAGGCGCGGTGCTATGTCGGAACGCGTATCGCCCGTGGTGATATTGCTGGCCCGATTCGATCGCGGCGACCCGGCGCCGCCGCGGTACTCACGGCCGGGCGACATGGCAGCCCCAGTATCGCCGGCGTCCTCTGCCATGCCCTGGTGAGACATCATGCGGCCGTGATTGCCGGCCATCGCACCCTGATGCATCTGACCCCGCATCGGGCGCATCCCGGACATGCCCGTGTCAGCCGCAGTGCCAGACATCGGCATCGTCCCGCCCGGAGCCATGCCGGTGCTGCCGACATTGTTGCCCGGCGCCATGCGGGTCGCGGTGCCAGCACCGGCCGGAAGGCTGTTGGTCGGCTCAGGCGTGCCGGTGCTTGCATTCGGCGCCGGCGGGCTCATGGTCGAGGATGTCGAGTTCTGCGCGAAGGCTGGGCCAGAAGCCAAGCCAAGCAGCGCTGCCGACACCAGTAATGTCTTATGCATCTGCAATCTCCCCCTAATCGAAAGGCTCTTGTCGGGTTCCGGGGTGTTGGCTTTGATCATCTGATGAGTGCGGCGATGAGGGCGCCAAGCAGGGCTTTGCCGCGTCGGCGCGCGTTGTGCACGAACTGGAAGAAGCCGAGG
>JAABUY010002344.1_pt1 | contig 22734 bp, 14 predicted proteins | sample 5560271 | NCBI WGS metagenome assembly JAABUY01 (sample SAMN10711886, study PRJNA513374) | rock metagenome | isolation source: Antarctica rocks | place: Antarctica: Victoria Land, University Valley | reverse complement strand
CGTGCCAGCGGCGCTGCTGGTGCTGCTGGACCCGCCGCCGCCGGCGGGGGTGCTGGTGTTGTTGCCGCTGCCACATGCCGTGAGCGCGAGCGCGCCCAGTACGACGATGCCGGCGAGCTTGCCGGTCTGCAAGACCGTCACGAGGCCATCCTTCGTTAGTCAGGTCCCCGACGAGCCCGGGGTTGCTGCTGACGCTAAGGAACCCAGGGAGACGGCCAGGGCCCGGGAGCATGAACGAAAGATGAACGACACACGAACCTCGGCCCGCGCCGACGGCGGACTGTCACGTGGGTGGTCAGGGACGGGATCGAACCGCCGACCCTGCGATTTTCAGTCGCCCTGGGTTGCGTTCGTGCACATCCACCGCCGTGCGTAGGTGCGGGTCAGAGCGGGTTTTGTCGACGCGGTGCACTGCATCGAACGGGTGCACACGACCCTGCACGGCGGCTACTGGCACACACTTTGGCACACGAGAGGCTCTTCCGCGAGGCTCCCCGTGGCCTCCTGCGTCATCTGAGCACGAGGCCGGCAGTCGTTCTCCGCCTCGTCACGCGCGGCCGGCCGTCGAGGCTACATCGGTTGGAAGCAACATTCTCGTTCCTTCGTGGCCACCTGAGGTCTCCAACTCCACCTGCCTTGTGACGCCCCGCCGTTAGGCGTCGGTGCCTCTACGCAGGGAGGACGACGTGGACAAGCTGCTGCTGACCCCGGAGGAGGCCGCGAGCGCTCTTGGCATCGGCCGGTCGAAGGTCTATCAGTTGATGCGCGACGGGAAGGTTCGCTCCTTGCGGATCGGGACGTGCCGGCGCATCCCCGCAGCCGCGCTCTCCGAGCTGGTCGCTGGTCTGGAGGACGAAGCCGGCTAACGGTCGGAGGTACGGAGTAGACGTAGAGCTGGCACCCATACAACGCGGCTGGAGCGCAAGCACCGCTTCGGCAGCCGCTGCCGCCGGTAGCTGGGGCTAAAGGCCTTCTCGAAGGGGAGACAGCATATGTCGTGGACCGTGGTCGAACTGCCGCTTGACGGGCGCCGCCGACCTACTGCCGGCCCCAATCGGCGAGGCCTCCGGTACGAGAACCAGAGCGCCCAGTGACCCGGCGTGCGGGCGGTGAGAGCAGCATCAGCAAGGGGGCTGACGGTCGCTGGCACGGCTACGTGTCGATGGGCCTGAAGGACGGCGGTCAGCGGGACCGGCGGCACGTGGCCGCCGACAAGCGTGCCGAGGTCGTGCGCCGGGTGCACGAGCTGGAGGAGCAACGCGAGGACGGGATCGTGCTCGTGGAAGGTCGCGCCCTCAGCGTCGAGCAGTGGATGACGCTCTGGCTGGACACGATCGCTGCTCGGCGGGTACGTCCGAGCACGCTGGTCGGCTACCGGACCTGCGGCAAGCGCATCGACACCCAGCTGGGCCACCTCCGCCTGGACCGTCTCCAGCCCGAGCACCTCGAGCGCTTCTACCGTCAGCTGGACCAGGAGGGGCTGTCACCCACGACGGTCCTGCTGCACCACCGTGTCCTGTCGCGGGCGCTGAAGGTGGCGATGCAACGGGGTCGCGTGGCACGCAACGTCGCAACGCTCGTGGACGCGCCCACACCTCGGCGCGACGAGGTCGAGCCGCTGACCAAGGCCGAGGCCCGCCTGCTCCTCGACGCCGCCCGGCACCTGCCCAACGGTGCGCGCTGGTCGGTGGCTCTCGCGCTCGGCCTACGTCAGGGGGAGGCGCTGGGTTTGCTGTGGGACGCGATCGACCTCGACGCCGGGACGCTGACGGTGCGGTGGGCCCTGCAGCGCCAGACCGGGAAAGGTCTGGTCCTGGTGCCGCCCAAGAGCAAGGCGGGGCGGCGCACGATCAAGCTACCGGACCCGCTACGGGACGCCCTGCGCCAGCACCGCGCCCAGCAGGCCGGACAGCGCCTCGCCGCAGGCAGCCTGTGGCAGGACGGCGGGTTCGTGTTCTGCCAGCCCAACGGCCGGCCGCTGGACGCCCGACGGGACTGGCAGGCATGGAAGGACCTGCTGCGTTCAGCAGGCGTGCGGGACGCTCGGCTGCACGACGCCCGGCACACCGCCGCGACCCTGCTGCTGCAGCAGGGAGTCCCCGCGCGGGTGGCGATGCAAATCCTAGGCCACTCCCAGATCCAGCTCACCTTGGGCACCTACTCGCACGTCGTACCGGAACTGGCGCAGGAAGCAGCGGACCGGATGGAAGCCGCGCTATGGAGCTGACGGGCACCAGATCACGGGGCTAGACCTAACCGGGACAAGACGCACCGCATAGCTGGGCCACGCATCGAAAAGGCACGCTTTGTCAGCACCGACCGGCGGTTGCTCCGCGCGGACGTCCTGAGGCGAAGTGGAGCGTGGTCATGGACCGCGCTGAGAACTGCGGGATGAGCGTGTCCCGCTACCTCAATAAGCTTGTCGACCGTGACGAGCTCGACGCTACGGCCGCCTTGCCCCATAGCCGGTTCCCGACGAGGACAAGCAGACGCTGCCCGCCATAAATGATCAAGCCCTCCACCGGGTCCCCAGTGGTAGCCCGGTCGTGGACGTGCGGTGGTGGCTAGGCGGCGGAGGTGTCGCGCAGGGTGCTGCGCAGCCGCACGACGGTGCGGGAGGTGGTGTGCAGGCGCTCGGCGATCTCGCGGGCGCTGACTCCGCGGCGGGTGAGTCGGGCGACGGCTTCGAGGCGCTCCTCAGGTGTGAGGCGCAGTTGCATGCCGTGCATCGCCCGCTCGACCGCGACTTCGTCGACGTCGGGCTCGTTCAGAAGGTAGTCCTCGTAGTCCTCGCCTTCTTGGCCGTCCAGGTCGTTGTCGTGTCGGTCGCATACAGGCCCGGGCCGGGGGTCGGTGTCACCCTCAGTTGACGGGCGCGAGGCGCAGTGCGGCAGAGGGTCGAGGTCGAGGTCGAGGTCGAGGTCGAGGTCGAGGTCGTACCAGGTGTGGGGGGCGCGCCAGCCGGCGGCCTGCGCGGCGGCGGCGGTGTGCCGCGCGGTGGTGTGCTGTTGGGACGTGCTTAGAGGCGGGGGAACGAGGCGGAATCGTTCGTAGAGGGCTGCGACGGTGCGAGCGGTGGCCACTGTGACGTTCGGCGTGACGCCGGTCTGCAGCCGGGTGAGGGTGCGTCGGGGCAGGGTCGTGTTCGCGGCCAGGGCCGGGGTGCTCCAGCCGGTGCAGGCCAGGGCCTGCAGTCGGCGACGGGGGCCGGTGGCGGGGACGCGGCTGCCGCCGGCCAGCGGCGCGGTGACGGGGTCGACGGCGAACAGCCGCTGGGCGGTGTCGGCGAGGACCTGCCCTGACGGTGAGAGGCCACGCGACGGCTCGCCGTACACGAGGGCGTTGACGGTGCCCCGGCCGACGCGGGCGAGGTGCGCGATCCGCGGGATGCCGTGCCCGGCGTCGCGGAGCCGCTGGAGGTGCTCGCGGACCGCGCCGGCGTCGACGAGCCCATCGTAGGTGCCGTGGGCGATAGCGACCCGACGTTGTTGCTTATGGACGGTGTTAGCGCGGGTGCAGGCCGGGCAGCGGCAGCGGTCCTGCGCGTAACCGTCGGGGGTGCCGTGCTCGTGGTGGACGGTGCTGTGCTGGCAGTCCCGGACCGGTCGGTCGTTCTGGCCCTGTTCGCCCATCGGTCGTGCTCCTGTCGCTGATCGGTGTCGTCAGCGGTGCAGGTGGAGCTGGGGGCCCCTGGTGGCCACGTACGGGCGAGAACATTCACCGGACCGAGTGAACGTCGTGCGTCGACCCGTTCGCGTGCGAGCCGGGGCGCTGCGGGTGTTAGGCGGCTGCTGTCGTGTACGGCTGTGGCCGTGGTCAGCAGCCAACGCCTGGGGTGATGGTGCGACCGATGGTGGGGGTGGGCCTGTCGGGCTGTGAGGGCGCCGGTTCCGACCAGTCGTGGCGGGTGGCGGGGCGCGGATCGGCTGCGTCGTGGGCGACCCCCATGAGTCGGTAGTGCAGGTTGCGGCCGGGGTGGTCGTGGGGCAGTGGGAACAGCGGCGGGAGGGTCGCGTCGACATCACGGCCGGCGTCGTGGATCCGGTCCAGGGCGCGGACCAGGTGAGGCCAGTAGACGTCCTCGGTCAGGCGAGGGTCGAGCTGCCCGCACAGCTGCTCCCAGCGGGTGAGCCGGCTCTCCTTGTCCCCAGCGTGCGGGTAGGTGGCCAGTGTCGGCGATGGCGTGCACGCCTCCGCCGCGCCGCCGGCTCCGCTGGTCGTGGTGCGGGCTGGCGGCTGTTGTCCGGCCGGCCAGTGTGCGGTGCCGGCGACGAGTTGGGTGTGCCCGACGGCCACGATGTCGTCGATGTGCGCGGCAGTGTCGGGCCGGTGGTCGAGGCCGGTGGTGAGTTCCTCGGTGAGGCGCTGGCCGAGGGCGCGGGCGTTGCGGAGGGCGTCGGTGTGCGCGAAAGGGGCGAGCAGGGCGCTGCTGGCGCGTGCGCGCTCGGTGATGAGACTCGCGCTCTCGGCGACGATGTCGCTGCGGGTCTTGGGCAGGCTGGCGGCGCGGTTCTCCAGGCGGGTGACGAGCCCAATGGGCCGGTCGGCGCGTAGCTCGCTGTACTCGACATCGCAGCCGCTGCGGGGGACGTCGGCCAGGGACAGGTGCAGGCGCACCTCGGGGTAGCGGCGCGTCGTGGCTTGGATGGTGAATCCGCCGACGGCCCCGATCGGGACAGGATCACTGCTGGTGGACCCGCCGATGCCCAGTGGCAAAGGCAGGGCGGTGAGGACGTCGCGCAGGGCGGCGGCGGCGTCGCCGCGGCTGGTGTACCGGCGGCCGTCGATGGTGATGCTGAACGCGTCGCCGCGGGTGTCGATGGCGTGCGGGAGGGCGGCGTCGATCTGCTCGAGGTCGCGCTGCAGCCGTGGGAGCTTCTCGCCGGCGAGGCGGATGGTGCTGGCGAGGGTGTGGCCGTTGCGGTTGTGGGACCGCTCGAGGCGTTCCAGGCGCGCGACGTCGGTGTCGGCGCGGGCCTTGTCCAGGATGCGGGGGTCGCCGGTCGCGAGGGCCTTCACCTCGGAGTAGCTCAGGGCGGTGTCACCGATGTCCTCGATCTCGCGGACGTCCAGGGTGCCTCGCATGACCTGGGCGATGAACCGGGCCTTGCGCTCTACGGTCTGCCACAGGTAAGCGTCAAAGGACGCTTCGCTGACGTACCGGATGATCTCGACGGCCTGGTTCTGGTTGCCCTGGCGCAGGATCCGGCCCTCGCGCTGGGCGAGGTCGGCCGGGCGCCAGGGGCAGTCGAGGTGGTGCAGCGCGACCGCGCGGGCCTGCACGTTGGTGCCGACGCCCATCTTCTCGGTGCTGCCGATCAGGACTGAGACCGCACCGGTGCGGCAGGCCGCGAACAGCTCGCCCTTGGCCCGGTCGTTCCTGGCCTCGTGCACGAACCGGACGCCGTCGCGTGGGACGCCGCGGGCGGCGAGCAGGTCCCGCATCTCGTCGTAGACGTTCCACGACTCGCGGCCCTTGCTGGGCGTGCCGAGATCGCAGAAGACCAGCTGCAGACTGCCGGGCAGGTCGCTGCCGTCGTAGCTGCGACCGGCGTTCGCGTGGTGGATGCTGGCGATCCGATCGGCCGCGAGCGTGACCTTGGTGGGCTCGCCCTCGGTGCGGTCCAGCAGCCGCAGGTCCAGCGCTCCCATCCGGCCGTGGGTGGCGATCCGCAGCATGTTGTCCTCGACCGGGTCGACCTGCCGGCCCTGCACCTTCTCCGCCCGGGCGGACAGGTCCTTCATCAGCTGGCCGAGTTCGGCTGATGGGGGCACGACGACGGTCTCGGCGGCCCCGCCGACCAGGTCGGGGGTGGGCAGGTCGAGGTCCGCGGCGGTCTTGATGTCGGCGCTCAGGTGCCACATGCGCAGCAGCTCGGGGACGTTGCGGAACTTCGCGAACCGGCTCTGCATTCGGAAGTTGCTGCCGTCGGGGGCGAGCTCGAGGGCGGTGGTGACCTCGCCGAAGGTGGCTGCCCAAGTGTCGAAGTCGGTGATGCCGGCGGCGTCCATGACGTCGGGGCGCAGGTAGCGGGCCATGACGTAGGCCTCGGAGACGCTGTTGGCGATCGGGGTGGCGGTGGCGAACGTCGCGACCCGGTGGCCGTGCTTCTCGCGGAGGTAGTCCATCTTCATGTCCAGGTCGGACGCGCGCTGGCTGCCCTCGACGGCGACGCCGGGGATGTTGCTGGACAGGGTGAGGTTCTTATAGCCGTGGGCCTCGTCGACGAACAGGTAGTCGATGCCGGTCTGCTCGAACGTGACCCCGACGTCCTTGACGCCGTCGGTGAGCGATTCCAGGCGCTGCTCAGCGCGGGCGAGCGCCCCCTCGAGCTTCTTGGTCGTCAGGCCGTGACCTGAGGGGCCGGCCTTGCTGTTGGCGATCTGGTTGCGCAGCTGGTCGTTCTGCCGGTCGAGGTAGGCGCGCTTGGCCTCGGGGGCGAGCGGGATCCGCTCGAATGCCGACCGGCTGAGGATGACCGCGTCCCAGTCGCCGGTCGCGACCCGCGCGATGAGCAGGCGGCGCTTGTCGCCGGCGAGGTCCTCGGTGCCGGCGGCCAGGACCCGGGCCTGCGGGTAGGTCTGCAGCCACTCGCGGGTGAACTGCTCGAGCATATGGTTTGGGATGATCACGGCGGGTTTGCGGGCCATCCCGAGCCGGCGGAGCTCCATCGCTCCGATGACCATCTCCGCGGTCTTGCCCGCTCCGACCTCGTGGCCGAGCAGCACGGCTGGCTCGCTGACGATCCGGGCGACGGCGGCGCGCTGGTGCGGCCGGGGGACGAAGCTGACGGCCAGGCCGGGCAGCTGCGTCGCCTCGCCCTGGGCGGCGTAGCTGCGCAGGACGATGGCGTTGAACGTGGCGTTGTAGTGCCGCGACAGCCGGGTGGCCCGCTCGGGACTTTCCCAGAGCCACTGGCTGAAGCGCGCCCCCAGCGCGGCGGCCTTCTCCTGCGCCGCGACGGTTTCGGTGAGGTTCACGACCCGCCGGCCGCCCTCGATCTCGTCGGTGACCTTGATCGGGCGCTGCTCGAGCACCGACAGCACCAGCTCGATGGCCGGCATCCGGGTGGTGCCCCAGGTGCTCCTGGCGAGCACGGTGTGCCGGGCGCCCTTGACGGCCCAGACCGAGCCGCCGGGGTTCTCGACCTGGACGCTGGGGTCGTCGAGGGTCTCGCGCAGGAACGCTGCGACGTCGACCGCGCTGATCCAGCTCGCGCCGAGCCGGGCGTCGATCTCAGCAGGCGTGAGGTCCACCGGGACGACCGCGCGCAGCGCCGCCACGTTGGCCTGCCAGTCCGGGCCCTGCGCCGCCCCATCAGGGTCGCCGGCGAGCTCGACTGCCTGCTCGGCCGCGCGGAGCTTCTCGCGGACGTGGCCCGACAGGTACTCGGCGGCCGCCACGAGCCGGCCGGTACCCAGCACCTCGACGTCTTGGTCCTGCTCGCCGACAGCCGCGGGGTAGGGCACGGGCTCGTCGAAGACCAGGGCGCCGAGGTCGGCGCGGGCGGTGGCCTCGTCGGTGCCGAGCAGCCGGGCGACCTCGGCGAGACGGACCTCGCCGTGGGTGTCGAGGCAGATGGCCAGGGCATCGGCGGGTGTGTCGGCGCCGAGCCGGTCCGGGCGGGGGGCGACGACGCGTCCGCGCAGGATCGGGGCCTTGCTCGCCACGCCGGTGGTGGCGTTGTAGTCCTCGAGGGCGTAGACGGCCGGGGAGCGCGGGTCGGCGCGGAACTTCCCTAGCGGCGGGCGGATCCGGCCTAGCGTCTCCTCGCCCGTCTCGGCGTCGAACCGGCCGGTGCGGCGGGTGGTGACCCGGTTGATCGGGCCCCATCGCGTGGCGTAGCTGTCGTAGGCCCTGTTGAGCTGCCCGCGCAGGCCGGCGAGGTCGGGGCTGTCCTCGGTGCTGGCGGCCTCGGCCGTCAGCAGACTCATGGTTAGGTCCCGTAGGCCGAGCAGCGCCGTCAGCTCCTTCGCCTGCGAAGCGGGGACGTCCTCCTTGGGCCGCAGGACCCCGTCCTCGACGACGGTGAACGCGCCGGGCTTGGCCGGGTCGACGGCGAGGTGGCCCTCGACGTGGTCGACCGGCGCTGTTGCACGCAGCAGCGGCATGCCGGTGCGGGTGGTGGGCGCGGGGCCGAACAGCGTCCCGCCGGGCAGCTCGGCAGCGGCCTCCTGCAGCGCCGCGCCGAGCCGGGTTTGCAGCAGGTCGGCGACGGCCGGAATGCCCGCGACGTCGGCGGGCCCGGCGGTGTCGAGGACCTCGACGGTCGGGCCGAACTGGCCGTTGCGGACCGTCGTCTCGCCCAGGACCCACTCGGGGTGGGCGAGGAACACCTCGTTGACGGCCGGCCCCTGCCGGCCGGGCTTTGTGCTGCGGACGTCGGGGTACAGCGTCAGGCCGACTGGGAGTGCCCGTTCCCACGCGGGCCCGTCCCCCACCGTCTGGTCGGTCACATCACCGGTGGCGCCGATGTCGCTCAGGCGGTTGTGGTCGTCGGGGTGGTGGCGGCGCAGGACGAGCAGGTCGGTCAGGACGCGGGTGCCGGCAGCGCGCTCGTGCACGGTGCTGGGTAGCCGGACGGCGGCGACGAGCTGACCGAGAGCGGCGATCTCCCGCCGGGCGGCCGGGTTGGTCGCGTCCAGGGTCCAGTGCGAGGTCAGGACGGCGACGATGCCGCCGGGGCGGGTCAGGGCGAGGCTCTTGAGGATGAAGTGGTTGTGCAGGCTGTGCCGGTTGGGGTTGTGCACCGGGTCGTGCAGCGCAATCTTCCCGAACGGGACGTTGCCGACGACCAGGTCGACCGACCCGGCCGGCAGCCGGGTGTCGCCGAACGACTCGGCGCGAACCTGCGCGTGGGGGTAGAGCGCCGCGGCGATCGCGGCGCTGGTCGGGTCCAGCTCGACCCCGACCAGCTGCGTGGAGGCCCGCGGGGCCAGGCCCAGGAAGGTCCCGGCGCCGCAGCCCGGTTCCAGGACCCTGCCGGCGGTGCCGGCGAACCCGGCCTGCTCGAGGCAGTCCCAGACGGCCTGGGCCAGGGCGGCGTCGGTGTAGTGAGCGTTCAGGGTGGTGCGGGACGCGGCTCGGTAGCCGGCCTGCCCGAGCAGCGCCTGCAGCTCGGTACGGACGTCCGCGTGTTCGGGGTGCGCGGCGTCGAACACGTGCGACAGCGCCCCCCACCCCGACCAGCGCGCCAAGACCGCCTGTTCGTCGGCGGTCGCCGGTCGGCCCGCCTCCTGCACCGCGGCTAGGGTCCGCAGGGCAGCGAGGTTCGCGGCCAGCTTCGCGCGCTCCCCGACCGGGGCCAGGTCTGCCTGCGACTGCGGCCGGTAGGCCACGACCCCCGGCGCAGAGGGCGCAGAAACGCCGAACAGGTCGTCGTCCTCGATGCTCTGGAGCCACGCGTCGGCCGCGCCACCACTCGGCGTTGAAGGTGCCCGCTGCGTTGCCTGCGACGGTGCGCCTAGGGCTTGCTCAGCCCCGGGTCGTCGTCCAGCTCGGACCACCGCGGATGGTCCGGCGTCATCACCACCGGCAGCCACCCGTCGTCCGGGTCCGTGGCGACCCCCAGCATCCAGCCCACCTCGCTGGGCGTCTCGCTCTCCTCGTCCGGGTGCCCCGGCTCCGGTGGCAGCAGCACCAGCTCCCGCATCACGACCGCTGTCGCGTCGAACCGCGCCATCCGCAGCCGGCCCAGGTGCTCCATGTACGGCTCCCCCGGCCGGTCCGGGCCGGCCAGGTGCGCCGCCAGCTCCTCGATCTGCCGTTGCGCCTCCCGGCTCAGCTCGTCGAAGAACGCCTGCGGTTCCGCCATCTGCGCCAGTTCGTTCGGCCGCCACTTCTCCCAGTGCGCCCGCGCCTGCGACGCGATCAGCGAGTTCGCCGGCTCCACCTCGCCCGATGCGCTGCTCGGCAGGTCGCTCGAGGGACTGGTCGTCGGGTCGGGGGTCATCGATTCCCTCATCCAGGTCAGGTCCCCACAGGGAGTCCAGCGAGAGCTGGTCTGAGTCTGCGGCGCGGCGTCGGCGGGCGTTCGGCACGCGGAGATCGTGCGGTTGGGGGGTGCTACCTATGGTGCGGCCATAGGTCGAACCTCGCACAGTAGCCGTTGATGTGCTACTCCGGAGGCGGCGGAAGTGTCGTCGGGACGTGTCACGGTGGCGCGGGCCGGCAGAACCGCGCCTCTCCGGGAGGTCAGCATGGCGGCAGGTGCGGCGGACGTTGTGGTGCGGGTGCGTGTGCTCGATCAGCCGCCTGGCCCTCGGTTGCGTCGTCCCCAGCGCGTCGGGTTCGGGGCCCTGCGGGCCCTGGCGGCCCTGCCGGCCGTCCTGGGCGGTGTGCTGGTGGCGTTGGTGGTGTCCGGCTTCGGCTGGGTCGGCTCGGTGCTGTTCCTGGCCTGGCTGAGCGTGGGAGCTGCACTTCTGACGGTGTGGGGCGAGCGGCTGGCGGTCCAGCGCGTGTGCCGGTTCCGGACGTCGAGCCAGGCCGAGCGGCAGCTGCTGGGGCCGGTCGCCATGATGGCGATGGTCCGATGTGGGCTGCCGGCGGGCACGGTCGACTGGTACGTCCAGCCCGCCCCCGACACCAATGCCTGCGCCGCCGGCCGGCGCAGTGTCGCGGTCACCGACAAGGCGCTGCGAAGTTTCGTGTCAGGCCGTCTACCTGCTGACCAGCTGATGGCCATGCTGGTCCACGAGCTCGGCCACCACGAGACCCGCGCCGCCCGCTACGCCCTCACGACGACGTGGCTGGCAGCCCCGGGACGGGCAGCGTTCCGCCTGGTGCTGCGGGTGTCGCTGGCACTGTGCGGCAGCCGGCGGCCGGCCCTTGTCACCTGTGTGCTGGCGATGGTGGGCGGCGGGATGGCGCTCGTGCAGCTGGTGCAGCGGCAGCAGTGGGTCCCCGCCGCGATGCTGGCCGGTGTCGGGCTCGCGCTGCTGGTCACTCCTGTGGTCGACGGCGCGGTGAGCCGGGCGAGCGAGTACGCCGCGGACACCTACGCCCGCCGCGTCGGGGTCGGGCCTGAGCTTGCCCGCGCGCTCATGACGGGGCAGGGAGCCACGCAGTCCCGCGCACGGTGTGGAGCAGCCTGCTGGACCGGCACCCACCCCTCGACCGCCGGGTGGAGCTGCTCCTCCGTCCCGTGGTCATGTCTAGGGCGACTGTCCCGCCGTTGCCACCCGGACCGTCTGGCCGTTGGTTGCGGGTGGTAGCCGCGCGAACCAGGACCTCGCTGCCCGAACGCTGCGCCATCAAATTGTCGGAACTCGACACTGCGTTGAGCACCGGTGCCGCGCACCGGGAGGCCGGATGAAGCCGGCGGTCCGGTTGGCTATCGGGGTCGTGCGGTTCACCCGGGCGCTGCGCGAAAGCGGAAGACCGATCGTCGAGGACGGAGCCCGCTTCCACGAGTTTCGTCGGTCAACGGTGGCTCCCGTTATCTGACCGGCGGGGAGCACCGCATCTAGCCCGTACAAGCCGGCGTCGTCTACACCACCAACGGCTACGTCAATCCCGCCGCCGGGGCTGCCGCCGCAGCAGCGCGACTTCAGCGACAGTGATGCTGAGGCCAGCGAAGAGGACGACGGGCACGAGGACGACGAGGACCAGCAGGACGACCTCGCAGTGGGGCCGCACGACGCAGCTCTGGGATTCGCTCGGTACCCGTCGTCCGGTACGTCTGCACCGACCCCGACGCGTAACGCCACCAGCGCCGCCACGCCTCCTACGTTGAGCTGAAGAAGAAGCTCTCCGAGCTGGACCCCGAGCAGGCCGAAGCCGTCCGCGCGGAGAGGCGAGACGTCATCGAGTCGAACAAGGGCTGGACGGCAAGTGTCGAGGTCGCCCTGGCCCAGGACGCCAGCACGATGGCCCACGTCAGGGCCAACCAGTTCGCCGCCGACCTGCTCGGACTATCCCGCGAGGGCTACGGCACCAACAGCGCCCTGTCCCGGCTCGTCGGGGAGGGTAGCGACGCCCGCGCCCAGGTCCTGAACCTGGCCATCGTTCTCGCCGCCTACAAGGACAACACTCATACCGGTTCTAGCGGAGCGTCAACGCCGGCACCGAGCACTACCTGCTGTTCCTCCGAGCAGTGCGGCTACACGCTCTGAGACAGCCCGGGTCGGCTCCCCCCGACCCGGGGCGCGCGCCGCACCGATCAGCACCAGCGGCACCACCGCGCGTGACTGCCCGCTCGGACCCCGAGCACATTGGGCCGATGTGCCTCGACCCGATACTCACCCTCGAGGAGCTGCCCGAAGTCATCGACCTCAACGAGGCAGCTGCTCGCCCGCACCGCCAGCGCACCGACCGGCTCGACCTGCACCAGCTGCTCGCCGACCTCTACCGCCGCCTCGTGAATGTCGAAGGCCGACAGCTCGCCTCGGCTGCAGACCTCGACAACCTCTGGTCCACAGCCGACGGCCGCGACGTCCTGCTCGGCCGGTGCATAACCGAGGCCACCGTCCGCAACCACATCCGCCTGAACGCCCCTCGCCGCCGACCCGCCGCTGCGGCCGCGGGTCCGCGCCCCGCAGCCCCACGACCACCTGAGCCAGTCGTCCGTCATGGGAGCACCCCTCGCCCGCTCAACAGAGCAAGCCGTCGCGCGCTGGTCCACCGACATCCGGCTCGGCTACGCCTTCGCAGCCAGCTCGAGGAAGTCACGCGAGCCCGAAGCGCTCACGCCAGGTCCAGCGCGCGGGCCGCGCTCGACGAGGCCGGCCTCACCTGACCACCGGGGCCGGGTAGGGGGCCGGCCCCGCCGGTCGCGCTGCACAGTCAGTCAGTGACCGTTCCGACAGATGAGTGCGCTGCCTGCACGCCGAGGGAGCTGTGCTGCTGGTCCGCGAGGGGCGGGACCGCCGCCGGGTGACTGCCCACCCCCGGCGGGTTCTGTCCCTCGTTGGCGACGACCCAGGCTCCGGCCGGAGAGGGCGCCCCGCTGGGCACCGCCCGGGCCAGCCGGCGCACCTGCGTGACGGTCAGCTCGACTAGCGACCGACCCGACGCCCTGCGCCGCGATCCCCTCGTCTCGAGAAGCCGCCGCAGCACCGCCCCGAGCTCGGCGTTGACGGCCTGCACGACCTCCTGCGCCGCGGCCCTCTCCTGCAGCTGCAGCAGCACCTGCGCCGTCGCCTCCTCCACCCGCCGGTCCCGGGCCGCCCGGTCCTGCTCCAAAGCCGACCGACGCTCCCGCGCTCGCCATCGCCTGCTGCCTACGTGCCACCTTCGACGCCATCTGCGGTCCACTCCTTCACCTCCGGCAGCGACCCCACCGGCGCCGCCCATGCCCGGCACATCACCACCGCCGTCCGACGCGACCCATGGCCTCAACTACCACCCTGAACCGGCGCCCCTTGACACCTGCCGCCCCTCCCGAACTGGCCGCGACCCCCTCCGACATGCGCCCGGCAGCACCGCCGTCGACCAGCCACGACCGACGTCGCCACCACCGACACCAGCCCGCAGCCCCGCGCACTGACCTGCCCGTCGACTGAGCCGACCGGTACCGGCCCGCGGACCACGTCACCTCCCACGCGACCAGACCGCCACGACCCTGACCGCACCGCCCGACCCAACGCGACAGCCAAATCGAAGACCTCCGACCCGACACACCTCTTGCAACTTGGTCACGAACAGGTCACAGCAGCTGGTCTCGGGTCGGGTCTGCGTCGGGGGTACGCGGCACGGTCGCGGCGTGATGTCGCTGCACAAGCTCACCGCGGGGGACGGCTACACGTATCTGACCCGCCAGGTGGCCGCCTGCGACGCGACGCACCGCGGCCGGGACGCCCTGAGCGACTACTACTCCGAGAAGGGGGAGAGCCCCGGCGTCTGGCTCGGTCACGGGGCGGACGGGCTGTCACAGTTTCTTGCGCCCACCGAGACGATGACCGCCGCGTCGGTGGTCGCGACGGAAGCACCCGCCGCAGCCCCCGCAGCGTCCCCAGCGGGAGCGGTGTCAGGAGCCGCGCGGCCAAGCGCACAGGCCACCGGGATGCACTTGGCTGGCCGGCAGGTCAGTGAGACGCAGATGCTGGCCCTGTTCGGGGAGGGTCGGCACCCGGACGCCGACGCGATCGAGAAGCACCTGATCGCCGACGGCCACAGCCCCCGGGTGGTCCTCAAGGCGACCAGGCTGGGGTCGCCGTACAAGCTCGTCAACGGCCCCGGCGCGTTTCGCATTGAGCTTGCCCGCCGCTTCGAGCGGGCCAACGCCGATGCGGGGTTGCCGCGGGACTGGCCGGTCCCGGAGGCCGAACGGGCCGCGATCCGCACCGCACTCGGGCGGGAGATGTTCACTGCCCAGTACGGGCGGGCGCCGACCGGTGCCCGTGAGCTGTCGGGGTTGTTGGCCCGGGCCAGCCGGCAGCAGAACACCGCGGTCGCCGGCTACGACCTGACGTTCACCCCGGTGAAGAGTGTCAGCGCGTTGTGGGCGCTCGCACCACGCGAGGTTGCGCAGGCCATCGAGCGCGCCCACTTCCAGGCCGTCGAGCTGTCCCTGACCTGGCTGGAGGCGAACGTCGCGTACACCCGGCTGGGTCGTGGGGCGGTGCGCCAAGTCGAGACCCGCGGCCTGATCGCGGCGGCGTTCACCCACCGTGACAGCCGGGCCGGTGACCCGAACCTGCACACCCACGTCGCGGTCAGCAACAAGGTCCAGGTCGCCGACAGCCCGGCGGCCGGGGCGGACGCCGGCCGGTGGTTGGCGTTGGACGGCCGGCCGTTGCACAAGCTCACCGTCGCGGCCTCCGAGCGGTACAACACCCGGCTGGAAGCTTTGCTGCGTGACACGCTGGGGGTGGAGTTCACCGAACGTCCGGGCGAGCCGGGCAAACGAGCCGTGCGGGAGATCGTCGGGGTAGATGCGCGGTTGCTCAACACCTGGTCCGCCCGTCGGCGGATGATCGACGTTCGGCGCGGGGAGCTCGCCGGGCAGTTCCAGGTCCGGCACGGCCGCCCACCCGGGCCCATCGAGGCCCTCAAACTCGCCCAGCAAGCGACGCTGGAGACCCGCCAGGCCAAGCACGAGCCGCGGTCCCACGCCCAGCAGCGGCAGGTGTGGCGCGGCGACGCGCTACGCGTGCTGGGCACACCGCAGGCCCTGTCCGCGATGCTCGACAGTGTCCTGCACGGCCTACGTGCCCGCCGTCCCGGGCACCCGGACCGGCTAGGGCGCCCTGCGGTCCGGGCTGTGGACACCCCGAGGTGGGTCGCTGACACCGCCGAGCAGGTCCTGATCACGGTGCAGAGCAGCCGCGCGACGTGGCAGCAGGCGCACGTCCGGGCTGAGGCCGAACGGGCCGTCCGGACCGCGAACCTGCCCCTGGCCCGGGTTGATGCCGCCGTGGAACGGATCGTCGCGGCGGCCCTGTCCCCGGCCTGCTCACTGCCGCTGGGGGTGCACGAGCCGGTCAGTGAACCGGCTGCGTTGCGTCGCCGGGACGGGACCAGCGTCTACGCCACCGCCGGAGCGCAGCTGTTCACCAGCCCCGCTGTCGTGGCCGCCGAGCAGGCGCTGCTCGGCCTCGCGGGTCGCATCGGCGGGCGGGTCGTCAGCGCCGAAGCACTCGAGCTGGCGCTGCTCGAGGCCGGCGCCCGCGGCACCAGTCTGAACCCCGGGCAGGCAGCGATGGGCCGCGAGCTGGCGGGTAGCGGCCGGCTCACCCAACTCGCTCTGGCCCCGGCCGGGACCGGCAAGACCACGGCCATGGCGGTGCTCGCCGCCGCCTGGCACGGCGACGGCGGCCACGTCATCGGACTCGCGCCGTCCGCCGCGGCGGCCGCCGTGCTCGGCCAGGAGATCAGCAGTGACACCGCCGGCGGCGCCGCGACCACCGACACCCTCGCCAAGCTGATCTTCTCCCTGACACCCTCGAGCAGCCGGCCGGCCGCGCCCCCGCCGACTCGATGCCGCGCGACGTGATGCCGCGCGACGTGATGCCGCGCGGGCCGGTGCCCGCCTGGGTGCACCGGATCGGCCCGGACACCCTGGTGATCCTGGACGAGGCCGGGATGGCCGGCACGGTCGAGCTGGCCCGGGCTGCCCAGTGGCTCACCGACCGCGGCGCCGTCCTGCGCCTGGTCGGTGATGACGCGCAGCTGTCCGCTGTTGGGGCGGGTGGGGTGCTGCGGGACATCGCCGAGACCGCTGGGGCGCTGACCCTGTCCCAGGTCGTGCGGTTCACCGACCCGGCCGAAGGCGCGGCGAGCCTGGCGTTGCGGGCCGGCCAGCGGACCGCGATCGGCTTCTACATCGACCACGACCGGGTGCACGTGGGTGACCCGGCGACCGGTGTGGACGCTGCTTACACCGCCTGGGCCGCCGACCGCAGCGCCGGCCTGGACGCCCTGATGCTCGCCCCTACCCGGGCTGTCACCGCCGAGCTCAACGCCCGGGCCCGCGCAGACCGGCTCGCCACCCTGCGTCCTACTGGAACGAGCAGTCCCACCGGACCGAGCGCCGACCCCGAGGTCCGGCTGCGCGATGGCAGCCCCGCGAGCGCCGGCGATACCGTCGTGACCCGCCGCAACAACCGCCGCCTGGCGATCTCGGCGACGGACTGGGTGAAGAACGGGGACCGCTGGCGGGTCCGGGAGGTCCTGCCCGGTGGGGCGCTACAGGTGCAGCACTACGGCACCCGCCGGGTCCTGACCCTGCCGGGCGACTACGCCCGGCGGCACGTCGCGCTGGGCTACGCCAGTACCGTGCACGGCGCGCAGGGCAGCACCGCCGACACCTGCCACACCGTCGCGACCGGCGCCGAGGACCGCCAGCTGCTGTATGTCGCGATGACCCGCGGCCGCACGAGCAACCACCTGTACCTGGCCACCGCCGGCGACGGCGATGAGCACAGCGTCCTGACCCCAGACGTGCTGCTGCCCCCCACCGCGGTCGACCTACTCACCCGCATCGTGGACCGCGACGGCGCCCAGATGTCTGCGACCACCGCCCAACGGCGTCTCGCCGACCCCGCCGTCCGGCTCGGCGCCGCCGCCAGCAGCTACCACGACAGCCTGCACGTCGCCGCCCTCGCCCGGCTCGGACCGGGCGGCGTCGCGGCGCTGGACCGGGCCGCCGAACAGGTGCTGCCCGGGCTCACCGACGCCCCCGCCTGGACCACCCTGCGCGCCAGCCTCGCCCTGCACGCCGCCACCGACCCCAGCCCCGGCCCGCGCCCCAACCCGAGCTCCGACCCGAGCTCCGACCCGAGCCCCGACCCGAGCTCCGACCCGAGCCCGGACGGTGCCACCAACCGGCAGGTGCTGGCCGTGCAGGCCGCCGCCCGCGTGCTGCACCGCGCGCTCGCCCACGGCGAGCTCGGTAGCGCCGCCGACGCTGCTGCGGTCCTGGACTGGCGCCTGGACCTCACCAACCCCCACCAGCCACCGGCCAACCAGCAGACCCCGGGCCCGCTGGGGTGGCTGCCGGCTATCCCGGTGGGCCTGGAGACAGACCGCACGTGGGGGATCTACCTGCAGGCGCGGCACGGCTACACCACCTACCTGGCCGAGCAGGTCGCCGACCGAGCCCGCACCTGGACCCCCACCAGCGCCCCCGCCTGGGCCGCCCCGCTGCTCGGCGCCGACGAAGCGAGCGACCTGGTGGCCGACCTCGCGGTCTGGCGGGCCGCGAACCACGTCGACGACAACGACCTGACCCTCACCGGCCCGCAGCGGCTGCCCGCCCCGGACCTGCGGGCGCAGCAGGCTCTGGACGCCAGGGTCACCCGCGCCCTGGGCGACCCCGCCGCCACCGCGAACCGGTGGCGGACCCTGGCCCGGCAGGTCGAGCCGCGACTGCTCGCCGACCCGCACTGGCCCGCCGTCGCGGACAAGCTTGCCGCCGCCGACCGCGCCGGCATCGACATCACCGCCCTGGTCACCAGCCTTGTGCGCAACCCGCGCCACACCGACACCGCCGACATCACAGCCGTGACCGGGCCCGAGCCTGGGCTCGCAGCGCCTGGGCACCAGGCGCGCCCGCTGCCCGATGAGATGCCCGCCGCCGCCCTGTGGTGGCGACTGTCCCGGCACCTCGCACCGGCCGCGCTGTCCGCGCAGGCCGGCGACCTCGGCGCCGCCAGCCCCGCCGCCCCGCCCGTCCTGCGACCGGCCTGGACCGGCCACCTCGATGTGCTGCTCGGTGACGACCTCGCCGCCCGCGTCGTCGCCGACCCCGCCTGGCCGGCCCTGGTCGCCGCCGTCAGCCACGCCAGCGACCGGGGATGGACCGCCGAGCAGGTCCTAGCCACCGCCCACGGACTGCTCCCGTCCGGCACCAGCCACAACCCCGCCAGCAACGACCGCGCCGGCCCCGGCCCGGGCACGGGCACGGGCACGGCCAGCCCCCGACCGTCGGAGTTGACCACGGCCCTGGTGTGGCGGGTCGCGATGCTCAGCGACGGACCCGACGACCCGCCCGCCGGTCTGCCCGACGACGGCTGGGCGCCCGCGTCCGGCGCCGGGCACAACACCGACCCGTCCGCCTACCAGCAGGCGCCGGTGGACCCATACGAGCTGGAGCTGCTCCCACCCGAGGACCTCTACGAAGGACTCGACGACAGCTACCACGACGGCCAGGACGAGCAGGGCGTCGACCCCGCCGACCTGCTGCTGCCGCACTTCGAGGCGAGCGAGCCCGGTGAGGCGCTGCCGGACCTTGACGAGCACTGGCTGGCCAGCCTCACCGACCAGCAGCCCCCCTACCACCCGGACGAGGACCTTGAGCAGGACCTGGACCGCGACCTGGACCTGGACCTGGACGACGACCAGGACCAGATCCCGTCCTGGGTCCCGAGCACCGCCGACGCCGCACAGACCGCCGGGCAGACGCAGCTCTGGCAGCCCCCGCGCCTGACCGGCAGGGCCTCGGACGCGGCGACCGCGGCGCCGACGGCAGCAGACGCCGCCGCTGCCACCCCGGCGGCGTTGGTCTGTCGCGAGCGGCTGCTCCAGCTCAACGCGCAGGCCCTCGCCTTTTACAGCGATGCCTACCGCGGCTCGTGGGCGCAACAGCACCTGCAGCAACGCCTGGGCACCGACCTGATCGCCGACCCCCGCTTCACCCCCGGCTACGCCCCCGCCGGCTGGACCCACCTGGTCGACCACCTACGCGCGGGCGGCGCCACCGACCCCGAGCTGCTCCAGGCCGGCCTCGCCACCCGCGCCCGCACCGGCCGGCTCATCGACCGGTTCCGGGACCGCCTCATCCTGCCGATCCACACCCTCGACAGCACCACCACCCCCGCCAGCCCGCAGAGCGGGGGAGCAGCCGCCAGGGCCGCCGACGCCGACCAGGTCGGTGCGGCGGCGCCCGCTGTGCACGTGATCGGGTTCGTCGGCCGCCGGCACCCCGACGCCGTCGACGGACCGGACGGGTCCCCGGCCGGCCCGAAGTACCTCAACACCGCCGACAACCTGGTGTTCAGCAAAGGCGCCCAGCTGTACGGGCTGGCCGAAGCAGCCCAGGCGCTTGGCGCCGGCGCCACCCCTGTCCTGGTCGAGGGAGCGCTGGACGCGCTCGCTGTCACCCTGGCCGCCGACGGGGACGCGGTCGGCGTCGCGCCGCTCGGGACCGCGTTCACCGACGCCCAGGCCGACACGCTGCTCCCGTACCTGCAGGCCGCAGCCACCTGCGACGCCGACCAGCAGACACCCCCGGCGGCCGGTGTCGTCGTCGGGACCGACGCCGACGCGGCCGGGCGCAAAGCCGCCCACCACGTCTACTGGCAACTCGTTGCCCGCGGCGGCAACCCCGGCCACCTCGCGCTACCCGACGGGCTGGACCCCGCCGGACTGCTCACCACCGTCGGCCCCGGCACCTTGCGCGAGGCCATCACCGCCGCCCGGACCAGCGACTCAACCCTGGCCCGGCACCTGGTCACCGACCGGGTCGCCAGCTACACCGACCGCCTGCACACCGCCGAAGGCACCGTCCACGCGATCCGTTCCGCCGCCAAAGTCATCGCCGCCCTACCCCTCGAGCAGTGGCCCGCTCACATCGCTCACCTCGACACCCTCGTCCAGGCCGCCCCCGGCATCACCGGCCTGGAGGTCCTCGACGCCGCACTGGCCTGGGCCACCAACAACAAGCCGGAACCGTTCGGCACCCCCACACCGACCATCAGCCCCACCAGCACCGGCCGCACCCGCACCAGCACGCACAGCCCCCAGCAGAGCGCCGACGAAGCACCCGCACCCACAGCGGTGTCCGCGCAGGTCGGCACCGCGCGCGTCACGGGCGCCCCCGCCGAGCCGGAGGCCACCTCGCCCCGCCCGGTGATCACCGCTGAGTGGGCGGCCGGGTCGTGGCACGACGTCGGGGTCGCCGTCGACCCGCGCCTGGTGACCGACCGGTACTGGCCTGCGCTCGCGGTCGCCCTCGAACGCGCCTGGCGCGCCGGTTACGACGTCCAGCAACACCTGTCGCGCCTGGCCGGCGAACAACCTCTTGCCGCGGACAACCCCGCCTACGACCTGCAGTACCGCGTGATCCGCGAGTGCCCCGACGCCCACACCGGCATCTCCCCGGAGACGCAGGGCAACACCGACCGACGCCTGGCCGCCGAAGCCGCCGCAGTCCAGAACCCGGCCAGCGTTGACGAACCACGTCTCGACCCCCACCGGCAGGCGCCCCGCCCACCGCGACCGGGTCGGTGATGACCCCGAAGTGTGGGGCCGGTGCGGAAGTTCGGAAGCGCCGCCTCGGCGCAGACGCCGCGGTCGCGTTCCTGGGCTGAGTGGTTCGCCGAACGAGAAGGAAGTTCTGGACCAGCTCGGTCGCCGGCATGAGCCGCGGACGGCTGGTGAGACACGGTGGTTGGCTCGGCGCGGGCGCAACGCGCCGACGCACTCGCACACCACGTCTCAGCCGGCGCGGCGTTGTAGACCTGGCAGGTGAGTGCAGATCTCAACTACGCACAGGTTCTAGGGCGTATTGCCTCCGAACCCCAGAACCGCGTCCGGATCGCGGCCCGCCGCACCGACGACGGGTCGTGGGCGCACACCATGCTCGACGTCGTCACAGAGGAGGCTGCCATCCCCCGCATATGGGAGTACCCAACCGCGTTGGTCGTGGAGTTCGGCGCAGACGGCAAAGACGTCGCTGCTGCCTTTGACGAGTGCATGATCGTCCACGCCGGCCACCGGTTGGCTGGCCCGCCCACAGCCGCAGCCAAGCCGTCCGGAGCGGCGGGATCGAGTGGGGCTTGGTCCGCGTCGCGAGCGACGTCGGCAGCCACATCACGGACGCCGAAGCGAAAACGGTTTAAGACAGCCATGCTGCAGACGGCTCACCGCCTGTCGACGGAGTTGGTCCCCTTGATGTAGCTCACGAAGGTCTTGGCCACGCCCAGCGTCACGTGATGATGGTCGTGCAGGATCGCGAATCCCGCGGTCGTTCCAGGACATCGCCCAGGCGCGGGAGTCGAGTTGGTGACACACCATCATCAGCAGGGCTTGCCGTCGACTGGCCCGACTGCGGTCGGTGGAGGCGCCTGCAGCGCCACGCGCAGACGCAGCTCACGCAGGTCCAACAGGTCCAGTTCGTCCAGGCGGCCATCAATGGTGAGTACGAGCGGGGCGAGCTGGAGGTCGGTGAGGTCTTTCGGGAGCGTGGGCAGGGCGATCCCTGCTTGTCGTGGTGTCATGCCGAACCCTCCCGCCGGACGCGGTCGCTACTCAGAGGCAAAGGTCCTGACGACGGCACCGAGGTGACCTCGCGCCAGACGGGAGCGGAAGTCCGCAGTACGGGGCCGCCGCCCAGGACCAGGTTCCAGGACTTGGACATCGGCCGACAGGCATGTACGTCCGGGCATACAGCGCCATGGCGCGGGCGCCGGTTTCTCAGTGGCTGTTGTGTGCCTGGTCCAACGCCCGTCCTGCGGTCTCCAGCCTGCCGAGGAGGTCCGCGACTTGCCCTTCCAGCGCTGACAGGCGGCGTAGGACGGACTGCTGGTCGCCGAACAGGTCCTGGTCGCCAGAGCCGGGGGCGCCGGTCGGCGCCTTCGCGGACGCGGCGTCCTTCCTCCTGCGCCGGCCGGGCGAGGACGGTGAGGTGTTCTTGGACGGAGGAGTCTTTGCCTCTTTTGTGTTCTGTGTGCTGGAAGCGGCCTGCTCCGGGCTGGCTGTCCTGTACGCCTCCAGCAGGGATGCCGGCAAGCGCCCCCGGTCGCTGACCGCGATCCCCTGTTGTTTGGCCCATGTCCGTACTTCGCCGGTTGTCCGCGTCGCCATACCAACAGTGTGCCAGGCGTGATCACCGGCCGAGAAATCCCACCGCCGCTGGACCCGGATCGGCCTAGCTGCTGCCGGGGGCGCCCAGGGGGACAGGTGTGCGGCGCCAGGCGGCAGGGCGCGATTGCGTCGCCGCCCTGTAGCGCTGGTGTCTCCTTCGTGCGCTCGCGTCCCCCCGTGGTGGGCATGATGCAGGCAGGACGGCCAAGGAGGAGGAGCAGCCGTGGACTCACTGCAGCGCGACGGGATGCGCGAGAAGATGCGCAGCGCCCCGGGGTTCATCGCCGCGCTGGACCAGAGCGGCGGCAGCACGCCGAAGGCGCTGGGGCTGTACGGGCTCGACCAGGGCAGTTGGTCGGGCGAGCAGGAGATGTATGACCTGATCCACCAGATGCGCTGCCGCGTCATCACCAGTCCGGCGTTCACCGGGGATCGGATCCTCGCCGCGATCCTGTTCGAGATGACCATGGACCGTCAGGTCGAGGGCA